>ERZ1370068.1079-contig-10987_pt1 | contig 17521 bp, 37 predicted proteins | sample MGYA00561227_ERZ1370068 | MGnify/ENA primary metagenome ERZ1370068 (study PRJEB38410, sample SAMEA6850437) | metagenome | study: Metagenomic assessment of the ecological functions of the soil: analysis of the soil microbiota associated with the...
TTACATTGCTCTCACTTATTATTTGTCCGCCACACACGCCAGTGGCATCAAAGGCCAAACGCATGAAGGCATGCTGTTACTGACTACAAGCTCCGGACGGTTTCCAGTCAGAGGGCATGCCCCTCTCCTGAGCAGAATCATGGATGACCAGGGCGAACGCACGCCGGAGCGTCGTGCCGGTTACATTCAGTTCCATTGGAACGTTCGGTGGTACCGTCATGGTTTGTCCCGCGCCAGCCCTATTAGCGCCCGCAGGAGTCTCCAGGCACTGTTCTCCCGCGAGCACATACCAGCCCTCAGGGCCCGGGTGTGTATGCACCCTCGAACTGTCGCCGGGCCGCATGACAGCGTAAGAGAGAACCGCAGCGTAGCTGTTTGCTGCGGGAAGCTGCAGTGGTCCGACGACGGCGATGGCTTCACCTCCCAGCGGAGCAGTGTTTCGAGGTCCGAACTCAGAGAGCCACACTCGCCCGTCTTCCTCCACCACAATTCCGGTCGCACTCTTGGCCGCCTCCGCAGCCTTCCTGCTTGGAAACGCGCGCAAATGCCAGTAGACGGATGCCTGACTGAAATGAAGTCCGGTTACCGTGGCGATGTTGAAGCAGCCAAACTCTGGTCGCTTCTCGCCCGGCGGCACGTCCACGCAGGCCACTTCGGTCAAGTGCTCGTGTGCGGCCGTGCTGGGCACCTGAGCCCGCAGGTCGACTGGCACTATTTGAAAGGCGAGCAGGAACAGTACGAGCACTCCGGTGAATGGAGTCCTGACCATGTCCGTTCCTCCGAGAAAGCCGTGCGGCGATCGAGAGCGCATCAGCCTTTCAACTGAGCGAGAAAGCCGGGGAAATCCATGCGATCCCAACGCTCAGCCATGCGTTCACCATCAAAACGATTACGCGTGTACACCGTGAAGTTGATGCGTTTGCCGGTGGCGGGAATGCCCATGAGCTCGCCTCGATGTGTGGCCGTGCACGCAAGCTCGGTTTCGATGATGTTTTCCTCCGGAAATCGCATCGAGACTATTACAGTGTGCTCATCCGGAAGCGCTGCGTTGATCTGGCGCCTGAACAACTTGAAGCCTTTTGGCCCTGGCGGAAACCCCGCTGCTTCCAGTTCATGAAACCGCGCGTCGACGGTAACCACTTCATCAATGCGGTTACTGTCCGGGTCAAGCAGCGCCAGGGCGAAACGTATGAACGACCGCCCGAGCCGAGCCTGTTCGGTGTCCTGCTCTAACAAAGACGCAACTGCTGGCGCCAGTTCGACCCTGGTCATTATCCCCGTGACGTTGTTCATCGCGCTGAGCTCCCGCGGTATTCCTTATCAAGAGCCGCGGGGCGATAATTTCTGAGGGCGCCTCCGGTGTCCTTTCGCCAAAGCTGTCACCGCCCGCTCCAACGCATGGTTAGACCGCCCTTCACCGAATCAGTAGATCGAGCGAGCGTGGATCCAGGCCGGACCTGGCGATAGTGCTTCCGGCAGAGTTCGAGGGCACTGAATCCATCCTCATAGGCAGCCAGAGGCGCCGTCGTCTGGCTTATCCAAGTAGATCAGAGCACCCTCGACCATGAACATGATCACAGCTGGCTCGGGCGAGTCTTCGGTGACGACGAGCGTATGCGCTTCTCCAGCAGGTTCGTAAATGAACGTGCCAGGCTTCGCAATCCAGTCGTGTTCCAGGTATCTCCAGTGACCGCGTATCGTGTAACCGCGAACCGTACCGACGTGATAGTGAACACCGAGCTTCGCGCCAGGCAAAGCCCTTAGCAGCACGCTGAATCCCCTGACGTTACGTTGAAGCAGCAAGGTTGAAACCATACGCCTTCCGCGTAAGGCACCCAGAGGCGTGGGTCGTCGACGTCAGTGTTTGCAATGAAATGGCCACGATGCCGTTGATCTGAATTGAGGCCATCGTCCACGCTGCGAAATGTAGTGATCGGCATGAAGTTCCCCTACTGGCAGTAACCGGCTCGATGTCGGAATATGAGCGATGCTCTGCGGCGTGACCACCAAGGGTGGTCTAACGTCCGCGTTGAGCGACGCGCCGCTGTGTGATGGATGCTGGCACTTTATCCCATTACGGACCGCTGCAACGCGGTTTAGCGTCGCGACTAAGCCATCATCGCCCAACGTTGAAGTCGCCCGGACCATCGCGCGTCGTATGCGTAAGAATGCGTCGCCGCTTGGATCTGTCTCCCAACCATGATTAGTCCTTGAGGGATCACGCGTAGTCACCAGGCTGAAGCGGAAATGCGGTCCGTACCAAGAATGTGACTCAATCTTCCCGCGCAAGAGCACCGCGTACTCAGCGTGTGAATGCCAACGCAAACTCGAACCGCGAGCCGGCAGGAAATCGCGCGTAGTGGTTTCTCCGCCAGAGCGAGGATCAACACTGCAGTGAAGCACGCTGGGCTCCTGTCGATAGCCAAGCGGCGCCAGTCATAGCGCGCTTCCACCGTGCCGTTTCCAAGCTAAACCGGTCGCCGATCATTCGGCTGCCGCCTCCGGAGCGTTCTGGCTGAAACCCAAGCTCCCACCGAAGCAGAAGCGTGATGCCCAACGTGCCGTATCCCACGCAGTGAACATCTGCGGTTACGCATCGCTTGCACTTGGCTCATGGCGATTCCCGCGGGTTCTTAGGACAGTTCATCAAGCAGCGACTGAGGTGTGAGGCGCGGTCTCCGTGCTCTGGTAGTGCCGTGAGCAGGTTGAAATCGGAGTACTCAAAGCCCGGCCCCACAGAACACCCGACCAATGTGTAGGCACCGCTTGCTCGTGCGGCCTGCCAGTGGCCAGCAGGAACGACGAGTTGCGGCGAGGTAGTACCGGCGAGAGGACCAAGAAGAGAAGACCTAATGACGCCGGTATCGGAAGGCGCCGTAAAGAGCTCGAGTGGATAGCCCCTCGTACCAGTGCCACGCCTCGTCCGAGGTGACCCGATGCCACCGACTCACCGCCGCCTTGGACGAGGAGGAAGTAGATGACGCTGAGTGCTACGCGAGGACCTCTGGAATCCGATGGAGTAACCATGAGTTGGGAACGGTAGATCCGGCGGAAGAGCCCGCCTTCTGGATGCGGTTCGAGCCGCAGGAGGTTGATGAGTTCGTCGACTCTGGGATGCATGGGTGCGGAAGCGATGTTGTTAGACGTCACCGTAGCACCTTGAAGTCATTTATCCAGAGAGCAAACTGCGAGTCGTGCATATTACGTTGAACCGAAGCGATCTCGGTCGGAAAGCCAAATCTTGGGTCGAACTTGAGCAGCGTATCGGCGCCAGGTCGGTTCAGCACTTCTTCGGCTCTCGCGAAAAGCGCCGGGATGGTCAACCACCACGCTGGTTCAGCCACGAGGGCTCTTCGCGCACGTCCGTAGACTCGCGACTCCCAGCGAAACGACCCGTCGCGCGGGACGTCAAACGGCATGTAGTGCGCGGATATCACTCTGCCTTTCCGTACCACTATCTCAATCCGTGTGCTGCGCATCCAGGCGCCGTTCATCCGGAGCGATGAAGCTGTAACTTGCTATCCGGAGCGCATCCCACTTCGCGCGGTTTCTCCGTCAGCTCCCAGCGTGGCCACGATGAGGGATGGATATGCATGGGAGGCGGGCTTCTCGCCAGGCTCGACGGCCAACGCCAGCGTCGACTCTGCGCAGCAGCCACTGGGCCAGTGCGGCACGGCCGGAACAGGTTGTGATGCCGAGTGCCGCGCACGCGGCAAGCCGTATTACAACGCGCGAGATTGGGCATGGCGATCACCTCACCATGCATCAACGCATCTGCCCTCCGTCGCGGGTTTGCAACAACGATCCTCATGACTTCCATGGATTCCATTCAGTTACTCGCGAGATATCGGCGCGCGTTCTCCATTTCGGGACGGAGGTCGCCTGAGCCCGCCAATTCAAGCAGCTTGAGAAGTAATATCGCGCCTTGTCGGGGTTGCCGGAGTGCGCCGCCGCCTGCCCTGCGCCGTACAGCCCGCGATAGCGGTTCGGTTCGCGCAGCTGCGACGCCTCGTATTCCTTCAGTGCCTCGACCGGGCGCTTGAGTTCGAGCAACATGTCGCCGAGCAGCTCGCGCGCGGGCAGTAGGCGCCCCGGCGTGACGATGTTCTTATCGCTCCGGTCCTCGATGTCGGCCGCCTGGTGCATGAGGTCCAGCGCCTCGTTGCCCTTTTTCTGCGCGAGCGAGACCCAGGCGAGCGACGCGAGGCGCATCACCTCGACCTCGTTCGCCCAATACTCGCTCTTCGCCGCCTTAAGCTGATCGCGCAGCGCCGCTATGCGCTCGACGTCGCTTTGTGCCAAAGCGGGATCGCCGCTCCTCGCCGCGCCGAGCGCGCGCGCGAAATGCGTCATCGCCTCGGTAAACGGATACTTCGTCGGCGTCGCCTCGAGCTTCGCCGCCTCGCTCCAGGCGCCGCGCTCCACGACGCACCGTGCCGGCATTGCCGCGAGCGCGTACGGCCCCGTGACGCGAGCCGGATCGAACCCTGTCAGCTCGCGCGCCTCGTCCAGGATCTTGCGAGCGTCGTCGTCGCGGGAGAGCTGCAGGTCGGCGTAAGTCATGTAGTCCAGCGCATGCAGCGCTTCGTCGGGTTCGTTGTTCTTCTCCGCGACCGTCGGCCGAGCGGCGGTTGGTCGCCACAGAGTCGCTCCACGCGCCAACGCGGGTGAAGATGTGCGAGGGCATGTGCAGCGCGTGCGGCGCGTCGGGCGCGATGTCGGCGTAGCGGCGCGCCGCAGGCAGCCCACGCTGCGCGATCGGCGGCGCGTCGTAGCTGTGGATCAGATAGTGCGCGACGCCCGGATGGTCGGGGTGCTTGGCGAACTGCGTCTCGAGGATCGCGGCCGCCTTGAGGTACGCGGAATACGTCTGATCGGACGCGGTCTGCGTCGCCGGCGAGGTAGAGCGCGTAGAAGATCTGCGCCTCGTCGTCGTCCGGGTACTTCGCCGCGAGCGCCTCGTAGGCCTTCGGCGCGCGCCAGCTGGCGCTCGCGCTCACGGACGGTTGGCGAAGTCCTCGTAGTAGGCGGCGACCGCCTCGAGGTAGTCGCGCTCGCGCTGGGTCGCGCCCATCTTGCGTCCCTTGTCGATCGCTTCCTGCGCCAGTTGGGCGTTCTTAGGTGAGGTGCCGATTCCCTGGAGCGGGTTCAGCATGAGGATCGAGGCATAGCCCCAGGCGAGCGATCGCGCAGGCATTGTCCTCGGCCGCCACTTCCTCGAACGCCTTCTGCGCCGCCGAGTAGTAGAACGAGTGCAACATCGCCACTCCGCGCAGGAACTGGTCCTGCACGGCCGGGCTGCACGAGTTCGGAAACTCGACCTTGCCGACGTTATCGCCGTGGCTATGGTCGTGTTGGCCGAATGCGCCGCTCGCCGCGGCCAGCGAAAGGGCGATCAACGGCAGCGCGATGTGGATGCGCGTTCTCATCTGTCACTATCGTTATCCCTCACGGCTCGCTGCAACCGGTTGTCATGCGGCTCCAGAGTGCGTGACGACGATGATTCCAACCAACCACAGAAAGCAAACAAACTGCACGAAAAAAACACGAACCGCACGGCAGCTACGGTATTTGTATGGACGAAACATACGTGCACTAGCGATTGGAGAATCCTGAGCGACTAGAACCGTCACTGCCAGCGCGTCTACCAATGGGCTGGATACGTTACCGACGTAGAGCCCAAAGACAATCGCGCCGAAAATCGGCAGATTTTCGATGCAGTTCGCGTGAGCCCGCGTCGCGCGCCGATACCATTCCTCCCCGCCAACGGCGTCAGCCGGGAAATCCCGGATCGGCACCCGCCCGCTGAGGATGCGGCTCCAGCGATAAAGCCCAATCGTGAAAAGCAGCAAGAGCGCCGTCCACGTTGCGAACCCGAGCAACATCCATACCGGCACTGTCATAGACGACCCTCCCGAAACGGATTTGACGCATAACGTCCGGCATCAGCGGCGCGAACAAACTCTTTGAAGATGAAAGTCAAGCTGGGTGCGCGTCCGCTGCATGCCGTTGTTAGGCGCCTCCAAGCTGCTAGTGGTCCTCGGGCAACCCTATCCGCGCTAATGTTTCGTCCGGCACACCTTGATGATAAAGCCTCGCGAGCTCATCAGGATCGAAGGTGTGGCCGAAAGGCGGTCTGCCGATCTCCGCCATCTGATCGCTCCTCACGAAAGCATCACATTCTCTCTCTCGTGAGAAATTATCCACGCTCAATTCAACGTCGTTGCCGTCGGGATCGCGATAGTAGAGCGAGGTCGTGAACCTGTGGTTCAGCGGCAAGAAGGGGGTGATGCCTTCAGCCTTCAGGCGCTCATAGGTCAAGACAAAATCACCGAAGTTCGCTAAGCCATAGGCTACGTGATCGACACCAGCGGCATTCTCCGGCTTAGCCACCGTAGCAGGGTCTTCAAATATCACGAGTCGGTGATGTTCTTCGTCGAAGGTCATGAAGGCGAGGAATTCGTTCTCGTGCTGAATCTTCGCGTGGAAGACCGTCTTGTACCATTGGATCATCTCTTTGTATCGTTGCGCGCGGATGCCGTAGTGCGAGATGTAGGCGGGCTCGATAGCCGCGACCACCGGAGTTACTTTCGAGGGATCTTGAATGGCCATGATTATTTCCTCCTCGGAAGATTATTGCGCGCGAAGATAGTCCATCTCGATGCTCGTCGCCCATGCGGCACCATTCTGCGAAATGTCCTGGCGAAAATGGAAGCCGGCCTCGGTTGGAGTAATCGTTATCTGCCACCTGGGCGATGTGGTGCCCCGCTCCCTTTGTCCCGTAAATACCCAGAACTTACCATTGAACCAGCCTCGCAAGTTGCGACTACCGCCTGAGCTGTCAAATCCTGCATACGTGTAAGTTTGATCTTCAGGCGAGTAGCCAAAAATACTGATCGAAGTGCCCGGATCTTTGGATCGGTATCCTGTGCTTTGCAGACTAGGAACGACTCTTTGGACAGCCACTCGCATTTCTCGCGTAAGTGGCCTCACTACCCTTGACGGTCCATTCTCCAGCAAAGAAGCCCAGCTTTTCACGGGGATCGGGCGCACTGGTAGCGGCAATCGAGTTTGTTGCAGACAACCAGCTAGCTAAGACGAATGTCGTGAAAGGAAATTGTCGTTTCATCGCGATTGCCTCAGATCGACTGCCAAATAAACGGGCGCATAACGTCCCGGTTCAGCGGCCGGGGCACTGACAATTGAATGTTGACACTTTATCGCTCACGGTCCGCTGCAAACCGGTGGTTGGGCGGCGGGGTGCGTTTCTGCGTTTCGAAACGGTTCAGCGCTCCACTCAGGTAGCCCCGCTCCAGCTGTTGCTGTTGATTCTCGAAGATGGCCATCGCGGTTTTCATGCGCAGGAAGCCAAAACCGCATGTAGAACGGCTCCTTGCCTGGAACTGCGTAGAGGATGATCTTCTTGTGGCCGTGAGAGCGCTCGACGAGATAGCCCACGATCTGCTTGCCGAGGCCGGCGCCCTGATGGCTCGGCAGGACGGCGATGTCGCAGATATACGAACAGTCGAGACCATCAGCCAGCGCTCGACCGGCGGCGACCAGGCGACCATCTTCGTATACGAAGCACTTGAACATGCTGTTGGAGAAGACCGTCTGGAGATGCAACGGCTTCTTGTCACCCAACGGAGCTACCCGATAGAGCGCCGAGAGCTCTCCCACCGACTCCGTCAGTGGAGTACTTCCATTCGAGCGGCACGAGTTCCCCTGTTGGACGCATGACGGATCTGGGAAACGCGTGTGAGCGCATGCGCCTATCTGTAACGAGCCAGATCGGTCAGCGTATGAGTGAAGCTGGTAAAGGCATCGGAACTTGCGATGGGCCAATGCAGAAGTTGCTGCAGTAGCAGGAAGGCTACGCCGATCATCGAAGCCTTGCTGATTTTGCCCATGGTGCGCCAATCGTGAATCAGTATGGCAGCGGCCAGCGCATCGAGCGTCAGATACATGGCAAGAAACGGGATCCTTTCCAGGCCGAAGGTCACCATGTACAGCCGGTTGATACCGGGGAAGCAGGGCAGGGTCGCAAACAGGATCAGGCGTCTGTGGTACTCGGGCTTGCGTACACATCCGGATAGCCAGGCAGAACAGCGTGCCGAAATCCGAGCACGGCCATCACCGACAAGTACATCAGGCCATAGTAGTCGGGCGCAGGGTTGGCCCTGGTGAGATTCCCGAATAGCAGAGTGACCTCTGCGCTGGTGATCAGCATGCCGGGTTGCTATCACAATGCCAAAGGTGCCGACGCTTCTGTGCAGCGAGATGTTCCTCGTATTGAACAGCAGAGACTGAACCATCAAGAGAGCCATCCAGCTGGAGAAGATGAAAGCGTGGACATGGACGATTGGCGGGAAAGCCATGGATCCGATCAGCATGGGTTGCCAATAGGTCAGGCCGAAGCCCGCGAAGACAAAGCAGGCCATGAGCACGGTCAGCCAGAAGAAAAAAGAAGGCCTGAATGAGTGCCTGGTTTCACTTCTCTGCGATAGTGGTAGCCACAGCTCTGCCCCTTGTTTTATGCGAGTTGTAAGCTGGTCGCATTTTCAGCGAAGCGACCGATCCATCATACCCGAACCTACCGCGCTTGGTGAAACACGAGGTCCGGTCAAGGTACGGCCGCTGCGGGAACAGCGGCTGCCTCATCTCGCCACCGAGTCGCTTTGGTCTGGGACAAGGTCTGCTCACTTGACCCCGACAGTCGGTCGGAGTGCGTTGATCACTGCTCTGGCATCAGACTGGCTACCTACTATGAAAACACGCTTCTGCTGCCTCGAGGGCAAGTAGCTTCTCCCGAAACGCTGGTGTCCAGAACTTGCGCGACAGTGTGAGGAATCGATAGCTGCTAAGTGTTGACACCACCATTGGACTTCGCTCTGGCCAACCGAGTGGTTTGCTGAACGGGCTCTTGATGAACTTCTGGTGACCCACCAGTAGTGCACGATCTGCGCTCGGTGCACGTAGACCAGCACATCTGCCGCGCAGCATGTTCTCGAAGGCCTGAGGTGTACCGGATCCGTCGATCACCCAACGATCCTCGGCCAGGATTTCAGAGTGTCGCCTGAGAAAGATCTCGTCCGGGATCTTCCCTCCGCGCCTTCAACGAACTGGATGCGGTCAAGGTCGGTGCAGCGGCAGTCCGGTGGTCTTCGCTATCTTTGACTGAGCGTTGACTTCCCGCCGCCAGGTTTGCCAAACACTGCGACCTTCATGGGTCTTGCGACAAGTTGTTTAGGCCCACGCAACCGCGACACCCGCCACATAACGCCAGAACGACACCTGCAAAGGGCACACTAAACCCGTAAACGCGTGCAGTGCCCCATCACGCAACCGCCCCGGCTAGTTCAGCGCGGCACGCAGTGATGCGTCGTCATCGAACATGAGCCACTCGATCACCGAGAGCGGGAGGCTCCCGTAACTGATCAGCTCATCGTGAAAGGCCCCGAGCTTGAAGTTGGCGCCCTGGGCGTCGCGATACCGCCCGAGGAGACGCATGATCTGCCATTTGCCGGTGATGTAAGAGATCTTCTGCGTCGGGCTGGAGGCGGCGCCCGCCGCTTCGCCCTCGGCAGCTTCTCGGTCGAGGCCGCCTCCCTCCATGAAATACGTTCACTGCCTGCTCGAAGCTCCAGCGGCCGGTATGCAGGTTGACATCCACACCGATGCGCGCGGCGCGATAACGCGCGAAAGACGCAGAACCTGGCCCTGAGCGGCGGAGTTCTCCGGGTAGAGCCCGGTGCGCATCAGCATTTCCTCACCGTATAGCGCCCAGCCTTCGCTGAAGACTGTGTCCGAATGCTGGCGTCGGATCTCGTCGGACGAGATGATTGGCGATCGAGATCTGCAGGAAGTGCCCCGGAATGCCTTCGTGACCGAGAATCGGGCGCGGGTCCTCGATCGCGGCGCGTATGTAGAAGTTCCCGCTCTTCGGGTTGTATGGTCGGGATGAAGAAGAACCCGCCCGGGTCCTTGTCATAGATGCCCGGCGGATTCATGAAGCCACCGGGCTCGTTGGCTTGAAGGCCTCCGGAAGCTGGCGGATCTGGAACGGCGCCGAGATAGGCGGGCAGCGTGATCAGATGGTTCGCCCGCATGAACTCGATCATCTCCTGCTGGCGTGACTTCATACGCCGACAGGAATTCCGCCTGGTCCTTCGGCACGTGCTTCGCGCGCGAGGGATCTGGGCGATGCACAGGCTCGGATCCTTGAGCATTGCCTCCGAGCGCGCGCGATAGCGCGCGAGCTCCACCTCGCCGAGTGTCGGCCACCTGGCGCGCATCGAACGGCAGCAGCAGCACCTGCTTCAGCAGTTCGTTGTAGGCAGCTTCGCCCATCGGCTTCCAGTCGGGCATCGTGCCTCGCCCGCCTCGAGCCAGTCCGCGTATTCGTGCAGAGCTTTGAGCGCAGCATCGCGGGCCGCGGTGAAGCGCTTGCGCTCGACGGCCGAAAGCTCCGCGGCGAGCGTCGCGAGGCTCGCCGTGTAGAGGTCGTCCCCGCCGCGCGCAGCCGGTATCGCGAGCTGCGCGTACAGCTTCACCGGTTGCGTGAGATTGGCGCGCGCCGTGCGCAGCAGAGCCGGCATCTGCTCCATGCGCGCGGTGGCGGCGAGGCGCCCGCGTGCGGCGCGGCGCGTATTCCTTCTGCAGCAGCGTGAAGATCGCACCGCTGCACTCGTTGACGTAGAGCTGCGGATCCTGTTGCTCGGGATTGAGTCGGCGGCCGAAGAAATCCACGCCCGCCAGCTGCGCACTGGAACAGGATCTGATCGATGCGGTCATCCTTGCTCCAGCCGTCGGTGTTCATCGCGGCGACCTGCCCGAGCAGATCGCTCACGTGCTGGCGGCGTTTGAGCACCGCGGGCATCGTGTAGTCGGTGAGGCGCTCATCAAGGCGATGATCGCCCGCGCCGCTCGTCGCAACCGGGTACGCAGCGTCGCGCCACGCGTAGTAGTCGTGCGCGAGCGCGCGCAGTGCCGGCGGGCGACTCTTGCGCGTGGGCCGTGAGCACGAGCGAGGCTCGCGAGTGAGACGGCAGCGATCGAAAGCTTTTCATGAAGATGTTCTCCCTCGGACCTCTCCGGCCCGGTCCGCTGCAACCGGTTGTTAGGCGGCGGCACGACGCTGCAACTGGAAGAATTTATGTGACGCACGTGCGTAGAAGGCGACAAACACTAATCCAACACCGATTCCCAGGCTTATCAGTCCTTCGTCGGCTCGGTCGCGCCCACCAATGAGTTCAGATATCGCAAACGCGTTCATTCCTACCAGCGCAGCTGCACCAACGGCGCCGAAATAGAGACCATGGCAGTGTCCCAGCGATCGGGTTTCGCTTCCCATAGTGAGTGAACACCGAAAATCAGTGCGACGCTGGGTGCGAACGCGATTGCGAAGGCGACGTCCTTATGCATATGAGTCTTCAGCAAATCTGCTAGCACGAGCGGCCCACCGCAAAACGAAAAAAGGGGCGGCGAGTTTGAGCAAGAGGAGGCGCCAGGGAACGTCGAAAACATGTCGCCTAACGTCCGCGTTGAGCGACGCGCCGTTGTGTATGAATGCTGGCACTTTAGCCATCGCCATGGCACCTTGTCTGCCTGGCCGCCGTACGTTGTCAGGCGCACTGCACGGGGAGCTGACCGGATTGCTTCAGAAGACTTCGTTGCTGAGACTGAACTTGGGCGTATGGACCAATACGAGCATCGCCGTTTCCGAACGATCATTTGAGTAGCTGAAGCGTTGGCCGCATCGCACGAAACAGAAGTCACCTGGTCCTGGGTCAAATCTGCTCCCTCAAGTACAAATCGAACCTCACCCTTCGTCACGAGGTAGTACTTGTCAGAGCGCTTAGAGAACGCTACCGCGTGTCGTGCGGTCGGAGGGACCTCAATCACCGCGAGGGAGGAGCTGAGGTTTTGCGTCGCCGTGTAGTCAAAGATGTGCAATCCATCAAAGGCGATCGGGCTGAGCGACTCACGTAACGATCACGATTCCTCCTGTCGCCTAACGTGCGCGTTGAGCAATGCGCTGCTGTGTAATGGATGCTGGCACTTTTATTCCTCTCGCGTTTGCTCCAACGCGTTGTTAGAGGCTATAGAGATGTCGCGCGGAAATTAACTACATCTGGCGATTGGAGGCTCCAACGCGTTGTGAGGTGCCGGCACTGCTTTTCGCCCACAAGGTCCCGGAGCACGCTCTGTTAGTCAAGCTGGGTCGCCAGCGATCGCACACCGTCGGTTCATTTGATGCAGCGATCATGGAAGCTTCGCGGCGTCGGTCGCCGCGAGGTATGTGTACACGGCCGCCATCTCATCGTCGCGCATATACTTCAATGCGGCTTGCGACATTTCCGTCATCGACCCGAGCTTGCGCCCGCCAATGGCGATTCCCGTTGACATCAATGTCTTGAAGTCGGCCGGGAATACGCTGGCGTGATCGCGAAGAGGTTCGGTGACTGCATTTGTTTGTCCCCGCGAAGGTCGCCGCCATGGCAAATGGCACAGACGGTTTCGCCACGTACGGGCCCAGCGCCGCGGCATCGGCAGGGACGCATCGCCGGGCCAACCTGGCCCCGGTCAACCACGTCGGGCTCGATCGGCATTAACCCCGCCACAATCAGCGCCCGCGGGAGAAGTCCAAAGCTAGCGTCTTGCGCCGCGTCGGGTCGCGATTCAAGCGTGCGCAAGTAGGCGACGATCGCGGCGATATCGGCATCGGCAAGCCTGACGAAAGTGTGCGATGGCATGAAGACGACACCGGTGCCGTCGGACCTAACGCCGCTTCGGATGACGTCGACGATCTGCTGATCGGTGTAGTGCGGAACGATACGCGTCAGATTCGGAGCGGACAGCCGCCCAACAAGAAACTGCTCGACAAAGAGGCGCCCAGTCAGACTGTCGCCATGACAACCGAAGCAGCCGACGACGTGAGCGAGACGCGCGCCCTCGACCGCCATCGATACGACGGGCGTCACACGCAGCGCCGTCGCGCTCGCCTCATGGTGTCTGCTGAGTTTCCACGTGGACACCCGCGTAGATCGTGACCGCCAGGATCAGCGCAATGCCCGCAGCACAGGCAAGGCTGATCAGGACGACCTTTCTCAATTTCAGAAGCCGAGGTGACAACATGGATCATTCCTTTCTCGCACGGCGGTCGGTGCGCAAGCACGGCGCTCGTTCACAGCCTAACGTCCGCGTTGAGCGACGCGCCGCTGTGTACTGGAGGCTGGCACTTTATCCCTCCCGCGTTTGCTCCAACGCGTTTGTTAGGCCGCAGGACCTTGGCGGCGAACTCTCATCGCCCAAAGACCGTGCTTGCCAGTTCTGTGTCAAAGTATTCGGTGACATCGCCGATCTTGCCGTTGCGCATTCTGCAACACATGGCAATAGGTGTTGTTGTACGACCGCCCGTCTTTCGTCTCCGCCTTACCCCTCAGCTGGACCACAACGACATCACCTTCAGCGATCATGTTGTCTATGGTGGAGGCAATGCCCGCCTTGAGTTGGCCGAATACGGGCTCGAGAAGTCTTGTGACAAGATCGCTCTTGCCGACGTATGTGCCCGAGTATTTTGTCGATCCGATGTTCGTCCACGTAACATCGCTGGCCAGCCACCCAAAGCACTCCTCCATGTCTCCACGATTGGCTGCATCATAAAAGGCCTGGGCGATCTGTTTGTTTTCGGCGAGACTCATCGCACGCCCTCCCGACAATGTGAAGTGATTCTTGAGGCCTAACGTCCGCGTTGAGCAACTTGCACGCTGTGTAGTGGATGCTAGGCACTTTATCTCTCCCAACGCATTGTTAGGCGTCAGCACTACTTCTCGACGAGAGGATTTGGTCCGATCTCCGTATACGAGAGTGTGACTGCTGGGAAACACGGCCGTGAGATTTAGTGGCTGATCGCCCGCATTGACGAATGTGTGCGCAACACCGGCAGGAATTCGCACGATCATAAGGACCCTACCGCTTCGAAACGACGATCGCCAACGACATAAGCCATGCGCCCGTGGTAAATCACGTGCGCCTCCTCCCAGTCTCATGAGTGTGCAGAGGCGGGTCCCCGCCCGGCTGCGTTTCGGTCAGGATGAATGACAGCGATTCAAAGCCGTGGTCAGCACCGTTCATGAAGTAGCCTGCCTCTCCCGGCCACATCGTAGAAGCTGGTCATGTTCTCGAGCTTTACCGCATAATCAGAGCCGCTGCGTGATTTTTCGGTGGCCGCTCGTAGCTCTCGGTCGGTAGCTCGTCCGGGCCAATGTGGACATATCCGCGCGGTTCGCGATTCTCGCAAGCAGTCAGAGCTACGCCCAGAGCTACGATCGAGATGGCTGCGATGATACGGCATGGCTGTAACCTCGGATGCACTGTTGCGCGACTTACGCCGAACGTCCCGGTTCAGCGGCGGCGTGATGCCGACCCCATGTCTTAGCACTCTTTATTCCTGACCGTCCGCTTCAACCGGTTGTTAGGCGCCATGGGACTCGGTGGCAAGCTGCTTCGCGCTCGCCTACGGCGCCGGAACTGGCCGCAGCAACTCCGGCTTGAAGAACCGGCTCCCAAGGGCCGCCAAGATGATCGGCGCGAAACCGACTCACGACGGCATAGACCAGCAGGCCCGCACTGCCAATCACCCCGGACTTGAAAAACCCGTAGCCGATGAAAAGCAGGACATGCGTCAGGGCTCCGGCGGCGTACGCCACGCCCACGACCTTGCCGCTGTACGGTCCGCGAATCGCGCAGGCGTAAATGACCCAGACGGACAACGGAACAAACAAGATGACGCTGCTCCATAGGCCGGTGTTGTAAGCGCCCTGCGCGACGCCCCCGCGGTGTGCAGAAGGCCGTTGGCCAAGAGCAATCCCCAGAAGCTGAGGCCGATGAGGACGTTGCGCCTGCCGAGGTACGCCGCAAGCGGCGCCCCAAACCACATTAGAGCGATGTTCACCACCGGGTAGAAGGACAGGGGAATCGGGCAGTCCGGATACGGCGGAAAGCCCAGGTTCTTGCAAATCATTTCCTGGATTGAGTAGTCGAAGCCCAGCACCGGCAGGCTGTATTCCTCGAACTGATGCATCCAGTAGAGCGGCACGGCGAGCCACGCCAGCCACACTGGATCACGCCAGCGCGATACCGTGGTGTTGCCACGGAATGTGTCGGTCATCAGCAGGATGGCGACCATCACGATCGCCCCGCCCACCCCTATGAACGGCCAAACGGTGTAGAACCAGTGTGTTTGCACGGTGCTCCTTACAAGATTGTTACGTAGTCGTGGCGTTCGTGGCACCTAACGTCCCGGTTCAGCGGCCGGACGCTGTCCTGTGATGATCACTATGGCTTTACTCCTCACGGGCCGCTGCAACCGGTTGTTAGAGGGCGGGCCAAAATTAGACGCAAGTCTCGCGTCGTCAGATCCGCTGCGCGAGTTGCTCTGCGTCATGACGGATCCCGCCACGCATCCTGGAACGAACTGAGCAGCCAAAGGAATCAACGGCATCCACGAGCAGCGACACGCAGCGTACCGATTAGCTCAGGCGTCAGATTGGCTACGCGAAAGACCATCTCCGGCGCGGCATTCTTGTCGCGATGAGCATAGACCTTGTGCCGGATTGAAGAAATACGGTCAAAGATTTGGAAAGCTCGGGCTTAGGCGTTCCTCAATCTCAGCGACGACCGCAGGACAAAGGGTCCGCGTTTCATCGAGAACCTGCCGGACGGATAGCGTGTCAGCGCGTGGGTCGGTTAGCTGGTAGATCGACACAGCCACACATTGAAAGTGTGCAACGGTCGTTGGCGAGAAGAACGCCGAGTATCGACTAATCGCTTTCGCGTACTTCGCCCGTTCTCTCGGGATGCGCCAGAAGATGCCAAGCCGCGAAGTTCTCGGAGAGCGACACGACATCGTCTGCGCGAGTTCCGAAACGCTGGATGCCAAGGGTGACACGCCGCCCTCTAACTCTGCGAGACCAGACGAATATGCAGGCTTTCGAGTCGCAAACATTGCGTCTATCTTGCCGCGCGTACCCGTCTATCAACCACATGCGCGAGAAAGCGCGATAAAGCTCAGCGCAAAGGCGCAAACGTTCTGTCCAATCTGCCGAGGTCTAATGGAATCAAGGCGATCGGTTCTGAATTATCCGTATGGGCTGCCGTCGCAGCTCCCGGCTAACGGTTGCCCTTGCGGAACTCAAAGAACGGATCGTCGCGCCGACCGGATATGACGTTTCCGGCCGAGTCGAAGGCGCGCTCGGATAACTTCAGTTCAGTGGTCGTGAGTTCCATCTTGACCTCGGTGCGTGCGCCTGATCCGCCTACGCCGCGACAACTCGCGGCGGAGCTGCTGCCCGATAAACTGGTCGTCCGCGAAGTCCCATTTCAGCTCGCACCCGCTCGTACTGCTCAGGCTCATCGGGCACGATACTTTTGAAGATGTCGGGCGCGATCGTGTCCGCGCACCCAACGGTCCGGCTCCTTGAAGTTGTAGATCGTCTGCGCGATCGCCTGCTCGTCGTAAGTCATCTCGAAACTGTAGAGCTGCTGACTCAGCACGTGCTGGGGATTCGTCGCGTCGGTTTGCTGCACGTAGTACGTCTGCTTGCCGATGATGTTGGCCTCGACCGCCACGATGTCGAGTGCGATCGGTGGGTGCACGTCCGCGACGTTGTGAGCGAGATCGGCGTCGACCTGCGCGCGGTTGTCATACGCGCCGGGCAGCCATTCCGCGATCCGGCCGAGATCCTCTTCCCGCGCAGCTTTTGTTGTTGGCGCAACACCGAGGCCAGTAGCGCGGCGCCGATCAGCAGGACATAAGCTCTTTTCATGATGGCACTCCGTCGGCGAGTTTCTCGATCAGGAACCCTTCAACCACTTGTCGAGCCAGGTGAGCACTTCCCGATGCCATACGCAGGCTGTCGTTCGGTTTCAGGATCCAGTGGTTTTCGTCCGGGAAGATCAGGAGGCGACTTTCGATGCCGCGCCGCTGCAGTGCCGTGAACGCGGACAGACTCTGTCCGTACGGCACCCGAAAATCCTGCTGACCAGCTGTCACCAGCATCGAGGGTTCGCCACGCGGCGACATGGTTGACGGGGTTGAACTTCTCGTAGTTCTCCGGCTTCCTCGAGTTGCGGGCCGCCATGTTCCCATTCCTCGAACCAGAGCTCTTCGGTCTGGTAGTACATACCGCGGCCATCGAAGATGCCGGCATGATTCACGATGCAGCGGAAGCCATCGCTCCAGTTGCCCGCGATCCAGTTCATCATGTAGCCGCCGTAAGAAGCGCCCATCGCACACCGCGCGTTGGCCATCGAGCCACGGATACTTTTTCCGTCGCGGCGGCGAGACCCTTGCGCAAATCCTCGAGCGGCTTGCCACCCCAGTCCTGGCTGATCGAATCGGTGAAGGCTTGCCCGTAGCCGGGTGAGCCGTGGAAGTCGATAGAACACTACGGCATAGCCCGCACCCGCATACACCTGCGGGATTCCATCGAGCAATACGTAATCGAACTGAAGTACA
>ERZ1370068.359-contig-10324_pt1 | contig 17521 bp, 29 predicted proteins | sample MGYA00561227_ERZ1370068 | MGnify/ENA primary metagenome ERZ1370068 (study PRJEB38410, sample SAMEA6850437) | metagenome | study: Metagenomic assessment of the ecological functions of the soil: analysis of the soil microbiota associated with the...
CGGTCAAAGGTTTCCCGTAACAACAATTAGTAGAGAATCGGAAGCAGAGGCGGGAATGATTTTCCCGCTAGTCGTGAAGAGGTCTTTCAGAGTTCTTCGGTTACCCCAGACCGATCGCACCGGCGGCCGGCTCGATCCTTTGACATCCGATTCTGAAAAACATTCCTGGGGCCCAAGCTCAGTCCCAAAATCGAACTGAGACGGCTTCCGGGGCGTTTCGTATTATACATCAAGACTGGGCGTCGTTCCAGTTTTGATAAAGAGGCGAGCTTTAAGCTTGCGCGCAAACCAGAAGTTTGCGTTACCAAAAACTTTGATTGTTTGATTCAGGGAGTCCGACATGGATGACGAACCATCATTGTTTTATGAGTTCGGGTCTTTTCGCTTGAACGTGCAGGAGCGTTTGCTCGAGAAGGACGATGAGTTGGTGTCGCTCACGCCAAAGGTGTTTGAGACGCTGCTGGTCCTGGTTGAGCATAGCGGGCATGTGCTGGCCAAAGATGATTTGATTACCCGGCTTTGGCCGGACACTTTTGTCGAAGAGAGCAGTCTCACGCAAAACATCTCGCTGCTGCGCCGGGCACTGGACGAAGCCCCCGGCGCCCGCCAGTACATCGAAACAATTCCCAAGCGCGGTTACCGTTTTGTGGCTGACGTACGCCGCTTGTCAATCGACACACACCAGACCACCACCCAACAAAGCATCAGCACCCAACTGATGATCGCTGCTCAGATTGAGGAAGAGGTGAGCGACGCTCCCGCACCGGTGGCGATTGCCCAGCGATCCAGTCAATGGCTAACCAGGTATCGAATCATGGGCGCGGCGGTCGTCGCGTTGATTCTCGCCGTGGGGCTGGCCGCAGCGTATCTAAGTTATCGCAGTCGCGCGCGGCGGCGGAACCGCGTCGCGCCGGCCAGTATTGCCATTCTGCCGTTTTAAGACGATCGGCACTACGGAACAGACGAGAGAGTTCTGGGTCTGTGGGATGGCCGATGCCTTGATCATCAGGCATCAGTCATCTGAATCAAACCACCGTGCTGCCTACCAGTTCGATTTCGCGATATACAAATCGCGAGAAGGACGCAGTGGAAATCGGGCAGGCGCTGGGAGTCGAAGCGGTGCTGGACGGTACCGTGCAGCGGGAAGGCGACCAGGTGCGCGTTACGGCCCAACTCATCCGGCTGTCTGACAAGAAATCGATCTGGAGCGCGAAGTTGGATAAGAACTACCGCGATCTGTTTGCTCTCAGGATACGATTTCCGAGCAGTTAGCTTTATCCCTGATTCCGAAATTGGCGGGGCATGAGAACGACTACACCTCAGCCGCGGCCCGGCTAATCAGGAAGCTTACGAAGCCTATCTGACCGGACTCTTCTTCTGGAACCAGCGTTCCAAAGAGAGCCTGCAAAAATCCGCTGAGTATTTTGAGAACGCGACTCCGGAAGGATCCGAACTATTCGCTTGCTTCACGCATTGCTGGGCGACGTTTACTTTTGAGTTATGCCGACGGCTACGATCTGGTGCCGCCGAACGACGCGCTGGTAAAGGCGAACGCCGCGATTAACAAGGCGCTCCAGCTGGACGAAAACATTGCCGAAGCCCACGTGACTAAAGCGGGGTTGATGCGAATGGATCCGGAAGGCTCGGATCGGGAGTACCGGCGGGCCCTCGAACTAAATCCAAATCAGGGTATTGGCCACATGCGCTATGCCCAATTCCTGTTCAATCAGCGCAAGCTGGAAGAGGCCGTGACGCATGCCAGACGAGCGGTGGAACTCGATCCGACCTCGCCGGTGGCCCATATTTCGTATGGATTCATGCTCGCGATGTCACGCGACGCCGAGGGCGCGGCGGCGCAATACATCAAGGCGCTCGAGCTTCAGCCTGATCAGGTCATCGCGCGTTTCAACATAGCCAATGTCTACGCGCAGAAGCACATGTTCAAGGAAGCGCTGGCTGAATTTGATCGCATCGCTGAGAAGGATCGCATTTTGGGGACCCTGGGCCGGGCTTATGTGTACGCAAATTCAAAAAAGCGTGACGCCATGCGCCAGGAATTGTCCAAGCTGGACAAAGAGAGCCCGATGCGGGTGGGCCCGCTAAACGTCGTCGCCCTGTGCGGGATGGTTGGCGATAAGGGGACGGCGTTCGATTTGCTGGACAAAGATCGATCCGGTGCCATTTGTGCTGGCGCGGTTGAAGTTCGATCCTGATCTGGATCCGCTGCGCGGCGAGACAGAGATTTGGCGACTATCTGTCCCGCCATCACATCGATAAGCTTTGAGAAAGTTCTTACTCACCTTCTCATTCACACCGGGCTTTAGCCCGGTGTGGAGACCTGCCAAATTCCTGGATAACCGTTTTAACGGTTTTTCATGCGCAGACCTCAAACCGTTAAAACGGTTCTTCCGATTTTTCCGCGAGCGTCACCGGGTTGAAGCCCGGTGTGAATGAGATTGGGTGAAACTCTCGTTCGCAGCCTGTCCATCATTCCCTCCTTGTTCACTAAACGGAACAAGGATTTTTGCCTTGAGATCCGAATTCATCAAAACGCGGTAACTAAAATCCAAATCGCGCAAGCCTCGCTCAGTTTTCCGCATTCACATGCAGAGAAATGTCCGTCCAAAGTTTTGGCGGACTATTCGGCATGATGGTTGCGCCCTTTCGAAGATAGAAGATCCACCACTCGCGGGAACTGTTCCGGAAGCGGAACAGTTCGCTTGAACAAGAAAACGAGTGGCGCACCACACGGGATCAGAGCCAAACAAAATTCGAAGGGAGCCATCTATGAAAAGATTTGTTTTTAGTCTGCTGGCTGTTTGTCTGATGGCGACGGCCATGCGCAGCACAATCGAATCGCGGTAACCTGAGGCGGCACCGTTTCCGACGCGAGCGGCGTCATTCCGGGCGCCAACGTAACCGTCAAAGACAATCAATCGGGCAAGGAAGTAACTGTCGTGAGCAACGATTCCGGCGGCTACATTGTGGCCCAGCTGGATGTCGGTACGTACACCGTCAAGATTAGCGCGGCCGGACACAAATCATATACGGCCACGGCGCGTGAAGATTGACGTCGGCCGAAACTATACGCTGAACGCAACTTTGGAAGCGGGCAGTATCGCCGAGAGACGTTACCGTAGTAGCAGGCACCGACATCGTCAACTCGGTTGATGCCCAGTTGAATAATACGGTCAGTCAACGTCAGATAGTTGAACTGCCTCTCAATGGACGCAATCCGCTAACGCTGGTCCAGCTGCAGGCCGGCACTTCATCAAACAGCGCCCAGACGACCAGTATCAACGGCCAGCGTTCGTCCTTTACCAACATCACCCGCGACGGCATCAACGTGCAGGACAATTTCATTCGCGCAGAATGCGGTTGATTTCCTTCCCGACCGTCCGAACGTGGACGATACCGGAGAGTTCACCATCATTACGCAAAACGCGGGCGCCGAGGCGGGTTTTGGCGCGTCACAGGTGCAACTGGTGACGCCGCGTGGATCGAACGAGTTTCACGGCGCCGCGTTCATTTTTCAATCGCTCGTCGCACTTTGCGGCCAACACCTTCTTTAACAATTTCTCGTCGGTGCCGCGGCCGTTCCTGAATCGCAATCAGTACGGCGGCAAGATTGGCGGCCCGATTCTGAAGAACAAACTATTCTTCTTCTTTGGCACTTACGAAGGTTTCCGCCTGCGCCAGTCCACTTCAGTCAATCGCACGATCCTGTTGCCGAACGCACGCAACGGCATCTTTACTTTCCGCGACACGACCGGCGCGACCCGCACCGTTAATCTTCTGGCCGGCGGTTTCGCGACCGTCACCAGGTGTCACGGCCATCGATCCGGTAATCACCAATCGCATTCTGACTGCGCTGCCGACGGCCGGAAATAACACCACGTTGGGTGATCAGCTGAACACCACGGGGCTGACTTTCTCGCGGGCAACGAACACCGATCGGGAAGCTTTCACCACGCGCTACGATTGGACGGTCAATAGCACGTCACAGCATCGAAGGCGTCTTTGCCTATAAGAAGGAAAACAACCTGCGCAACGACGTTGATGGACAACAAGGCCTGACCGTAGCCTCGACGGCCTGCTGTTACACGTCGATCCCCTATGGTTTCCAGGGGCGCGCACACACCGTTTCTTTCAGTCGCGTGGCACTGGCTGATCAGCAACAACCTCACCAACGAATTGCGTGGCGGATGGCAGGGAAGCGATCCAGCCTTTGGTACGAACGCCCCGAGTGTGCCCTTCTTTATTCAGGTGCCACTCATCAACAACCCCGAAAGCGGCTTCCAAAACCAGGGCCGCGACACCACGATCACTAACCTCCAGGACAACGCGGTCTGGACTCGAGGCTCGCATTCGATCCACTTCGGGGGACAGTTTCAGGGATTCATCGCTTCGCCGTTTGGACCCGGCGCCTTCGGCCAGCCTTACATCCCGACTTATGCTTTGGGCGGCGGCACCACTCCGGGCTTCACCAACGGAAACACAGGCAGTTTCAACGCGGCCGCCGGCTGTATCGCGGCTACCGGAGTCAATTGCGCGAGCAATACTCAAATTGCCACGGCGAACAACCTGCTGGCACTGCTCGGCGGTCTGATCGGAACTTCCAGTCAGACTTTCACTGCGGCCAGCAAGACCGGGAGCTTGCAACCGGTGCCGCCGGTGCACACACTGAAATTCCAAAACTATTCCGGCTACATTTCAGATTCCTGGCGCGCAACTCCGCAGCTCACGCTGAATCTGGGCCTGCGTTACGATCTGTTTATGCCGGTGAGTGAGCCGAATGGCCTGATTCTCGAGCCGGTAACCAACGGCCGGCCTATTGGGACTGTGTTGCTTGATCCCAATGGCACCTATGACTTTATCGGCGTCAATGGCCATGGCAACCGGTTCTTCGGTACCGACAAGAACAACCTTGGTCCGGTACTTAGCTTTGCCTGGTCTCCGGCCTTTGAGAATAAGTTTCTCGGCAGGCTGTTTCCTGACGGAGGCCGCACAGTTATTCGCGGCGGCTATCGCCGCAGTTACGTCAACGACGAGTTCATCCGCGCTGCCGACAATGCGCTTTCGGGTAACGCGGGCTTAACGTCTCAGTTGAACACCGGCGGCTTGAACGCTCGATTTTCCAACGTGCCCGCGTTTGCGGCGCCGCCTTTGGTGGTTCCCACAACGTATGCGGCAAACAATGCGCTGGCCGGAAATTTTGGCACCGTGTTCTCCATCGATCCGAATATGCGGGTCCCGAGCTCGGATGAAATCAACATCGGAATCGAGCGTGAGATCGGCTGGCAGACGGCGATTGAAGTTCGCTACGTTCACGGGCAGAGCAACAACCTCGTGCGCGGACTCGATTTGAATCAAGTCAGGATTTTCGATAATGGATTTCTGACTGATTTCAATCGCGCGCACTTCAACGCGATTACGTACGGCGCCGCCAACACCAACTGTTCGGTGTCGGCAGCGACCCCGCTGTGCCGGCCTTTGCAGTTGCTGAACCAGGCGCCCTTCAACAACAGCGCATTTGGTAATCCGCTTGGATTCAGCAACACTACCAATCCGATCATCGCCGGTGACGCGGGCCAGTTGGCTTTCGTCTATCTGGGAACCTTTGGCGTGGGCAACAGCGTGCTGCTCAACAATCCGGAATACTGGCGTGGCGGACCTGTTAACCAATTCGGCGAAGTTCCGTTACAACGCTCTCCAGGCTGAGATTCGGCGGCGCTTTAACCAGGGTCTTACGTTCCAGGCAAACTACACCTTCCAGAAGCTTTTGACCGACGCGCCGGGTACTGGTCAAACACGCTTCGAGCCGCTCATCGACAACGCCAATCGAGAAGCGGAATACGCGATCGGAGACCTTGATACAACGCATGTCTTCAATCTCAACGCGATTTACGAGCTCCCGATCGGACGCGGCAAGAAGTTTGGCAGCGACTCCGGTCCCTGGCTCGATCGCCTGATCGGAGGCTGGCAAGTCACTTCGATTCTGCGGATCGACAGTGAAGCGCCATTCTCGATTACCGATCCGCGCGGCACCCTCAACCGCGCCGGCCGTTCGGGCCGTCAAACAGCCATGACGAACCTGACGAAAGATCAGATCAAAGAGCTGGTGGGCACGTTCCGTACGCCAGTGCGGCGTCTTCTTTATCAATCCTTCAGTGATCAATCTTGATCTGGCGCAATGCCAGGCCGGATTGTCGCGTCCCCGTCTGGCCGGTACGACGGCGGGCGTGGCAGCGCTGGGTTTTGATCAGCCGACTTTCCCGGGACAGGTGTTCTTTAACGTGGCTCCGGGTCAGAGAGGAAACATGGAGCCCAACTTCCTGCACTTGCCGATGAAGTTGAACTGGGATGCTTCGATCATCAAGAACATTCCCATCAACGAGCGAGTGCGTTTTCAGATACGCGCGGAGCTTTTCAATGTAATCAACCGCGCCAACTTTGCCTTCACTGCGGCGAACGCGCAGTTCACGCAGGCCAACATTAACGCGACGACTTTCGGCCGCTTGCTGGGAACTTCACCGGTGGGCTCGCCTGCGCGCGTGGTTCAGTTCGCCGGAAGATTGGAATTCTAAGTATCGAATTCCAGGTATCAGACGTTCGATCAGCGTTGCACGTCTGATAGCGGCGAACAATGAGGGCGCAGCTTCGCATGGGGCTGCGCCCTTTTTTACTCGGGACCGCGGACATCTTTGTCCGTAATTAGCGCTATGGCTCTGCCACTTTGAAGTCAGTACCGGGAGCGGTAGCGACCGGGTTAACCTGGGCACCTTGTTTCGCAGCGTGACCCGGTCGCTACCGCTCCCGGTACTGACCCAGCGCTTTGCGAGGCTCTTACTTAACCGGCTCAGGCAGCTTGGGGGATCGATGGTCGCCGCGCCCTTCAAACCTTCGCCGGTTACGTTGTTGATGCTGACGAGGGATCCGGCAAATCCCGTAACCTTAATGTCCCGGAGTTTGGCTGAAGAAACATTCGCTAACGTGACGCCTTTGGCTGCCGTACCGGTGACATTGATTAGCGAGAAGCCCTGCAAAGGCTTATGCGGATGAATCGAGATTCCGTCAACCAGGACGGGAACGTCTTTCACCCGCACGTTTGAGAATCTGAAGTTCTTGATTGTGGGAATACCTTCGTCGCCGGACACCGGCATCTGATCCCTGTAGACCACTGTTGAGGATGTTCAGACGAAGAAATCCTCCAACCATTCCGGATACGTCCAGATCGTCAGCCGAAATGTCTTCGATGAAAGCGCCCCGCCCCGGACGGCTTTTGATATAGATAGCGAAGGTCTGGGCGTGCGTGAATTTGCAATGCTGAATGCGCACGTTGCGAATGCCGCCGGAAGTTTCACTGCCGATGCCAATGCAAGCGAAGATCGAATCCGCGAAAGTGCAGTTGGTAATCAAAACATCCTCGGTAGTTCTCAACAGCTGGTACGCTTCCATGCCGCGGCCGGATTTGATCGCAATGCAATCATCACCGGTAGCGATGTCACAACCATCAATCAAAACATGCCGGCAGGAATCGATGTCGATGCCATCACCGTTGCCGCCGGTGCTGTGGATCGTCAAATTCTTAAAAACCAGATTGTCGCTATAGGTCGGGTGCAGCGACCACATACGCACATACTCGGTCGAGAAATCTTCAAAGCGAACATCGCGACAGCCGATCGGCTCGATCAGCGCCGGATGACGCAGCGGATTTTGCGCATTAGGCCGGCCGCCCAGCGCCGGGTTGCCGATGATCTTGCCGGGACCGGCGACGCCGATGTGCTCGGCATCGATCGCATAGATCAAGCCGAGATGTCCCTGAATCCATTTTCCTTCCCAGCGAACCTGGGTTACGGGATAGTCGGCGAAATCAGGTGTGCCCAGGATGACTGCGTCCTTCTCAAGCCGGAGCAAGACGTTGGATTTGAGGGCGATGGCGCCGGTGAAATAGTTGCCGGCCGGAACCAGAACTTCTCCGCCGCCCATGACATAAGCACGATCGATCGCCTGCTGGATGGCCGCGGTGTCCTTTGTCTTGCCATCGCCGGTGGCGCCAAAGTCGCGGACGTTGAGCTTTACTGCAGGTTTAGGTGCTGCAGTCTTTGATTGACCCAGGACGACGTGTCCAAAGAACGCGAGGCAAAGCGCGAGACCGCAAGTTACAAAGCAAGATCGAGCGTTTGATTTTGTCATCAGTAGCCTCTCGGAAAATGAGGTCAGTACCGGGAGCGGTAGCGACAGGGTCACGCTAGCGCAGTGGCGGATCGTTGCTCAGGGCTGACCCGGTCGCTGCCGCTCCGGTACTGACCTCAACGCCTAAGGCTGCGCCGGAAACTGATCGAATCGTCGTTCAATGTTCTTTCCCAGCAGAAATTTATCGGCAAACGCGAGCAGCGCATCCCAGTCTCCCTGGACCATTCCATGTGGACGCTCGGCCCAACTCACGCCCAGCCGGTCAGTCGCGGAAAACAAAGCGTAGGCCGGCTGTGCGGCCAGCCACGATTGCCTGACGCCATTCTGATTTACGTTCTGATCGCTGGCCCCTTCGAGCGCGATGAATGGGCGCGGCGCGGCCAGCGCGATTAGCCAATGCTGATCGAACGGCAGCTTCTCAGCCTGGCCCCAGAATTCATGCAGGTGTGGAGAGAACCAGTTCGGATATTTCTTCATCATTTCGCTCAAGCCTTCTTTGCCGCCGTGCTCGGCGCCGCTAAAGCGAAATGCCGGAGTGCCGCCGCCCGAGCTGGCAACCGGCGCCACCATCGCAATTCGATCGTCGAACGCGCCTGCAACCAGCGCCGACTTACCGGTGCGGGACACGCCAGAGACAATCAGCTTTGTTTTATCGATCGAGGGATCCGTTTGTAGATAGTCGACGATGCGCGAGACGCCCCAGGCCCAACCCGCCAACAGCCCCCAATCGTAATTTGGATAAGCCGGATAGAACCGAGTCGTGCGAAAGGCCCAACTGCCGTCAGCGTTTCGCAGCGTAGTGTCTTCGCCACAATCGTTGTTGTTGAAAGTCACAAAAGCAAAGCCATGGGCGATCGCCGGATTGCGTGCCGCGATCGTTTCCGGCATCGGCGGGTGCCGGCGCCGGGCGGCCTGGCGTGGCCTGAGGATCTCGGATTGCCCGGCCCGACCGTTAGCAATGCGTCAGCGCCTGTCCCTTGTCCCGGTCCCTGCGGCAAACGCGGCAAAGGCGTCGCGCCGGGCGGCGTTCCACCCGGCATGATTAGCGCCGGCGCGGGTCCGCCGGTCGCGGGCGTAAACACTCCGATGTCCAGACTCAAACTTTCTTTCGGCCCAAAGGTCAAGTGAATCAAGCGGTACTTCACTTTTCCATCCAGAACCATCTGAGATTTTGTCTCTTTACCCTTGACGTTACCGGGCGGCGGCGGCGCTGATGCCGGTGAAGTAGTATTCAAGCGTCTTCTTCATTTCCGCGCGGCGTTTCTGCCATTGCGCCGGCGTGCTGACTTTCGTCCCATCGTTCATCAACATCACGTCGGGCATACCCGCGCGGGCAGCCAAGTCCTTAACGCCCGGTAGCGGTTTCATGCCGGTACAGAATGGCCGGCACCGGAATCTCGCGCGGGTCGGGGCGCGATGAATTCTCGTTCTGCGATCTCGCGCCACTGATCAGGACGCCCATTCCGGCTATTGCTGTAATAGCTACAATCGATCGCTTTTGCAGATTAATCATATGAATCTCAGTAGATGTACTTTGCGAGCTCAGGCACAGCTTTCCTCAGTTCATCAGCGACGAAGAACCCGACGGCCCGGCTGCCTTCCGGATTGAAGTGCGTGTAGTCCAGCACCGTCGCCGGTAACTTTGCCGGATCGCCGCCGCGCGCCAGCGCAGGGTTCGGTTTCGGTGAATGACCAGGTGTCAGTTACTTTCTGCCCCACCCTTTCATAAAACTCAATCGCACGGGCGTGCAGGTCCATCAAGGGCACCTGCTTCGCGGCGGCGACTTGTTTCATCGCTTCCACAAACGGGCCCAGCTCAGAATGAATTCGGCCGTCGTCTCGCCAGTAGCGCCGGCTGATTGGCGTCGCCAGGATTGGCTTGATTCCCGCTGCTCGAGCTTCATCGACGTAACGGCCCAGGTTCACGGCATAAACCTCAGCAGTCATCACGCCTTCATCGTTGTGGCCGAATTGGATTAAGACGTAGTCGGGTTTGAGGTCGAGCATCTGTTGCCAACGCCCGTCGGATCTAAAAGTAGCTGTCGTGCGGCCGCCGCGTGAAAGGTTCACCACCTGTAACTGCTTGTCGAAATGCGACCGCAGTCCGCCGGCATATCCAGCGCTGTAGGTTACGGTCGAGGTCACCGGCGAGAACCAGAAGCACCTTGCCGGTGCGCGGCGTCTTGGCCGCATCCTGTTGCTCGTCCTGATTACCTTTGACCTCGAATGGTTGTAGTTGAGGAGCTTTTGCGGTGGCGGGCACATTCGTCGCCAGCGCTTTAGCTAACTTTGACAGCCGAAGTTGCTTGAGACCTTCAACTACGGCCTCGGCATTCACGCGGGCGCCGAACTTCGTCGTGTGTTGCAGGTCATTGAAGTATGGCCGCGACCCTTCCTGGCCCAGAGCGTCGTAGCGGTTAGCGGCCAGCGTATTGAGGTCGAGGAAAAGCGCACCGCTTTGTTTGGCTGCTTCGGCTGCCCACTGCGCATATCCATCAAAGCCACGCTTGATGTGGCCTTCGATCCAGGTGTTGCGGGGCGCCGGCGAGCAGATGATGATCGTAGCGCCTTTGCTCTTTACATCCTTGACGTATTGCCGCAGGTACCAGCCGTAACTATGAATCAGTTTTTTCTGATGCGTAACCGGCGATTCGATTTCCTCAGTCTCGTCCCCATTGCCTTTGACCGAAATGCGATCGGGATAATTCTGCGAGTTAGCGGCATCGTTGTGTCCAAACTGAATGATGACAAAGTCGCCGCGCTGGAGCTTCGCCAGGATCTCCTGCCAGGCGCCCTCTTCGATATAGCCGCGACTGCTGCGTCCGCCACGTCCCTCGTTGTAAACATGAATCTTTGCCGGATCGAAGAAGGGAATAATCTCCGAACCCCAACCCCAGGGTCCGCGCTCGCCGTTACCCGAACCCGTCTTCATGATCGAATCGCCAACCAGAAAAAGCGCTGGATGAAGTGTGGCCGGCCGCGGCGCGCTCTGGTCCTGCGCCGCGACATTGACCACGAGGCAGAGTGCAATGATGCAGCACGCGAAGACAAGTGAACGATTGGATTTAGTCATGCGCGTTCGACTCTTCCAATTCCGCTTTGGTCAGACCATTAATTCGAGTCGATACTTTTATGCCTAAATGAGCAGCAAGTCAACCGGAGTTGCTTCTACTATTTTCTTAGCCAATATTGGTTTTCAACGGGTGGGAGGTTTGTTGGTGGTTAGACCAATTGACGTGATCCCGAAGGGATGGCGGGTTAGCGGCGCGCGGCAAGTGATTCATTCAGCCTGGAGAGATCGAGGCTCTTCTGGCCATGGCTCTGCCACTCCGATGCGCGGCAAGTCTTTGACTTGCCGGTAATCGCCTCACTATAGAAAGGGTCTCTGACCCGGCGGTCATAGACCGCCCGGACCTAGAAGGCCGCCCGGCAAGTCCGAGACTTGCCGCGCATCGGAGTGGCTGAGCCATAGCTGAAGTACTCACTCTCGCTCTGGGGCTTCCGCATCAGAGGTCAAAGAATTTGCCGCGCATCAGAGTGGCAAAGCCACCCAAATCGAGATTGCCACCGCATTCCCAACTAGCGAAATGCTGAGGAGGGCGCTTGGTCGCCGCTGCCGGTTCGGCTTTCAACTGAGCCGACTTTGGCCATGCCTTTGAAGTGCCAGCAGTCAACACTCCACACGGGAACAATACCTCACGATCAACGCCGGTCGTGCACCACACATTCGAATCGCGGTAGTCTTCCGGTGTCTTCAGTACCTTGCCGGCGAGGCCGTAGAGTTTGTATTTCTTCAGGCGGTCGTTGTAGAGGTTCAATTTGTCACCGCTCAGAATCTTCCGGAACGGCTCGTATTGTCCTTCTTCAGCCGCGGTCAGGTCCCCGAAGACTTTCTGACCGGCATCCCGGACTTTGACGCACATCTCGCGCGCCTGCGCGATAGTCATCTTTGCCTTTATAAGTTTCAACTGAGGTTGATTCAGCCAGGCCCTTCGACACGGCGGCGTCGATTGTCTCGAGGCAGGCTTTTGCCGTTCTCGAGCGCGAGCTTGCCGTCTTCCTTCGGATACATGCTGTCCTCGGGTTTCCAATCTGCAAAGTTGGAAGCGGCGTTAATGGCGTCCTCAAGCTCTTTGGCAATTTTCTGGGCGAAAACTGCTGTGCTCGTAAACAATGCCAGCCCGACCATCACAGTGATAGAGATCTTCCTGCTCATTTCGTTACCTCCTAAGAGCTCACTTAGCGCTCCACCTGGTGCCATCCTTGAAGATTATTTCTTTGAGAGAAGCCTCTGCGGTAGTTGTTCCCGGATCCAGCGGCGTCTGATCCTCATAGGTCTTACCGCTTTCGATCGGCTTCCGAGTTGATCCAACGATGTTCTGCCAAACGATGTTGTCTTCGTGCACCTTGCCTTTGCTGTCAACCGCTTTCAAGGTGAGGTGCACCTCATCGATCGGCTTATCGGTGTTCACCTTGATCCGGTAAGAAAGATTCGCCTTGTCATCCGTCATTCCGCTGTAAATCAATTCAACCGGAGCGCCACTTGTGGCTTTCGACATCTCGGATGACGGGGCTCCGGTTTTTGGGGAAGACGCCGGACTCGCGTCAGGCTTCACGTTCGCGGATGGCGAGGACTGTCCACTGCCACACGCACCAAGGGCGATTGCGACCCCGCAAAAGAATCGCTGCGGTCAAAATCTTCTGGAACATCGTACTGTCCTCCTATTTTTGTTGAGCTTAGAAAACGGATGATCTGTGCGCACGTTTATCCGGCGACTCTCTTTCGAATTATTTCGGCACGTGGTCTTTGAGCCACACGAACAAAAGAAATGCGAAGACGATCGGTCCGATCAGCGCCGACAGCCAGAACGTTACCCGGATGCAACCGACCGTCAGGCGCAGCGGCCAGCCGGACGGCTCAATCACATGCCAGCTGAACATGGCCAGAGCGTCCAGCAGATTAGGCTGTCCCACGGGGCGTTCCCATCTGGTCTCGATCGTGACTCCGAAGCAACGGCCCACGCAGTACCGCAGCACCCGGTCGATCAACAACAGATAGATCGTCAGCCAGACGAGATAGGCGGCGATGGCCACGATGATGATGATGGTCCCGGCAGTCATTTCTTAGCTCGCCAGCGAAAGCCTGCTTTGGGCATCGAGCAGGCATCGGCCGCAATAGACACTTGTGTCCACGGCCGCAGTCAACAGCGCCGGATCCCTTTCGGGAATTGAGAGAAGTAATCGCCACCGAGTTTAATCTGCACATACTGATCCGTCGCAGATATCTTCCAGCCGCCTTGCGCAACTGACGCCAGTTCGCTCAGCTACCAAAGAGAAGAGTTTCTGCGCCCCTGACCTCTCAGTCGCATCAAGCCGGAACGCGCTGTCGAAGCCTGGATGGCCCGTCGAGAATGCTTGTCGTTAGTGAAGCTCCTCTGACTGATGGCCCGAGATTTAGGCCCAGACGAAGCGGCGGTTCCAGCAGCGCCTGGCAGTAAACGTATCGCAGGCCGGCGCGTCCGCCTCGCATGTCATTTCGTCCGGCGAGGATGACGCCGCCCATGTCCAACTGGCCGCTGCTCGCGCCTTCGATTCGCCAAAAGATTCTCACCGGTAACCCACGTGTGCCAGACATGGACATGGGATCGGATTGCAGCCCCAGACTCGCTGCCGCGCCGTTGCCATTGCCGGCGCCGGCGGCGCACAACCGGAAGGAAGATCAATACCAGGGCGCCGATGAGAACCAACGGAACCAGGATCGCCATCGCAACGATCGCCACCAGAATGAGGGTTGAAGATGTCTCGCTGTCCATCGTTTTAGCGAACCGGCGATTTACCGCTACCCTTGAGGCTTTCTTCTGCCGGATAAATCAGGTGATCTTTGCCGTCCGCGCCTCGCTCCCATTTGAAGCGCTCAGCGATCCCTTCGACACCAGCTGTGTAATCAAGCAGCCAGAGATAGTTTTCCCTCGTCAACGTTCTTTCCTTAACTTCAGAGGTTTCCAAATCAACTAGTTTGACCGAGAGCCTATTGTGTTCAGGTTCATTCACGCCTTCGGTCACAGCTGTTTTTAAGTCCGGCGAAAGCCCTATGAAGTCAGAAGGAAGACGCGAAAACTTTCTGACTTCGTTTCTGTCCACAAAGGTCATCTGTGTTGGCCAGACCAGGCAATGCCCGTCACAAGACCATTTGGCGCTTTTGAACTGTTCAATTGAATCCATGGTGGCATCCGGCTTTTCGATACTCGTGAATAAGGGTTTCTCTCCGTCCAGACGGAGCGTCCAGCAGTTATCTCCCCAACAGAACGACCATTACGTTTACGTCTCTGTTGCGGCTTGCCTGGCATTGACCGACCTTATTGCTGTCACGTCCTTCGGGAACGAAAGGTTTTTCGTCAATGAAGACTTCCCACCAGTAGTTGTTGACGCGCTTGCGCTCGACCCTCTCTGTGCAACGAAGCCGACCGCGCCGGATTTCGTCAACATGTCTCTGGCTTAGAGCAGGCGATCAAACCGACAGTAAACAGCAGCCCCAGCGACAAACTGCCGCGCCTTAAAACCCACTTGCTGGCACAAGCAAACATAGTCTTAACGCGACTGCTCAATTTGCCTCGCCTCGCATGATTGCGCGTTACGGAACAATGAACCCGCTTAAGGGATTGCTGTAAAAGGCGTCCGTTTTGTAAGCGTTGCGGTCCCACTGCCCATCCTGCTCGCCAACGATCTGCACGCGGGATCACCACCCGGCCCGTGCCCAGATTGTTCTGCTTGGCGATCCCGGTATCGACGATTTTGTAGTCCGAACCAAAGGTGAATTTTGCCGTGCGCGCGAGTTTCCCATTTTGCAGCACCTTGATCTCGTATTCACCTGGATTCTTGTACATTTCATAGTAGAAACCCGGCGCCATAACCGTGGGCTCCTTGTCCCACAGGATGGCCTTCGAGAAGGTGAACACGCTGCGACAGTATGCGTTCGTCGAATCCTGGTTCGTCTCAGGAGTATTGAGAACCTCGCAGACTGCGCTTTCCGGCACTGCTTCCGCAACCATCTGCCCTTTGTAGTAAAGATAAGCCGCATACTTGCTGTAGATGACACTCTTATTTGTGCCCCGAAACGAGAAAGCCGCCATCAGGTGCGAGCGACTCATCTCCGGAACGGTAGTGCCATAACGATTCAACGCGCCCCCATACTCCCAGTTGTAAATCCACTCGTCGTAAACGTAGGCGATCGGCAGAACCCAATCGTAATTGACGTAATAGACAAAGTTGTTCTTGAACTTGGGCAGATCCACCACCCCTTCGTGAAACTTATCGACCTTGAACTTTCCGGCGAGGAGCGTTGCGCTCTTTGCCTTCCAGTTCGTTCCGGAGATTGATTTTGAGATCCACTGGTCCGGTATAAGTTACCGCCTGGTCGTCAGGCGGGTTCTGGCCGCAATCTCTGACTCCTAACCAGCCAGGTCCGGCCTCTTCCACCTGACAATCGAACTTCCACGATTTGCCCGGCAAACTGTACTCGACCGAAAGCGCGCCGCCCGGGCTGAATGGACCATTGACGCGAAAATTGATCACCGGCGTCCAGCTCCAGGTCTCAGGGTCACCCTTAAACCCTTTGTGAACTTGCAGCCTGACCTGGACCGAAGGCTTGTTGATTGTCTGGGCCGACACCAATCCATTGGTAAGAGTTGGTGACCAGGCAAGAATGGTCAGAACCAAAAACGCCGACGCCCCAATTGAACTGATTCGGAATCTCATTGATGTTCCCTCCTGTTCTTCTGATGACGCACACCTCCGGCGTGCTTGCATCAGCATGGTCGAGCACGCCAGAGGCGTGCGTACCATCTTTTTGAAGTGCTCATTGCGATACCAACTCGTCGTGTCGCGCGCGGTTTGCGCGAATCGCGGCGACCAACCACGACAACGGCAACAAACAAAACGCGGCGTTGATGGCGAACAGCGCGTTAATCGGATTCGCCTTTGTCATGAAGGTCATAGCGCACCCAGTACAAGAGCCACGCAAGAGCGATCGCGGTTGCAGTTGCTGCCATGACGACCGCCGCCACGGAACGATCACCGCGCCGCCGCCGCCGCAACCGCGCGAATCAAACCTATGATTGAGCCAACAGTCACCGCCGCACCGGTAGTCAGAATCACGCCAGCCGTTATCAACAGCTCCAGAAGCGCTTTGTCGAGACCGGGAACAGTGAATGGTTCGAGTAAAATCATCGCAACCCCAGTTCCTTGACGGTTGAGGTTCACACCGCGCGATCCGCAACTGGATCGAGATGCGCGGCTTGAACGCTCACCACCGCAGATTTCGAGATTCTGTTGTCTCTCGTAAGCTGGCATTACAATGTGGCCCGTTTCGAGTCGGTCGGGACCTTGCAGACCAGCTTCATCGGCAGCCATCGGCAACCCGACGCTGACGATACCTTCCCCAGGGCCTGAAAGTCCTCAGAAGTTCTCGTAGAGTTTTCAAACACATTCTTAAAAGAGCGGCATGAGCACCCCGACCAAAGACTTTTTCGAGTTCGGCAGTTTCAAAGTCGACCCGGTCGAGCGCGTCCTGCTGCGCAAGCGATCAGCCGCTGGCCCTGACCCCGAAGGTTTTTGATCTCACTGCTCCTGCTGGTCCAAAACAGCGGTCAGGTAGTGGAAAAAGACGGCTGATGCGGGAGATTTGGCCGGACAGCTTTGTCGAAGAGGGCAATCTCACCCAGAACATTTCCGTCCTGCGAAAGGTCCTGAACGGTGATGGCCACTCAATACATTCAAACCGTGCCTCGGCGAGGTATCGCTTCACGTTGGACATGTTCAGGAGACGCTGGACAAGAGCGCTCTGCTAATCGAAGAGCCTTCGCCGGCACAGCTGGTGGTCAAAGAAGATCAGATTGAAAGTCCCGGTCGCGAATCAGGAAGCCGTGGTCGAAGGCGCCTCGGGCTGCCTCCACACTCCGGCGCAGAAGCTGAGTTGGAAAAAGGCCAGCTCTGACCGCCGGAGTTTCTGCTCTGGCGCAAATGGCTGCGATCGGAATAGGCTGGGGTATCTTCGGTCCTCGTAACGTTGCGAGTCGTAACCCGCCACCTTCGATGATCAGTAACGTCACGTTGCGAAGAATTACCACCACCGGAAACATCAGTCTGCTACGGCCTCATCTCTCGTCCTGATGGACAGTTTGTCGCATATTGACAACTCGCTGACGAAGAGAACCGTTTTGCCCCTCTGGCTGCAGCGAACCGGGCAGTAACGAGCCGCTTTCTGGCCGCCGGGACGAAGGCGGAGTCGGACCAGCAGCCATTTCGCAATACGTAACTGAACGAAGTA
>ERZ1370068.6438-contig-5421_pt1 | contig 17516 bp, 19 predicted proteins | sample MGYA00561227_ERZ1370068 | MGnify/ENA primary metagenome ERZ1370068 (study PRJEB38410, sample SAMEA6850437) | metagenome | study: Metagenomic assessment of the ecological functions of the soil: analysis of the soil microbiota associated with the...
GATATGCTTCGTTCAGTTACGTATTGCTCTGGTGTCCCGACGCCAGCCCGGCGACGCTGCGATTGGCGATGACTGGCGGGTTCTGCGACACAATTGCAGGCGAAGGCCGCGTAGCGCCGAGCGGCAAGGGACAGTGCCCTCTCCCTTGTGGGAGAGGGTGGCGCAATCGGCGTAGCGAGATGGAGCCAGGTGAGGGTTCAGGTCTATCGATAGGCCTTAGCCCTCGCACGGACTCTTTGCATCTTCGATGCGATCCGACCTCCACAAGGAGGTAGAGTGCCCGCTGCTAAATTGGCGGCTGGCAAAAAACTGGCGCTGCTCCTCGTATTCGAATTTCAAACAGCGGACAGAAGCGCCCCCGCATTCTCGCGGCGCTATGCGCCCGAGGCTTGCGTCAGGTCTCGCCCACTTCTGAGAACGAGGGCGCAGGGAAAGCCGGGTGCCGATTGCACCCGCGGGTCCCCGTGCGCCAAAAAACGCACGGGAGTGGGACCACAGGGTGAGCTGAGATCCCGGCTTTCCCCGCGCGAATGGTTTTACGAGCTTACTCGTCGCTCTCCTCGGTGAGCCGGGCTCTTTTTGCCACCGTCGCCCCTGCGGATGACAGATGCATCGGACCCGGTCGGGTGGATACATCTCCGCAAAACTTGACGCCAGCTTCGGGCGTCAGAACGACAATGCTTCGCCGTCCGCGCGACCACCTCCGCCGGAAGGTCGCTGGCCGGGCCTCGTGCCATCCGGCGAGTTTTCGTCGAAGATGGGCTGCAAAGCGGCGTCCGTCCGCGCCCCGGTCGATCGCTCTACGGGAACACCCGCCCTGCAATCCCGTCTGCGCCCGACGCTCCGTCAAGTGTCCACCGCATCCGCACCGCGCGCGTTCGCTGTGACGACTCTGCGATCCGCTCCCCCTGTTCGCGGTGAGACGGGCAGAGCTCACAGAGGTGATTTGCCCGACGGGTTAAGCGAAATATTTTGCGACGGGGCTGGACAGGTCTTTGCTGATTTGCCCGTCGGGCGGTTTTCCGTCGTCGTTTGTGAGGCAGGAAGGTGCTTTGCCGCTCGGCTATGTTGCATTTGCAGTTCTCGCGATTCTCCGCCTCTTGCACCGACCGGACCAACCGCACCGGTCTGATGGATGTCCGTTGATGGGGGTAGACCGGGAGTGGCCGGCAGGAGACTTAAAACGGCGCTTTTGACCCAAAGCGGAAACCGAGCGGCTCTGCTTGTATGAAGAATGTTTTAATGGTGACGGTGCGGTCGTCTCTTATCTAAACAATGTCCGCAGAACAAAGGAGACAACCATGAAACTTTGTCGTGAAGCGGTGGATGTCGCGGACCGCGGGTGGACGAGGAAATTCGTGCAAGAGCCTCCCGATCGCAGGGATGTAGCCGCCCCAGATGATTTGAGTGTCGTTTTAGGGTTTACGCAGATGCTGTCTGGCGGCGGCAGCGGGGATGAGTGTCACGCCTCGCAACCGATCAGGAGCTGGCTCGACGCGAGTGGTCCAGCTCACCGCCGCCGGAGACCAGCTTGCTCGCGCGCTCCTGCAGCAAAGCGGAACGCGAACGATATTTCGTGTTTGGTGAGTCTTTTGCCTCCAGCTCCAGTCGCTCATCCACCACACCCATGCGAGATGGAAGAAGTGCCAGCGGCCTCTTGCAAAGGAAAGGCCGAACACTGACGATTTGCCGTAGTTGCGTATGCTGGTTTGCCCGTCGGGCAAATCTCGATGGCGTCGATCGTGTTCCGCGAGGATGAAAGGGACTCCTGAAAGCCTGACCGAAAAAGCAGCCAGTGTTTTCGGGCTCTTGAAAATGACTCCCTTTTTCGTCATGGCCGGGCTTGTTGTCCCGGCCATCCACGTCTTTCTTGTAAGTGAAGTCAAGACGTGGATGCGCGGGACGCAAGCCGGCATGACGAACTACTTTCATAGGCCCATTTCGGTGGTTGCATTTCGGTCAGGCTCTCAGGAAGAGGCCGGCGCTTCAGGCGCGGCCGAGCTGCACTTGGCGGTCGACTGCAATCCACGTCGCTCGAGCCACGGCCAGCAACGTTCCAGCTTCACCATAGGCCGCGGCCTCGGCAACGCGTTTGCGGCCGTCGCGGCCGGCCTCCCAGGCCGTGATGACGCAGCGTTCTCCCGGGCGCGGCCGTGTCTCGATCCGTGCCGACATCCGACCCAACAGGATCGGCGTCCGGTCGAAGCTGCCGCTCTCCCGGTCGTGAGAGGAAGCATAGCCCGTGGGACAATCGAGCGCCGACCAGAGAAATTCGGGCGCGACGAAGCCGTCCTCCGCCGTCAGGGTCGGATCCGGTGTCCAGGTCGCCGCGAGCACAGCCGAAGCATTCCGGGATTGACGCACGAGCGGTCCGGCAAAAATGCGCAGGCCATCTCCCTGCGCCCTTGCAGGACCGCACACGAAACACGTCGGCAGCGGATGCTCGTGTGGCTTGACCGGCGTCAGCAGCTCGGCTGCACATGCCTCGTCGAAGCTTGCCGTCTCCAGGCGCGCAAGTTCAACACTTGCCGGTCGTCCGGTGGCGACGACTGTGGCGCCATCGCGAAGCTCCCATGATCCGTCGTCCGCCGCGACGACATCGAGCTGCTTGTCCAGGGAGGCGGTGCGCGCAGCGTTACCTCCGCGCCGCCGGGAATGTGCCGGGCCAGCCGGCCGCAGACATATCCGCCGTTCCCGGAGTTCGGAGGACCGCAGTAGCGCTTGTCGATGATGATCGATGTCATCGATCCCTTCCTCTCTGCCGCCGCCGGCGCACTCTACTTTATCTTGAGGACGATTCTTCCCTGAACCGTCCGATTGGCCACGGCGCGCATCGCTTCCTTGACCTGTTCGAGGGAAGGACGCGATCGATGTGGGGGCGAATCTTCCCCTCGGCCAGCAATTGCGCCAGGGTGTCATTCATGCGCGCAGCCTGCTCAGGGAATTTCTCCGCCCAGGCGCCGGCAAAGACACCGACAATGGAATAGTTCTTCAATAGCGGCAGGTTCATTGGCACCGAAGGAATCTGGCCGCTGGTGAAGCCGATCGGCATCAGCCGTCCACCCCACTTCATCAGCCGCGCCATTTGCTCGAAAATCGTTCCGCCGACGTTGTCGAAGCAAACATCGACGCCTTCTCCACCGGTTATCGACTTGATCCGCTCGCGCAGGTCTTCGCTCCGATAGTTGATGACATCGCAGGCACCGTAACCGCGCACCAGAGCCTGCCTTGTCGTCGGAGCCGACACCGGCGATGACGCGCAGGCCCAAATGGCGGGCGAGGTCGACGGCGGCGAGGCCAACCCCGCCTGCGGCCCCGGTGACAAACACCGTTTCACCGTGTTGCGCCCGTGCGCCCTCGACCAAGGCGTAATACGCCGTGCCGTAGTTGTGCCAGACCGTGGCCGCCGTTTCGAAAGCGACGCCGACCGGCAACCGCACGCTCTTCCATTCCTTGGCGATCATCCGCTCGGCATAGCCGCCGGTCCAGCTTCCACACGCCACGCGATCGCCCGGCTGAAATCTCGTGACCTTTCCGCCAACCGCGATGACGACGCCGGCCGCTTCCGTGCCGGGCACGAATGGCGTCGATGGTCGCATCTGGTAAAGGCCCGAGACCAGCAGATGGTCCATGAAACTCACGGAGGCCGCATGGACGTCGATCAGGATCTCGTCGCTGGCCGGCTTCGGCTCTTCGATCTCGCCGATGCGCAGGTCCTCCGGGCCGGTGAACGCGCTGCACAGCACGGCTCTCATCGTGGTGCTCCCGCCCGGCGGCGACCGAAAATGCGCGGCAGCAGCATGGGAACGCGCTGGCGATACTGCTGGTAGGTCGTGCCGAACTGCAGCGATCAAGTCCCGCTCCTCGAACTGCAGCCGCGACCAGGATGTAGGCTGTGGTCATGATCGCGAACAGCAAATGGCCGGCGGTCATCGCAGGCGTGGCCCAGAATGCGAGCAGAAAGCCCAGCATGAGCGGATGCCGCACGATCTTTGTAGAGCAGGCGGCGTCTTGAACGATTGAGCCGGGCATCTCGACGCCGCGCAGCGCGAAGAAAGCCTGGCGCAGGCCGGACAGATCGAAATGATCGATCATGAAGGTCGAGGCGAAGCACGATCAACCAGCCGAGCCAATAGACGCCGATCAGCAACCAGGCCGCAATTCCGTCGATCTGCCAGACGGGTATCGGGATCGGCCGCCACTGCCAGAACAGCAGCAGCAGGATCAGGCTGGAGAGCAGCACGTAGGTGCTGCGCTGGCAGGCCACCGGAAAGATTTTGGCCCACCATCGTTTGAAGGCTGGGCGCGCCATAATGCTGTGCTGGATTGCAAATATGCCGAGCAGCAGCAGGTCGACGACGATGGCCTCGCTCAAATTCGTCGCGCCGCCGACGTCGATCGACTTTGGCACGAGATAATTGCCGACGAAACCGACGCGCGTAGAGAAATGAAACGAAGGAAGACGGCATAGCTCACGATGGCGTAGAACAGGATCAGGAGACGTGCGAACATGAATGTTTTCCTATTGTGCCGGCGGCAGCGGTGCCGAATGCAAGAGCCTGAACCGCTCGATAGCGAGCGGGCTCGATCAGGCCTGACTGCTATCACTGGACCGTCCCCTGCGCGTCCCCGGGGCGCCGACAGGGCAAGGGAGATTTCATGACTGGGTTCTCGCTTCAGACGCTCGGGTTCCCGGAGATCCACGGTGACGACCGCCCGATCAAGCTGAACCTGCGCAAGGGTCTTGCGCTGCTGATCTATCTCGCGGAGGCCCAAGGCGCCGTTGCACGGGACGTCATTGCCACGCTGCTGTGGCCCGAGAGTCCCCGCGAGACCGCCCGCGCGCGATTGCGGCGCATGCTTCATCGCATCGAGCTCACGCTCGGCCAGCATGTTTTCGAGACCGACCGCACCAGCGTGCGGTGGTCTCCGGCGGTCGAACTGAAGGTCGACTCGCATCTGTTCGAGAGCGCCTGCGACCGAGGCGCTTTCGAGGAAGCCTGCCTGCGCTATCGGGGTGACTTCCTCGCGGGCTTCTCTCTGGCCGATTGTCCCGAGTTCGACGATTGGGCGTTCTATCGCCGCGAGGCGCTCAGGGCGCGGCTCATGCATGGGCTGGAACGCCTCGTGCAGGACAAGAATGCCGCCGGCGAACATTTTGCCGCGGCAGCTCACGCGGGACGCCTTGTCGAGCTCGATCCGCTGAGCGAGGTGTATTGGCCGGCATTTGATCCGCAGCCTCCTGCTTGCCGGCGATCGAAGTTCGGCAGAACGGCACCACGCGGCACTGACACAGCGGCTGCGTGACGAGCTTGGGGTTGCGCCCGAAGCCGCGACCGAAGCGCTCATGGACCCCACCACGGCGCCGCTGGCCGATGCCGTTCCGACAACACTCTATGTAAAGGGCGCCGGCGCACATCTGGCGTATCAGACATACGGCAGCGGCGAGCTTGATATCCTGATCATGCCCGGCTTCGTGTCGCACGTGGAACGCGCTCTGGGAGCATCCCTCGTGCCGGGCATTTCTGGTTTCATTGATGGCGCTTGGGCGACTCATCCTGTTCGATCGTCGCGGTGTCGGGCTGTCGGACCGGGTCGGATCAGCCCCGAGTGTCGAAGTCACGGCCGAGGATATCGGCACCGTGCTGCGGGCGGCGCACACGCGTCGCGTCGTCCTGTTCGGGGCGTCGGAATGCGGGCCGGCATGCATCAAGTTTGCGGTCGATGAACCCCGCCTCGTGGCTGGCCTCATTCTGTTCGGCTCATTGGCCAAGGGCTGTTGGGCGCCGGACCATCCGCACGCGTTGCGGGCCAGCCAATATGACGCCTGGCGCCAGCAGCTCGTCGCCGAATGGGGTGGCCCTGCCGGGATCGACACCTTCGCGCCGAGCCTTTCTCGTGATCCCCAGGCGAGGGCCTGGTGGGCCGGGCTGCTGCGCGCGGCCTCCAGTCCCGGCGGCATTTGGGCCGTGCTCAAGGCGTTGCGCGACACCGACGTGAGACACCTCCTGCCACGGGTTTCCGTGCCCACGCTGGTGCTGCACCGCCGGAACGACCGGGCCGTGCGTATTGCGGCAGGCCGCGATATGGCCAGCCAAATCACCGGCGCTCAATTCGTTGAGCTCGACGGCAATGATCATTGGTTCTTTGCGGGTGCTCAGCAACCAGTGCTCGAGGCGATCAAACGATCTGTCAACGCTCTGCCGCGCGACAGGAGGCCAACGCGCCGCGCACTTTAGCGCTCCTCACGGCAGTTTGAGTTGCAAGGATGAGGCCGGCGTTTGCTGGCGTGATCACGAGTGACGACGCCGGGCTCGCTGGTGCCGGTACAGCGGCGTAGCCTGAGCGAAATTCGATTGAAGCTTGGAGGCCTGTCTTCGCCCTCCCTGGAGGGTAAGCGAAGATCGCTAATGGCATCGCGAGGCGGCGATGGTGTGCAGCCTGGTGTCGCCGAGCACATGCGCCATGAAGCCGGGCGTGCGGAATATCTTTGCGAAACGCCGCATCGCGGATGCTCAGGCCGCCGGTATAGGCGCCGAACGCCGGCATCACGGCGCGCTCGCCGTCGCAGGCAAAGCAGCGCCGCTCCATCGAGCGGCCGCGCGTCGGCACGCGCGCCTTGGGATGCAGATGGCCGGCGATTTCGCCCGACGCGCCTGGTCGGCTCGTGGCGGAACGCGATCGGGCCGATCGCGACTTCGCTGCGCGACCACGCCGCCGAGATCGGACGGCAGCGCCGGATCGTGATTGCCGGAAATCCAGATCCAGTCGCGCCGCGCCTGCAGCGCCGCGATGCGCGTCGCGGTCGGGCGCCGACAGCCGCTCATGGCGCGTCGCGGTCGTGAAAACTGTCGCCGAGCGCGATCACCATGCGCGGATCGTGCCGCGCGATCACGGCGGCGAGCCGGCCGCAGCGTCGCCACCGTGTCATAGGGCGGCAGCAGCACGCCGCGCGCGGCAAAGCTGGAGCCTTTTTCCAGATGCAGGTCGGAGACGACGAGCAGGCGCTGCTCTTCCCAGAACAGCGCGCCGGAGAGATCGGCGACGAGCGTCACGTCCGCGATCGTGACCTGTCGAGGCGCGCATCGTGCTTGATCGTCTCCCGAAGATTGCGCCGCTGCGCCGTCCTGTCTCTATCCCATCGCCTCTTTGACCAGTTCATCGGCGGCTTCCGCCAGCAACTCGTCGGATGCTTCGCCATAAACTGACTCGCGGCCGATTTCCAGCATCACCGGCACCGCGAGCGGCGAAACGTGGTCGAGTTCCTGGTGGGTGATTCGCCCCTGGATGCGCGAGAGCATATCACCCAAGCGGCTTGATGATCGAGCAGGCCCGGTCGCGGCGTCGGCGCGCGCGGCGCGCAGCAGCACGTGATCGGCCTGATGCTTGCGCAGCACGTCGTAGATCAGGTCGGTCGAGAACAGCACCTGGCGGCGGATTTCTCCTCGCCGGTGAAGCGGCGCGCGATCAGGCCGGAGATGATCGCGCAGGTGCGGAAGGTGCGCTTCATCAGCGCGGATTCGGCAAGCCACGCTTCGAGATCGTCGCCCAGCATGTCCGGATCGAACAGCGCGTCGAGATCGAGCTCGCCGCTGCCGGATCATGAACGACATGTCGCCGAGCCCCCACACCGCCAGCGCATATTCGTTGGCGACGAAGCCGAGCGGCCGCACCGCGCGCGCGCTCCAGCCGCCGCGTCAGCAGCATGCCGAGCGTCTGGTGCGCCAGCCGCCCTTCGAACGGATAGCAGACGAGGTAATGCTTGTCGCCGCGCGGAAAGGTTTCGACCAGCAGTTCGCGCACGCCGGGCACGCGCGAAGCATGCTCCTGCAGCGACAGCCAGTCGCGCACCTGATCCGGCAGCGCGCTCCAGGCGCTGCTGTCGTCGAGCAATTTGCGCACGCGTTCGGCGAGATAGGTCGAGAGCGGAAACTTGCCGCCCATGTAGGACGGCACCTTGGCGTCGCGTGTCGTTGGCGCGCGAGACGTAGACCTGATCTTCCGACGAGCGCTTCGTAGCGCACCACCTCGCCGCCGAACACGAAGGTGTCGCCGACCACCAGGCCCTCGATGAAATATTCCTCGATCTCGCCCGAGCATCCGGCCGCCGCGCCCGAGCGCGCCGGTCGATCCGATGCCGCCGCCGCGCGAGCGCACCAGCCGCACCTTCAGCATGGCGTCCTCGACGATGGTGCCGACGTTGAGGCGATAGCTCTGCCGCACCCGCGGATTGGCGACGCGCCAGCGGCCGTCCTTGTCCTGCTTGATGCGCGCGAAACGCTCGTAGGTTTTCAGCGCGTAGCCGCCGGTGGCGACGAAATCGACCACGTCGTCGAAATCGGTCGCGCGTCAGCGCCGGCATAGGGCGCCGCCGTCAGCACTTCGTCATAGAGCTCGTCGGCGAGAAACGGCTCGCCGCAGGCGCAGCCGAGCACGTGCTGCGCCAGCACGTCGAGCGCGCCGGTGCGCAGCGGCGGCGTGTCCTGCGCATTCTCGGCGATCGCGTCGATCGCGACGCGGCATTCCAGCACCTCGAAGCGGTTGGCCGGCACCAGCACCGCGCGCGACGGCTCGTCGATGCGGTGATTGGCGCGGCCGATCCGTTGCATCAGCCGCGAGGCGCCCTTCGGCGCGCCGACATTGATGACGAGATCGACGTCGCCCCAGTCGATGCCGAGGTCGAGCGAGGAGGTGCAGACCACGCCGCGCAGTTTGCCGGCCGCCATCGCGTCCTCGACCTTGCGGCGCTGCGCGACGTCGAGCGAGCCGTGATGCAGCGCGATCGCGAGGCCGTCGTCGTTCATGCGCCACAAGTCCTGGAACAGCATCTCGGCCTGGCTGCGGGTGTTGACGAAGACCAGCGTGGTCTTGTTGCGCTTGATCAGGTCGTAGATTTCGCCGAGCGCGTGGCGCGCGGTATGGCCGGCCCAGGGCAGTCGCTCGCCTGGTGTCGAGCATCTCGACGATCGGGCGCCGCCGCGCCGCCGGCGACGACGATGTCGGCGCGGCTTCGCCTGCCGTCGCGCTGCGGCACCAGAAACCGCGCCAGCGATTCCGGCTCGGCGACCGGTCGCCGACAGCCCGATCGCGCGCATCTCGGGCGCCAGCCGCCACAGCCGCGCCAGCCCGAGCGACAGCAGATCGCCGCGCTTGGACGTCACCAGCGCATGCAGCTCGTCGAGCACGATGCGCTTGAGCGAGCGAGAACAGAAACGGCGCGTCGTCGGACGACAGCAGCAGCGCCAGTTGCTCGGGCGTGGTGAGCAGGATGTCCGGCGGATAGCGCCGCTGCCGCTGCCGCCGCGACACCGGCGTGTCGCCGGTGCGGGTCTCGACGCTTGATCGGCAGGCCCATCTCGGCGATCGGCGTCTCGAGATTGCGCGCGATATCGACCGCGAGCGCCTTCAGCGGCGAGATGTAGGGCGTGTGGAGGCCGCGGGATCGCCGCACGCCGCGTCCGGTGGAGATGAATTCGGGACGGGAGGACTGCCATGTATCGGTGTCCCTCCCCCCCCGCGCGCGCAGCGCGGTGGCGGGAGGTCGGGGAGTAGGGGGTGCCTCCGGCAGCCTCGCTGCGAGCGAGAGCTGTGCGGATCGAGCCCCCACCCGACCCCTCCCGCCGCTTCGCGGGGGAGGGGGCAGACCGCAGCGCGAGAGCGGCGCGCTCAATTCCACCAGCGTCGGCAGGAATCCGGCCAGCGTCTTGCCGGCGCCGGTCGGCGCAATCAGCGCAACGCCGAGCGGTCGTCGCGGGCCTTTTGCGACAGACGCCAGCTGATGGTGCTCGCGCGGCGACCAGCCGCGTGCCTGCGGGCTCCAGCGGCGGAAGCGGTCCGGCAGCAGCTCGGCTGTTTCGTCCGGCAGTTCGAGGGCAAGGGTGTGGGGCGGCACGGCCTCAAGAGGTAAGCGGTTAGAACCGCTTCGTCGAGGAAAAAGCGGACATGGTTGACCTCTCCCCGCTTGCGCGGAAAGGTCGGTGCCCACCTCTCCATTGGGAGAAGGTCGCGAGCGCAGCGAGCGGGTGGTTCACGTCTGTCGTTATGGCTTAGACCCCTCACCCGGCGCTACGCGCCGACCTCCCAATGGGAGAGGCGTGTGGCACACCATGCCCGCTGCAGTAGGCGCGCTGGCATTTTGTTGGAACCGATCGAGCGGAGCTTGGCAAGACGCGCGACACGCGGGCAACGCCAGCAGCACGATTCAACGAACAGCGGCCGCTGTATCGGGCAACCAAGGCTTGCTGCGACCACCACTGGGCCGGGTACCGGCGCATTGTCGTTACCGGCCGACGGAATTCCTCACAGCCGCTGGGACAGCGTCAAGCCCGGCTTCGCCCGATCGAGCGGCGCGCACGTAGCGAGCTGCTGTGCGCATACGCGCAGGCCGGCGCCGAGAGCATGACGCCCTCGCCCGCCATGGCGTTTCGCGCGGTGAACGCCAGCAAGCCGCCTGACGCCAGCACGCGGCTGCGCCTCGGCGAGCAACCGGCGGCAGATCGGCGACATAGACCATCGCGTCCGCGGCAAGAACGAGATCCGCGCTGGCGTCCGGCCTGGCGCGCAGACCTTGCAACATGTCGGCGACTTCGAGCTCGCGCATAGAGCCCGGTGGCGCGCGCCCGCTCGATCATGCGCGGCGACAGATCGATGCCGATGAAATGCGTCGACCTCGCTGGCGAAGGCGCGCGGCAGCAAGCCCGGTGCCGCAGCCGAGATCGATGGCGCGCTTGAAGAAGGCCGGCTTGCGGGCCGCCGGCGCGCACCGACAGCACCGCCGCTGAACAGCAGCGCCGGGCCGCGATAGCCGAGATCGTCCGACCAGCGCCGATCCGAACCGCGGCGCATATTGATCGAACAGTGTCTGCACATAGGCCTGCGGCATGCCGCCACGGCGTCGGCGCCGAGCCGCATCAGTCGCAGGCCGGCGCCGTGGCGGTCGCCGGGATCGCTGGCCGTGCGCCTTGCGAAACGCCGCGATCGCCGCCTCGTGCTCGCCGAGCTGTTCGCGGATTTCGCCGAGCGTGAACCAGGCGGAGGCGAAAGTTCGGCGCCAGCTCGATCGCCTGCAGCAGCAGATCGGCGGCGGCGGCCAGATCGCCCTTCAATTGCAGATCGCGCGCGAAATTCGAACCGGCGGTCGGCCATCAGATCGCCGGAGGACAGAAATAGGCGCGCGGGCATGTAGCCGATTCCAGGATGGATGCGCGAGTCAAGCCCGCGCATGACGGCAAAATTCGACGGCTAAGCCGTCCTATATAGCCCGAGCATGCGTCCGCAAGACATCCTGATGCCCGTTGCCGCCGGCCTGTGCTGCAAGCCCGGCGGCTTCCATATCGACCCGGTGCGCCCGGTCGAGCGGGCCGTGATCACGCACGGCCATTCCGACCACGCCCGGCCCGGCCACGGCGCGGTGCTGGCCACGCAGGAGACGCTCGACATGATGCGGCTGCGCTATGGCGACAATTTCGCCGGCACGCACGCAGGCCGATCGCGCTATGGCGAAGCGATCGCAGCTCGGCGACGTCAAGATCAAGTTCCATCCCGCCGGCCATGTGCTGGGCTCGGCGCAGATCGCGGTCGACCTGCGAGGACAGCCTGCATCGTCGCCTCCGGCGACTACAAGGACGCGCGCCGATCCGACCTGCGCGCCGTTCGAGGTGGTGCCGTGCGACGTCTTCATCACCGAGGCGACGTTCGGCCTGCCGGTGTTCCGCCATGGCGACGCGGCGGACGAGATCAGCAAGCTGCTGGCCTCGGTCGCGCTGTTTCCGGAGCGCGCGCATCTGGTCGGCGCCTATTCGCTCGGCAAGGCGCAGCGCGTGATCGCGCTGCTGCGCGAGGCCGGCTACGACGCGCCGATCTATCTGCACGGCGCGATGGAGAAGATCACGCGCTATTATCGAGAGCCGCGGCATCGCGCTCGGCGAGCTGCGCCCGGTCGAGGGCGTGAAGAAGGCCGATCTCGCCGGCACCATCACGCTGGCGCCGCCGTCGGCGACTTCAGACATCTGGACGCGGCGGTTTCCCGATCCGGTCACGGCGTTCGCCTCGGGCTGGATGCGGGTGCGGGCGCGCGCGCGCCAGCGCGGCGTCGAATTGCCGCTGGTGATCTCCGACCATGCCGACTGGGACGGGCTGACCGCGACCATCGACGGCCACCGGCGCCGGCGAGATCTGGGTCACCCACGGCCAGGAAGACGCGCTGGTGCATTGGTGCAAGACGCGCGGGCTCGCCGCGCGGCCGCTCGATCTCGTCGGCTACGGCGATGAGGAGGAGAGCGAGGCCGTCGCGCGACGGCGACGAGGCCGAGGCATGAACCGCTTCGCCGAACTGCTGGACCGCCTCGCCTATGAGCCCGGCCGCAACAACAAGCTGCGGCTGATCACGGCGTATTTTCGCGACGACGCCCGATCCCGACCGCGGCTACGCGCTGGCGGCGCTGACCGGCGCGCTGTCGTTCAAACACGCCAAGCCGGGCCTGATCCGCGACCTGATCACCGACCGCACCGATCCGGTGCTGTTCGCGCTGTCGTATGACTATGTCGGCGATCTCTCCGAGACGGTGGCGCTGATGTGGCCGAAGGCGCGCGCTGCCCGGCCACAACAACCCGCCTCCCCCACGCTCTCCGAAGTCGTCACCACGCTGCGCACGCTCGGCAAGACCGAACTGCCAGCACAGCTCGCGCGCTGGCTCGACGAGCTCGACGAGACCGGCCGCTGGGCGCTGCTGAAACTCGTCACCGGCGCGATGCGGATCGGCGTTTCGGCGCGGCTGGCCAAGACCGCCGCCGCCGCGCTCGGCGACAAGGACCCGCACGAGATCGAGCTGATGTGGCCGGGCCTGGCGCCGCCCTATCTCGATCTGTTCGCCTGGCTGGAAGGCCGCGCCGACAAGCCGGTCAACCGCGATCCCGCGCCGTTCCGCCCGGTGATGCTGGCGCACGCGATCGAGGATGCGGATTTCGCCAGCTCTCGATCCGGCCGATTTCATCGCGGAATGGAAATGGGACGGCATCCGCGTGCAGGCGGTCGTCGGGCCGCGACGAGCGCGGCCATCATGCAGGCGCGGCTTTATTCGCGCACCGGCGAGGACATCACCAAGAGCTTTCCTGACCTGCTGCCGTCGCTGCATCTGCCCGGCGCCATCGACGGCGAGCTGCTGGTGCTGCGCGACGGCCGCGTGCAGACCTTCAACGTGCTGCAGCAGCGGCTGAACCGCAAAGTCGTCTCGCCAAAACTGATGAAGGATTTTCCGATCCATCTGCGCGCCTACGATCTGCTCGGCGACGACGAGAACGATCTGCGCGAACTGCCGTTCGCCGAGCGCCGCGCGCGTCTGGAAGCGTTCGTCGGGAAGCTCGACGATCCGCGCATCGACCTGTCGCCGACTGGTCGCCTTCGACAGCTGGGACGCGCTGACGGCCGCGCGCGCCGATCCCGCCAGCGCCGGCGCCGGCGAGGATGCCGACGCGGTCGAGGGCGTGATGCTGAAGCGGCGCGACGCGCCCTATCTGCCGGGCCGGCCCGAAGGGCCAGTGGTGGAAATGGAAGCGCGATCCGCACATCATCGACGCCGTGCTGATGTATGCGCAGCGCGGCCACGGCAAGCGCTCGTCCTATTATTCCGACTACACCTTCGGCGTCTGGACCGACGGCGAGGACGGCGAGCAGCTGGTGCCGGTCGGCAAAGCCTATTTCGGCTTCACCGACGAGGAGCTGCTGCAGATCGACCGCTTCGTCCGCCGCAACACCACCGAAAGCTTCGGCCCGGTGCGCGCATGTCGTGCATGAGCCGGACCAGGGCCTGGTGCTGGAAGTCGCCTTCGAGGGCCTGGCAGCGCTCGCCGCGGCACAAATCCGGCGTCGCGATGCGGTTTCCGCGCATCAGCCGGCTGCGCTGGGACAAGCCGCCGCGCGAGGCCGACCGGCTGGAGACGCTGGAGCGGATGCTGAAAGACGTGACAGCAAGTTAACGTTCCAGCGGCGCATGGCGGCCATTGACGCCGATGAGCGGGTTCCCCATGTGCCCCGCCGTGCACTATAATGCGCGGCGGACGCCCGCAGGAGACATCGATGCCCAACGACGTCAGAGACTTGCCGGCCAGCCAATGACGGCCTGTACCGCTTTCTCGGCGGCTCGCCGCTGGCGGTGGCGTTCCGGCTGATCCTGCTGTCGATCCTGGTCGGCGTCGTGCTCGCCGCGATCGGTCTCGATCCCTGGAATATCCTGCACAGCATCCGCATGCTGTTCCAGCGGCTGTGGGATCTCGGCTTCGACGCCGTCAACTGGCTGTGGCGCTACTTCCTGCTCGGCGCCGTGATCGTGATCCCGATCTGGCTGTTGTCGCGGCTGTTCGGCGCGCCGCGCGGCGGTAGCACTCACAGGCGGAAGCAGCCGATGCAACTGCGATTCGGTCGGCTGCGGCGTTGGCGACGACACGCCGTCGGGCTGTAGCCATGCATTCGCCGCGCCCGCCTCCAAAGTCACGACGGCACAGGTGTTCGCCATCGCCGGTCCCGCGATGGTCGCGAACCTGACCACGCCGCTGATCGGCATCGTCTCGACCACGGCGATCGGCCGGCTCGGCGATGCCACGCTGCTCGGCGGCGTCGCGATGGCGTCGGTGCTGTTCGACTGCATGTTCTGGCTGTTCGCGCTTCCTGCGCATGAGCACGGTCGCCTTCACGGCGCAGTCGCTCGGCGCCGGCGAGACGCCGGAATTGCGCGCGATCCTGGTGCGCGGCTTGATCGTCGCGGCGCTGATCGGCGCGGCGCTGATCGCTCTGCAGATCCCGCTCGCCGCCGATCCTGCTCGGCGCGATGGGCGGCAGCGAGGGCGTCACGCGCGCGGCCAAAACCTACTTCATCGATCCGGATCTGGTCGGCGCCGCTGGCGCTCGCGCAATTATGTCGTGCTCGGCTGGCTGATCGGACAGGCCCGCGCCAAGCTGGCGCTCGGCGACGCAGATCGCGATCAACCTCATCAACGATGGCGGCGACCGTCGCTGCTGGTGCTGGTGCTGGACTCCGGCATCGCCGGCGCCGCGCATCGCCGCCGTGATCGCGGAAGCGGCCGGGCTCGTGCTCGGCATCCTGATCGCGCGCCGCCTGACGCGACGGACAGCTCGCCGTCGCCGCGCGCGACGCTGTTCGACCGCGCAAAGCTGATGCGCATGCTGGCGGTCAACCGCGACATCATGATCCGCACCGCGGTCGCTGATCGCGGCGTTCCTGTTCTTCACCGCGCAGGGCGCCCGCGCCGGCGACGTGACGCTCGCCGCCAACGCGGTGCTGAACAATTTTCTGCTGATCAGCGCCTTCTTCCTCGACGGCCTCGCCAACGCCGCCGAGCAGCTCTGCGGCCGCGCCTATGGCGCCCGCGACAGGCGGCCTTCGCCGGCGCGGTGCGGCTCGTCGTGATGTGGGGCTTTGGCTTTGCGCTCGCGGTCACCGCCGTGTTCGCGCTGTTCGGGCCGGCGCTGATCGACATCATGACGGCGAGCGCCGAGCGTGCGGCGCATCGCGCGCGATTATCTGCTGTTCGTGATCGCTTGCGCCGCTGCTCGGCGTGTTCGCCTTCGCCTATGACGGCGATCTATATCGGCGCGACCTGGGCGCGCGACATGCGCAATCTGATGGTGGCCGTCGCTGCTGATCTTCCTCGCCGCGTGGTTTGCGCTGCGCTCGTTCGGCAATGCCGGGCTGTGGGCGCGCTGCTGGTGCACTACGCCGCGCGCGGCGGGCTGGAGGCGCTGCGCTATCCGGCGCTGTTGAGGAAGTCGTTCATGACGTGAGTCATCGGTTCCCTCGCCCCGCTCTGCGGAGAGGGTTGGGAGTGAGGGCCTCTCTCCACGAGTGATCAATGACCGAGGGTACGCGGTAGCTCCCTCACCGGGCGCTTGCGCATCGACCTCTCCCCGCCAAGCGGGGCGAGGTAAGCAACTGCGCGCTGCTAGCTTGCACCGGCCAGTCCTCGGCCGTGATCGTCGCGGCATCGGCGCCGACGATTTCCGACAGCGAGTCGCGGCCGGTGCGCAGCAAGCGTCGAGGCCAGATCGTTCTTGATGTCCTCGACCAGGCCAAGGCCCTTGTAGACCAGCGACGAATAAGAGCTGGATCAGGCTGGCGCCGGCGCGGATCTTTGTCAGCGCGGCGCCGCCGGAATCGATGCCGCCGACGCCGATCAGCGGAAACGCGCCTTCGGCGCGCACATAGGTTTCCGCCACCATCCGCGTCGACAGCCGAAACAGCGGCCGTCCGGACAAGCCGCCCTGCTCTTTCGCGCGCGTTCTGTTCGCGCAACGTCGAGGGCCGCGCCAGCGTGGTGTTGGCGACGATCATGCCGTCGACCCGGCGCGAGCGCGCGATGTGCACGACGTCGTCGAGTTCGGTCGAGACTGCAGATCCGGCGCGATCTTGAGCAGCACCGGCGAGTCGCCGGCGTTCTTGCGCACCCGCTCGCGCGCATCGATCACCTTGCGCGAGCAGATCGTCGAGCGCCGCGGATTGCTGCAGATTGCGCAGGCCCGGCGTGTTCGGCGAGGAGACGTTGACGGTGAAATAGCTCGCGACCGGCGCGAAGCGTCTCGATCAGCTTGACGTAGTCGGCGACGCGGTCGGACGAATCCTTGTTGGCCCCGACATTGACGCCGACGATGCCGCCATGATGCGCGCGCGCGGCGAGCCGCCGCAGCACGACGTCGGCGCCGTCATTGTTGAAGCCCATGCGGTTGATGACGGCCTCGTCGCGCTCCAGGCGGAACAGCCGCGGCCGCGGATTGCCGGCCTGCGGCTTGCGGCGTCACCGTGCCGATCTCGACAAAGCCGAAGCCGAGCCGCAGCAGCGCGTCCGGCACCTCCGCGCTCTTGTCGAAGCCCGCGGCCATGCCGATCGGATTGGGAAAGTTCAGGCCGAAGGCGCGCACCGCCAGCTTCGGATCGTCCGGCCGCGGCCGCACCGGCGGCAGGCAGCCGCAGGCCCTGGATCGCCATGCGATGCGCGTCCTCCGGATCGAACCAGCGCAGCAGCGGCAGCGAGAAGGCGTCGAAGGCGCGGATCACGGCGTAAGCTCCGGAATGTCGTGAGTAGCCGTCGGAGCGCGCGCGCATGTCGAGGATGGCGGTGACCGCGCCGAGATCGAGTTCGCCGTAGAGATGCGGAAACAGTTCGTCGTTGCGCGAGGGCTCCCAGCGCAGCGCATCGCCGAGCGCGTCGGCGTCGACCGCGATCAGGAACAGCCCGGTCTGGCCGAAATAATGCTTTCGCGCGGTCTCGGCGACCTGCGACGCCGTGGAGAAATGGATGAAGCCGTCGCGCAGCATCGTCCGCGCTGCCCCGGTAGACGCCCTGCCGTTCGGCCTCGCGCCAGGCCGAGGCGGGAGTGATTTTATAGATCGTGCGCACGGCTCCGGCTTCCCTGCTTGTCGTTGAGTCTCTTGGGATTTTCCGGAAATGGCCGGGCAGGCGGCCGACCGTAAAGGCGGCAGCGGCGCCAACTCAAGCGCGCTGCCGCG
>ERZ1370068.4629-contig-369_pt1 | contig 17513 bp, 18 predicted proteins | sample MGYA00561227_ERZ1370068 | MGnify/ENA primary metagenome ERZ1370068 (study PRJEB38410, sample SAMEA6850437) | metagenome | study: Metagenomic assessment of the ecological functions of the soil: analysis of the soil microbiota associated with the...
ATTGTACTTCGTTCAGTTACGTATTGCTCACGCAGATCATCGACGAGCTCGGGCCCGAGCACATGCGGACCGGCGCGCTGATCGTCTACACGTCGGCCGACAGCGTGTTTCAGATCGCCGCGCACGAGGACGTCGTGCCGGTCGCCGAGCTGTACCGCGCCTGCGAGATCGCCTACAGCTGGTCGGCGAGGGGCTCGGCGTCGGGCGCGTCATCGCGCGGCCGTTCGTCGGCGCGCCCGGGCGCTTCACGCGGACGGCCAACCGCCGCGACTACGCGCTGCCGCCGACGGCGACGACGCTGCTCGATCGCGTCAAGGCCGCGTCGGCTGCCGGTCGTCGCGATCGGCAAGATCGAGGATCTGTTCGCCGGCCGCGGCATCACGCGCGCCATCCACACGACCAGCGACGACGACGGGATGGACCAGCGTCGAGCGGCAGATGGCCAGACGTCGATCGCGGCCTGATCTTCGCCAACCTCGTCGACTTCGACACGCAGTACGGCCACCGCAACGACGTCGCGCGGCTACGCCGCGCAACCTCGAGCGGTTCGACGCGCGGCTGGCCGGCGCTGCTGCCGCGGCTGCGCGCGGACGATCTGCTCGATCGTGACCGCCGACCACGGCAACGATCCGACGACGCCGAGCACCGATCACTCGCGCGAGTACGTGCCGCTGCTCGTCGACGGGCGCCGCGTGTGCGGGCCGGCGTCGACCTCGGCACGCGGCCGACGTTCGCCGACCTCGGCCAGACGCTGGCGGAGGTCTTCGGCGTCGGCCGCTCGCGCACGGCACGAGCTTCCTGCGAGCGAGATCGCGATGACGTGAGGCTGCAGTGCGCCGATGACGACCTTCGCGAGCAGCTCGAAGCAGCGCGAGCGCGACATCCTCGCGCCGCAGGCCGCCAAGAGCGCCGACTCGCGCGGCCGCCTGCGCCCGAGAGCCGAAGACGACGTCCGGCCGGCGTTTCAGCGCGATCGCGACCGCATCATCCACTGCAAGGCGTTCCGCCGGCTGAAGCACAAGACGCAGGTGTTCTTCGCGCCGACCGGCGATCACTACCGCACGCGGCTGACGCACACGCTCGAGGTGTCGCAGATCGCGCGCACGCATCGCCAAGGTGCTGCGGCTGCACGAAGAGCTGACCGAAGCGATCGCGCTCGGCCACGATCTCGGGCACACGCCGTTCGGCCACGCCGGCGAGCGCGTCATCGACGCGCTCATGCCCGGCGGCTTCAACCACTACGAGCAGAGCCTGCGCATCGTCGATCGTGCTCGAGAACGACGGCCGCGGCCTGAACCTGACGTGGGAAGTGCGCGACGGCATCGCGCAAGCACTCGAAGGGCAAGTCGGGCGCGCCGGTCGGCATGGCGCCGAGCGCTGCGCGCGAGCACGATCGAAGGGCAGATCATGCGCGTCGCCGATCTCATCGCCTACGTCAACCACGACATCGACGACGCGACGCGCGCGGGACTGCTGCAGCGCGGACGACCTGCCGCGCGAGCCGGTCGCGATCGCTCGGCAGCACGTCGTCGGCGCGCATCGGCACGCTGGTCGAAGGACGTCGTCACCGAGACGCTCGCCGGCGGACTGACCGAGATCCGCATGAGCGACGCCGTGCTCGAGGCGGTGCTCGGCGCTGCGCAGCTTCCTGTTCGACGCCGTCTACGAGAACACGCATCGCGACCGCCGAGTTCCAGAAGGCGACCGGCATCCTGCAGCGGCCTCTGGGAGAAGGTTCGGGAGCGTCCGGCCGAGTTCCTCGATCATGGCGACTGTCGAGAAGGAGGGCCTCGACGCCGCCACCCGCGACTTCATCGCCGGCATGACCGACCGCTACGCCATCCGCCTGTTCGAGCAGCTCTTCATCCCGAAGCCCTGGGCCATCGACTGAAGCCCAGCTAGCCCCTTGCCAGTCCCTAGTCCGCTGCTATATTGGGAGTTCATGCTGCTCCTGAATCTGACGCAGGATCCGGACGGCGCACGAGCGGTTCGAGAAGGTCTACGAGCCCGGGCAGCTTGGGCACCGATCCGCGATTTCAGCGTCGTCGACGCCGGTGTCGCTGGCGTTCGACATCTTCAAGGACAAGCAGCAGTTTCGCCTCGTCGGCACGCGTGCAGACGACGCTCGAGCTGCCGTGCAGCCGGTGCCTGGAGCCGTTCACGCTGCCGGTCGACGCGGCGTTCGACCTGCGGCTACCAGCCGCACGCGCACGAACACCGGGCGAGAGGCGAGCGCGAGATCGAAGAAGACGATCTGACGACGGCGTTTTACGAGAACGACGAGATCGATCTCGGGCCAGTTGATGCGCGAGCAGTTCTATCTGGCGCTGCCGATGAAGCCGCTGTGCCGCGACGACTGCCAGGGGCTGTGCCCGGTCTGCGGGACGAACCTGAACCAGCGGCACGTGCGACTGCAAGCGCGACTGGGAAGATCCGCGGCTCGCGGCGCTGAAGGACACTGAAAGCGAGAGCTGACAGCTGAAGCGAGCTGAGCTGAAGCTGAGCGAAGAGTACAAGATGCCGAATCCAAAACGACGACACTCCAAGACGCGGACGGCCAAGCGCCGGACGCACGACGCGCTGAAGCCGGTCGGGCTCAGCGAATGCCCGCACTGCCACGAGCCGAAGCAGCCGCACCGCGTCTGCGCCAACTGCGGTTACTACCGCGGACGCCAGGTCGCGCGGTCGACGAAGACTAGCAGGTGCAGGGTGCTGGGTGCCAGTGCTGGTGCTCAGTGCCAGGTGCGAGTGCACGGTTGCCGGTGCAGTGCCGGACCGGCACCAGGCACCAGATCGGCACCGGCACCAGGCACCGGCACCTGAGCACCCTAGCACTCAGCACGCGATGATCTGGATCGCAGTCGACGCGATGGGCGGCGATGACGCGCCGCGTCACGTCGTCGACGGCGCGCTGGCGGCCGCTCGCGCACTTCGATCTCGGCGTCGCGCTCGTCGGTCCGACGCGGCGGCATCGAGCGCCGAGCTGCGCGCGGCATCGCGGATGTCGACGCGGCGCGCGTCAGGCTCGTCGACGCGCCCGACGTCGATCGCGATGGACGGAGTCGCCGGCCGCGGCGCTGCGGCGCAAGCCGCGGGCGTCGATCAAGGTCGCCGCCGAGTCGGTGGCGCGCGGCGAGGCCGCCGGCGCTCGTTCAGCGCCGGGCATACCGGCGCGACGGTGATGGCGGCCCACGGCGCGTTCGGCATGCTGCCGGGCGTCGATCGGCCGGCGCTGGCGGCGACGATTCCGACGCGCCGGCAGTCCGGCGATCCTGCTCGACGTCGGCGCCAGCGTCGAGTGCCGGCCGCAGCACCTGCTGCAGTTCGCGGTGATGGGCAGCGTCTACGCGCGCGTGGCGTTCGGCATCGCAGGCGCCGCGCGTCGGGCCTGCTGTCGATTGGCGAAGAGGCGACCAAGGGCAACGAGCTGACGCGCGAGGCGCACCGGCTGCTCAAGGCGTCGCCGCTCGCCTTCATCGGCAACGTCGAGGCGCGCGACGTCTACAGCGGCGACGCCGACGTCATCGTCTGCGACGGGTTCACCGGCAACGTCGCGCTGAAGATCAGCGAGGGGCTCGTCGACGTGGTCGAGGGGCTGCTGAGCGAGGAGCTGTCGAGCACGATCACGATGCGCGTCGGATCGCTGCTGACGCGGCGCGCGCTGCGGCGCTTCCGCCGGCGCGTCGACTACTCCGAGTACGGCGGCGCGCCGCTGCTCGGCGTCGGCCGGCGTCGCCATCGTCGGCCACGGCCGGTCGAGCGCCAAGGCGGTGCGCAACGCCGTCGCCATGGCCTATCGCTTCGCCGTCGACGCGCTTCATCGAACGCGTCGAGCAGGACATCGCCGCCGCGGCGGTGTCCCACCATTGATCGCGTTCATCTTTCCAGGCCAGGGATCGCAGAAGGTCGGCATGGGCAAGGCGCTGGCCGACGCGTTTCCCGATCTGCCGCGAGACGTTCGACGAAGCCGACGCGGCGCTCGGCGAGCCGCTCAGCCGCCTCATCTTCGAAGGCCCGGAGGATCAGCTGACGCTGACCGAGAACACGCAGCCGGCGATCCTGGCGGTCAGCATCGCGCGCCTGCCGGCTGCTCGAGTCGCGCGGCCTCGACGCCGGCGTTCGTCGCCGGCCACAGCCTGGGCGAGTACTCGGCCAACGTCGCGGCCGGCACGTTCGCGTTCGCCGACGCGCTGCGGATCGTGCGGCGGCGCGGGCGCTACATGCAGGAGGCGGTGCCGGTCGGCGACGGGCGCGATGGCGGCGATTCTCGGCCTCGACGCCGAGCAGGTCGCGCAGGCGTGTCGCCGAGGCCGCGCGAGGGCGAGGTCGTCAGCCCGGCGAACCTGAACGGCGCCGGGCAGGTGGTGATCGCCGGCGCGCGCGACGCGGTCGCGCGCGCCGGCGAGCGCGCGCAAGGCGCTCGGCGCCAGGCGCGTCGATTCCGCTGCCGGTGAGCGCGCCGTTCCACTGCGCGCTGATGAAGCCGGCCGAGGATCGTCTGGCGCCGGAGCTGCGCGCGCTCGACGACGCACGACGCCGCGCGTGCCGATCGTCGCCAACGTCGACGCCGAGCCGAAGCGCGACGCGGCGTCGGCGATCGAGGCGCTCGTCGCGCAGGTGTCGTCGCCGGTGCGGTGGGAAGCGGTCGTGCGGCGCCTTGCGTCGGAGGGCGTCACAACGTATGTTGAGGTGGGTCCCGGCACCGTGCTGAGCGGGCTGGTGCGCAAGATCCATCGCGACGCGCACGGTCGTCAGCTTCGGCAGTCCCGGACGATCTCGCGGCCGTCGAAGCGCTGCTCGCATGAGCCTAGCATGTTCGACCTCTGCGCGGCAAAGTGGCGCTCGTCACCGGCGCGTCGCGCGGCATCGGCCGCGCGATCGCCGACGCGGCTCGCCGAGCAGGGCGCGACCGTCGTCGCGGCGCGCGCGCGGCGATCACGCCGGACGCGTGCGGCCGGCGAGCTGACGCGCCGGCGGACGTCGGCCGAAGCGGTCAGCCTCGACGTGACCGACGCGGCGGCGGTCGAGCGGCTGCCCGGCGACATCGTCGAGCGCCACGGCCGGCTCGACATCGTCGTCAGCAACGCCGGCATCACGCGCGATCAGCTGCTGATGCGGATGAAGCGCGACGACTGGGACGCGGTGATGGCCACGAACCTGACCGCCACGTTCACGCTCGCGCAGGCGGCGATGCGGCCGATGCTGAAGCAGCGCGGCGGCCGGATCATCGCCGTCAGCTCGGTGGTCGGGCAGATGGGCAACGCCGGGCAGACCAACTACGCGGCGTCGAAGGCCGGGCTGATCGGCTTCGCCAAGGCGCTGGCGCGCGAGGTGGCGTCGCGCGGCATCACGGTGAACGTCGTCGCGCCCGGCATGATCGATACCGACATGACGCGCGCGATCGACGGAGAAGGCGCAGGTCGACTGGGCGGCGCAGATTCCGCTCGGCCGCCTCGGCACGCGTGGACGATGTGGCCGCGGCGGCGTGCTTTCTTGCGTCGGACGAGGCAGCGTATATTACAGGGCACGTTCTGGCCGTCAACGGCGGGATGTACATGTAGGAGGATTGAATGGCCGTAGCCGACAAAGTGAAGAGCATCATCGTGGAGCAGCTCGGGCGTCGACGAGGAAGAAGTGACGCCGGACGCCTCGTTCGTCGACGACCTCGGCGCCGACTCGCTCGACACCGTCGAGCTCGTGATGGCGTTCGAGGAGGAGTTCGGCATCGAGATTCCCGACGAGGACGCCGAGAAGATCACGCGCGTGAAGGAAGCGGTCGAGTACATCGAGTCGCACGCCAAAGGCAAGAAGTAGCATCGGCGACGACATGGCGAACAGACGGCGAGTCGTCGTCACGGGCATCGGCCTGGTGTCGTCGCTCGGCATCGGCACCGAGGCGAACTGGGCGGCGCTCAGCGCCGGCCAGAGCGGCATCGGCACGATCACCAAGTTCGACGCGACCGCAGTTCGTCGACGCGCATCGCGGGCGAGGTCAAGGGCTTCGACCCGCTGCAGTTCATCGAGAAGAAAGACGTCAAGAAGATGGACGTCTTCATCCAGTACGCGATCGCCGCGTCGCAGTTCGCGATGGACGATGCCGGCGCTGACGATCACGCCGGAGCTGGCGCCGCGCGTCGGCGTCTTCATCGCGTCGGGCATCGGCGGGTTCACCACCATCGAGCGCGAGCACAAGGCGCTGCTCGAGGGCGGCCCGCGCAAGATCTCGCCGTTCTTCATTCCGTCGGCCATCATCAACCTCGCCGCCGGCCAGGTGTCGATCCGGTTCGGCGCCAAGGGGCCGAACTCGGCGACCTGCACCGCCTGCTCGGCGTCGGCGCACGCGATCGGCGACGCCTTCGAGATCATCCGGCGCGGCGCCGCCGACGTGATGATCGCCGGCGGATCGGAAGCGGCGATCACGCCGATGGGCATCGGCGGCTTCGCGGCGCTGCGCGCGCTCTCGACGCGCAACGACGAGCCGCAGCGCGCGAGCCGTCCGTTCGACAAGGATCGCGACGGCTTCGTCGTCGGCGAAGGCGCCGGCGTGCTGATCCTCGAGGAGCTACGAGCTCGCGCAGGCGCCGCGGCGCGCGGATCTACGCCGAGCTCGTCGGCTACGGCATGTCGGCCGACGCGTATCACATCACCGCGCCGTCCGAGGACGGCGACGGCCCGTTCCGCGTGATGAGCGCGGCGCATCAAGAGCGCCGGCGTCGAGCCGGCCGAGGTCGACTACATCAACGCCCACGGCACGTCGACGCCGCACGGCGACACGGTCGAGACGCTCGCGATCAAGCGCTGCTTCGGCGATCACGCGCAGAACGCTGGCGGTGTCGTCCACCAAGTCGATGACCGGCCATCTGCTCGGCGCGGCCGGCGGCCTCGAGGCCGGCATCACGGTGCTCGCCGTCTACCATCAGATGGCGCCGCCGACCATCAACCTCGACCATCCGGACGCGGACTGCGACCTCGACTACGTGCCGCAACGTCAAGCGCGCCGCTGGCCATCGACTACGCGCTGTCGAACTCGTTCGGCTTCGGCGGCACCAACGCGGCGCTGCTGTTCAAGACGCTATGAGGCCGAATCGACGATTGAACGCAGGTAATCGCGGAGATCGCGTCACGGATGATCCGATCTGCGTCATCAGCGATCACCGCGATCACTCGATACCAGTGACCGTATGAAAATCGCCGTCTGCATCAAACAGGTGCCCACCCGCGACTGGCAGCCGCGCCTGAACGACGACGAAGACCTGGATTCGCGAGCAGGACGCCAGCTTCGAGATGAACGAGCCGGACGCCTACGCGCTCGAGGAGGCGCTGCGGCTGAAGGAGAAGCACGGCGGCGAAGTGGTCGTCTGCTCGGCCGGTCCGGCGCGCGTCGCGCAGGTGATTCGCGAGGCGCTGGCCCGCGGCGCCGACCGCGCCATCCACGTCGAAGACGACGCGCTGGCGAGCGCCGACGCGTTCGTCGTCGCCGACGCGCTCGGCCGCGGCGATGAAGGACGAGCAGTTCGACCTCGTCCTGACCGGGCCTGCAGTCCGACGACCAGGGCTTCGCGCAGATCGGCGTCATCCTCGCCGAGCGGCTCGGCCTGCCGCACGCGACGATCATCATGGAAGTGCAGGCGGACGGCGGCCGACGCTGCGCGTGAAGCGCGAGCTCGAAGGCGGCTGGTTCCAGTGGGTCGCGATGCCGCTGCCGGCGGTGCTGACGATCCAGAGCGGCATCAACCAGCTCCGCTACGCGACGCTCAAGGGCATCATGGCGGCGAAGAAGAAGGAGATCCGCAAGGTCGCGCCGCCGCGCCGGCGCTCGGCGCGCGCAAGCAGAAGATCGTCAGCCTCTACGTGCCCGAGAAGGGCAAGAAGACGCAGATCGATCGGCGGCTCGCCGGCCGAAGCGGCGAAGGAGCTGGTCGCGCAGGCTGCGCGAAGAAGCGCGGGTGATCGCGATGATCCTCGTCATCGCCGAACAGCGCGACGGCAAGCTCAATCGCGCGACCTGGGAGACCGATCGCCGGCGGCGCAGCAGCTGCGCGGCGCGATCGGCGACCGCCGATCGCGATCGCTCGTGCCCGGGCGCGAGCGTCGGCGCGCGTCGCGGCCGAGCTCGCGGCCGCGCAGGTGCAGGAGGTCGTCACGCTCGAGCACGCCGGCGCTCGAGCCGTACACGCCGGACGGGTTCACCGCGGCGCTGCAGGCAGGCGATCGCGCAGCTGTCGCCGTCGCACGTGCTGCTGCCGCACACCTATCAGACGCGCGACTTCGCGCCGAAGCTGGCGGCGCGGCTCGACCGCGCGCTCGTCACCGACGTCACCGGCGATCAAGACGCGCCGGCGGCGAGACCGGCGTTCGTGCGGCCGATGTTCCAGGGCAAGCTGACCGCCGACGTCGTGCCGCAGGGACCGGCGCCGCATTTCGTCACGTTCCAGATCGGCGCGTTTCGCGCCGATCAGGCGGCGAAGGGCGCGTCGCCCGCGCCGGTGCGCGCGCTCAGCGTCGACGATCGACGCGCGCCGCGATCCGGCAGAAGCCCGAGGCGCCGTTCCAGCAGGCGAAGCAGGCGGTCGATCTGTCGCAGGCCGAGCGCATCGTCGTCGGTCGGCCGCGGCATCAAGGAGCAGGCGAACATCTGCCGCTCGCGCAGCAGCTCGCCGAGGCGCTCGGCGCCGAGATCGCCGCGTCGCGGCCGATCTGCGACGCCGGCTGGCTGCCGATGGAGCGCCAGGTCGGCAGCTCGGGGCAGACCGTGGCGCCGAAGCTGTACGTCGCGCTCGGCATCTCCGGCGCGATCCAGCATCTGGTCGGCATGAAGGGCTCGAACACGATCGTCGCGATCAACAAGGATCCCGACGCGCCGATCTTCGAGGTCGCCGACTACGGCATCGTCGGCGACCTGTTCGAGATCGTGCCGGCGATCATCGCGGCGGTGAAGGCGTGACGACGATGAACGCAGAGCTCGCAGAGCGCGCAGAGATCGTTTCTCTGCGAGCTCTGCGGTCTCTGCGTTGATCGTCGTGATGGCGACGCTCGCCTTCTGGCTGCTGTTGCTCGCGTTCGTCGGCGCCTTCGCGGCGCAGGTGGCGCGCCGCGTCCAGCTGATCGCCGCGGCGCCCAACACCTTCTCCCTCGACCACCTCGGCGTTCCGCGTCCAGCCGCTTCCTCGCTCGACGTCGTCCTGCAGCGCGCAGACGATCGCGAGCGTCCGGTCGCCGGCCTGGCATGCACGCGTTCGTGTTCTGGGGCTTCGTCGCGTTCGGCGGCTACACGCACGGTCGAGTTCCTCTACGGCCTCGGGATCGTCGATCTGACGCACGCGGCGTGGTTCCACGCCTACCGCCTGGCGCTGACGCCGTTTGCGGTCGGCGGTGCTCGCCGGCATCGCTCTACCTGCTCGATCCGCCGCGCGTTCGTCCGGCCGGTCGGCGCTCGGCACGACACGTGTCGATCGAGTCGATCGTCATCGCGCTGTTCATCGCGACGCTGATGGTCACGTTCCTGCTGACGTTCCGGCTGCGACGGAGGACACGACGGCCGGGCGCGTGAACTGGTGGGTGCACGCGCGTGGTCATCCTGGCGTTCCTGGCGCTGATTCCGGCGTCGAAGCACTTCCACCTCGTGCTGTCGCCGATCACGGTGTTCCTGAAGTCGCCCGAGCTCGGCAACCTGCCGAACCTCGACTTCGAGAAGGAGCAGGTCGGCCTCGAGACGGTGAAGGATCTCGGCAGCAAGATCGGTGCTCGACGCGTTCACCTGCGTCGAGTGCGGACGCTGCCAGGTGAACTGCCCGGCGTGGGGCGCCGGCAAGGAGCTGAACCCGAAGACGATCATCCTGCAGACGCAGGACGGCGCTGCTGGCGGGCGAGCGCGAGCAGCAAGCTCGGCGAGGTCTACACCGAGAAGGTGCTGTGGCAGTGCACGACCTGCGGCGCCTGCGAGAACCAGTGCCCGGTCGGCATCGAGCACCTGCCGATCCTGATCGGCGCGCGGCGCGGGCTGGTCTCGAACGGCGACGCGCCCGGACTATCTCGGCGCGATGTACAACAACCTCGAGCGCCGCAGCAACATCTGGGGCCTCGGCTACGACCAGCGGCACGAAGTTCGTGCAGTCGGCGGCGCTCGAGACCTTCGATCCGGCGCAGGCACGACGTGCTGGTCTGGCTCGGCTGCGCCGGGTCGTTCGACGCCGACTTCCAGAAGTCGCTGCGGTCGCTGTTCGACATCCTGCGCGCGCAGCGGCGTGAAGTTCGGCGTGCTGTCGAAGGAGCGCTGCACCGGCGATCCGGCCAAGCGCACCGGCAACGAGTACATGTATCCAGGAGCTGGCCAACGGCAACATCGAGGACCTGAAGGCGGCCGGCCCGAAGAAGATCCTGACGTCGTGCCCGCACTGCGTGAAGACGATCGGCGACGACTACACGAAGTTCGGCTACGAGGTCGAGATCGTGCACTCGTCGGTGTTCGTCGAGGAGCTGACGCGCGACCGGCGCCGACCGCGGCGACGCACTGGCGCGCCGACGACGCGGTCACGTTCCACGACCCGTGCTACCTCGGACGCTACGCCGGCAAGGTCGACGAGCCGCGCGCGCTGCTCGACGCGCTTCGGCGCCGACATCAGCGAGCCCGAGCGCAACCGCGAGAACCCGTTCTGCTGCGGCGCCGGCGGCGGCCTGCTGTTCGCCGACAAGGAAGAGGAGCCGGGCTCGCGCATCAGCGACGTGCGCTTCAAGCAGCTGCAGGACGACCGGCGCCGACACCGTCGTCACCGCGTGCCCGTTCTGCTCGATCATGCTGAAGGGCGCGCAGGCGCAGCGCGCAGGCGCGACACGCAGTTCGTCGATCTGATGACGTTCGTCAAGGAGCAGAACTGCTGAGAATTGGTGAGTTGGTGAATTGGTGAGTTGGTGAGTTGAATGCCGTGACCTTGATTCGCCAACTCACCAATTCACCAACTCGCCAATTGCGATGAGCGAACGCCTGACTGGCGCGCGTCGCGCGCGCAAGCGCCTGCAGGCTCAGACTGATCGCCGCCGTCGGCTATCCGCGTCGATCGCGGCGCTCGGCGTCGACGCTGCGCTGGCGGACCGAAGGCGCTCGAGCATCTCGACGCGATCGTGCGCGAGCGGCCGTCAGCCGATCATGGCGTTCTGGCACGGGCGCATTCTCCCCGCCACCTACTACTTCCGCCGCCGCGGCATCGTCGTCATCACCAGCGAGAACTTCGACGGCGAGTGGATTGCCGGCATCATCGAGCGGTTCGGCTACGGCACGGCGCGCGGATCGACGTCGCGCGGCGCGCGGAAGGCGCTGCTGCAGCTGAGGCGCGACATGGCGGCCGGGAAGCCGGCCGGCTTCACGCTCGACGGCCCGCGCGGCCCGGCGCGCGTGGCGCAGCCGGGCGCCGTCTGGCTGGCGAAGGCCACCGGCAACCCGGTGCTGCCGTTTCACCTCGAGGCCGAGCCGCCACTGGACGCTTGCGCAGCTGGGACCGCACGCAGATCCCGAAGCCGTTCGCCACCGTCGCGCATCGCGATGGGCGAGCCCTTTCACGTGGCGCGCGGACGCCGACGACGCCGGCATCGAGACGGCCCGCCAGTTGCTCGAAGCAGCGGCTTCAGGCGCTCGAACAGCGGGCCATCGAGCTGGTCCGCGGACGTGATTCGAACGTAGGACCCGGGCAAGAACAAGGTATCCATTGTGGCCGCCGAACACACTACTGACGCTGAAGGATCGGAATGTCGCCCGGCAATCCCCACTGGACGGCTCTGTTCGCGCCACCCGCGGAGAGTGGGCCGAATGGCTGAAACAGCCACAAGCCACTCGATGGCCGGAAGACGGCGGCGTCCGATCCTGCCATCGCCATCGAAATCGCCCGGGCACCGGGATGTCGCCGGCGATGCCCCCACGTGGTGCCGCGTGGACGTCGTGTAGCCCGTGGAAGACAGCGCCACAAACCAGACACCGGTCGAGGGTTGATCACCGAGACCGAGCAGCGAGACGACGATAGACGGCGAGATCGGCTTTTGCCGCTCGCCGTCATAGTCGCCCGGCACCGGTGTCGCCGTTGAGCCCCACGACGAGAACGACGCGGACGTGGCAAAGCCAGTGCTGGATAGCCTGATCAACCACATGCCAGTCGACCCGCGATACACCGCGAGGTCGATGATGCCGTCGCCGTCGTAGTCACCCGGAACGGGCACGTCCCCGGCCAACCCCCACTGATAAAAGACAGGGCGTGTGTAGTTGGTGCTGGACGGCAGGATGGACCACGTGCCAGTTGACGGCCGGAAGACGGTAAGATCCGCGCGGCGGTCGCCGTCGAAATCGCCAACCACCGGTGTATCGCCGGGTTCGCCCAACAAGACGCTCGTCGCCGCCGTGAAGCCGCTGCCTGATGTGAGCATGTACCACTGGCTGTTCGACGGTCGGAAGACCGCGAGGTCGGTCGCGCCGTCGCCGTCGTAGTCGCTCGGGATCGGCACGTCTCCGGTAAGCCCCATTGGGAGCGTTGGACCGGGGGCCGTGAGTTCAGCCCGGAGCGCAGCTGAACCACTGTCCCGTGGAGGGCCGATACACGGTCAAATCAGCGCGACCTGTCGCCGTCCAGGTCGCCATTGCGCATGATGTTGGCAACGGTCCGTTGCACGATCTGGAGGGTGCGCGTCACCGTCGTTGGGCGGCGCGATGCCTCGAACAAGCCCCAGAGCTGACGAGATCGCGGAACCGGTCGTCGATTGTTTGACGTACCACGCACTGAAAAAACCGGGGCGATAGACCGCGATATCCATCTTGCCGTCCCCATCGTAGTCGGCCGGCACGGGCACGTCGCCGCTCGCGCCCCACTGAACCGTCACGGACGTCGCAGAAACCGGTCGTCGATTGCTCGGTGATACCACATGGCCGTCGCGGGACGGAAGACGGCGAAGTCCGTGAGGTCGTCGCCATCGTAGTCCCCTTCGACCGGGATGTCGCCAGGTAGCCCCCACTGTCCCGTGAGCATCGACGTGCCGCCGACGCTTCGACTTTCGCGCGCATGCACGCGCCATACACCGGCCGGAAGACAGCGAGATCGCTGGTGCCGTCGCCGTCGTAGTCCCCGGCACCGGGATGTCGCCGGCGAGAGACCCCATTTGGACTCGACCTTTGAGCTCAAGGCGTAGCTGCTGCCCGATGTGCGGCATGCATTACGCAGACACTGCGTGGACGGACGCAACACCGCCAGGTCGGTTCGGCCGTCGCCACTCGCGTAGCTCACCCGGCTCGGGAATATCGGGTCCGAGACCCCACTGGGCACGACGGCGGTCGTGCCCGTCGAGCGACATGACCTGGATGCTCCGCGCTGTTCGAGGGACTGATAGACCGCCAGGTCGCTCTGGCCGTCGCCAGTCGTAGTCGCCGGGGACGGGAACGTCTCCAGACTGGCACAAAGGCCGCAGCGGTGCTGCCCGCAGCCGGTGCTCGATCGCAGTGTAGGACCGCAGGGTTCCCGCGGACGGCCAGGGAAGACGCTGACGTCAAGCCTCTTAAGCCGTCGCCATCCACGTCGCACGTCGTCACGGTTCATCGAGTCGAGCGGCGACCGCCAGTGATCGGGCGCGCAGTGCCGTTGGGCGGAGCCTGTGTTGTCGGCAGGCCACGGCCCGGGCACTCGACCGCTGCTGAGGGCTGATGCGGCGATCAGGGGTGAGGTTCGGGCCGCCAGCGCGCCGCCATAGGCGCCGCCGCCGGTCAGGCTGGTCCACGAACTCCCCGTTCGGCGGAGACCCTCGCCATTGATAGCCTGGCGCCGGCTACCTCCCCGCCGCGACGATGAACTACCGGGGGTGCAGATCGCGGCGGTTGCCTTCTGGCTGGCTTCCGGCTGGCAGGGTGAATACCGGCCCGGACGGGGCGACCAGGTCGTAACCGATCACCACGTCGAGCGCGAACCATCTCGCTGACCCTGGAGCGTGGGATGGGCGCCCGGCGTGGGATAGGCGTCCGGCACTCAGCGGCGGGGCGCCGGGCGGGAAGCGGATTGTCCGCCCAGCCGCCCAATCCTGCACCGTCGCTGACGGTTGTGGGAACTGCGCGAGATCTCGTGACCCCGTCGATTGAAAAACGCTTTCTGCGCTGCCGCTCGGGGCGAAGCCCGTGGGAACCACCTCGTCGTAACGGATACAGATCCTCCTCCACAGACGGCCACACCGGGGTGAACGGGACTGAAAGCGCGCCGAAACCCAGACCGAGCGACTTTCGTTGATTTCGCGCCTTCGACCACGGAAAGCAGATCGTACGCGCCTGTCGCAGACCCGACGTCCCGGGAGTCGTGCGACGGACAGGTTCAGGCTGACGTTGCTCGCCGCGCTGGGAGAGAAATGGTGAAGCATCCGCCGAGCCTGAGCGCTCCTGGACGTTAGCTGTATGCACGTCGATCGAGGCATTCCTGCTGACGGGACTCGTCAACGCCGCCGGCAGGTGCGAGGTCGCCGTGGCGTCATCAGCCGATGCGGCATCGGCCTTGAGCGCGTTGAGGAATGAGATATGGGCGACGTTGCACGAGAAACCAGCTGCTCCGGCCCACGCCGCCGCTCATTGCCCCAAAGATGATCGTCACGTTAATCGGGGATCAGAAAATTTTGACTGGCAGATCGCGATCGCGCTATTGATTTCGTGCCTCGATCGCTGCGGCGTTCGGGTCGTTCGCAATCGTAGCGTTGCCGAAGATGGCGTTGATCGTCAAGCCGCCGCTGACGGCCTGAAACGCCGCTGCTGATTCAGCAGGCTTGCGGCGCAGCCGGTTGCCCCCGGTCTCGGCCGGCGCCTGCGCAGTCACGGTGCCGGATCGCGAGAACGGCCGCCGCAACGGCGAGGCAACGCTTTGCAAGCGAGCCATTGAGCTCCCGAGGAAGTCTGGAACACGCCGCGCGAGGGAGGACGATTGCAGTCCAGGGACCCCGAGTAGCGGGGATCGGAAAAGAAACCGTAGAAGGCTGTGACGCCGTGCGCCGGCCCGAGTCTCTTTCTCGCGATGTTGTCACTCGATTGCTGATCGCGCTACAGTTCGTCGTCCAAAACATGCGCCTGGAGGCCGCGCATGAACCGACTGAAGACGCAATCCCGCGACGTGGTTCCGGTCGTCGGACTTCTGGGGCTGTTCGTTGTGCTGGCGTTGTCCGCCACCGGCCCGCGGGCAGGCTCCAGCGTAACAGGCAGCCACGGTGTTCGAAGGCGCTCGGCTCATCGTCGGCGACGGGCGCCCACCCGTCGAGAACGCCGCGTTCATCGTGACCGGCACCTGCGTTTCGTGCAGGTCGGCACGGTCGGATCAGATGCGCGCGCCGGCCGGCGCGGCGCGTGTGAATCTTGGCCGGCAAGACGGTGATGCCCGCGATCGTCGACACCCACACGCACCTCAGTCAGACGCGGGAGGCGCTCATCAATGATCTGCGGCGACGTCCGCATATACGGCGTCAGGGCGCGGCGATGAGCCTGGGGCAGGACGAAGGCGATCTCCCGTTCCAGATGCGCGCGGAGTCGCAGAACATGCCCGGCGTCGCGCGCTTTCACCGCCGGACGCGGCATCACCGCGCCTGGAACCGGGACGGACGGATGGTCCCGTACTGGATCACCACGCCTCGCCGAGGCCCGCAAGGCGGTGCAGGAGCTCGCCGCGAAGAAAGTCGACATCGTCAAGATCTGGATCGACGACCGGATGGGCCAGCTTCAAGAAGCCGACGCCGGATCGTATGGCGCCGTCGATCGACGAAGCGCACAGAACAAGCTGCGTGTGCGACCGCGCACATCTTCGCGCTCGAAGACGCGACGGGCGCACTGCGCGCCAATCTCGACGCGTTCGCGCACGTCCTCGCGCGCGACAAGGACGTCGACGATGAATTCATGGGGCTGATCAGGCAGCATCGCAAGCATCGCGGTCGTGCCGAACCTTCCGGGATCGCGGCGTGGCGACAGACCTCGAGCTGGCTGAGCGACAGCATCCCGGGCGGCGGAGCTGCAGGAACGCAGGCTGCCGCTACGAACCGGCCGAGAGCGCAAGCCACATTCGGGATCCAGGCGCGCAACCTGGTCGAAGCTGAATGCGGCGGGCGTGCGCATCGCGCCTCGGCACGGACGGCAACACGCCCTGGGCCCCGCACGTCGAGATGGCCGACATGGTGGGCGTCGGGATGACGCCGGCGCAGGTCATTCGTAGCTGCCACGACGCAATTCGGCCTGATTTCGAGGCTGACCGACGCGCGGCACGGTCGAAGCCGGCAAGAGCGCGCGACTTTCATCGTCCTCGACGCGAACCCGCTGGACGACATCACCAACACGCGCCGCATCGCGTCGGTGTATCTCGCGCGGAGCGGCGGTGGACTGCGCCGCGTTCTGGTGAGCCCGACGACTCCGGTAGGCAGTCGAAAACTACACAGGCATCCCCGAACTCGTCATGCTCGATCGGCTGATTTGACGCATGTCACCGGTCACTGATTTCCTCGCCGGCCTTCGCCGAGCACCAGACGCCGCCGGCACCCCCGGAGCCCTGAACGCGCGGAGGTGATGGACGTGGTTGCCGGCCGCCGGCGCGACCGCGGTGGCGACGTCGTGGCGCCGCGGCTGGCCACGCATGAACAGCTGGCACGCGTGCCACGACGCTAGTACCTGCGGCGGATCGAGCCAGACCGCCGGGCAGGCGGTGGCCCTCGATCCGGATCACGCATACCTCGCCTGAATCGCACGAGGATCGCCCTGCTTTCGCCGCCGGCGCCGCGATCGACGCGGCGTCGAACGCGTCATGAGCGGCTCTCATGCCGCGGCGCTGGCGCTCGTCCGGCCAGCCGGGGCACCATGCCGAGCAGCCGGCGATGGGCTTCGTCTCTACAACAACGTGGCGGTGGCGGCGGCGCACGCCGACGCTTCGGCGCGCAGCGCGTCGCCATCGTCGACTACGACGTCCCATCACGGTAACGGCGACGCAGCATACCTTCGAGTCGAATCCGAACGTGCTCTGATGCGTCCACGCATCAGTTTCCGTTTTACCCGGAACCGGCGCGGCGATGGACGAGACCGGCGGTCGGCGCGGGCGGGTTTCACCGTCAACCTCCCGATCTCAGCGGGCGCGGTCAGTGACGACTACCGGCTCGGTCTTCGCCGAGTCCTGCTGCCGGTCGCCCGTCAGCTCGGAGCCGGACCTCGTGCATCGTCTCCGCCGGCTTCGACGCGCACGAGCGCGATCCGCTTCGCGCATCATGCGATTGACGACCGAGACGTTTGCGGCGATGACGATGGAGCCGAAGCCGCCGTGGCGGACGAGGAAGCTGCGGACGGGCGCAGCTGGCGCTGGTGACGGAGGGCGGTGGCACGATCTTGCAGTGGCGCTCGCCGCGTCCCCGGAACGGCGTCGTGCCGGCAGACGCCCAGCTGGCCCGGCCTCGGTCCCGCCGGGTGGCCGAAGAGCGAGGCGGCTCGCCACGGCGAGGGCGTGTCGCCCCGCCGACGCGAGCAATACGTGTAACCCTGAACGAAGTAA
>ERZ1370068.2295-contig-1451_pt1 | contig 17506 bp, 20 predicted proteins | sample MGYA00561227_ERZ1370068 | MGnify/ENA primary metagenome ERZ1370068 (study PRJEB38410, sample SAMEA6850437) | metagenome | study: Metagenomic assessment of the ecological functions of the soil: analysis of the soil microbiota associated with the...
ACGATGTCTTGGTCCGTCTCCACTGGCACTCGGATCTCGTCGACCCCGGCCAGCGCCGTCATCGTTGGCGAGAATCCGTTCACTACTTGGCGTGTACGGCTCGTACTTGATCGCGGAAGGTTGCATTGACCGTAGCCAGGCAGCGTCCATCAGCAAGTGGGGTGCCACTGGCGCCCGGCGCGCTTCCGAGCGATCGCATAGCGACAAACGACGATATCGCCCCGGATACGCGGAACGCGCTGCGGATACCACCGGCTACATTCTCGTTGTGGTTACTATGTACCGGGTGAGTTTGGGTAGCGGCGTCACTAGGGTGACGCAAGCGAGCACTGGGGCACGCTAATCGTGGTGAGGCCTTCTGCGGCGTCCCGACAGATCCGAGGTGAACGAGCAACATTGGCGAGACGGACGAAGGTCCATCTTGCGACTCGGTACGCTCGGGCACCACCCTCGTTCCTCGCCTGCACCCCGGCCTTTTGCGGGAGGCGCGCCTGTCGCCAAGACCCATTCGGTGCACCCATTCCTCGCGGAGATGCGTCCGGTTCTGCCGCAGGTGCGCCACAAGCTCCCTCAGAAGCGTGGCCGTGGCCTGGGAGGCGAGCTTCGCCAAGGCCGTCCGCTCATCACTCATACGCCCTCCCATGCTGATCCAATCTCTCCGCGCGTCAGTTCCAGGAGCTCCCCGCCCATGATTATGCGACCGGTTGGTCGCTTGCGCCCGTCAACTCGCCCGCGACACGATGTCTCGAAGCGACGCCCCTGAGCCGATCGAGTGCCACCGGCTTTGCCACGTGCAGGTCGAAGCCCGCTTCCGCGCTCCGACGCCGATCGGCGCGGCGGCTGTCCTGCTCGTCAGCGCCACGAGCCAGAGACTTTGGCCCAACCGTTCTCGGATGGCCCGGGCCACCTCGAATCCGTCGAGCACCGGCAAGCCCAGATCGATCAGCGCGACCATTGGGGCGCGCGCGAGCGGCCGTCGACGCCTTGCCGGCCGTCCGCAGCCACCTCGACATCGTAGCCCTCCAACTCCAAGACTTGACCGCAACATGTCACGGCTGTCTTCGTGATCCTCGACGACGAGAATGCGTGGGCGCGGACGGGACCGAGCTTTGGGGAGTGCGCCCGGATCCGGTGCTTGCACGCGGTGGAGCGGAATGGCTATCACCTCGCGGAGCCGCGTCGCACCGGCGCTCGCGGCAAGCGGGTCCGAGGCGCAGGTGGCCATTTCCGGCAATACCTCTCGGCGGATTTCAGAGAAACCAATCGTCATCATGAGTTGCTCACCATTCACTGCAGGAGCAAGAGGGGCGCCGGAAATCAGCGCGGTCCAAAGGTCAGCGGTTCACGGATCGTTCATCCGGCCGACCGTTGCCGGGCGGCGTTTGGGATCTCCTCCAATTCTCATACGTTTCGGCTGCTCGGGCCGACCTGTCGCGAGAAGCGATAGGGACCGGAGTAACTATGCTGAGCGCCTCTGGCGAGAGTGAATCGGGCAAACACCCTGAGATAGAGTTGCGGCGATACCTGAGTTGGTCTCTCAGCCGAGCGTCACCGCTACGCTGGTCGAGCCTTGGACACGCTCCTCGCCGAGCCAAGATGGACGAAGGTCCACTAGCAGCCCGTGGTGAAAGTCGGAGAAAGCAGTACCGCCCATAGTGGTTGACCGCGTACACTGCGGCCATGGCAATGGGCAAACGCAAGAGCGAGCAGACGCCGATGTGGGTGCCGACCACCGAACTGCCGGTCTCGCCGGGCCATCCGTTCTACGCCAAGCTGAATGCCCTCCTCGACGAGGCAAGCTTCGACCGGTTCGCGGAGACGGAGTGTCAGCAGTGCTACGCGCCGGTGATGGGGCGGCCGAGTCTGCCGCCGGGTCGGTACTTCCGCTTGCTGCTGGTGGGCTACTTCGAAGGGCTCGACTCCGAGCGCGGGATCGCGTGGCGCGCCGCGGACTCGCGGGCCGTGCGCCAGTTCGTCGGGCTCGGCCTGGACACGGCAGCCCCGGATCACTCGACGATGTCGCGGACGCGGCGGTTGATCGCCCTGGAGGCGCATCGCGCGGTCTTCACCTGGGTGCAGGAGCGCCTGGCGGCCGCCGGCGTGCTGAAGGGGCGAACGGTGGCCATCGACGCGACCACGCTCGAGGCCAACGCCGCCATGCGCAGTATCGTCCGCCGAGACACGGGCGAGACGTACCAGGCAGTTTCTGACCCGGCTCGCGGCAGAGTCCGGGATCAGGACGCCGACGCGCGCGGCGCTTGGCTCGTCTGGATCGCCGGCGGAAGAAGCGGACGTCGAATACCGACTGGCCCACCCCGTCCGATCCGGACGCGACGATCACGAAGATGAAGGACGGCCGCACGCATCTCGCGCACAAAGCCGAGCACGCCATTGATCTCGACAGCGGGGCGCTGGTCGCCGTGACCCTGCACGGGGCGGACGTCGGTGACACGACCAGTCTCGGCGACACGGTCGTCGCCGCGATCGAACAGGCGGCGGCCGCCCAGGCCGGCCCGGCCGCGTCTGGGGCACTCACCGCGCTCGTCGCCGATAAGGGCTATCACAGCAATCAGACCCTGACCGAGTTGGACGCCATCGGGGTCCGGTCCTACATCGCGGAGCCGAATCGGGGCCGGCGCCAGTGGACGACGGCCCCGGACGCGCAACGGGCCGTGTACGGCAATCGGCGGCGAGTGCGCGGCGGGCGCGGTCAGCGGTGGCTGCGTCGACGCGGGGAGTACGTGGAGCGGTCGTTCGCGCACGTCTACGACACGGGCGGGATGCGCCGCACGCACTTGCGCGGGCATCGCAACATCCTCAAACGCCTGCTGGTTCACGCGAGCGCCTTCAATCTCGGCCTGCTCATGCGCCAACTGTGCGGCCGCGGCGCCGCGCGGCCTCCAGGACGCCGACTGGACGCGCGCTCGCTTCACGTGGCCCTCCGGATGCTCTCCGCCAGGTTCTGGATGACCATCGGCGCGCTTCTGGCGCACTGCCGACGTCCACCGCGCGTCTTGCATCCTCATCCGGCATGGACGATCGCATGATGACCGCGCGACTTCTACCACGGGCTGCTAGGCTGCTCGGATGACGTCGCCCACATTGAGGATCGGAAGCCTCAGGGGCGAACCCTTTCGAAGCCCATCAAGGCATCTCATGCTCTCCAGCTCCCCGACCGATGCCACCACCGCGGCCCGGGCCGCGGTGACACTCGTCTCGGTCATCGCGCTGGTGAGTCTCCTCATCACGGCGAGGCCGGCGGGAGCCGCCGACCCTGCTCCCGGCGGATTCGTGGAGTCCGCCACGAGCACGAATGTGCGACCACGCGTCACGCCGGCGCTGCCGAGCCGGGGCAAATTCACGTTCCCGTCGCCTTACAACACCAGTGGTATCCGCGTCACCAACGCAAGCGACTGTGGGAACGCTGACTGCGTGCTCGACGTCGGCTATTCGTACTGGCGCAACATGAACAATCATGCGGGCAGCGACGTGATCCTGATCTTCCTGACACTCGACCGGGCGAAGGGAGGCGGGGGCCGACGCTGTTCAGCTACAACAAGGTCACCGACCAGATCACGGTGGTCGGTCCGCTGTTCGATGCCTCGAACCCTCTCAGTTGGGCGACGGGCGAGGGCTGGTACTGGAGCGCAACGCGGCCGACGATTCTCTACGTCACCAGCGGGTCGTCGCTGTATCGATACGACGTCAGCACCAGGCAGATGGATCTGGTCGCTGACGCGAGCACCTATTTTGGCAGCAACCGCTATATCTGGCAGACGCACGTGAGCAACGGCGACACGATTCTCTCCGGCACGTTGCGCGACGGCCAAACGTACGAATCGCTCGGCTGCCTCGTCTACAACGAGAACAGCGCGCTGTTTTCCTTCTTCGCCAAGACGGGAGCGTACGACGAATGCCAGCTGGACAAGGGCGGTCGGTGGCTGGTCATCAAGGAGCAACTGGACGACGCCTACGACGTGGACAATGTCATCGTCGATGTGCTGACCGGGCCAGCAAGCGACGTTGATGGATCAGGCTGGCGCGCCCGGACACTCGGACACCGGCTTCGGCTACATGGTCGGCAATGACAACTGGTACAGCGTTCCCGGCGCCGTGCGTGTGTGGACATTCAGCCAGCCGTTCCCTTCGTCCCAGCCTGGGATGCCGCCGCAGGGGCTCCTCGTGTACCGCACGACGGACTGGGCGGCGGATATCGGGAACCTCTCGCATGCCAACGCCACGCCTGGCGTCCCATCGACCGAGCAATTCGTGTGCGGCGCGAACGCGAGACGAGAGCGGCTTCCCGGAACAACGAGATCGTCTGTTTCCGCCTCGACGGATCCCTCAGGTGGTGGTGGTGGCGCCCGTCATGACTGATCTGAACGCACCGGGTGGCGTGGACGACTATCGCAAGCAGCCCAAGGGCAACCTCGACGTGACCGGGCAGTACTTCATCTGGACGAGCAACGTGGGAGGCAGTCGCCTCGACGCGTTCATCGTCAAGGTGCCGACCCGCCTCTTGGCGGCGCCGGGCCCACCTCAAGGGCCGGACCTGGTGACAACGGCGGTATCGAACCCGCCGGCCGCGGCGGCGCCGGGGAGCGCCTTCTCGGTGACCGACACGGTAAAGAACGAGGGTAACGCGCGCGCGGCCGCCTCGACGAGCCGGTACTATCTTTCGCTGGATGCGACGAAGGGTACCGGAGACATCCGGCTTGACAGGGTCGGGCCACGCCCAGTCTCGAGGCGGGGCTGTCGTTCCCGGGGCCGGCGATCTCGGTCACGATCCCGTCCACCACTCCCTGAACATGTACTACCTGCTGGCCTGCGCCGATGACACCGGCGTCGTGACTGGAGCTTGACGACGGCAACAACTGCCGGGCCTCCGCGACGACGGTGCAGGTGGCGCGGCCGGACCTGGTGGTGACCGTGGTATCGAATCCTCCGTCGGCGATAGCGCCTGGTGGGCAATTCGCCGTGACGGATAGTCGTCAAGAACGAGGGGCCGTGTTGTCCGCGAGCTCGGCGACGCGGTACTACCTGTCCGCCGATGGGCAGAAGGTAGCGAGGACACGCTCTTGATCGCCAGCCGTGGGGTGCCGGGTCTGCCGGCCTGGCGTTTCACGCCGGGCCGGCGATCACGGTGACGCTCCCGTCGACCACATGCGCCTGAACACGTATTACCTGCTGGCCTGCGCGGATGACACCGGCATCGTGACGGAACTGGACGACAGCAACAACTGTCGGGCCTCCGCGACGACCGTGCAGGTGACGCGTCCGGACTTCGTGATGACCGAGGTATCGAATCCTCCGCCGATGCTGGCGCGTGGCGGGCACTTTGCAATCACGGATGCTGTCAAGAACCAGGGAGCGGTGTTGTCCGCGAGCTCGACGACACGGTACTACCTGTCCCCGGATGGGGAGAAGGGCAGCGGGGACACGCTCTTAATCGGCAGCCGCGGGTGCCGATCCTCTCCGCCGGTGCCTCGAGCTCCGGGGCGGCGATCTCGCTGACGATTCCATCCACGACTCCGCCGGGTCGGCACTACGTGCTCGCCTGCGCCGATGACGCCGCCGTCGTGATCGAGACTAACGAGAACAACAACATGCAAAGCCTCCTCCAGCCAGGTCTGTTGGGTCCATGAGGTCAGTGCGGTCTGCCGGCAGACGCGTGGCCCGCGCGCTGGAGGCGATCTCCCTCACACCGAGCGGTCCGGCGGGGCGTCGACGGTGAAGGCGGTGAGACCCGACCATCACCGCGTAGACGTGGTGCGCGCCGCGGGACAGCGCTTGGTGCGCGCCTGTCCACGCGCTGCCGGGCTCGCCCTGCCCTGCCGCCCTCGCTGCCTGCCGCTGGATCGCTCCGGGCCGCACAATCACGGTCACCATGTCGCCGGCGGTGAGGTCACCCGGCGCGGCGCACCAGCCTCGCCTCGAAGACGGGCATCTGGCGGGGCCGGGACAGAAGGCCAGCGGGAGAACCCCGGCGTGCCAGAACCGAGACGGCGGGTGCGCGCCGCCTATGGGCTCTGCGGCGCACCGTGTTCTGCGCTCCTCCGCGCCTCCGTCCGCGCCGCGCCCGGCGCCCAGGGTGTATAACCGTAGCGGACGGTCCCTGCGCGAGCTGAGATGTCCCCAGACGTCACCGCTCGGTGACAAGAGAAATGTGATCGGGGGTCGAAATCAGGAGAGAATACGCGTGCCTCACGCTCATCGAGCGATAGTCCATGGAAAAGTCGTGCGTATAGCGGGTGTGAGCCGCGGGACTTCGGCGGGCATGGAATATGCGCTCTCTGGGGCTTCAGTCACCTGCTCCCGACAAAGGCAAACCTGGCGTAATCGGGGGACGCAACGCCGCGGATCCCGCTCAGACGGGATGGCCGGGCAACCGAAGGAAAGCGGTTCTGTGACGGGATCTTTCCATCAGTTCAGTCCAAGGAGAGCTCCGATGATCCCATCACGTACCGTTGGCCACGCGACGTCTTTGCGCCAGCCTGCAGATTGGCGCCGCTCGCTGTCCTGACCCTGCTGGCGCCGGTTCTTCTGCCGGCCTGCGCGCGCCGAGTCGCCCACGCCCGGCGGCCTCCTCGAAGTCGGCGACGAGCGACAGGAGTACGACCCAAGGTGGCGGTGGTCTTGCCCGCTCGGGGGACAATTCACCTTCCCGCGCCGTACAACACGACCGGCGTCCGTCTCACCAATGCCGCGGACTGCGGCGGCGCCGGCAGGATTGCGTGAACGACATCGGCTACGCGTACTGGCGGAACTCGAACAACCACGTGGGCTCCGACACGATGCTGATCGTCGTGACGCTCGACCGCGCGCGCGGCGGCAATGGCCCGACGCTGTTCGGTTACGACAAGAACGACCGACGCCGTGACGGTCCTCGGCCCCCTCTTCGACGCGGCGAGTCCGCTGAGCTGGGCAACGGGAGAAGGCTGGTACTTCAGCGCGACCAAGCCCAATGCGCTCTACGTCAACGACAGCCGGACGCTCTACCGCTACGACGTGCTCGGCCGGACGCTCGAGACGGTCTTCGACGTCACGTCCCAGTTCGGAACCCAACCGGTACATCTGGCAAACGAACTCGAGCAATGACGACGACGTGCACTCCGCGACCCTCCGCGCGAGCGACACGTTCGCGATGCTCGGCTGCATGGTCTATCGCGAGTCCACGAAGGAGTTCTCCTATTTTCCCGCCACCGGGGACTTCGACGAGTGCCAGGTCGACAAGAGCGGCCGCTGGCTCCTCATCAAGGAGAATGTCGACGGCGTCTCTGGCGAGGACAACCGCATCATCGACCTCCGGCCCAGCCGCGACGGTGCTCCTCGACCAGCAAAGGCGCCGCCGGCCACCCGACAATGGCTACGGGCTACATGGTGGCCCAGGACAACTGGAGCCCGCTGCCCGGCGCCGTGCGCGTGTGGACGTTCGGGGTCCCGATGCCCGGCCCGCCGCCACAGGGCCGGCTCGTGTACCGGACGACGGACTGGTCGCTCGACATCGGACATCTCTCACGCCAATGCGCGGCCCGACGTGCCCAGTCGAGAAGCAATACGCGTGCGGAGCGCAGGGGACGCGCGTCGTGGGCCCGCGCGCCAACGAGGTCGTGTGCTTCCGCCTCGACGACTCGCTGCAGGTGCTGGTGGTCGCGCCCACGATGACCGATCTCGACGCCGCCGGTGGCGGAACCAGCGACTACGCCAAGCTCCCGAAGGGCAACCTCGATATCACCGGTCGCTACTTCATCTGGTCGAGCAATGCGCGGCGCGCCAGCGGCTCGACGCCTTCGTCGTCAAGGTGCCCTCGAGCTTCTCAGCGGCGGGCCGGTGCGCTCGATGAGACGGCGCCCGTCGTGACGCTGACCGCCCCACCGCGGGGGCCCACGTGCACGGCACCATCGCCCTCACGGTGAACGCCACCGACAATATCGGCGTCGTTGGCGTGCGGTACAAGGTGAGCGGAACGACGCTCGGCGCGGAAGTCACCACCCCGCCGTTCTCCTTGCCTGGGATACCACGGCAGCGGCCGACGGCGTCTATACGGTCAAGGCGGTCGCGCGCGATGCCGCCGGCAATACCAAGGCGTCGCCGGGCGTTGCCGTCACCGTGTCCAATGGCCGTGTCAAAGTCCTGTGGAGCCAGCTCGTGAATGCGACCGCCACCATCGGACAGGCGCTCTCGAAAACGGGTGGCTGCGACGGGTGCGCCGACGCCGGCGCTGTATCGGCACAGACGATCGCCGCGCGACGGCTACTTTGAGTTCCGTGCCACCGAGACGAGCTCGCTCCGGCTCGTCGGCCTCGGCAAGAGCGGGACGGGGACGGTCGCGACACCGGTCAAGTTCGGCTTCCTACTCAAGCCCGGGGGGATCGCCGAGGTGCGCGAAAAAGGTGCGTATCGCGCCGAGACCACATCTGCTTCCGGCGACGTATTCCGGATCACGATCGCCGGCGCGGCATCATCTACACGAAGAACAGCACCCTCATCTACCGAGGTGCCCAAGGCGCGCCGAATCCGCTGCGCGTGCGCGCGTCCCTGTACTCGACAGCCCTCCACCGATCACCGGCGCCGTGATCTCCATTCCATGGTGATCGGGCGCGCCCGTCGCGCGCTGGCGCTCCAGCAGAAGCGGAAACCCACGACGGTCGCCAGTTCAGAGGCAGACGACGTGGAACAGACAGGAGGGCGCTGCGGCAGCGCTCGGTGACGACCGGCAAGGCGCGCGCGCCAGAAGAGCTGGTACCGACCAGCGTGCGGACCTTCGGAACTCCCTCCGCGCTGGCCGCGCGATCCCAGGCACGCGCGGCTGGACGCAAGCGGTGCGAACCCGAGCGCTCCGCCCGAGCGGCGAGGGCGAATCAGGCCTCGATCAGGCCTTCGCGGATGGCGTAGCGGACGAGCCCCGCCGTCTGGTGGATGTCGAGCTTGCGCATGACGGCCGTGCGGTGCGAATCGCCGTCTTCACGCCGACGCCGAGGACGCGGGCGATCTCCTTCGTCGTCTTGCCCCTCGGCGACGGAGCTGCAGGACTTCGCGCTCGCGCTGGCTGAGTCGATCGGACACGGCTTCCGGCCGCTTGCCGATACTCGCATCCACGACGACCGTGGAGATGGCCGGACTCCAGGTACGTCATCCCACGCGAGACCTGGAGAATCGCCTCGATGAGGTCAGACCCTGCCTGGGTCTTGAGCACATACCCGCGCACGCCCGCCCGGAGCGCGGACATGACATAGGAGTCCTCCGCGTGCATCGTGAGGGCGACGATCTTGGTCGTGGGCGACGCGCGGAGGATCTGCTGCGCGGCGTCGACGCCGTTCAGCATCGGCATGCCGATGTCCACCACCGCGACGTCGGGGTGCAGGGCGGTGACCTGGTCCACCGCGTCGCGGCCGTTCGACGCCTCGCCGACCACGTGGAAGTGCTCGCGCTCGAGCAGCGCGCGCACGCCTTGGCGGATGAGCTGATGGTCGTCGGCAAGCACGATGCGGATCGACATGACGCGGCTCCCTCAGTGAGTCATGGGCGGGGAATGGCCACGCGCAGCTCTGTGCCTCGACCGGGCGCTGCGTCGATGCTGAGCGCGCCGCCGAGGGCGACCAGACCGCTCGCGAATCCTGATGAGGCCGATGCCCTTGACGGTTGACCGGGCCGTGCCGGGATCGAAGCCGACGCCGTCGTCCCTCACGGAGCAGCAGACCCGCCGGGCTTCGCGGCGGACGACGATCGTCACCGCCGAGGCATGGCGCGTGCTTGCCCACGTTGTTGAGCGCCTCCCGGACGATGCGGTACAGGACGGTCTCGATCGCGGGAAGGCGATCGTCCCGCGGACCTTCCACCTTGACCCAGAGGCCGGTCCGCGCGGAGACAGCCCTCGGCGAGAACGTCGAGCGCCGCCATCAGCCCGAGATCGTCGAGGATCGTGGGGCGCAAGGTCGTGAAGAGGCGCGTCTCTCGATCTTAGCCGAGCGGTTGCCTGTAGCCAACGATTGAGCAAGCGAAACCCCAGTCGCCCGAATGAGCGAAGCGATAGCCGATGTTTGGCACGATCGACCTGTTCAATGAGCGGCACCGCGTGTCGCTCGGCTCACGATCACAAAATTCCGGTTTGTGGTAAGTGAGTGCGCTACCGCCCACAGCCGTATAAATCACGGACCGTGTCTCCGCGCACGTCGGTCTCCGTTTCAGGAAGCAGGTTGCAGTAGAGAATTGAGCACCGAAACGACCATTGCAGCTGAGATCAGCCGTTACAGAGACCAGACGCTCGCGCAAATCCCCGCCAATTCGGGGCCTTTCGCGTGTCTTCGGGAAACCTGCGCAAACGGGCGACTGCGTGGTACCGCCAACCAGTACCGATTATGAGCTGGGTCGGCCTGGTCACAACATGACCGTGGTGCGGCGCAAATTCGCAAGAAGATGATCGCAGAAAGGGCTGGCGTTCGGTCCGAAACAGAGCGCTACTGCGGCTGTTCCTGGCGCGCCGCGCCCGGGATCCTGCCCCGCCGGCCATGCTGCCACGGTGGGGTTTTTTTGCGGTGACGGCGCCATGACCGTCGCGACCAAGAAAGGATCCCACCATGTCCCGCACCACGATAGCCAAACAGCGCAAGCCCGTACCGGCGGCAAGAGCGGCGCCACCGCGTCGGAGGCGAAGCAGGCCGCAGCCGGCCCGAGCCGCGCCGGCACCAAACAGGACCTTGTCCTCACGCTGCTCGAGGCAGCCCAAGGGGGCGACCACCCTCGACCGATCTGCCCGCGTCGTCGACCCTGCGATCGTTGCCGAGCAGCTGCGGCGAGCGCCCAGTTTGCCGCATGGGGCACTGTGGGCGCGTTTTTTGGTCGACCGGTGTCAGGTGCCCGTCCATCACCAGACCGGCGGCTGACGGCTCGCTGATCTGCTTTCAGCTCGCCAGGCGGCTCAGACGCCCTACCGACGGCATCGCCTGTGATGCCCGGTGGTACCGGTGTCGAGGTGCGGTGGGCGTCTTGCGCCACCTGGCTTCGTTGATGCCGAACTCGCGCACGATGGCGCGCCACGGTGCCTTGGGCTGGAGCTTCTCGGCGTGTTGCCACAAGGTTTGGCTGCGGCAGTTTCGGGCGTGGCGCTGCCGTTGCCGCGTCTTTGGCCTGGCGGAGCCCGGGCGGCGGCGCGAGCAGCTCGGCTCTTCTCGGCGTCGCGCTCGGCGCGCGGAAAGCCTGGCATTGTCGGCCGGCTTGCGCGCGCGGGACCTCGAGGGCGGCCCGCGGGGCGGCCTCCCGCGCGGGCGGGTGCGGCTGCGGCGTCGGCATTGCCCGGCGCTTCGCCCTCGGAAGCGGGGGCTGCCGTCAGGCTGGCAACGGCTGGCTGAACTCGCGCAGCCGGTCGTCGAATAGCGGCGATCAGCGAGCGCAGGGCGGGAGCGGGATCGATGGTGGCTTGCAAGGTCGCGATGGCAGGCTGACGCATCTGGTCCTCCGTGATAGGGATGATGCGTCGTCGTGTCATGTTTCTGGTCCCGCAGCCTGCGCCGGCTGCGGGGCCACTTCTTTTGCGCCGGCGGCGCTGCGGTGGCAAGCGGCGCTACCGCCCGAACTGCGAGGACCTTGCTGGTCTCTCCTGCTGCGCAATAGGCGGCCCATGCGTCGCATGAGCTGGCGCCGCTTGTCGAACAGATCGCCGCGCCGGTAGGCGGCCTCGACCGCTGTTCCCGATCGCGTGGGCGAGCGCCATCTCGACACACCATGGTTCGGATAGTGGGTGCATTCGGCGGCCCAGTCGCGGAAGGCGGAGCGGAAGCCGTGCACGGTCGCGTCCGCGATCCTCATGCGAGCCAGCAGCCGTCTCGAGCGCCATCGCCCCTAGCGGCTTGCCCGGCTGTTGCCCCGGGAAGACGAAGCTCGCCGGTGCGGGCTTCGTGCATGGCCTGCGCGATTCGCGAGCGCGCGCGGGGATAGCGGGACGCGGTGCTCGCGGCCGCCCTTCATGCGGCCGGCCGGGACCGTCCAGATCGCGCGCTCAAGGTCGAATTCGTCCCACCGCGCGCCGAGCGCCTCGCCGGAGCGCGCGCGCGGTGAGGATGGCGAATTCCAGCGCCCTGGCGGCGGTGGCCTCCCGGGCCTAGCAGGCTGCCCATGAAGGCGCGGACGCTGCCCGAACGGCATGGCGGCGTGGTGGCCGTGCGATGAGCTTTGGGCGCTTGGGCAGGAGCTGATCGAGATGGCCGCGCCAGCGCGCCGGGTTCTCGCCGCTGCGCAGCCCTTGCGCCTTGGCGGCGTCGAGCACGCGCTCGATCCGCCCGCGCAGGCGCGGAGGCGGTTGCCGGCTTGGCGTGCCAGAGCGGCCTCAAGCACGCCGAGCACGTCGTCGGTGGTGATCTTGCTCACCGGCAGGTGGCGCAGCCGGGCGGCGTCGTGGCGCAGCGATCGTCTCCCATTGCCCGGCGTGCTTGCGGCTGCGCCAGGACGGCCGCATGGCCTCGATCGACGCGGTCGGCGCAGTCGCCGAACAAAGCGCCCGCCGACGCGCCTCTGGCCTCCTTTGGGTTGCGCCCCTCCGCCAGCAGGGTCGCGCGCCTGCGAGGCCAGCTCGCGCGCGCTGGCCAGCGGCACGTCGCGGGCCGAGCCGAAGCCGATCTCGGTCGGCTTGCCGTGCCAGCGGAACAAGAACGTCCAGCGCCGGCCGCCGACATTGGGCGAGACCGAGAGGTAGAAGCCCGCCGCCGTCCGCGTGGCGGCCGCGCTTGGTGATGGTTCTCCGCCTTCCGCGCAGTCAGCCGATTGATCTTCCGCGCCATCTGAAGCTCCGCCTTTCTCGTTTGTGCCCTAGCATTAGCCTGGGCCTGTCCAACATCTGCCCTAGCGGCTGCGCCGGATTATAGCGGACGAGGGCGAATGTTCAAGAGCGGCGCCGGAAAGAAAGCCCGCAATATCAGGCGTTTCTATACGTTGGCAGGCAGTGGCGGCGATTGGCGGAAGGGGGTATCGCGGCCGACGCCCTTTCCACGATTTATCTGGTGCCGGACCGGGGTCTCCGGCGTCATGCAGGGCGGCTGGTGACTTGTGTCGGTGCCGCGGCTGCGGCGGAACGGGGCGGTAGCGGGGGGTGGACGCATAACGAATCCAGCCATAGTGAAACTGCCATGCAGCCGACCCGATCTCGGTGCTGACGGCGGCCTGGCCATTTGCTTTGGGCGCCAGAGCGCGGCAAATCTGGCACAAGGGATTGGACGGGCCAGCACCACAAGATCCTGGGATTTATCGTCCATCCATCGTTCTCAGCGCGCATCGTCTCGTGCAACGATGGAGTGCCGTGCGAAAACCGGCCACGACCCATTTTCGAAATCGATCGCGTGAGTACCTGGAAGCGCGCCACCACCAGTGCGCGCACCTAATACCACAACCCGGCCACGCTTTGCGACGGTGGTCCGGGCCAACGAAGTTAGAGGTACACCATGGCTTCTAGGCACGAAAGTGGCGACGGCGCGGCAAAAGTCGTCGAATCCCGAAGACGGCCGAGGAACGGGGCGCGCTCCGTAAGGCAAAGCAAGACCTCGAGCGGCAACGCCTCATCGACCTCTTCGATCGACGAGAGACCGCGGGCCGATCGGAGCCCTGTTTCACACCCACGACGGCGCCGCTTATGCGGATTTGATCGTGTGGAGGCGTCCGGCAGACGTGGCCGATCAGATCGAAGCAGTTCCGGTTCGAATACATCCGATACCTGCGACGGCAGCATCGAGGCCCTGACCGACAACTGGCGCGGTTCTGGCCGCTGGCATTGGGGCCGAGCTTGAAGACGCGCCGTCAACGCGCGATCGACGCGTTCGAGATGCAGAGCGATCTGCTTCGCAAGTCGACGCGCGAAGTGCATGTGCGCGTCGCCGCTGAGCGGCGGACGCACATCTATATCGATCTCGCCGATGCCGATTGGCACGCCGTGCGCGTCACGCAGCGGCGGGCTGGTCGATCGTGCAAGGCCCGCCGGTGCGATCCGCCGCAGCGCCGGAATGCAGCCATTGCCGGTCCCGGAGCGCGGCACATCGATCGACGCAGCTGCGGCCGTTCCTCAATCATCGGCGCCAAGGATTTCGTGCTGGTGGTCGCGTATCTGCTCGCCGCGTTGCGGCCGCGCGGTCCGTATCCGGTGCTTCGTGCTGATCGGAGAGCAGGGCACGTTCAAAAACCACGGCTCGTTCGCACGCTTGCGGAGCCTGGTCGACCCGAGCACTGGTGCCGTCGAGCGCGTTGCCGTTCAGCGGTCGCGATCTGTTCATCGCCGCGCACAACGCGCATATCCAGGCGTTCGAAAACGTCTCGAAGCTGCCCGACGCGATGTCGGATTATCTATGCCGGCTCGCGACCGGCGGCGGGGGTTCGCACGCGCGCGATGTTCCGGGATCTCGACGAGACACTGCTCGAGCATAGCGCGCCCGGTCTTGCTGGAGGGCATCGCCAACTTTGTCACGCGTGCGACCTGATGGATCGCGCGATCATCCTTGCACGGCGAACCGTTAACCGAACCGCAAGACCGAAGCGCGCCCTGCAGGCAGAGTTCGACAGGCTGCGACCGGGCCTGTTCGGCGCACTGCTCGATCACCTCGTCGATGGGCGTCCGGCAGTTGCCCGACACCCATCTCGCCAATCCGCCGCGCATGGCGGACTTCGCAACCTGGGCCTTGCTGGCCTGCGGGCTCGACGGCTTCGAGGCAGGCCTATGCGGCCAATCGTCAGGCCGCGATCGATGTCGCTCTGGAGCATGACGCGCTCGCCCGCAGCGTGCGGGGCACTGATGGCGCAGCAGCCGGCGTGGGAAGGAACCGCAAGCGAACTGCTCGACGTCCTGGCGACGCCACGATCAGGACCACGAACCCGAAGGTCTTGTCGGACGAACTCGCCCGGCTGGCGCCCATGCTCCGCACCGTCAGGGTCAGACGTGCAGTCACCACCGGACCAACGCCCGGCGCGGAATCACGATCGCTCGGCGGCAATGACGCAAATGACGCAGGGATTTCAAGGCTGTGCGTCATGTGTGTCATGCAGGCCGTCGGCCGGCCAAAGTGCCACCCCATGCGCGCCGCCTCGTCCGCGACCGCCGGCCGCGCAGGTCCCCGACCGATCCTCCGCCGATGCGCAGCTCGCGCGCCGTGAAGGCGCGGGCGGGGAGCGGCGATACCTCGGCTGCAGCGAAGCGCAAGGGGCGCGGCATACCGCCCGCCAGGGCAGCCATGTTCCAGATGCTGAGCGTGTTTTGCCCAGTTCGAGCGCGCGATGATCAGAACCGGGTCCGTGCTGGAGAAACAGCGCGCGCTTCGCGGTGCGGGCAAGAGCGACGGGCGTCGATGCTAGGACGGTTCCTCGTCAGAACGGTCAGCATCAACCTGCTCCTCGCCCAGCATTGGCTCGTGACCGTTTCGAAACCTACTCAACAACGTGCTGGCCGCCGGCATCGTCGGCGGGCTAAGCGTTAACGGCATCGGGCACCTGAGGGCGCCGTGCTCCTGTGCGCTTGACGTGCGCTACCGGCTGATGCGTGGCAACATCGAGTCGGGCGCGGGCAGCGAGCCCCGGCACCCACCGCGGCTATTGAGCCCCCGCCTCGGCAATGGCCTTGACCTGTGCATCAGAGCGCCTCGCCATTGACGGCGCGCGCGGCGTAAGTTCTCGGCATCAAGCCGTTACGATCCCTGGGTTGATTTATGGTAGAACCGCTCCTAGGGCCTGTTTACAATCATAGTCGGAGGCCGATTCACAAGCCCGCAAAGTTCTGATTCAAGGCTGAAAAATGGAGGTCAGCCTTGATTCGCACGATCCTGAACCAGGAGCAATGGGAACGAATTGCGCCGGAACTGCCGGGCAAGGTTGGTGATCCTGGCGCCAGCGCAGGGGACAATCGCCTGTTCGTCGAAGCGGTGTTATGGATCGCGCGGACCGGCGCACCCTGGCGCGATCTGCCGCGCGAATTGGCAAATGGTACAGCATCTACACACGGTTCTGGCGCTGGGCGCAGAAAGGCATTTGGGAAAGGATTTTCAAGGCCTTGTCGGACGATCCCGATTTCAGAATACGTGCTCATCGACGCCACCTACATCCGGGTCCACCAGCATGGCACCGGCGCAAAGGGGACTCAAAATCAGGCCATCGGCAAGTCGCGCGGCAGCTTGACGACGAAGATTACAGCGCTTGTCGACGCACTCGGCAATCTGGTGCGCTTCGTGCTGCTGCCGGGCCAGCGGCACGACATCACCAGCTTTGACGTTCTCATGGCCGGCATCGCCTGCCTGGCCCTCATCGGCGACAAGGCCTTCGATGCCGGCTGGCTGCGCGAGCGCTTGGCGAGCGGCAGGCATCGAGGCTGTCATTCCGCTGCGCGAGGGCACCACTGGACACGCCGCACATGACGCGGAAAAGTACAAGTGGCGCCATCTCGTCGAAAACTTCTTCTGCTCGATCAAGGCGTTTCGACGCATCGCCACGCGCTACGAAAAGACCGACACCTGCTTCGCCGCGATGATCAACATCGTCGCCGTGGTCCTCTGGACCCGATGATTGTAAACAGGCCCTAGTCTTGCAGAAGCGTTCGCATCTGAGGCAAAGAAGGGCTGTACATGGCTTTCTTCCGCTTCCTCACGCGCGGTGGCATTACCGCGGCTTCGCGATGATCCGCAAGAGTTGCGTCGGTCTCCTCGCCGATATCGCCGCGCAGGCCTCCTCCATCCGCCCGCTGACGAGCAGCCCACCAAGCAGGTGCCGACCGATCTCGCGCTGTGTGCGCGGCGCTCTTCGAGGAGGTCGCGCGCGCACGCACCGCTTTCCTGCCCAACGTCTACGAGGGCCAAGCTCTCTGACTATCTCAGCGCGATGTGCCACCGCAACGAGGCTGGCGCGCGGTTACAGGAGGGTTGACAAGCGCGTGCGGGATACGGGCCCCCTGGGTCGGCACCTTCGCGGGCGGCAAATGGACCGGACCAGGGTTTTGCACGCACGCGCCAGGCGCTGATCTGGTACTCGCCATTGATGTGCGAATGGCTGAGAACTGGCAACCGGTCCGGAGAGGCGGCACCGCGCCCAGAAAACGCCGCCCCGGTGCCCGACGGTGCCATGATGATCAAGGAGATGTAGTCCCTATCCGGCCGCGGCCTGCGCCGGCGTCGACGTGCTCTACCTGAAGGCCTACTCGCAAGCATCCGCCGATGGTGCGCGACTTCAAGGGCTCGTATGACGGCTGGTTCTGGGTGGCTGGTTACGGCTGGCGGGCTGTTCGGGCTGGAGTGTCGACTGGCCGCCCAAGGAAGGCAACCCCTACCCTAACATGGGCTTCGGCCAGTACTCGCACCAACTGCCATGCGTCGGCGAAGGACAATTCGACCTCTGTCAGCACTGAAGAACATCAAGGGCGAGCCGGGCGAGCCGCCGCTGTTCTTGAGCCAGAATTTCTTTCTCGATCCCGTCGTGGCAGAGCCTGCAGCAGCGGATCCAGAGTGCCGGCGCCACATGACGCCGCGGCGGCCAGGCAATGATCCGACTACAA
>ERZ1370068.5754-contig-4766_pt1 | contig 17506 bp, 25 predicted proteins | sample MGYA00561227_ERZ1370068 | MGnify/ENA primary metagenome ERZ1370068 (study PRJEB38410, sample SAMEA6850437) | metagenome | study: Metagenomic assessment of the ecological functions of the soil: analysis of the soil microbiota associated with the...
CTTCGGGGAGAAAGTAGTCGCCATGGTCAACGCCCCGCCGCCGCCCTCCTGGCCAGGCCCGGGCAGCAGGTTGCAGCGACTTCGCCGAGGTCGGGGCCGCCGGGCGGGATTCTGATCCGCTTCTGCTCGCCTCATGTCGTCGATGTCTCGTCCTTACGCCTGCGCTGGTCGTGATCGGCGGAGGCATCGTCGGCCTGGGCCGTGGTCAGCGGGCGGTACGAGCGGGACGGAACGGAAGTGGCAATCGGTCGCCGGCAGTGGTGCTCGCCGTAGTGGTCTTGATCGTCTTCGCCTGGCTCTACGAGGCATTGATGACCAGCGCGGCCGATATGGCGCCACGCATCGGCAAGCAGGCGGTCGGCGTGCGCATCGTGTGCGCTGACGGCGCGCCGCTGTCGTTCGGGCGTGCCACCGGCCGCTATTTCCTGAAGGTGTTCGTCACGCCCATGATTCCCTCGCCATCGGCTACCTGATGGCTGCCTTCACCGCAGCGCAAGCGAGCGCTGCACGACTTCATGGCCGACACGTTTCGTGATCAGGACCGCGGGACCACGAGCATGAGCGATCCGAACCAGGGCAAGCCGTCAGCCGCTGATCTCCGGCAGCATCTTCGCCAACATCCCGCAGCTGGTTTACCTGCTCTACCTGCTGGGCTTCGTCATCCATCCCGCCTCGCTGGTCGGGCTGGTGCTGGCCTTCGTCAATCGCGACGGCGCCTCGCCGCTCGAGCGCTCGCACTACGACTTCCAGATTTCGACCTTCTGGCGCGGTCCTGGTCATGGCCGTCGTCGGCGTCGTCACTATGTTCATCTTCATCGGCTGGCTGGTCCTGCTGTTCTGGGCAGTGTGGACCATCGTGCGCTGCATCAAGGGCCTGACCAATCTCGGAGGCCGCGGCCTGCCCATGGCGGCGCGATATCGGCTGGCGGTTCGGCTGATGGGCGCCGAGCGACCCCGCGGTCCGTCCACGCCGCCGCCGCCGACCTGGGCACCCGGCCGCCGACGCGCAGCCGGTTCGCTACGCCGGTTCTGGTTGCGCGTGGTGGCCACTGGATCATCGACGCGATCGCGCTGGCGATCATTTGGCAGATCATCTCGCTGTTCCTTCCGGCACGCCCGCGGCGCGCCACAAGCGCCGATCCAGCGGTTCTTTGGCAATATTGGCATGGACAGCCTGCCGCCAGCAGAAAGGTCGATCGCGGGCGCTATTCTGAGCTGGGCGCTATTTCGCCTTCCAGGAAAGTTCGTCGGCACAGGCGAGGCCTCGGCAAGCGGGTGCTCGGCATTCGCGTTTCGACCGAGGGGGCTGCGAAATTGAGCCTCCTCGCCGCGACCATCCGCAGCTGGCCGCTCTACCTCAACAGCCTGGCCTGGGCCGGCGGCGCTGGCTGGGGCGGTCTGGTCAGCCTGGCGGTCATCGTGTCCTGCATTTCAGTGGCCTTTTCCAGCCGCAAGCAGGGCTCTGCACGACAAGATGGCCGGCGCCCTGCTCACCCGGCGATCAGGCCTGACGGCAACCTCTGACGCGAAGTGGGCGAAAGCCCGTTTATTCCGGCGTTTCGCGAGGGATCCCATGGAAAAATTCACGACGCTGCGCGGCGTCGCCGCACCGCTGCCGATGGTCAATGTCGACACCGACATGATCATCCCCAAGAACTTCCTGAAGACCATCAAGCGCACCGGCTTGAAGGAAGGGCCTGTTCTACGAGATGCGCTGGACGGCCGACGGCCAGAAGAAGGACTTCATCCTCGACCAGCCGGCCTACCAGAACGCCAAGATCATCGTCGCCGGCCCCAATTTCGGCTGCGGCTCGAGCCGCGAGCACGCGCCCTGGGCGCTGCTCGACTTCGGCATCCGCTGCGTCATCTCCGAGGATTTCGCCGACATCTTCTACAACAACTGCTTCAAGAACGGCATCCTGCCGATCAAGATGCCGAAGGAGATCATCGACAAGCTGATGGACGATGCGAGCCGCGGCTCCAACGCCGTCATCGAGATCGATCTCGAGAAGCAGGAGATCAAGGGCCCCGACGGCGGCACGGTGCATTTCGACATCGATCCGTTCCGCAAGCACTGCCTGCTGAACGGCCTCGACGATATCGGGCTGACCATGGAGAAGAAGTCGGAGATCGACGACTTCGAGGAGCAGCCAGAAGGACTCGCAGCCCTGGCTGCACGCCGCGTCTGACACGACTGAGAGAACGAAGACAATGGCGTCCAACCGCAATCTGCTGGTGCTGCCGGGCGACGGCATCGGCCCCGAAGTGATGAACGAAGTGCGCAAGATCATCGCCTGGATGGGCAGGAAGCGCGCGGTCGGCTTCGACATCAAGGAAGACGTGGTGGGCGGCGCCGCCCTCGACAAGCACGGCGTGCCGCTCAGCGACGATGCCATGAAGACCGCGCTCGAGGCCGACGCCGTGCTGTTCGGCTCGGTCGGCGGGCCGAAGTGGGACAATGTCGAGTTCAACAAGAAGCCCGAGCGCGGCCTGCTGCGCCTGCGCAAGGAGATGGACCTCTTCGCCAACCTGCGCCCGGCCAAGGTGTTCGACGCGCTGATCGATGCGAGCTCGCTCAAGCCCGAGATCGTCAAGGGTCTCGACATCATGATCATCCGCGAGCTGACCGGCGGCGTCTATTTCGGCGAGCCGCGCGGCCGCCGACCACGCTGGCCAACGGCGAGGTCGAGGCGTTCGACACCCAGCGCTACAAGACCAGCGAGATCCGCCGCGTCTGCGCCGTCGCCTTCGAGCTCGCCCGCAAGCGCAAGAACAAGGTGCTGTCCTCGGAGAAGGCCAACGTCATGCACACCGGCGTGCTGTGGCGCGAGGAGGCGACCAAGCTGCACAAGGAGAAATATTCCGACGTGCAGCTCGAGCCACATGTATGCCGATGCGCTCGCCATGCAGCTGCTGCGCTCGCCCAACCAGTTCGACGTCATCGTCACCGACAATCTGTTCGGCGACATCCTGTCGGACGAGGCCTCGATGCTGACCGGCTCGCTCGGCCTGCTGCCCTCGGCCTCGCTCGGCGCGCCCGACGCGACCGGCCGGCGCAAGGCGCTGTACGAGCCGATCCACGGCAGCGCGCCCGACATCGCCGGCAAGGGCCTGGCCAATCCGATCGCCGAGACGCTCAGCTACGCCATGATGCTGCGCTACTCCTTCGACCTCGGCAAAGAAGCCGACCTGGTCGAGACGGCCGTCGAGAACGTGCTGAAGGCGGGCTACCGCACCGGCCGACCTGCTGGTCGGCAGCACGACCCAGGGCACCAAGAAGGTCGGCACCCAGGAAATGGGCGACGCCATCGTCAAGGAACTCGACCGCTGCTGGTCTGACCGATCAGCGCGTCTAGCGATCAGCGTCGACCGCCCGATCCACCGCCGTCGCGAACGACCGTCATCTCGCCCGGCGCGAGATCGGACACGGCCGCGCATCTCGAAGCCGGCATGACGCCACTGGGCGAGCGCGAAGCCGTCGCGCTGCATCGACGCTGGGCGGCGCATCGCTCGCCGACGAGGCCGGCCACAGGGTCGAGCGCCACCCGGTGCTGGTTGCGGCGATAGACCAGCACCGCCACCTTGCGGCCGTCGACGACGTCGAGCCGGCCGCCGACCAGCGCGGAAAGCCCTCCGCCGTGAGATCGTAGACCGGCGGCGCATAGTCGATGCGGCCGGCGAACCACGGCTTGACCGTGTGGCGGTCGGACGAGGCGACATCGACCGCGTGCTCGCTCATGGCGACGCGCAGATAGCCCGCGACCAGCTCGTCGGTCTCGCCGACCGCCCTGGCCGGCAAGCGTGCCGCCCAGCCAGCCGATGCCGAGCGCCACGAGCAGGCTGGCCGCCATCGCGGCTCCAGCGGATGCGCGTCGCGCTGGAGGTTGGACGCGAGGCGCCGGCGATCGCCCGCAGCTCGCGCTCGATCCGCGCGCGCAGCAGGTCGGGCGCCGGCTCGGCCGGCAGCTCGCGCAGCAGGCCGCTCATCGTCCGCGCCGGCCTCGCAGCCGCCGCCGGCATTCCGGGCAGGCTTCCAGCGCGCGCTCGAACGCGGCGCTATCGGTCGCCGACAGCTCGCCGTCGAGATAGGCGTCGACCATCGCCTCACAAGTCGGGCAGTCCATGGTCCCTCCTTCCCAGGCGGCCGCGCAACTCGGCCGCCAATTTCTCCCGCGCCCGCGCCAGGCGCGACATGACGGTGCCGATCGGCAGATCGAGCACCGCCGCGATGTGCTTGTACGAAAGATCCTCGATCTCGCGCAGAACGAGGACCTCGCGCGCATCGACCGGCAGCGCCGCCAGCGCCGCCGCGACATGGCGGCGCCGGTCGCTGGCCAGCGCGCTTCTGCTCGGGATCCGGACCGTCGGCGGCCGGTTCTCGATCTCGTCCAGCGGCCAGCTCGTTGCCGCCGTTGCGCGTCCGCTGAGGTCGATCCAGGTGTTGCGCACGATGCGCAGCAGCCACGGCCGCGCCTCGCCGCCGCGAAAGGCGTGGAAGTAGCGCAGCGCCCGCAGCATCGCCTCCTGCGCCAGGTCCTGCGCCGCCACCGGATCGCGCGTCAGCCAGCGCGCGAAGCCGTAGACGGCGTCGAGATGCGGCAGCATGACGCGCGCGAAACCGCTCGACCGTGTCCGCCATCAGGCTTCGGCGCATCCGGACATGCAGTCCATAGGACATCAATACCGCCCGACCGTCGATTTTATTCCGCCGCAACGCGGAATAAAGCCGCCGCGCAGCGTCGGTAGTGCTCCTGCAGTTCCACTGCGAGGAGGCCGTCATGCTGCACGCACGATCGTCGCGATTTCCTCAAGCTCGCCGGCATGGCCGGCGTCACCTTCACCGCCGGGCTGTTCCCCGGCCGGCAGGCCTCGGCCCAGGCCGGCCCGACTTCCATTTCGTGCAGTTCTCCGACACCCATTGGGGTTACAGCGGCGCCGCCAATCCCGACGCCGAGCACACGCTGGAGAAGGCCGTGGCGACCGTGAACGGCCTCGCCAAGCAGCCCGACTTCATCGTCTTCACCGGCGACCTCACCCACACGACCGACGATCGCCAAGGAGCGGCGCGCAGCGCATGAAGCGCTTCCGCGAGATCGTCTCGGCGCTCAGCGTCAAGGACGTGCGCTTCATGCCGGGCGAGCACGACGCCTCGCTCGACAAGGGCGAGGCCTTCAAGGAGTTCTTCGGCGCCACCCACTACACGTTCGACCACAAGGGCGTGCACTTCATCGCCCTCGACAACGTCTCCGATCCGGCCGCCAAGCTGGGCGACGAGCAGCTCGCCTGGCTCGCCGCCGACCTCGAAGCAGCGCAAGGCCGACGACCGCATCGTCGTGCTGACGCACCGGCCGCTGTTCGACCTGCAGCCGCGATTGGGACTGGACGACGCGCCGACGGCGCCAAGGCGATCGAGCTCCTGATGCCCTACCAGAACGTCGTGGTGTTCTACGGCCACATCCACCAGGAGCACCACCACATGACGGGCCACATCGCCCATCACTGCGGCCAAGTCGCTGATCTTCCCGCTGCCCGCGCCGGGCTCGCAGCCCAAGCGCACGCCGCTGCCCTACGATGCCGCCATGCCGGGTCTCGGCACGCGCGACGTCACGGTGGCGGACAAGGTCAGCCTCGTCGAACTGCCGGTCACCAAGGGCTGAGCACCATGCAGCCGCAGAGTCGTGGTCGCGCTGCTGATCGGCAGCGCGGTGGGCGGAGCTGCGCGCCTTGCCGCCGACCCGCCGACCGAGATCCGCATCAGTCGCCAAGAAGTTCGAGTATCACCCGGACAAGGTCACGGCCGAGGCTCGGCCAGCCGGTGGTCCTGGTGCTGACCTCCGAGGACCGCATCCACGGCTTCAAGATGCCCGACTTCGGCATGCGCACCGACATCGTGCCCGGTCAGGAGACGCGCGTGACGCTTGACGCCCGACAAGGCCGGCAGCTTCACGTTCTTCTGCGACGTCTTCTGCGGCGACGGCCACGAGGACATGGAAGGCACCCTCGTCGGTCGAAGCCTGAGCGGCTACTTCCATCAGCGATCCCAGCACGCCGCGCAGGATGCCGCCCAGCACGCCGCTGTTGCGACCACTGCCGAAGTATCGCCTTCGACGCTTCGCGCACGGCGACGTTGGTCGCGGTGCGGACCGGCGGTCTTGGCGATCGTCGTGCCGATCGAATCGCCGCGCCGCCGAGCCGGACGTCTTGGGTTCGGCGGGCGTCGATGCGCCGGCGGCGCCTCGGCCTCGCGCAGGCGAGGCTGCGGCTTCGGCGGCTCGGCTGGCTCGGCTTGCGGAATCCGCGAACGCCCCCAGGGTCCGGACGAGACGGCGCTCGCCGGTCGGCCGGCGGGCGTGCGCGTCGTACTGGCCGCGTCGGCTCGGGGCTCGCGGCGCGGCGCGCTCGTCGTGCTGCCACCTGGCCGCCGGTCGCGCGCCCGGTCAGCACCTCGTAGGCCGATTCGCGATCGACCGTGCGCTCGTACTTGCCGGCAAGCGGGCTTGCCTTCGATCGACGGCGGCGCGCTCGGCGTCGGAGGCCGGGCCGATGCGGCCGCGCGGCGGCGCGACGAAGCAGCGCTCGACCGGCGTCGGGCACGCCCTTGGCGTCGAGGAAGGAGACCAGCGCCTCGCCGACGCCCAGCTCGACGATGGCGGTCGGCGGCGATGAACTTCTTGTTCGGCCGGAAGGTGTCGGCGGCCGTCTTCACCGCCTTCTGGTCCTTGGGCGTGAAGGCGCGCAGCGCGTGCTGCACCCGGTTGCTGAGCTGGCCCAGCACCGATGTCGGGGATGTCGAGCGGGTTCTGGCGTGATGAAGTAGACGCCGACGCCCTTGGAGCGGATCAGCCGCACCACCTGCTCGATCTTGTCGAGCAGCGCCTTGGGCGCGTCGTCGAACAACAGATGCGCCTCGTCGAAGAAGAACACGAACTTCGGCCGCTCGAGGTCGCCGACCTCGGGCATGACCTCGAACAGCTCCGACAGCAGCCACAGCAGGAAAGTGCCGTAGAGCCGCGGGCTCTGCATCAGCCGGTCGGCGGCCAGCATGTTGACGTAGCCGGCACCCGAGGCGTCGCGGCCGATCATGTCCTTGAGATCGAGCGCCGGCTCGCCGAAGAAGCGCTCGCCGCCCTGCTGCTGCAGCGTCAGCAGCGCGCGCTGGATGGTGCCGATGCGTCTGCTTGCTGACATTGCCGTACTTGGTGGTGAGCGAGCCGGCATTCTCGGCCGTCCATTGCAGCACGGCCTGCAGGTCCTTGAAGTCGAGCAGCAGCAGGCCCTGCTCGTCGGCGACCTTGAAGACGATGTTGAGCACGCCTTCCTGCGTGTCGTTGAGCTGCAGCAGGCGGGCCATCAGCACCGGGCCGATCTCGATCACGGTCGTGCGCACCGGATGGCCCTTGTCGCCGAACAGGTCCCAGTAGATCGTCGGAAAGGCGCGGCCCTTGTAGCCGTCGATCTTGAGCTGCGTGGCGCGCTCGACGCGCCGTGGGATTGTCGCCGCCCGGCTGGCTGACGCCCGACAGGTCGCCCTTCACGTCGGCCATGAACACCGGCACGCCGTAGGCCGAGAAGCCTTCGGCGATCGTCTGCAGGGTCACGGTCTTGCCGGTGCCGGTCGCGCCGGCGATCAGGCCGTGGCGATTGGCGTATTTCAGGAGGAGAAACTGGTCGGCGTCGCTCGCGCCCACGAAGATCGCCGTAGCGTCGCTCATGCCGTCTCCTTCGGTCGCACAATCGACTTTAGCCAAAGATGCGGACCCATAGTAGGCTGGCTGACATGACCCTTCCCCGTCTTGCTCTTTCCGTCATCGGCGATGAAATCGGGCCGTCGCTCGATGAAATGATCTCTTTCGCCCGCGAACACGGCGCTCAGCCGCCTCGACATGCGCACCGTCGGCGGTCGCAACCTGCTCGGCATGACGACCGAGGAGGTCATCAAGATCAGCCGAACGCCTGGAAAAGGCCGGCCTCACCGTGCCCACCTTCGTGTCGCCCCTGTTCAAGTGGCCGGCGCCGGGCAAGCCGGCGCGTGGCGGCAAGGTCGATTTCGCCTTCGACCCAAAGCTGTGCCCGGCCGAAGACCCGGTGGCCCAAGCCATCCAGATCGCCGTCATCCTCGGCGCGCCTCACATGCGGATATTCAGCTATCTGCGCCACGACGGCTTCCAGCCCTCGGACTTCACCGGGCCCAAGAGTTTTGCAAAGCTGATCGGCCTCGCCTACACCTACGACATCTCCTTGCAGCTCGAGAACGAACCGGTCTGCAATATCGGCAACATTGCCGAACTCGCTTCTTTCTTCAGGAAAGCAGAGGCGAGCGCCCGATCAGCAGAAGCCCGAGGAAGAAGAGAACTTCGAGGGAAAGTTACCGGACCGCCGGCCAGTTTATCTGCGGCCCCTGGTCGACATTGCCAATGCCTGGGCGACCGGCGAACGGCCGAGCGACGACGACATCGCCATCCTGGCGCCGCTCACGACGGCGATCCATCTCAAGGACCGCGACCTGGCGGCGAAGCGCACCGTGCCGCTGGGTGACGGCAACGTGCCGTGGCCGGCCGAGCTCAAGCGGCTGCTGAGCGGCGTCGAGACGAAGGAAGTGCTGGCCAGCATCGAGACGCACTGCCCGCAGGACGGCCGCAACGCGACGGCACGCTCGATCGCCGGCCTGCGCCGGATCGCCGCCGAGATCGGCGTGGAGATCGTGTAGGAACGAACGATGCGCACCTATTCGTTCGTCACCGTCGATGTCTTCACCGATCGGCGCTTCGGCGGCAATCCTCTGGCGGTCTTCCCGGATGCCAATGGCCTGTCCGACGGCGAAATGCAGTCGCTCGCCGCTGAGTTCAATCTCAGCGAGACGACCTTCGTCCTTCCGCCCGCCGATCCTCGAACACCGCCCGCGTCCGCATCTTCAACCGCACCAGCGAGATGCCGTTCGCCGGCCATCCCAATGTCGGCACCGGCTGGGTGCTGGCCGGGCTCGGCCGCGACCGCGAGGGCGTGCTGCGCTTCGAGGAGATCGCCGGCCTGGTCGAGGTGAAGGTCGAACGCCAGGGAAAGCGAAACACGCGCCGTCACGATCGCGGCACCCCAGCCGCTGACGCTCGGCGCTGAAATGTCGGTCGACCTGCTGGCCGGCTGCATCGGTCTCAAGAGCGGCGACATCGTCGTCGCGGCGCACCGGCCGGTCGTTGCCTCGGTCGGCAACTCCTTCTGCATCGCCGAGGTTGCAGCCGATGCCCTGTCGCGTGCGCTGCCCGATATCGGACGCTTCCGGGAAGCCGCGAAGTCGTTCACCGCGCTCGGCGCCAACCGGTTGCCGCTTTACCTCTATGCTCGTGACGATGTTCGTGACGGGGCCGATCGACTCCGCGCGCGGATGTTCTCGCCGCTCTCCGGCACGACAGAGGATCCGGCGACGGGCAGCGCCGCAACGCCCCTCGCCGCCCTGCTGCTGTCGCTAACCGGGGACCCCGAACGGCGCTATGAGATCAGACAGGGCGTCGAGATGGGCCGGCCGAGCCTGCTCTGTGCACGGCCCGGCGCGGCGCCGACGGCATCCGCGCCAGCGTCGGCGGCGGCTGCGTGCCGGTGCTGAAAGGCGAAGTCTCGCTCTAGCCCGCCTGAACGATGAATCCCGCGCGCGGGAAATGGACGACGACGTCGCCCGCCCTGGGATCGCTGCGCGCGATCGAGATGCGGTCGGCCGTGAGCCCGACCAGCGTGCCGGTCACCGGCACCTTGCCGGTGTCGTCAGGCGTGACGCTGAGCTTCTGGCCGGCCCTGAGGCCGCTCGGGTCGTCGGCGTCGACGCTGGCCGGCGCCGGCTTGGCCGCCTTGGCGATATCGAGCGCGTCGGTCGCCTTGATGTCGGTGCGCTTGCCGCTCGCCCAGCGCCTTCATGCGCTCCGACCAGGCGACGATCTTGGGCAGCCGGTCGAGCGGCGCGGCCGTGGCGGCCGAGCTGCTGCTGGATGAACCATACCGGATTGTAGAGCGCGCAGTCGGCCAGGCTGGGCTCGGCGCCCAGCAGGAACTTGCGGCCGTCGGCCAGCATCGACTCGGCGAGCGAGAGCAGGGCGTAGGTCTGGTCGCGCACCATCGGCAGCGCGGCGCGCATCCGCTCCGGATCGAACGAGCGGCCGGAGAACTCGCTGCGGTCCTTCTTGAAGGCCTCGCCGAACCTGTCGGCGACCTGGCTCATGACCACGCCGACCGCGGGCGAGAAGATGCTGCGGTCGATCCACATGGTGACGGCGCGCGCCTCGGCCTCGCGTCCCTTGGGCAGGAACGGCGGCGACGGCAGGCGCCTCTCGAGCTCGAGCATGATGAGCTGCGTGTCGCAGTAGATGTCGGCGCCGACCTGCATCACCGGCGTCTTGCGATAGCCGCCGGTCAGCGGCATCAGATCGGGCTTGGGCATGACGTTGGGAATGTCGACAGACTTCCACGCCGCCTGCTTGAGGCCGAGGCCAATGCGCACCTTTTCGGCAAAGGGCGAGACGGAATAGTGGTGCAGGATGATGTCGGTCATGATCAATGGATTGTGGCGAGGCCGACGAGGATTGCAAAGCCCGTCCCGCCGGCCACGGCGAGCTGCCAAGCCCATGAATAGAGCCGCGTGCGGCGCACCACCAGCTTGCCCAGCCGATCGAGCGCCGCATCGTCGAAATCGGGCGCTCGCCATCGGCCGCCCGGTCGAGGCGTCCGCCGAAGAATTCCCATTCGATGTTGATCACCGGAAAGGCGAAAGCCGCAGCTCAGCGACGCTGGCCAACAAGCTGACATGGCCGATGATGAAGCCCGCTGTCTTGATGACCGCACCAGACTCCGGCGAAGGGATCGGAGGCGCGGACGATAACGAGGTAGGCCAACGCCGCCACGACGATGGCGTTGAAGCGCAGCAGTGCGGAGGTCTTGGAATCGAGCGTCGACAGCAGGCCGCGGAGGCGGTCCCACGCCCTCACCCTCGCCTTCTCCACGGGCGTTCCCTCACCCACCTCGATGCGGGCGACCGCGAGGGCCTGGCGCGCTACTTTCATCCGCGCAGCGCCTTGATGTTGGCGGCATAGCGCGTCCGACCCGCCGCCGAATACCGCGGTGCCGGCCACCAGCACGTCGGCGCCCGCCTTGATGCAGCTGCTTGGCGGTTTCGGCATTGACCCCGCCATCGACCTCGAGATCGATCTTCTTGCCCAGCGCATCGATCGCCTTGCGCAGGGCCGCGATCTTGGCGAGCTGGCTTTCGATGAAGGCCTGCCCGCCGAAGCCCGGATTGACGCTCATCACCAGCACCAGGTCGAGGTCGCCCAGCACGTTCTCGATGGCGGCGAGCGGCGTCGCCGGATTGAGCACAGCGCCCGCCTTCTTGCCCAGGCTCTTGATGAGCTGGATCGTGCGATGGACGTGCGGGCCCGCCTCGGGATGGAAGGAAATCACGTCGGCGCCGGCCTCGGCGAAGGCCGGCACCAGCGGATCGACCGGCGTCACCATGAGATGCACGTCGAACGGCCGCGGGCTGTGCTTGCGCAGCGCCTTCACCACCATCGGCCCGATGGTGAGATTGGGCACGAAATGGTTGTCCATCACGTCGACATGGATCCAGTCGGCACCGGCCGCCGTCACCGCCTCGATCTCACGGCCAAGGGCGGCAAAATCGGCCGACAGGATGGAGGGAGCGATGCGGACGGGCTGCTGCGGCATGGAACGCCTCAGGTGCCGGGACGCGTCGGCGCTTCCCAGCCTTTGCGCCGGAAAGGATTGACCGGAAAGGTGCCGAGCGGCTTGAACTCCTCGGAGAAGAAGGCGAGTTCCTCCAGCGCGAGCTGGACGCCGCGCTGCTCGGGATGGCCCTCGACCTCGGCATAGAACTGCGCCTGCTCGAAACGCGCGCCGGAGAGGTAGCTTTCCAGCTTCACGATGTTGACGCCGTTGGTCGCGAAGCCGCCCAGCGCCTTGTAGAGCGCGCGCGGGCACGCTCTTCACCCGGAACAGGAAGGCGGTCATGCAGTGCACCGTGCGCCAGTCGGGCGTCGCCGGATCGCGCGAGAACACCAGCATGCGCGTGGTGTTGTGGTCGGCATCCTCGATGTTGCGCGCCAGCACCTTGAGATTGTAGATGCGCGGCGGCCAGCGACGAGGCGATGGCGCCCACGCTCTTGTCGCCCTGCTCGGCGATCTCGCGCGCCGCGCCCGCCGTGTCGGCATGAACCAGCGGCGCGAAACGGTGCTTCTTCAGAAAGTTGCGGCACTGGGCCAGCGCCTGGACATGGCTCTTCACCGTCTTGATGGTCTTCGAGCGTGGCGCCAGGCAAGGCGACCAGGCAATGCTCGACCCGCTGGAAATGCTCGGCGACGATCTTTAGCCTGGTGTGCGGCAGCAGGCTGTGGAGATCGGCGACGCGACCGGCGATCGAGTTCTCGACCGGAATGATGGCGAGTTCCGCCTTGCCCGCCTGGACGGCGGCCATGGCCGTCTCGAAGGTCGGACAGGGCAGGGTCGTCATGTAGGGAAAGGCCGCGCGGCAGGCCATGTCGGAATTGGCGCCGGGCTCGCCCTGAAAGGCGATCGTGTTGGAGGCCTTCAGCGCTTTCGCCATCTCCCGAACTCCCCGCGCTCGCGCCTGTTGCCGTCTTGCCGGCCGGCTGTTTCGCCCGCTGGACAAGCGCGCGTCAACCGCCCGGCGATGGGCGAAAAACCTCGCAAAATCCGGGACTTGCGACGTTCCGCCGCGCGAGCGCGCCGCGGCGATCAGATACTACTGGCGGGCATGCGGGCGTGCTACAGCAACGTCCGGAATTTTTGGCGCTCTGGGATCTGACTATGGCCAGTTTCAACACGGTTGCGGGCTGCGTTCTGGCCTCGGCCCTCTTCGCAATGGTGGTCGGCAAGGTCTCCAACGCCGTCGTGCATCCGCACAAGCTGGACAAGCCCGCGCTGGCCGTCGCCGACGAAGCGCCGACCGAGACCGCCGCCGCCGCGCCGGCCGCAGAGCTCCCGCCGATCGGTCCCCAGCTCGCCGGCGCCAATGTCGAGGCCGGCAAGGCGCTCTTCATGAAGCAGTGCTTCACCTGCCACACCATCGACAAGGGTGGACCGAACAAGGTCGGACCGAACCAGTGGGACATCGTCGGCCGCAAGATGGCGAGCCACGAAGGCTTCAGCTACTCGTCGGCGCTGCAGGCCAAGGGCGGCACCTGGACCTACGAAGACATCGACCACATGATCTTACAAGCCGCAGGCTTTCGTGCGCGGCACCAAGATGGCGTTCGCCGGTCTTCCCAAGGCGCAGGATCGCGCCGACATGATCGCCTATCTGCGCACGATGAACGACAACCCGCCGCCGCTGCCGAAATAGGACGCAGGGCGCCCGCATGGCCGGATCGGTTCCTGCCGAGCTGGTCGCTCTGGCCCATCGCCTCGCCGATGCCGCGCGGCCCATCGCGGCCCGCTACTTCCGCACCGCCGTGACGGTCGACGACAAGACCGACCAGAGCCCCGTCACCATCGCCGACCGCGAGGCCGAGACCGCCATGCGCGCGCTGCTCACCGAGCACGTGCCCGAGCACGGCGTGTTCGGCGAGGAGCATGGCGCGGTCCGCACCGACGCCGAGCTATGTCTGGGTGCTCGATCCGATCGACGGCACCAAGGCCTACATCACCGGCCTGCCGATCTTCGGCACGCTGATCGCGCTGCTCCATCGCGGCAAGCCGGTGCTGGGCGTCATCGACCAGCCGATCCTGCAAGGAGCGCTGGCTGGGCGTCGTCGGGCGAGCGCTCGACCTTCAACGGCCAGCCGATCCAGGTGCGCGCCTGTCCCGACGCTCGACCGCGCCTACATGTACTCGACGGCGCCGATCATGTTCCCCGGCGCCTTCGAGAAGCGCCACGAGGCGCTGACGCAGAGGGTGAAGCTCTTCCGCTGGGGCGGCGACTGCTACGCCTACGGCCTGCTGGCCTCGGGCCATGTCGACCTGGTGGTCGAGAATTCGCTCAAGCTCTACGACTTCGCCGCCCTCGTTGCGGTGATCAAGGGCGCCGGCGGCCTGATCACCGACTGGCGAGGGCAGGACCTCGACATCAATTCCGACGGCTCGGTGCTGGCGGCGGGCGATCCTGCGATCCATCGCGCTGCCATGGACATCCTGGGCGGCGGTCGCTTCCGGACGCGCCGGAGAAGCGGCGCAGGGTCGGCTAGCGCGATTTCCAGGTCGCGCGATCCATGTCGAACCAGACGATGTCCTTGAACCCCTTGTACTCGACCCGGCGGCGATAGGTGAGGCCGAGCCGCTTCATCACCGCCTGCGAGGCGTGGTTGTCCGGCAGGGTGATGGCGAAGATCAGATCCAGCCCCAGCGTGTCGAAGCCGTAGGCCAGCGCCGCGCGCGCCACCTCCGTGGCGTAGCCGTGGCCCCAGGCGTCGGGATGCAGTGCCCACAGCACCTCGGTCTCGCCGAACTCCGGCACGTAGTTGAGGCCGCCGTGGCCGATCAGCCGGCCATCCAGGAAGACGCCCCACGGCGCATGCCGGCGCTGCCTGCCAGCCGACGGCAAAGCGCTCGATCGTGCCGCGCGCGGCTTCCAGCCGGATCGCCTCGGCGGGCGGCAGCCATTCGGGCGACGTCGGGATGGAACCGCATCGCGGCGTAGGCCTCGGCATCGGCTGGCACCAGCGGCCGCGAGCGTCAGTCGCTCTGTCTGCGAACGTGGTCATCTTTACACAACTTTACCTCGCCGAGAGGAATGCGAAACCGGCGCTGCTCCATATCACCGTCACGGGGATACCCCACCCGGAACAACGGAGACAGACATGGCAAACTCTCAGCATCAAGACGATGATGGCGGCACTGCTCGCCGGCAGCATCGCCGCGACCGCCGGCGGCTGTCGCCTACGCCAAGACCGACGGCCAGGCGTTCGACCCGGCCAAGTTCCAGCAGCGCATCGAGAAGCGCGTGGACAAGGCGCTGACCGGCACCGACGCCACCGCGGACCAGAAGAAGAAGGTGACGGACATCCTGCAGGCCGCCTTCACGGACATGAAGCCGCTGCACGACCAGCGCGTCGAGAACCGCAAGGCGATGGAGGCCGCGATGCAGGCCCCGACCATCGACCCGGCGAGGATCGAGCAGATCCGCGCCGAGCAGATGAAGGTGGCCGACCAGAGCTCCAAGCGCTTCACCAAGGCGCTGACGGACGCCGGCAACGTGCTGAGCGCCTCGCAGCGCCAGGCCTTCTTCAAGAACTGGAGCAGCGAGCACCACGGCAAGCGCCACGGCTAGCCGCGGCCAGTGACATCGGGGTCGCCCCGGCCCGATACTGAGCCAATGGCCGAGCGCATCCTGATGATCGACGACGACAACCGCCTCGCCGGGATGGTCTCCGACTATCTCGGCGGGGCGGGCTTTCGTGTGACGATCGCCGGCACCGGGCGCGAGGGCGAGGCGCTGCTGAAGCGCGAGGCCTTCGACGCGGTGATCCTCGACCTCATGCTGCCCGACGCCGACGGCCTCGATCTCTGCCGCCGCCTGCGCGCGCGACCGACGTGCCGATCCTGATGCTGACGGCGCGCGGCGAACCGATGGACCGCGTGGTCGGGCTCGAGATCGGCGCCGACGATTATCTCGCCAAGCCCTTCGAGCCGCGCGAGCTGCAGGCACGCCTGCGCGCCATCCTGCGCCGCAAGGGCGCGCCCGCGAAGCAGCCGAGACGCTGCGCTTCGGCCGGCTCGAGATCGACAAGCGGCGCGCGCGTGGTGCGGGTCGACGGCGAGGAGCGCACCATCACCTCCTACCAGTTCGCCCTCCTGCTGCGCCCTGGCCGAACGGGCCGGCCGCGTGCTGTCGCGCGACGCGCTGATGGACCTCCTGAAGGGCGAGAAGCTCGAGGCCTTCGACCGCTCGGTCGACGTGCATATCTCGCGCATCCGTGCCGCCATCGAGGACGATCCCGAAGAAGCCGCGCCGCATCCTGACGGTGCGCGGCGCGGGCTACGTCTTCGCCCGCGACCAGGATCGCTGAGGACCGCTCGTCCATGCAGCGACTCTACCTGCAGTTCTACCTCACCATCCTGGTGGTGCTGGCGGTGTTCGTCGGCGCGGCGGCGCTGCTGTGGCGGCTGGCCGACGACAGCGCCCAGACGCCGCAATATCTCGACGTCGCCGCCGAACTCACCGGCGCCCTGCTGCCCGATGCCGGATACGCCGGTCGCCGCACAGCAGAGGGCGCTCGAGGACCTGCATCGCAAGCTGCGCTTCGACCTCGCGCTCTATCGGCCGGGACGGCGCCATGATCGCCATGGCCGGCAAGCCGCCGCCGCGCTTCGACGCCAGCCGCGCGCGCACCGGCTGGCGGCGCGGGCCGGCCGGCCCGAACTTCACCCTGCAGCTGCCCGACGGACGCTGGCTGGTCGCCCGCCAGGTGCGCGAACGGCCCAACCCGACCTTCTGGATCACCGCTTCCTGGCGCTGGTCGCCCTGGCGGTCGCGGTCGGCGCCTACCCCGTGGTGCGCGGGCTCGGACGGCGGCTGGAGCGGCTGAAGGCCGGCGTCGAGCAGTTCGGCGGCAATCTCGGCGCACGGGTCAAGGTCGAGGGCCGCGACGAGGTCGCCGCCCTGGCCGAAAGCTTCAACCGCTCCGCCCAGCGCATCGAGGAGCTGGTGGCCGCCCACCGGCTGCTGCTCGCCAATTGCAGCCACGAGCTGCGCACGCCCCTGGCGCGCATCGCCGTCGCCGCCTCGCTGCTGGGCGAGGCCGCCGACACGCAAGACGCGCGAGTCGCTGAAGCAGGACATCGCCGAACTCGACCAGCTGATCGAAGAAATCCTGCTGACCAGCCGGCTCGACGCCCAGCCGTCGCTCGACCGGCGCGAGCCGGTCGATCTCCTGGCGCTCGCCGCCGAGGAGGCCGCGCACTACGACCTCGAGGCGACGGGCGCGCCGGTCACCGTGTCGGGCGACCGCCTGCTGCTGCGCCGGCTGATCCGCAATCTCCTGGAAAACGCCCGGCGCTATGCCGGCGACGGGCCGATCTCGATTTCGGTCGCGGCCGAAGCGGCGCGCGCCGTGCTGGACGTCACCGACCATGGGCCCCGGCGTGCCGGCCTCCGAACGCGAGCGCATCTTCGAGCCGTTCTATCGCCTGCCTGAAACCCGCGAGACCGGCCGTGGCAGCGGCCTGGGCCTCGCCCTGGTGCGCCAGATCGCCCGCCGTCATGGCGGCGAAGCGGTTTGCCTGGCGGCAGAGGGCGGCGGCAGCCGCTTCCGCATCGACCTGCCGATGGCCGGCTCTCCTGAGTGACCGTGGCGGGCCTGTCGAATCACTCAACGTCGAGAGGAGCGACCATGGCCCATAGGGAAGTTGTCTCTGCCGGCGGGTGACCTACGAGATCGTGGGCGGACCTGACGGATGTCCTGAATTGCCACCGCTCGATGTGCCGCAAGCTTCACGCCGCGGCATTTCGACGCGGGCAAGGGGTAGCGCAATACGTAACTGAACGAAGTACAC
>ERZ1370068.9044-contig-7851_pt1 | contig 17498 bp, 20 predicted proteins | sample MGYA00561227_ERZ1370068 | MGnify/ENA primary metagenome ERZ1370068 (study PRJEB38410, sample SAMEA6850437) | metagenome | study: Metagenomic assessment of the ecological functions of the soil: analysis of the soil microbiota associated with the...
CCAGTTACGCATTGCTATCCTGCATGCATCCCATCCTGGCGCGGCCAGGGCCGCCTGGTGGCCTACATCGCGATCTGGCTGCCGCTGGGCGTGCTGCTCGCCGCGCTGCTGGCCCTGCAGGGCGTGTTCGCGCTGGACGCAGGCGTTCATCGTCGCCGTTCCGCTCGCGGTCGCGTTTGGCTTCCTGAGCCTGTCCGCCTGGTACGTGACCGGCGGCTCGCCCGTCGATCGCGTGGGTCCGCTTCGCGTCGGCCTGACCGCCGTCGTCTCATCCTTCTTGTCGAGCGCGGTGTGGCTGCTGTTCGCGCGCGCCTGGCTCGGCGTGATCGGTTCGTTCCCGCGATGGGCCGACGTGCCGGCCGCCTTCCGGCTGGCGGCGCCGACGCTGTTCGGGTTCGGCTTCCTTCTTTACCTCCTCGCGATGGCGGCCAGCTATCTCGCCGCCGCCTTCAACGTCTCGCGCGACGCCGAACGGCGCGGGCTCGAGCTGCAGGTGCTGGCCCGCGAGGCGGAGCTCCGCGCCCTGCGCGCGCAGATCGATCCGCACTTCCTGTTCAACAGCCTGCAATCGATCAGCGCGCTGACGACGGCGGATCCGCCGGCGGCGCGGCGGATGTGCCTGCTGCTCGCGGACTTCCTGCGCGAGACGCTCGCGCTCGGCGCGCGCAAGCGGATCCCGCTGCCGAGCGAGCTGGCGCTCGCGCGCCGGTTCCTCGCCGTCGAGCAGGTGCGGTTCGGGGAGCGGCTGCAGGTCGAGATCGAGGCGCCGGACGACCGCGAGACGGAGTCCTGCCTCGTGCCGCCGCTGCGTGCTGCAGCCGCTCGTCGAGAACGCCGTCAGGCACGGCGTCGCGCACGTGCTCGAGAGAGGCGTCGTGCAGCATCCGGGTCGAGAAGCGGGTAGCCACGCTGGTCGTTACCGTCGATAATCCGTGCGACCCGGATCGGCCGGCCGGACGCGGCACCGGGCTCGGCCTGCGCAACGTCCGGGAGCGGCTCGAGAGCCTGTACGGCGACGACGCGATGCTGCAAACGGAAGAGACGCGGCGGCCGTTTCACGGCCCGGGTCACGATGCCCATATGAGTGATCTGCTGCGAATCGTGGTCGTGGACGACGAGGCGCTCGCGCGAGCGGTCGTGCGCGAGTATGCGGGCGTCGACCCGGGCGTCGAGATCGTCGCCGAGTGCGCGAACGGCTTCGAGGCGGTCAAGGCGGTCGTCGGAGCTGAAGCCGGATCTCGTGCTGCTCGACGTGCAGATGCCGAAGCTGGACGGCTTCGAGGTGCTCGAGCTGCTCGGGCGCGATCAGCCGGTCATCTTCATCACCGCGTACGATCGAGTACGCGCTGAAGGCGTTCGAGGTCCACGCCGTCGACTACCTGCTGAAGCCGTTCAGCGCGGAGCGGTTTCAGGAGGCCATCGCGCGCGCGCGGAGCGGCTCCGCGCGAAGACGCTGCTGCCGGTGGACGACGTCGACAAGTGCATCAGCGACGGCCAGGCCGCGGACGGGACCGCGCCGGGCGCGTCCTCATCCGCGACGGCGCCAACGTCCACGTGCTGCCGGTCGGACAAGATCGACTACGTCGAGGCGCAGGACGACTACGTCGCCTTCAAGTCGGAAGGGAAGCAGTACCTCAAGGACCAGACGCTGTCGGCGGTCGAGGAGACGCTCGATCCGTCGCGCTTCGTCCGGATCCACCGGTCGTTCATCCTGAACATCGACCGCATCTCGAAGGTCGAGCTGTACGCGAAGGACAGCCGCATGGCGATCCTCCGCGACGGCACGCGCCTGCCGGTCAGCCGCGCCGGATACGCGCGCCTGTCCCAGTTGCTGTGACCTGAGATCGGGGAAGTAGCGAACCTTCGGGTCCACGCGCGTGTCGCGAGGCTGGTGCGTCATGGCGAGTCAGTAACACCGACGGGGAACCGCGTGCAGGCGGATCGCCAGCCGTTGCGCAGGAGTTCCTGGACCACCGGCAGCTCCGCCGGGATCCAGATGTAGTCCGGCGCGAGGTCAGTGGCGTACTGCACGGCGCCCGGCTTCCCGGCGTAGAAGCGCATGTGCGCGTCGACAACCGCCTGGCTGTAGACGGTCTCTCGCCGCTCCGTCCATCGACACCTTCAACTCCGGGCCGAACTGCCAGATCACGTATTGGCCCCAGTCGAACCAGACCAGCACGGCGCCGTTCGAGGTGTTGTGCGCGCACATACGCGGCGACCTGCGTGTCGGGAACCGTGCCCGGCGCGATGGGCACGCAGGCGAGACGCGGGACTGCGAGCACGACGGCTGCCGGCGAGCACGACGCCGAAACCGCCAGGCGAGCGCCCGCGACGAGCGAGCCGGCGGAGCCAGCGCCGGAAGACGGCGTCGAGGCCTGCCCGAGCGCGCGCGCCGCGAAGAACATGGCGGCAATCGCGAAGAAGGCGTCCAGGCGGCTGACTCGTATCGCCATCAGCCCGAGCACGACGGCCATCGGCGAGACTCTTGCGCGTGGCCGCGTCCCCTGCGTCACGCCGAAGACGACGATCCCCAGCGCGGCGATCCACGGCGTCCAGAAGTTCCACGGCAGTCGGTAGAGCGGCTGCCAGTCCGCAGATCATCGGCCGGTCGAGACCGCACGGTGTTCCAGAGGAACCGCCACATCTCGCAGCCCGTAGAGGATTGGCCAGGGTCGCCGCCGAGTGACGCGGCCCCGATCGCCCGCGAGTGCCAGGCGATCGCGCCATGACGCCGCGATCGCGGTCATCGCCCCCCACACGCCGAACATGGCGAGACCCGACAATCCAGCCGCCATGCGCGTTCACCCAGCAGCACCATCACCACCGGCACGAGCAGCAGGGGACGCGCCGACCGGCGGCGGTCGGCCGTCGTCGATCACCTTCAACAGGATGGCGAAGAAGAGGAGCGAGAACAGTTGCGGGACGAACCGGATAGGCGCGCCACAGCATGCCGAGGCGCGCCGGCGCTCGCCACCAAGCACTCCGTGGCGCGCGGGCAGGCCCGCCATGGTACGTCCAGGCCATCCGCGAGCACGGCGAGCAGGACGCGCGATCCGGCAGCAGGTTGAGCCCGGCCGGCCGGCCTGGCCGTAGGCGATCGCCATCGCCAGTTCCGCCAGCCATTCGTGATTCACCCACGGCACGATCGCTCGTGAAGGAGTAGACGTCGGCGACCTTCAGCGTCCGCGCGCGAGCGAGCATGTCCTGCCCAAAACGTAAGTGGCCCCACAGATCCGGATCGGCCGTGGTGCCGGCGATCAGCACCAGGATCGCCACGAAGAGCAGGCCGCTGCAGAAGCCTGCGAGCGGGTCAAGCCCGGCAGTCGTAGCAAGAGCGGCACCAGCGGCGCGGCGCGTCGCGTCCGCCGGTTGACAACGGCTGCAGGGCGAGTTAGGTTAACTATCCAGTTAGTTAACTCAATGGCCCGGCCGCAAGTCCCCGACCCTGGTCTCCCGCGAGCGGGTGTTCGCCGCCGCCGCCGCCGAGTTCGCGGCGCGAGGCTACGCCGGCGCGAGCGTCGACCGCATCGCCCGCGCCGCCCGCCTCAACAAGGCGATGATCTACTACCACTTCAAGAGCAAGGACGCGCTCTACCGCGAGATCCTGCGCGACATGTTCGGCGCCGTCCGGACCGCGGGTCGGCGGCGGTCGCCGCGCTCGCACGGCGTCGCCGGAGGACAAGCTGCCGCGCCTACGTCGCCGCGATCGCGGACGAGGCCGAGGCGCGGCCGCACTTCCCGCCGATCTGGCTGCGCGAGATCGCCGAAGGCGCCGGGCACGTCGACGCGGTCGACGCTCGGCTACGTCCGCGACGTGCTCGGCGCGCTCGGCGGGATTCATCGCGGAGGCGTCCGCGCCGGCCGCTTCCAGCCGACCACCGCGCCCTGCTGGTGCAGGGCGGGATCATCGCGCCGCTCGATGTTCTTCCTCGCGACCGCGCCGCTGCGCAAGAAGATCGTGCGCGCGGCGGCGCCGACGGCATCGCCGACCTCTCCCGCGATATGGTCGTCGCGCACATCCAACGCCTCGACGCTCGCTCAACTGGAAGGGAAGATCGCACGACGAGACGACCCACGTTGTTCTCACGATCACGAAGACCACAGGTCCTGCGTCTGCGGATCGTCGTGATCTCGTGCGCGGCCGTTGGGCCGTGGCAGCCGCTGAATCGCGGCGCCGGCCGAGTCGACCCGCGCCACCGGCTACGTCGAAGCGACCGAGGTGCGGGTCGCCGCCGAGGTCGGCGGACGGCCTCGTCGACGTCAAGCGTCGCCGAGGGCGACCGCGTCGTCGCCGGCGACGTCATCGCGCGGATCGACACGTCGGATGTCGACCTCGCGCTGCAGCGCGCGCGCAGGCGCGACCGCGATCAGGCGCGAGGCGCAGCTCGCGCTGCGTGCGCGCCGGCTCGCGGCCGGAGGACATCCGCCAGGCGGCGGCGCAGGTGCAGTCGGCGCAGGCGGACGTCAAGGCCGCCCAGGCCGAGCTCGACGCGGCGGCCGCCGACCTCGCGCGCTTCGAGAACCTGCTCCGCGCCAACGCCGGGCTCGCGTCAAGCAGCGCGACGATGCGGCGACGCGGCGGGACGTGGCGGCGGCGCGCGGTCCGCGGCGCGCAGGATCGCGCGCAGGCCGCGGCCGAGGCCGTGGCGACGGCTCAGGGCGGGCGCCCGTCCGCAGGAAGTCGACGCCGCGCGCGCGCGCGTGTCGTCGGCCGACGCGCAGATCGCGTCGCTGCGGAAGAACGCTGGCCGACGCCGTGGTGACGGCGCCGGTCGTCGGGCGTCGTGACGGCGAAGCTGCTCGACGCGGGCGAGATGGCGGCCCCGCGCGCGCGGCGGTCGTCGTCATCACCGACCTCGATCACGCGTGGGCCAACCTGCTACGTCGACGAACGCGCTGGTGCCGCGGCTGCAAGATCGGCCAGGCCGCGACGCTCGTCACCGACGCCGGCGCAGCGGCTGAGCGGGACGATCACGTTCATCTCGCCGAAGGCCGAGTTCACGCCGCGCAACGTGCAGACCGCGGACGAGCGGTCGAAGCTCGTCTACCGCGTGAAGGTGACGGCCGACAACAAGCGACGGCGTGCTGAAGCCGGGCATGCCGATCGAGGCCGAGCTGCAGCCGGTGGCGGGCGGGCCGCCACGCAATGACGACCGGCGCGGCCAGCGCGATCGGGTTCGAGGCGGTCACGCGCCGCTACGGCGCGGTGACGGCGATCGAGACGCTGACGCTTCGACGTCCGCGCCGGCGAGATGTTCGGCCTGATCGGTCCCGACGGCGCCGGCAAGACGACCACGATCCGGCTGATCGGCGGGCTGCTCGCGCCCGACGCCGGCCGCATCCGCGGTGCTCGGCCGCGATCCGGTCGCGGAGCATCGCGCCATCACGCGGCGCGGTCGGCTACCTGTCGCAGCGCTTCAGCCTCTATGGCGACCTGACGATCGACGAGAACATCGCGTTCTTCGCCGAGATCCACGGCGTGCAGCGGCTATCGCGGCGCGCGCGCGACCGGCTGCTCGACATGACGCAGCTGACGCCGTTTCGCGCGCGGCGCGCGGATCGGCTGTCGGGCGGCATGAAGCAGAAGCTCGCGCTGGCCTGCACGCTCGTGCACGAGCCGCGCGATCCTGCTGCTCGACGAGCCGACGACCGGCGTCGATCCCGGTGTCGCGGCGCGAGTTCTGGAAGCTGCTGTCGGAGTTCCTCGTCGCGCGGCCTCACCATCGTGATGGCGACGCCGTATCTGGACGAGGCGGAGCGCTGCGCGCGTGTCGCGCTGCTGCACGAGGGGCGCCTGCTCGCGCTCGACGAGCCGTCACGCCTGCAGGCGGTGCATGGCCGGGCAGCTGCTCGAAGTCGTGACCGACCGTGCCGACGCGCCGGTCGAGATCATCGCCGGCGTGCCCGGCGTCGAGGACGTCCAGCCCTTCGGCGACCGCGCCCACGTGCGGTTCGTCCACCGGCGCGCAGGCGGCCGTGACGCGCGACATCGAGGCCGCCCTGCCGCGCCGCGGGGATCGGCGGCGTCGAGCATCCGGCCGATCGCCGCCTCGCTCGAAGACGTCTTCATCGATCTGATTACAGGACACCGCACATGAAACGGCTCTGACTTCGTCGTCATGCTGACGATTCCGTGCCGTGGCGCCTACGCGACAGGCGCAGCCAGTCCCTCTCGACCCTGGACGAGGCCATCGCGCAGGGGCTGGCCAACAGCCGGCGCCTCGCGGAGATCGAGGCGCGCGCCGAGGCGGCGGACTTCGCGATCGCGGGGCGCCAGGCCGCCGACCGTCCGCTCGTCGCCGCGCAGGCCGGCTACACGCGCACCAACCACGTGCCGGCATCTTCGTCATCCCGCGCACGCTGGGCCGTCCGCGATGGTGGTCTATCCCGACATCCCCGACAACTTCCGCACGCCGGCTCGATCTGCAGTGGCCGATCTACACCGGCGGGCGGACCGATGCGCTCGAGCGGGCGGCAATCGCGCCGAGCGCGGCGCCATCGGCAAGGATCTCGAGGCGGCCCGCGCCGACCTGCGGCTGGAGATCACGCGCGCGTTCTGGGCCGTCGTGACCGGGCGCGATGCCGAAGGCCGTGCTGCAGCCGATCGCTCGAGGTCGCGACCGCGCACATCAGGGACGTCCGCGCGCCGGCTCGACGTCGGGGCTCGATTCCGCCGAACGACGTGTCGTCCGCCGAAGCGCAGGCCTCCGCGCCAGCGCCTGCTCGTCGCTCGAGGCCTCGACGCAGCGCGCGATTGCCGAAGCCGATCTGCGCCGGCTGACCGGCAACGACGCGGCCACGCGCCGCGACCGAGCGCGGCCAACCGCCCGCCCGCGCCCTCGAGCGCGCCGCACGGCCACGCGCGGACCTGATTGCGCGCGGCGCTCAAGGCTCGGCCGGAGCGGCAGGCGATGGAGCAGCGCGCCGCGTCCGCCGATCTGCGCGCCGCGGCGCGTCGCCTCCGGCGCGCGGCCGCAGGTCGCGGTGGGCGGCGGCTACGACTACGCGCGCCCCAACCCGCGCATCTTTCCGCGCAGCGGCGACTGGGCGACCTCCTGGGACGCCTCGATCAACCTGACGTGGTCGCTGTGGGACGGCGGCCGCCGCGCCGCCGAGACAGGGCGAAGCGCGCGCCAACGCGTCCGCGCTCCGGACGCGCGTCGACGACTTCGATCGCCAGACGCACGCTTCGAAGTGCGCGCGCGCGTGCTGGAGCTCGACGCCAGCCGGGAAGCCGTCACCGTCGCGGACGACGAGATCCGCGCGGCCGCCGAGACCGAGCGCGTCGTCAACGAGCGCTACCGCGCAGGGCGTCGCGCTCAACACCGAGGTGCTCGACGCGCAGATCGCGCGGCTGCAGGCCGAGCTCGATCGCACGCGCGCGCGTCGCGAACGTCCGCCTCGCCGAAGCGCGCCTGAGCGGGCCCTTGGCCGATAACGCCGGCGTCCGGCGCCGGCGCACGTGGCGATCGTCGTCCGCAACCTGACCCGCCGCTTCGGCCAGTTCGTCGCCGTCGACGACGTCAGCTTCGACGTCGCGCGCGGCGAGATCTTCGGCTTCCTCGGCAGCAACGGCGCCGGCAAGTCGACGACCATCCGCATGCTGTGCGGCCTGCTCAAGCCGACGTCCGGCACGGCGCATCGGTCGGCGGCATCGACGTCGACCAGCGATCCGGAAGGCGTCAAGCGCCGCATCGGCTACATGTCGCAGCGGTTCTCGCTCTACGAGCTGCTGACCGTCGATCAGAACATCCGCGTTCTTCGGCGGCGTCTACGGCCTCGACCGCGCGACGGCTCGCCGAGCGGCGGCGGTTCGTGCATCGAGATGGCCGGTCTCGCCGGGCGCGAGGCGACGCTCGCGCGCGATCTCGCCGGCGGCTGGCGGCAGCGGCTGGCGCTCGGCTGCGCGATCCTCCACGAGCCGCGCGATCGTCTTCCTCGACGAGCCGACCGGCGGCGTCGATCCGCTGTCGCGCCGGCAGTTCTGGCGGCTGATCGACACGCTGTCGCAGTCGGGCGTCACCGTGCTCGTGACGACGCACTACCTCGACGAAGCGGAGCGCTGCCACCGCGTGGCGCTGATTCACGCCGGGCGCCTCGCGACGATCGGGACCGACGACCGAGGTGAAGCGGGTCTTCGCCGGGCGGCCGATCCTCGAGATCCGCGCCGACGAGCCGGTCGACGCGATGCGCGCTGCTCGACGGCTGCCGGAAGTCGAGAAGACCAGCCTGTTCGGGACGGCGGTGCACGCGGTCCTCCGCAGCGCGGCGCGTGCCGCCCGACGCCATCGCCGAGCGGCTGCGCGCGGCCGGCGTCGCGCGTCGACGCAGCATCGACGCCGTCGCGCCGTCGCTCGAAGACGTGTTCCTCGACGTCGATCGATCGCGCCGCAGGAAGGCCGCGACTGGGCGCAGGGCAGGTCGCATGACCGTAGGCAAGGCGCTCGCGGTCTACCGGAAGGAGCTGCGCCAGATCTCGCGCGATCGCCGCACGCTCACGATCATCGTCTTCGTGCCGGCGTTCTTCCTGCTGCTCTACGGCTACGCGCTCGAACTTCGACATCCGGCACATCGCGCTCGGCGTCCAGGACCGCGACGGCACGCCGCAGAGCCGGGCGCTCGTCTCGGCGTTCGTCAACTCCGGCTATTTCGATCGCGTCGCCGACGTGTATTCGCCGGCGGAGGTCGATCGGCTGCTCGACCTCAACACCGCGCGCGCCGCGCTCGTCATTCCCGAAGGCTTCGGGCGCGACGTCCGAGCGGCCGCCGGCCGCAGGTGCAGATCGTCATCAACGGCGACAACGCGAACACCGCGACGACCGTCATGAGCTACGCCGCGCAACATCGTCCGCAGCGCCGGCGCGGCGTTGTCGCCCGGCGCCGCTCGTCACGGCCCGCCGTCTCGGTCGAGCCGCGCATCTGGCATAACCCGGAGCTGCGCAGCACGCTCTTCCTCGTGCCCGGCCTGATCGCCTACATCCTCGATGATCACGCGCGGTGATCTCCACGGCGCTCTCGATCGTGCGCGAGAAGGAGAGCGGGACGATGGAGCAGGTGCGGATGGCGCCGATCGACACGTTCTCGTTCGTGGTCGGCAAGAGCATCCCGTATTTCTTCATCTCGCTCACGTCGGTCGCGCTGATCATCCTCGCCGCGATGGTGCTGTTCGGCCTGCCGATGCGCGGCAACTGGCTCGCGCTGCTCGTCGCGCTGTCGCTGTTCATCGCCGGCGCGCTCGGGACCGGGCTGCTCGATCTCGACGGTCGCCGAGACGCAGCAGGTGGCGTTCCAGGCGGCGCTGCTGACCTCGCTTCCTGCCGACGCTGATGCTGTCCGGCTTCATCTTCCCGATCTCCAGCATGCCGCACGGCGCTGCAGCTCATCACGCTGATCGTGCCGGCGCGCTACTTCCTGATCGCGCTGCGCGGCATCGTGCTCAAGGGCACGCCGCTGGCGCTCCTGCTGGCCGCAGGTGGTCGCGCTGTCGATCTACGCGCTGGTGGTGCTGTCGCTGGCCTCGCTGCGCCTGGCGCGGGAGAAGCGCTGATGCAGCGCCTCCGCTGCCTCGTGCTGCAAGGAGTTCCTCGAGCTGCGCCAGAACCCGCGTCTCTTCGGCATCGTCATCGTCGCGCCGATCATCCAGCTGACGCTGCTCGGCTATGCGGCGACGACGGACGTCAAGGACGTGCCGGTGGTCGTCGCGGACGGCGATCGCATCGGCGCGAGCCGCAACCTGATCGCGCAGTTCGACGCGTCGCCGAACTTCACCGGTGATCGACATCGGTCGACGACGGTCCGGGACGTCGATCCCTATCTGCAGCGGGGCCGGGCGTGGATCGCGCTCGCGATTCCGCAGGGCTACGGCCGATCGACTCGCAGGCGCAACGAGCCGGTGGCGCTGCAGGTCGTCGCCGACGGCAGCGACTCCAACTCCACGACCGTCGCGCTCGGCTACGCGACGGCGCTGGTCGGCGAATACGCCCAGGAACTCGCGTGGCGCGGCAGCGCCTCGGCGCGGTGGCGGCATCGACCTGCGCGATCCGCGTCTGGTTCAACCCGCAGCTCGAGAGCCGCTTCTTCATGATTCCCGGCGTGCTCGCGCTGCTGCTGCTGCTCGTGACGGCGAACCTCGCGGCGATGGCCGATCGTCCGCGAGAAGGAACTGGGGACGCTGGAGCAGCTGAACGTCACGCCGCTGCGGCGATGGGAGCTGATCGTCGGCAAGCTGCTGCCGTACGGCGTGATCGCGCTGATCGACGTGCTGCTCGTGACCGCGGTGGCGGTCTTCTGGTTCGAGGTCCCGCTGCGCGGCAGCTTCACGCTGCTCCTCGCGATGAGCCTGCTCTACGTCGTCTGCACGCTCGGCGCTCGGCCTGTTCATCTCGACGATCTCCGACACGCAGCAGCAGGCGATGATGACCGCGACGTTCTTCTTCCTGACGCCGATGATCTACCTGTCGGGATTCATCTTCCCGATCGAGAACATGCCGCAGGTCATCCAGTACGTCACCTATCTCGATCCCGCTGCGCTACTTCCTGGTGATCGTCCGGGGCATCTTCCTGAAGGGGATCGGGCTGGACCTGCTGTGGCCGCAGGCGGCGGCGCTGGCGCCGTGGGGCGTCGTGGTCCTGGCGCTCGCGGTGGCGCGGAGCCGCAAGCGCATCGGTTAGACTCTCTGCCGGAGTTGCACAATGGCGCAGATTGGTGTGAATGCGTGGGTGTGGTCGTCCCCGGTGAACACGGCGGAGTTCAGGCGCCTGGCGCCGATCGTCGCGGGCATGGGCTTCGACCTGATCTGAAGTCGGGATCGAGAGCACCAGCGATCTCGATTACGGCCAGCGCGGCGGAGATCGCGAAGGCCAACGGGCTCGCGGTGGGCGTGTGCGCGGCGATGGGGCCGGACCGCGATCTCATCCACTCGGACGAGACACATCCGGACCAACGGGATGAGCTATGTGCGGCACTGCATCGACGCGGCGCAGACGCTCGGTGCGCGCAACGTCTGCGGTCCGCTCTACAGCGCGGTCGGCCGCACGTGGCAGGCGAGCGACGACGAGCGGAAGCGCGACGTCGATCTGCTGGTCCGCCAGCTCGGCGAGCTGGCGAAGTATGCGGGGAGCGCGGCGTGTGGCTCGGCGTCGAGCCGCTGAACCGGTTCGAAACGAGCTTCATCAACCTGGCGTCGCAGGCGATCGAGGTCGCCGATCGCGTCGATCATCCGGCGTGCGGCGTGATGCTCGACACGTTCCACATGAACATCGAAGAGCGGTCGATCGGCGACGCGATCCGCGCGCGCCGGCAAGCGGATGCGGCAGCTGCATGCCTGCGAAAACGACCGCGGCGCGCCGGGGTCCGGGCACGTGCCCTGGGACGAGGTCGCCGCAGGCCTGCCGCGACATCGGGTTCAACGGCCCCTTCGTCATCGAGTCCTTCACGAACAAGGTGAAGTCGATCGCCAGGGCCGCCGCCATCTGGCGGACGTTCGCGGACGTCGCAGGACGCGCTGGCGGAGAACGGACTGCGCCACCTCCGGGCGCTATTTCCCAAATAAGCGTCTTTTCGAGTTTACTTTAACGGTAAAGCCGGGTATGACCTTGCCTCAATAAGGAGGGGTCCATGCCCAGTTTGAGGTCCGGCGCGGGTCGGTGCTTTTATGCGGCTGTCGTGGCGCGCGGTTGCTGCTGTCGGGGCCGCGCGTTCGCCCAGGCGGTGACGGGAACGATGTCAGGCACGGTCGTCGATCCGCAGGGACAGGTCGTTCCCGGCGCGACGGTGACCGTCGTCAACGAGGCCACCACACGACACGCCGCGAGGCGGTCAGCGACGCGCAAGGCAACTTCCTGATTACCAACCTGCAGCCGGGCCAGTACACGCTTCGGATCGTGCTGCAGAGTTTCCGCACGCTCGAGCGCAAGAACATCGTCCTGAGCGCCGGCGAGCGGCTGGCGGTCTCGAACCTGACGCTCGAGATCGGCAGCGTCGGCGAGACCGTGATCGGTCGAGTCCCGCGGCACGCATGTCAACACCGCCGAGACCCAGCACAGCGGTCTCATCACCGCGAAGCAGATCGAGCAGATTCAGGTCCTCGGCCGTGACGTGACGTCGATCATGCGGCTGCTGCCCGGCGTCCGCTACGAGAACACGGTGGACTCGCTGGGCATGAGCTTCGGCACCTCGGTGCCGAACGTCGGCGGCGCGCGCCGCGACTGGAGCAACGTCATCACCGACGGCGTGGTCGTCCAACGAGGTCGGCAACAGCGGCCTGATGGCGCAGCAGATCAACCTCGACGCGATCGCCGAAGTCAGCGTGCTGCTGAACTCGTATCGCGCGGAGTACGGCCGCGCCGGCGGCGGCCAGGTGCAGATCGTCACCAAGAGCGGCACGTCGAGCTACCACGGGAATCTCTACTACTACGGCCGCAACGAAGCGCTCAACGCCAACGACTTCTTCAACAACCGGCTCGAGCATCAAGAAGCCGCGCTACCGCTTCAACACCTACGGCGCCAACCTGGGCGGGCCGGTCCCGGGCGCGAGCAAGAAGCTGCTTGTTCTTCTATTCGATCGAGGCGCCGCTGGTCAGCCGGCCCGGGCCGGCGCGGAACTGGACCATGCCGACCGACGCCGAGATGCGCGGAGACTTCTCGCAGACGCTGAACGCCGCAGGGGCAGCTCATCTTCATCCGGGATCCGCTGGCGACGGGCGCCTGCAGCGTGACCACGGGCGGTCCGGCGTGTTTCCCGGCAACATCATTCCCGCCAACCGCATCAACACGAACGGCCGGCGCGCTCCTGAACATGCTGCCGCGGCCAACAACTTCGACCGCGCCTTCACGCAGGGGCAGTTCAACTACACGACGCAGGAGAACGCCGAGAACCCGAAGATGAACAACGTCGCTCGCGAGTGGACTGGCGGCCGTCGGCCTCCGACAGCTTCTACTTCACCTTCAAGGACTGGTACTCGGACCAGCGGGGCAGCGAGATCACCGCCGGGCCGGCGAAGTGGGGCTTCTTCAACACCCACTACCTGAACACGGACCGCGGCGTCAGCGCGAACTACACGAAGATTCTGCGCTCGAACCTGGTCGTCGACACCGACTTCGGCATCCGTCAACAGACCGAACAGTTCTATCCGCTGACGCAGGGCGACTGGGACCGGATCGACCGCACCAAGGTCGGATTCACGCTGGGACAGTTCCATCCGGAGCTGAACCCCGCAACGTCATTCCCAAAGTGAATTTCAACGTGCCCAACGCGCCGAACTTCACGTTCGACAACCGCCTGGTCGATCAGGGCGAGGCCTGGCTGTCGTCGGTCCGGAGCAACGTCACGTGGATCCGCGGCAGCCACTCCCTCAAGGGCGGGTTGTATTTCGAGCAGTCGCGCAACTCGGAGGGCAACGGCGGCGTCGGCGCCGGGCCCGTGGGCCGGGCAGTTCACGTTCAGCACCGACACCAGCAATCCCGTTCGACACCAACCACAGCTACGCCAACGCGCTGCATCGGCTCGTTCAGCAACTACACGGAGATCGACGCGTTCTCCGAGGTCAGGGCGCCGCAACATCGCGGAGTTCTACCTGCAGGACACGTGGAAGGCCAGCCGCCGCGCTGACGGTCGACTACGGCGTGCGCTTCCTGTGGTACACGCCGTGGACGTCGAGCCAGCCGGCCGCGGTCTTCGTGCCCGAGCGCTACGACCCGGCAAAGCGCCGCGGCTCTACCAGCCGGCGCGGATCAACAACGTCAACGTCGCGCTCGATCCGGTGACCGGCGACGACGCTCCGAACATCTTCGTCGGGCACGTTCGTGGAGGGCACCGGCGACCGCTACAACGGCATGGTGACGAGCGACGATCCCAATTACCCGAAGGGCTTCCGCGACAGCCAGGGCATCGAGCCGGAGCCGCGCCTCGGCCTCGCCTGGGACATCGACGGCGGCAAGACGGCGCTCCACGCGAGCGCGGGCCTGTACACAACCCGCACGTCAACGCGAACGGCATGGACGCGATGGCGAGGAACCCGCCGGCGCAGAACACGCCGAGCATCATCTACGGGACGATGGACACGCTGCTCGCGGTCGGCGCGCAGGGCGCGTTCGCGAATCGTCCCAGCGCCGTCTTCGGCATCGAGCGCGACGCCAAGACGCCGAAGAGCTACAACTACTCGCCGGCATTCAGCGCGGAGATCGGCTGGGGCACCGTGCTCGACGTGACCTACGCCGGGTTCCAGATGCAGCAACGGCGAGATGGAGGCCAACATCAATCCGGTGCCCGACGGCGCCCGGTTCCTCGACGTCAACCCGCAGAACGCGGATCCGCGCACGCCCACCGCGCCAAGCCGGCGGAGTTCCTGCGGCCGTACCTCGGGCTATCAGGCGATCACCATCCGCTCGCACTTCGGCACCGCGCACTACAACTCGCTGCAGGTGCAGCTCAATCGCCGCTACATCCAGGGCCTGCAGTTCGCGGTCGCCTACACGCTGGCGAAGACCGTCAGCGACGGGACGACCTACAGACGCCGCTGCGTCGCCGGCCGCGGACGCTGGAACGTCGGCCCCGACAGCTCGACGCAGTTCCACAACCTCATCGTGAGCTACACCTGGGACCTGCCCAACGGGAGCACGGCTGTGGAACAACGTCCGTGACGCCGCGGGCTGCTCGACGGCTGGCAGGTCTCCGGCGACACCGCGCTCGTCAGCGGCGACTGGTCCGGCGCCAGCACCTCCACCACGGACAACTTCGACTTCACGGGCGGCGACGGCGGCACGCGGCCGCGGATCAGCGGAGAGACGACCTGCACCAGCGGCAACTGCGACCCGGCGCCGGGCGGAACCGGCAGCTTCTCAACGCGGCCGCGTTCAGCCGTCTCACGGGACGCGGCGATATCGGCAACGCGCCGGTCGCGTTCTTCCAGCTGCCGGGGATCGTGAACACGAACATGTCGGTCGTTCAAGAACTTCGCGTTGGGCGGCGGCAGAGCGGATCCAGCTGCGCTGGGAGAGTCTACACATCTGTTCAACCAGGTGAACTGGTCCAGCGATCAACACCAACGCGCAGTTCAACCCGGCGGGGCAGCAGGTCAACGCGGAGCTTCGGCCAGGCGACCGCAGCCAGAGCGCCCGGGTCATGCAGGGAGCGATTCGCTTCGCTGTTTGATCCGAGGGCTTCGCCCCTCGGACTCCCGACACGCGCTCTCGCGCGCCGCTCGCACCGGCGCGCTCGTTTGCGCGTGGTTCGTTTCAGCTGCGCTCGCTCACGCAGTTTGGTATAAAGAGTGTGCCATGATCGAAGCTGTGCCGACTCTTGCTGCTTGCTGCCGGATGTCTCGCCTCGGGCCGGCGACATCCGCGCAGAATCCCCATCTCGTCGTCTATGAAGGAGGGAAGGGACCCGGCGCGCGGCAAGCACATCGTGTTTCTCGCGGAGACCACGAGTACCGTTCGGAAGAATCGCTGCCCGGCGCTGGCGCGGATCCTCGCGCAGCACTACGGATTCAAGTGCAGCGTGTTCTTCACGACCGATCCCAAGACCGGGTTCATCGAGCCCGGCAGCTCGAACATCTCGGGCCTCGAGGCGCTGCGGACGGCCGACCTGCATGGTCGTCTTCCTGCGCTTCCAGGATTTTCCCGACAGCGAGATGCAGCACATCGTCGACTATCTCGATCGCGGCGGCCCGGTCGTCGGGCTTCCGCACGGCGACGCACGCGTTTCCAGATCCTGCGGCCCGACGCGAAGTTCCTGAGATTACACCTGGAAGGGCGTCGAGGACTATCCGGGCGGGTTCGGCCGGCAGATCCTCGGCGAGACCTGGGTGTCGCACTACGGCACGAACCACGAGCAGAGCTCCCGCCTGCTGCTTCAGGCCGACCAGGCCGCGCATCCGATCCTGCGCGGCGTGAAGGACGTCTGGGTGCAGTCGGGCGGCTACACCGCGAATCCGATCGAGGGCAGCCAGCGTCCTGGCGACGGGCCAGATCCTCGACGGCATGACGCCGGACTCGCCTGCCCGCCAGCGGCAAGAGGCGATGCCCGTGGCCTGGTATCGCACCTACACCATGCCGTCCGGCAAGTCCGGCCGTGTCTTCGCGACGACGCATGGCGCGTCCGAGGATCTTCTGAACGACGGTTTCCGGCGGATGGTCGTCAACGCCTGCCTCTGGGCCGCCGGCCTCGAGGCGGCGATCAGCCCGACGTCCGACATCGCCTTCGTCGGTCCCTATCAGCCGACGACGTTCAGCTTCGGCGGATTCGTCAAGGGCGTGAAGCCGGCCGACCTGGCGCGGGTGGGATTCGCCAATCCTGCCGAAGCGCCAGAATAACCGCCCATTCCGGTATCGTGGGGCTCGACATGACGAACACACGCGCATGGCTGGCGTCGGCGGTGGGGCGCCCTCGTCGCGTTCTTCTGACGCCATCGCAGGCGCCGCCTTCGCCACGGCATCGGCGCAGGCAGCGCCGCGGCGTTCCAGCTTCGAGAAAGCGACCACATCGCCATCATCGGCAACACGCTGGCCGAGCGGATGCAATACGACGGCTGGCTCGAGACGATGCTGCACGCGCGGTTTCCCGAAGCACGAGCTGGTCGTCCGCAATCTCGGGTTCAGCGGCGACGAAATCACCACGCGGCTGCGCTCGAAGAACTTCGGCACGCCGGACGAGTGGCTCAGCGGCACGCGGCGCCGATTGGCGGCTACCAGGACAACCGGCTCGACAGGCGCCAACACCAAAGCGGACGTCATCTTCGCGTTCTTCGGCTACAACGAGTCCTACGCGGGACAGGACGGGCTGACCGCGTTCCAGACAGGACGCTCGGCGACTGGATCGCGCACACGCTCGAGCAGAAATACAACGGCAAGTCCGCTCCCGCGCCTCGTCCTCTTCTCGCCGATCGCGCACGAGAACCTGCGCAATCCGGATCTCCCCGACGGCGTCGAGAACAACCAGCGGCTGGAAGCTCTACACGCAGGCGATGGCGGACGTGGCGCAAGGCGCGTGGCGTGACGTTCGTCGACTCTGTTCGCGCCGAGCGTGCAGCTCTACGCGTCGGTCGGGCCGCCGCTGACGATTCAGGGCATCCACTTGAACAGCGAAGGCGATCGGCGCATCAGCCGAGGTGATCGACCAGGCGCTGTTCGGCGAGCCGCCGGCCTACGAGGCGTCTTTCTCGAACGCGTGCGGCAGGCGGTGCTGGACAAGGATGCTCACTGGTTCAACCGGTATCGCACGACGGATGGCTTTGCGACCTTCGGCGACCGGGCGTTCCTCACGTTCCTGCAGGGAATCCGCGGAACGTCAATGCGGACGGAGGCCGCCAAGGCCGAGAAGGAGAACGTGCTCCCGACCAACTACGAAGTGCTGCAGCGGGAGATATCCGTCCTGGATGTGATGACCAGGAACCGCGACCGGCGGATCTGGGCCGTCGCCGGCGGATCGGATGAAGATGCAGAGAGACGTGAAGGTCGACGACTCGATACGAGCAATACGTAACCGAACGAAGTACAT
>ERZ1370068.9500-contig-8274_pt1 | contig 17493 bp, 33 predicted proteins | sample MGYA00561227_ERZ1370068 | MGnify/ENA primary metagenome ERZ1370068 (study PRJEB38410, sample SAMEA6850437) | metagenome | study: Metagenomic assessment of the ecological functions of the soil: analysis of the soil microbiota associated with the...
GTTGTACTTCGTTCAGTTACGTATTGCTTTCACCTTCGGCTTTGGATTCGGTCCGCTCTGGTAGCGATGAATTCGTCTTCCGGGCAGGCGCACCGCGCGCCGGATCAACGATGATTTCGCTTGTTTCAAGTTCATCCAACGCCCTCGCGAGCAGCACGACCGCTTGCGCGCCGGCTTGGCGGTCTTTCGATATCTCCTGATATTCCGGCGAGTCCGACCAGGCGCGGAAGGCAGCCTCGTCGGGAAATGACATCAGCACCAATTTATCGCGATCCCATGAGCCTTCCAGCACGGCGGGATGTTCATCGGCCGACAACAGCCTGCCGCTGAATTTCCCTGAAGACGTCGAGCAGCGTGCCTGATAGCGGTCATAAGCCGATCGGTCGAACATCTTGAGCTGCACGATCACATAGAGACAGTCATTTCAAAATTCTCCCTCGCATCTTCTACAGCCGTCGCGTTCATGGCGCGTTCAGATCGCTATCTCTAACGTCACGACGGGAGCGACCGCAATGAGCGCGACGAAGCGAGCTGCTCGCGCGGCACGATCTTTGTCGTCCATATCCGGGAGGGATCAGCGATGAACAACACCGGTCCTGGATGCGGCGTGGTTCGCCGCTTCGGCGTCGCAGCCGCGGCGATATTCGCGCTCGCAACAATATCGCAACGTGCGAGGCGCTGTCGCTGGCCAGCCCTGCTGCGGTACCCGCGGCAGAAACACGCAGCCGACGGACTGACGACGTGTGGTCCGACACGGCGGTGGGGGTGGTGGCCACGGACGGGGATTCCATGGCGGCGGCTTCACGGTGGCGGCTTCCATGGCGGTGGCTTCCATGGCGGCGGTTTTCGTGGTGGCGGATTTCACGGCGGCGGATTCAGAGCCGGCGGTTTTGCCGTTCACGGCGGAGGCTATCGTTACGGCGGCTTCCATCGATTTCATCATGGCGGCTACCGCTACGCCCACCGGCCCCTATCTTCCACCGGCATCATCACTTCCATCGGCGGTTCTATACGCACCGTCGTATTATTATCAAACTACTATTATCTACCGCCGCTGCCGGACCATCTGGACCTATTATGGACCGCGCAAGATCTGCCGCTATCGGCCGTGGTGGCACCGTCACTACCGGTATTGGTGAGCCGAACGGCTGGATGCGAAATGAAACAGGCGCCCGCGAGGGCGCCCGGTGTCCATCGCGTCATGTCCGACGCGATTAATCCCAGTCCTTGAACTTCCAGGACTTCACCTTCCACGGCGTCAGCGTTTCCATCCGCCACTGTGTCCAGCGCTCGGGCGGCCAGTGGCTGAGGCGCGAGGTTTCCTTGACCTCGGGCTGCTCGATGCGCGGCATGGCGGCGGCGCCGCGCCTGGCTGCGTCGCCTCGCTGATCATATCGACGAATTCAGACTTGTCCGCCACGGCCGGCTCCCTCGCGGAAAGACTTCTTCCGCACGGCGCCAGTCTGCGCCCGAGCTCTTAACGAGGCGTTTCCGAGAACGCCTCGAGCTTCGAGGCAAGGCGGTGATTACCGCCACTCCCTGACATCGACAAAGTGCCCGGCGATCGCCGCCGCGGCCGCCATCGCCGGCGACACCAGATGGGTGCGGCCCTTGAAGCCCTGGCGGCCCTCGAAATTGCGGTTCGAGGTCGAGGCGCAGCGCTCTTCCGGCGTCAGCTTGTCGGGGTTCATCGCGAGGCACATCGAGCAGCCCGGCTCGCGCCATTCGAAGCCGGCCTTGATGAAGATCTTGTCGAGGCCTTCGGCTTCCGCCTGCTCCTTCACGATGCCCGAGCCCGGCACGATCATCGCGTTGACATGGCCGTTGACGGTCTTGCCCTCGGCGACCTTCGCCGCCGCGCGCAGATCCTCGATGCGGCCGTTGGTGCAGGAGCCGATGAAGACGCGATCGAGCTTGATGTCGGTGATCTTCGTGCCGCGCCTGTCAGGCCCATGTATTTCAGCGCGCGATGCTTCGACAGCCGCTTGGCCTCGTCCGCGATCTTGTCGGGATCGGGCACGCAGCCGGTGATCGAGACGCACGTCCTCGGGCGAGGTGCCCCAGGTCACGATCGGCGGCAGCTTTGCGGCATCCAGCCGGATCTCGTGGTCGAAATGCGCGCCGTCGTCGGAGCGCAGCGTCTCCCAGTAGCGCATCGCGGCGTCCCAGGCGGCGCCCTTCGGCGACTTCGGACGGCCCTTGCAGGAAGTCGAACGCCTTCTCGTCCGGCGCGATCAGGCCGGCGCGGGCGCCGCCCTCGATCGACATGTTGCAGACCGTCATGCGGCCTTCCATCGACAGCGCGCGGATCGCGTCGCCGGCATATTCCAGCACATAGCCGGTGCCGCCGGCGGTGCCGATCTCGCCGATGATGGCCAGGATGATGTCCTTGCCGGTGACGCCGTCGGGCAATTTGCCGTCGACCACCGCGCGCATGTTCTTCGGCTTTCTTCTGGATCAGCGTCTGCGTCGCCAGCACATGCTCGACCTCGGAGGTGCCGATGCCGTGCGCCAGCGCGCCGAACGCGCCATGGGTGGAGGTGTGGCTGTCGCCGCAGACGATGGTGGTGCCGGGCAGCGTAAAGCCCTGCTCGGGGCCGATGACGTGGACGATGCCCTGGCGCTTGTCGAACTCGTTGTAATATTCGATGCCGAATTCTTTGGCGTTCTCCGCCAGCACGCGCGATCTGCTCGATGCTCTCCGGATCGGGATTGGGCTTGGTGCGGTCGGTGGTCGGGACGTTGTGGTCGACGACGGCGAGCGTCTTCTCCGGCGCGTGCACCTTGCGGCCGGTGGCGCGCAGGCCTTCGAACGCCTGCGGCGAGGTCACCTCGTGCACCAGATGGCGGTCGATATAGAGCAGGCAGGTGCCGTCCTCGGCTTCGTGCACCAGATGGTCGTTCCAGATCTTGTCGTACAGCGTGGTCGGTTTGGACATGAGCGTAAGCTCCAAAGGAAATTCTGTGTGAGCGGTTAAGCGCGGGTACGCGCGGAGCAACGAAAGCGTCAGCGCAGCATCAAGCTGCGCGCGCAAGCTCTGACGTTGCCGAGGTCGCGAAGCGTCCGAAGAAGCGGCCGGGCAGCCGCGAGCGATCGTCGATCACGATCGGTGCGACGAGCCGGCCGGCGATGCTGGTCTGATCTAGAACCATTTCAAATTTCTAACACAGGGCCACCGCGATCCGCGACAATCGATCGATGGGCGGGCTGATGCCTGCAGATAGGTATGCCGCAACAAAAAGCGCGGGGAAGAGCCCGCGCTTTTCGTCACATCCCAGTGCGGTACGAATTACTCGCCGACGGCGGCGGCCGCGCGCGTCCGCTCTTCTCGACGATGCGGGCCGACTTGCCGCGCAGGTTGCGCAGGTAATACAGCTTGGCGCGGCGCACCTTGCCGCGGCGCACCACCTTGATCGAGTCGATCATCGGCGACATCACCGGGAACACGCGCTCGCACGCCTTCGCCGTAGGAAATCTTGCGCACGGTGAAGCTCTCGTTGAGGCCGCCGCCGGAGCGGCCGATGCAGACGCCTTCATAGGCCTGCACGCGGGTGCGCTCGCCTTCGACCACCTTGACGTTGACGATCACGGTGTCGCCGGGGCCGAATTCCGGGATTGCCTTGGTCGGCGGACAGTTTGTCGAATTGCTCTTTTTCGAGCTGTTGAATGAGGTTCATTGAAATCTCCATCGGCGGCGCGCCCAGCCAGTCAAGGCGCGGGCTGCGCAGAATTCATCTATCCTGCTATTGCGGATTTGGCGCCCGTATAAGGCAATCGCCCGAGCTTTGTCACCCGTCTGTCGTGTTTTTGTCGGCTTTTGGGCCGGCTTGTGACTTGCCGGCCCACAAATCGGGCCGCCGGGCCCTGGTCAGGGCCTCGGCCTCGGCCCGCCGCCAGGCCGCGACCTTGGCGTGGTCGCCGGAAATCGAGGATTTCCGGGATCGGCTGGCCCTCGAACTCCTGCGGGCGGGTATATTGGGGGTATTCCAGTAGTCCGTCGGAGAAGCTCTCCTCCGCCCCGGAGGCCTGTTTTCCCCATCACCCCGGGCAACAGCCGGACGCAGGCGTCGATCAGCGCCATGGCGGCGATTTCGCCGCCGGAAAGCACATAATCCCCGATCGAGACCTCCTCGAGCCTGCGGGCGTCGATGACCCGCTGGTCGACGCCCTCGAACCGGCCGCAGACGATCAGCGGGCCGGGCCCGGCGGCGAGTTCCACGACCCGCGACTGGGTCAATGGCCGACCCCGCGGGCTCATCAGCAGGCTGCGGCCGGTCGGGCAGCGATGTCAGCGGCGTCGATCGCGGCCGCCAGCAGCGTCGGCCCGCAGCACCATGCCGGGCCCGCCGCCGGCCGGGGTGTCGTCGACGCTGCGGTGGCGGTCGGTGGCCGGAGTCCCGGATGTCGCGCGCCTCCAGCGCCCACAGGCCGGACGCCAGCGCCTTGCCGGCGAGGCTGACGCCGAGCGGTCCCGGAAACATGTCCGGGAACAGCGTCAGCACAGTCGCGCGCCATATCGTCGGCTCTGAGCGGTCATGGCGTTCGTTACGTTACGGCACCACGGCCGGTGAGGTCGAGGCTCTGCATCAGGGCCGGCGGCTTCGACCGCCCGCTTGAATCGGCCAGCGCTGAACGTCGTCACGGCGATCTTCAGTTCAGATCGAGCAGGCCGCCTGCGGCGAGCGCTCGCGAGCTGGCCGGGCGCGGTCCGGTCGTACATGAACTGGCCGACCACCTCCCAGTCATTCGCCAGCATCTCGCGGGAGATGAATGCGAGCGGCGCCTCGGCGCTGCCCATCAGCACCAGCCGGCCAGCCACGCTTGAAGCGCGCGCCAGGACTGGACAGCGTGGTCGACGTGCTCTTGGCGGCACCGAGCAGGTCGAGTGCGACGTCGGCGCTGCCGCCGGCGGCATGGCGGATGATCGGCGAGATCGCTTTGCCGCATCGCCGCGTGACGACCGCCGGAATGACGCGCGGGCCACAGCGTCTCGCGCAGCGCTTCCAGCGCCGCCTGCTTGCGGCCCGACCGCGAGCCACGCGTCGCGGCGCCCATCGCCACCGCCAGCATCACGGCGCCGGAGCCGAAATAGCCGGTGGCGCCGTTGATGATGATGGTCTGACCGCCGCGCAGGCCGCAGCGCTGCAGCCCGCCGAACGGCACGATCAGCTTTGCCAAGCCGATCCAGCTCGGTCGCCGTTTTGTCGTCGAGCCCATGAGCGAGTGGCGTGACGCAGGCCGCCGGCCAGTGCGCCACTTCGGCGAACACGCCGTCGCGCCAGCGCTGCCTGCAGCGCCAGCGCCGCCGGCGTCGGCGCCATTGCCGGTGAGGCCGATCAGGATCTGCGGCGGCTCGCGGTCCGGCACATCGCCGCGCAGATGCGGGCTCAGGAAAACCCGGTCGCCGTATTCGGACATGCGTGACGTTGCTCGCCGGCTGCGACCACGCGCGCGATGCGCGTTGGTGCCGGGCACGAACGGCATCGGCGGCAGGCTATAGGCACCGATCCCGACAGCACCTTGCCGGTATAGGACAGCACCATGCCGGCTTCGATGCGGACGACGACGCCATCAGGCGCGGGCTTCGGCGTCTCGACCTCGTCGAACCGCAGATCGTTATGCGCGTGCAGGCGCCAGGCTTTGTGGGTGTTTGCCATCGCAGCCGGCGCTCAACCCTTCGCGTCGTCCCGAGCCTTGAGCTCGACCCACAACCACGGTGCCTACGCTAGTGCGACACTGCGTGCCCTGTCGGGGCCAGACTCGTGAAGGAGTTATGTCCGGCCTTCGCCCGGACGACGGGGAGTAATCTCGCCCTCGATTTCCTCCGGCAATTCGATCACCACGCGCCCGCTGGCAAGGATCGACCGTCGGCACCACCGCATTGGTGAACGGCAGCAGCATGGTCGCGCCCTGCGGCGGCGCGATCTCGATGATGTCGCCGGCGCCGAAATTGTGGATCGCGATGACGCGGCCGAGCGGCTCGATCCGCCGTCGCTGACCGCGGCGAGCCCGATCAGGTCGGCGTGGTAATATTCATCCTCGTCGGTGGCCGGCAGCTTTTCGCGCGCGACATAGAGCTCGATGCCGTTGAGCCGCTCGGCCTCCTCGCGCGTGGCGACGCCTTTCAGCGTCGCCACCAGATGATCCCTTGGCCTCGCGGACAGTGCGTCACCTCGAACTGGCGCGCGCCGTCCTTGGTCAACAGCGGGCCGTAGCGCTTCACCGCCAGCGGGTCTTCGGTGAACGTCCAAGCTTGACGGCGCCGCGCACGCCATGCGCGGCGCCGATCCGGGCGACGCAAATCCGGTGCTGCCACCGCCGCGCCGCTAATGCTTACGCCTTGGCGGCGGCTTCGGCCTGCGCCTTGCGCTCCTTGCGCGGCACGGCCTTTTCCGGATTGTTGCGCGGCGGCGCGCTTGACGACGCCGGCGGCGTCGAGGAAGCGCGTCACGCGGTCCGACGGCTGCGCGCCCTTGGCGAGCCAGGCCTTCACCTTGTCCATGTCGAGCTTCAGCCGCGCCTCGTTGTCCTTCGGCAGCAGCGGATTGAAATGGCCGAGCCGCTCGATGAAGCGGCCGTCGCGCGGAAAGCGCGAGTCGGCGACGACGACGTGATAGACCGGACGCTTCTTGGTGCCTGCGCGCGCAGAGGCGGATAACGACTGACATTTGGTTCTCCCTGTTGAATACGAAACTTGAGTGAGTGGGTCGGTGTGAATTCGCGTCATTGCGAGCCGTAGTGCGGAAGCGCATCCGTACGCAGGTCCGCGATTGAGCAGGAAGCTGGTTGCTTCGTCGCTTTGCTTCTCGCAATGACGATGCCCGGTCATTTCTTCTTCCCCGGGAAACCGCCGAGGCCGGGCAGCGTCGGCTTGCCGCTCAAGCCGGTGAGGCCCGGCAGATTCGGCAGACCCTGGCGCAGGCCGGCGGGAAGATCCTTCGGCAGGCTCGGCAGGCCGCCCGGACCGGCGCCGCCCTGCATCTTTTCCGCCAACGCCTTCATCTCTTCCGGCGAGGGCGGCTTCATGCCGCCGCCAAAGCCCATCGCCTGGGCGATGCCGGCGAGCGGGCCTCGCTTGCCCGAACCCATCGCCTTCATCATGTCGGCCATGTTCCGGTGCATCTTGAGGAGCTTGTTGACCTGCTCGACGCTCTGGCCGGCGCCGGCGGCGATCCGCTTCTTGCGGCTCGCCTTGAGAATGTCGGGGTTCTTGCGCTCCTGCCGCGTCATCGAGATCGATCACCGCGACCTGGCGCTTGATGATCTTGTCGTCGATCCCGGCGGCCGCGATCTGGTTCTTCATCTTCGCGATGCCCGGCATCATGCCCATCAGGCCGCTGATGCCGCCCATATTCGCCATCTGCAGCAACTGCTCGCGCATGTCGTTGAGGTCGAACTGGCCCTTGCGCATCCGCTCGGCGGTGCGCGCGGCCTTCTCGGCGTCGATATTGGCGGCGGCCCGTCTCGACCAGCGACACCACGTCGCCCATGCCGAGGATGCGCCCGGCAATGCGGCTCGGATGGAAATCTTCCAGCGCGTCGGTCTTTTCGCCGGTGCCGATCAGCTTGATCGGCTTGCCGGTGACCGCGCGCATCGACAGCGCCGCGCCGCCGCGGCCGTCGCCGTCGACCCGCGTCAGCACGATGCCGGTCAGGCCGACGCGCTGGTCGAACGAGCGCGCGAGGTTGACCGCGTCCTGGCCGGTCAGGCAGTCGGCGACCAGCAGCACTTCATGCGGATTGGCCGTGGTTTTGATCTCGGCCGCTTCCGCCATCATCTCTTCGTCGAGCGTGGTGCGGCCGGCGGTGTCGAGCAGCACCACGTCGTAGCCGCCGAGCTTGGCGGCTTCCAGCGCGCGCTTGCGCGATCTGCGCCGGCTTTTGGCCGGCGACGATCGGCAAGCGTCGGGATGTCGAGATCGCGGCCGAGCACGGCCAACTGCTCCATCGCCGCCGGGCGATAGACGTCGAGCGAAGCCATCAGCACCTTGCGCTTGTCGCGCTGGACCAGGCGGCGGGCGAGCTTTGCCGTGGTGGTGGTTTTGCCGGAGCCCTGCAGGCCGACCATCATGATCGCAACCGGCGGCACGCGCGTTGAGGTCGATGGTCTGGCCGTCGGAGCCGAGCGGTGGCGACCAGTTCGTCATGGACGATCTTGACCACCATCTGGCCGGGCGTGACCGACTTGACGACGGTGGCGCCGATCGCCTGCTCGCGCACGCGCTCGGTGAAACTGCTGACGACGTCGAGCGCGACGTCGGCTTCCAGCAGCGCGCGGCGCACCTCGCGCATCGCGGCGTCGACGTCGGCTTCCGGACAGCGCGCCGCGCCCGCGTCAGCCGATCGAGAATGCCACCAAGCTTTTCCGACAGATTGTCGAACAATGCCGTTGTCCTTTGCGCCTGTTGCAGGCGCTTCGCTGCATTTGCTGCCGCGGTCATCATCCCGCCTTGGTGCGCGGGTGTCGCACGACGCGGTGATGACGACCTCGGCGTGCCCTGGCAACGCCAAGACGATCGTCCAAACACTTTCGCGCCCGAGGGCGCATCGCGCTGTCGGGCGTTAACCTCCGGTCTCAAAGGGGCCGGTCGGCGGGTCGAAAAGAACGTCTTTTTCGAGAAAGTGGCGGGGTTAAACCCCTTGAGCGGCGGAAAGTCAAGGAAAAGTCGAGCGGCGTGACCTCAGGCGCTTTTGTAAGCCAATGATAACACTTATCTTTCGTTCGCATGTTCCGGTTTTGCGCGCCCCACCCATATTATAGCGCCATGCTTTCCGCTGTTCCCGTCCGCTCGTGACCCCGCCTCGTGCCCACCATCACCCGACGCCGCGTTCTCGGACTGCTCGCCGGAGCCGCTGCGGCGATTGGCGATGCCGTCGATCTGGATGTCCTTCATGAAAACCTATGACGGTCCTGCTTCCGGATCATTTTGACGGCCGGCGCTTCTTCGACCCTGACGGCGTGCCGCCGAAATCGCTGGGCAAGGTCTTGCGCTGGCAGTTCGGCGGCGACCGGAAGCGCGCCAATTGGCCGGATTGGGTACCGAGCCCTCATGCCGACACGCCGCCGCAGCGCGTCGACGGCGACAAGGTTCGGCTATCCTTTGTCGGCCACGCGAGCTGGCTGATCCAGACCGCCGGGCTGAACATCCTGATCGATCCCGTGTGGTCGATGCGCGCTTCGCCGTTCAGCCTTTGCCGGGCCGAAGCGGCACAACGATCCCGGCATCGCTTTCGACAGCGCTGCCTGACATCGACGTCGTGCTGGTGTCGCACGGCCATTACGACCATCTCGACGTCGCGACGCTGTCAAGACTGGCCGCGAAATTCGCGCCGCGCGTGATCACGCCGCTCGGCAACGACGTCACCATGCGCGAGGCGGACAGCGCGATCAAAGCCGAAGCGTTCGACTGGCAGCGACCGCGTCGAGCTCGGCAATGGCCTGGCGGTGACGCTGGTGCCGACCCGGCACTGGTCGGCGCGCGGCCTGTTCGACCGCAACAAGGCGCTGTGGGCGAGTTTTGTGCTGGAGACGCCGGCCGGAAAACTCTACATCGTCTGCGATCCTGGCTACGGCGAGGGCAGGCATTTCCGTCGCGTCGCCGAGGCGCACGGCCCGCTGCGGCTGGCGATCCTGCCGATCGGCGCCTACGAGCCGCGCTGGTTCATGCGCGACCAGCACATGAACCCGGCGGACGCGGTGAAGGCGCTGGCCGATTGCGGCGCGCAAGCTGGCGCTGGCGCATCATCACGGCACGTTTCAGCTGACCGATGAGGCGATCGACGCGCCGGTGATCGCGCTGGGCGAGGCGCTGGATGCGGCGAAGGTGCCGCGCGAAAAATTTGCGGTGCTGAAGCCGGGGCAGGTGGTGGAGGTTGAGTCCCACTGAGCGGCGCCTCATGCGTAACTCGCCGTCCCGCGCCAGGCTGAAGCGCGCGCTCGCGTACGACATCGGAGACTACTGCGCCTGCCTTGATCGCCCAGGACACGTTCACCGTGACCGACAGCGTCTCTTCGCCCTGCGCCACTGGTGCCGCGGCAGCCATCGGAGCCGCCATCTTGCCGCGGAACACCGGCACGGATGCACCTCCTCGGAAATGCTGAGCGGTTCGCCCAGCGTCACGCCGGCGGCCTTGGCATAGATCTTCGGCCTTGCGGCGGGCGTCGGCGATGGCCTTCTCACGGGCGTCGTCGAGCAACCTTGAGGCCTGCGACACCACGAAATTGATGCCGCCGATCTCGTTGGCGCCGGCGCCGACCAGCACGTCGATCACGCTGGCGACCTTGGTCACGTCGCGCACCCGGATCGTCACGCGGTTGCTGGCGCGATAGCCTGAGATCGGCGCCGGACCGGTGCGGACGGGTTCGGCGGATATTGCGGCTGCAGCGACAGCCGCGAGGTCTGGTAGTCCTTTTCCTCGATGCCGGCGCCCTTCAGCGCCAGCAGCACCTGCCCATCGCGGCGTTGTTGGCGTCCGAGGCCTCGCGCGCGCGTCTTGCGCTTCCGACGTTACGCCGCCATCGATCTGTGCCTGATCGGGCGCCACCGACATGCTGCGCTTCGCCGGTCACGGAGATCGCCGGCGGCGGCGCAGCCTGCGCCAGGGCCGGCGATGCGAGCAGCGCGAGCGCCGCGATGGCGACGAGGTGCGCCCGATGCTTGATGCGTCTCACTTCAGCGGCACGTAGACGTTGATCACCAGCTTGTCCTCCGCGGTCTTCAGGGGATCGGTGATGTATTCCTCGATAAAGGTGTCCTTGGCTTCCAGCTTCTTGTCGTCGAGGTGATTGGTGATCGCCTCATAGGTGTTGTCCATGTTGTCGTAGGAGCCGCGATGGACGAACTTCAGCGACTTGCCGTCCGGCGACTTGCCGATGCTCATGTCCTTGGTCGAGGTTTTTCGGGTCCTGATCGACCGGAATTTCGGCGAGAAGGTGAAGCCGGTGTCGTCGGTCGAGGTGTAGACGATCATCGAGTTGCCGGTCGGCTTGATGCCCTGCTTGTCGAGCAGCGCGGTCAGCGCCTTGAACGAATCGATCAGGGTGTCGAATGCCGCATCCCAATTGGCGGTGCCCTTCATGATCACGACCTTTTTCGGCTCCAGCGTGAACTGCTCGCCAAAGGGATCGGCGGTCTGAACCGAAGCGGTCGGCGGCGGGCGGCGGCACCGGCGTCTGGGACGCCGGTCGAGGGGACGTCGGCCGGTGACTTGGTCTCGGCCGGTGGCGGGGCAGGGGGTGGCTGGCGGGGCCGGGCTGGGCGGCGCCGCGGGCGCGAGGCGGATGGCGCCGGCGATTGCGCCAGCGCAGGCGCCACCCAGCGCGATCGCGAGCAACCGGGACCAGCGCGACCAGGGCAGCGCGGAAAGTGCTGATACGGTTCATCTGATTCTCCATCCCCATCCAGGCGGTCGCGGCGTATCCCGGTTCACGCCCGCCAAGACGCGCATCATCCCTAACACGCAAGTCCGGCTTTCGTCCCATGACAGATGCGTCAGGTGGCTCTGCCGCCCGGCGCACTGGCCAATCTGGTAGCATTGGCCATATAAGGCAGGCATAAATTGGGTATTTCCATGAGCGCGCTCGCCAACCACGCATTCGCCAAGATGAACGGCATCGGCAACGAGATCGTCGTGGTCGATCTGCGCGACAGTGCCGGCCGCCGTGACGGCGGAGGAGCGCGCGCGCGGTGGCCTCGCCCGCCGGCGTGCCCTACGACCAGCTGATGGTGCTGCAGCCGCCGCGGCTGCAAGGCACCGAGGCCTTCATCCGCATCTACAACAATGACGGCTCGGAAGCCGGCGCTTGCGGCAACGGCATGCGCTGCGTGGTGCGCCGCCTGTTCGAGAAGACCGGCCAGACCGCCGTCGACCTTCGAGACCCGCGCCGGACTTCTGAATTGCTGGCAGGGCCCCGCGGCCGATCTCTACACCGTCGACATGGGCGCGCCGAAATTCGGCTGGCAGGACATTCCGCTGGCCGAAGAGTTTCGCGACACCCGCTACATCGAATTGCAGGTCGGGCCGATCGACGCGCCGGTCTTGCATTCGCCCTCGGTGGTCAGCATGGGCAATCCGCACGCGATCTTCTGGGTCGACGACGTCAACGCCTATGACCTCGGCCGCTTCGGGCCGCTGCTGGAAAATCATCCGATCTTCCCCGAGCGCGCCAACATCACGCTGCGCGCATATCGTCGATCGCGATCACATCACGATCCGCACCTGGGAGCGCGGCGCGGGACTGACCAGGGCCTGCGGCTCGGCGGCCTGCGCGACCGCGGTGGCGGCGGCGCGGCTGAAGCGCGCCAACCGTATTGTCGAGATCACGCTGCCCGGCGGCAAGCTCGCGATCGAGTGGCGCGAGGGCGACGATCACGTGCTGATGACGGGCACCGCCGATTTCGAATATGAGGGCCGCTTCGATCCGGCGCTGTTCGCCAGCGTCGCCTGAGTCATGAGCGTCGACGTCGTCACCTTCGGCTGCCGCCTCAACGCGTTCGAATCCGAGGTGATCCGCGCACGAGGCGGAGCGCGCGGGCCTTACCGATACCGTCGTCATCAACAGCTGCGCGGTCACCAACGAGGCGGTGGCGCAGGCGCGGCAATCGATCCGCCGGCTGAAGCGCGAGCGGCCCGACGCGCGCATCGTCGTCACCGGCTGCGCGGCGCAGACGCAAGCCGAGATGTTCGCCGAGATGGCCGAGGTCGACCGCGTCGTCGGCAATGACGACAAGATGCGCGGCGCAGGCCTGGCGCGACGCGCGCGCGGCGTTCGATGCCGGCTTTGGTGTCGACGCCAAGCGAGAAGATCGCGGTCGCCGACATCATGGCGGTCAGCGAGATGGCGCCGCATCTGCTGGAAGGATTTCAGAAGCGGCCTGCCGCGGGTGTTCGTGCAGGTGCAGAACGGCTGCGATCACCGCTGCACCTTCTGCATCATTCCCTACGGCCGCGGCAATTCGCGCTCGGTGCCGATGGGCGCCGTGGTCGATCAGGTCCGCGCGCTGGTCGAGCGCGGCCATGCCGAGATCGTGCTGACCGGCGTCGATCTGACGAGCTATGGCGCGGATCTGCCGGGCGCGCCGAAGCTCGGGCAGCTGACAAAACAGATCCTGCGGCATGTGCCGGAACTGAAGCGCCTGCGGATTTCGTCGATCGATTCCGATCGAGGCCGACCGCGATCTGCTCGACGTCATCGCCGAGGACGAACGGCTGATGCCGCATCTGCATCTGTCGCTGCAGTCCGGCGACGATCTGATCCTGAAGCGGATGAAGCGCCGGCATTCGCGCGCGCGACGCCATCGATTTCTGCGCCAGGTGCGGCGGCTGCGGCCGGACATCGCGCTCGGCGCCGATATCATCGCGGGCTTTCCGACCGAGACGGAGGAAATGTTCGCGCGCTCGCAGGATCTGGTGGAGGAATGCGACCTCACCTTCCTGCACGTGTTTCCCTATTCGAAGCGTCCGGGCACGCCGGCCGCGCGGATGCCGCAGGTCGCGGGCGAAGCGATCAAGGAGCGCGCGAAGCGGTTGCGCGCGAGCGGGCGAGGCGGCGTTGCGGAAGCGGCTGGCATCGGAGATTGGCGCGCACGCGGCAGGTGCTGGTCGAGAGCGGCAGGCAAGGCCGCACCGAGCACTTCCTGCCTGTCGCGATTGCCGGCGAAACGCCGGGCGCGGTGCGCTCGCTCGCCGATCGCCGGACACGATGGCGCGCGGTTGACTGCTGTGAAACGGCCGCGCGTTGGGCCGCACTGGCGTCGAGCGTTCAGGTCAATTTAGCGTGCCGGCGAGGACGACGAGCGAACTCTGCCAGAAGTCTGAGCAAGCGTCGCGCGTTCTCACCGTCATTTTTGCAAATTGGCTCTTCGCCTTGGCCAATTCGGCCGGACCCATCGAGTCCGGTCGAATAGCGGCACTCCAGCACCGCGCTCGTCGTCTCCCAGCTGAGCCCCGCCGACCTGCAGGGGAACGAGAAGGCCGTCGTCGCGCAGGCTTTGCATCAGCGGGCGGATTGACTTCGATGGTGGATTGCGACAGCTCCGGCCAGGGCCGCGACGGTCTCTTCATATTTCCTCTGCCTGGCGAAGCCGGACAGGTCGCTTCGTTGAGCCGGCCGTTTTCCTTCAGCTTCGCCACGAAGCGCTTGGCCGCGGTAAAGTCGCGCACCTTGGACATTTCGCGATCCGCGCCCGCCGCGACGGTCGCGATTGCGTTCCGGATTTCCTCGAAAGATGGGCGGCGCGCGCGACAGCAGCCGGGCTCGGACCGCTTCCGTCGCACTGCGCAAGAGTTGGTGACGGAGCTCCGAGGGCAAATCGACCCGGATGCCGGTCTCGACGGCAAGTTCGGGGTCGGCTTCCGCCTGCGCCAGCGATGATTGCAAACCCGCCGGCGGAAACCCGCGCGCCCGGATTGCTGACGATCCGCCGGCTGACGCGCGGATAGCGGCGGGCCAACAGCGCGTCGGTGACGACTTCGCTTCAGCCACCATCGGGCCGACACCGCCAGCAAATGCTGCTCGCCCTTGGTTTCGGCGATTTCGACCAGATCGTCTTCGCTCAGGCGCGCGGACTCCTGCAAGACTGGTCGCGGCAATGAGGATTCGATCGTTGCTTGGCGAGGCGGCGGACGACGGAAGGCGGCGCCTGGCGCGATCGGAGCCAGTTGCTCGCTCATTTCGGCAAGCGCCATGCGAGCGCTGATATCCGCGATCGACGCAGATCTCGATCGTCTTGATGAGCCGTTCGAGCACATTGTCGAACAGCTCGACCTGCTCGTCATTGAAGCCGCCGGCGGACGCCAGAAAGAGGTCGGTGACGCGCCTGGCGGTTTCCAGGCGTTTTTCCGCCGAGCCGGTACTTAATCGCGGCCTCGACTTCGTCGACGATCGATTGCTCGGCATCCAGCATTGCTCATCCTGAGCCGATTGCAGCGCTTGTTCTAAGCCAGGCCGCAATTTTGACAGGGCAGGCCTGAACGTTCCGTAAAAAACAGGCTGGAACGGCCGGAACGCGCTGGATGTCAGGTCGCCATGGGAAAAGCTACTCCCCTGCCAGCCGCATAGCCCTAAGCTGCTCGTGCATATGCGCCGGCGCCGGCGCGACGACGCGCACCGGATCCTTGTTCCTCGAAATCGGAATCACCAGATCTCGCGGGAATGCAGATGCAGGCGCGGCTCGCCGAAACGCGGTCCGTTGCCGTAGATGTTATCGCCGACGATCGGCCAGCCCTGTGCGGCCGCATGCACGCGCAACTGGTGGGTCCGGCCGGTCACCGGTTCCATCGCGAGCCAGGCGAGGCCATCGCCGCGGCCGAGCACCTTCCAGTTTGTGACGGCCTTTTGTCCGTCCGGATCGGGCTTCTGCCACCAGCCGCGCTCGGCGTTCAGACGTCCGAGCGGCAGTGTCGATCGGTGCCTTCATCCTCGGCAGGTCCGCCTTCGACCACCGCCCAATAGGTCTTTGGCAATCTTGCCATGCTTGAACAGCAGGCCGAGCGAGGCGGTCGCCTTGCGATGCCGCGCCAAGCACGAGGCAGCCGGAGGTATCCTTGTCCAGCCGATGGGCCAGCACCGGCGGCCGCGGCAGGCCGAATCGCAGCGCCTCGAACGGACGCCTCCAGATTGGCGCCGCCTTTGGGGCCGCGATGCACCGGCAGCCCCGCCGGCTTGTCGATGACCAGCATCAAGCCGTCGCGGTGGAGCACGCGGGCCAGAATTTCCTCGGCGGTCAATTCGGGAACATCGGTCAAGGTCGGTCGAGACTTTCGCTTATCGGGCGAAACGGCTAACACACCCCGCCATGAACGATACCACCTGCAGAAGCACCCAAGCGGAGCTGGTGGCAGCGGCTGACCGGCGGCCTGAAGCGAACCTCGAGTTCGCTCGGGACCGCGGTCGCCGACCTCGTCACCAAGCGCAAGCTCGACCGCGCCATGCTCGACGATATCGAGGATGTGCTGCTGCGCGCCGATCTCGGCACCGAGGTCGCGGGCGCATTGCCGATGCCGTCGGCGCCGGGCGCTACGACAAGGCGATCTCGGCCGATGAGGTCAAAGCCGTGGTCGCGACCGAAGTCGAAAAGGTGCTGTCGCCGGTGGCAAAGCCGCTTGAGATCGACGCGGCGCAAAAGCCGTTCGTCATCCTCGTGGTCGGCGTCAACGGCTCCGGCAAGACCACCACCATCGGCAAGCTCGCCGCGAAATTCTCGCGCCGAGGGCCGCAAGGTGATGCTGGCCGCCGGCGACACCTTCCGCGCCGCCGCCATCGAGCAACTCAAGATCTGGGGCGAGCGCACCAGATCGCCGGTTATCGCGCGGCGCGCAGGGCTCGGATTCCGCGAGCCTCGCCTTCAATGCGCTGACCGCGGCGAAAGAGCAGAAGCTCGACGTGCTGCTGATCGACACCGCCGGCCGGCTGCAGAACAAGGCCGAGCTGATGAACGAACTCGAGAAGGTCGTGCGCGTCATCAAGAAGGTCGATGCCTCGGCGCCGCATGCGGTGCTGCTCGTGCTCGACGCCACGGTGGGACAAAATGCGCTGTCGCAGGTCGAGGCATTTCATCGTACCGCTGGCGTCACCGGCCTCGTGATGACCAAGCTCGACGGCACCGCGCGCGGCGGCATCCTGGTGGCGCTCGTCGGAGAAGCATAAGCTGCCGGTGCATTTCATCGGCGTCGGCGAGGGCGTCGACGATCTCGCGCCGTTCGCCGCGCGGGATTTTGCCAAGGCGATTGCGGGGATCGAGTGATGGACAAGAAAGTACCGCATCCCGCTGTTCAAGCTTGCGACCGAACTCGGTCCGCTGATCGTCTTCTTCATCGCCAATGCCAAGTTCAATCTGTTCGTCGCCACCGGCGCATTCATGGTGGCGGTGGTGGCGGCGATGATCGCGTCCTACGTGGTGACGCGGCATGTGCCCATGATGGCGATCGTCACCGCGCGTCGTCGTCATCGTGTTCGGCACGCTGACGCTGATCCTGCACGACGAGACCTTCATCAAGATGAAGCCGACGATCGTCTACACGCTGTTCGCGGCGATCCTCGGCGGCGGCCTGCTGTTCGGCCGCTCCTTCATCGCCATCATGTTCGACCAGATGTTCAATCTTACGCCGCACGGCTGGCGCATCCTGACCATGCGCTGGGCGCTGTGGTTCTTCGCGATGGCGGTTCTGAACGAGATCATCTGGCGCACCCAGAGCACCGATTTCTGGGTCGCCTTCAAGGTCTTCGGCATGGTGCCGCTGACGATGCTGTTTGCGGTGACGCAGATGCCGCTGATCAAGCGCTATCATCTGGAGCCGGCTTCGCTGGAAGTGAGCGAGGCGGAAGCGGGCGATGTAAGCAAAGGGTAGATTCATCCAGCCGTCATTCCGCGCTCACGGGCTCTACGCTTACGCGATGCCCCGGAATGGCGGCGCAGCGATCTACGCCCCGGCCCTCAGCGCCTTCTCGATCTCGACCTTGAGCACGCTGTCGATATTGTCCGGCGTCACCG
>ERZ1370068.7757-contig-6655_pt1 | contig 17491 bp, 34 predicted proteins | sample MGYA00561227_ERZ1370068 | MGnify/ENA primary metagenome ERZ1370068 (study PRJEB38410, sample SAMEA6850437) | metagenome | study: Metagenomic assessment of the ecological functions of the soil: analysis of the soil microbiota associated with the...
GGTATGCTTCGTTCAGTTACGTATTGCTGGATCGTGCGCGCGACCAGCTCCTTGCCGGTGCCGTTCTCGCCGTAGATCAGCACGCGGCCGTTGGTCGGCGCCGCCATCGCCACCTGCTCGCGCAGCTGCGCGCATACACGTAGCTCTCGCCGACGATCGTGCTGATGCGCCGATCCGACCGTCGCGCGCAGCGCGCGGTTCTCGGCCTCGAGCCGGCGCTGCTGCAGCGGCGTTGCCGACGACGAGCACGGTCTTGTCGAGCGACAGCGGCTTCTCGACGAAGTCGAACGCGCCCATCTTGATCGCGCGCACCGCCGACTCGATGTTGCCGTGGCCCGAGATCATCACGACACCTGTGCGTCCGACGTGCCGCTCGCTGCAGCCGTCGCCAGCGTCGCGAGGCCGTCCATGCCCGGCAGCCAGACATCCTTCATCCCTCAGGCGATCATGACCATCCGCACGCGCGACACGCGCGGAATCTCGCGCGGCATGTACGTCATCTTCACCACCGGAGTGGCGTTCTGGCTTGCGTATGGAATCGCGATCGAATCCCTGCCGATGATCCTCACGCGAACACGGTGACGCTGGGACTCCGCCGGCACCGTGCTCGCGCTCAAGCTTCGTTACGGCTGAGAGGTTTGCCAGCCCAGGTCTTCGAGCGCGCTGACCCCGTCGAGAAAGGCAACGCGGTGGCGACCAGTTTCGGCGAGAAGAAGATGTCGTAGTGCGTCTGGTCGGGAATGATCGCGAGGCGATTCTTCGACATGGTCTCGCGGTTCCAGCCCGCATCGCGCAGTCCACCGCCCAGCAGCTTGTAGAACTCCACGATGTGCTCGGGGCGATACATGTCGCTGTCGCCGAAGATCAGCATGGTGGGCATGGTGAGCTTCTTCGACGTCCGCCGAGTAGTCGTACGTGCTCGCGCATGAGATCGCCCATGGCCTGCAGCAGCGCGCGGAAAATCATCGGGCTTTGGCGCCACCGCCACGTACGACGTGTACATCGGCGTCTGCTTTCATCTGCTCCGCGAAGCCCGCATTGATCTGCTTCTGCTGCTCGCGCATTTCGGGATAGAAACCATCCGAGGCGAAGCCCGCCGATACCGAGCGCGAGGCGGCGGACCATGTCGGGATGCTGGACCGCGAGCCGGAACGCAACGCCACCGCCAAACGAATAGCCCATGACGTCGACGTTCTTGAATCCGAGCTGCGTCAGCACCGCGGCGACGTCATCGCCAAGATCCGGCAGGCTGAATCTTGCGCGTCCCAGAGTTCGGTGCGGCCATGACCCTGCAGGTCGATCGGCAATGACCTGCCGATGTTCGGTGAACGCCGGCATGATGGGTTTGAACATGTCGATGGAGCCCAGGCCGCCGTGGAGCAGCAGCAGTGGTTCGCCCTTGCCGCTGATCTCGTAGTAATACTTGAGACCGTTCGCCTTCACGTATCCGGATTTTCGGCTCGCCGTGCGGCCTGCGCGGTGAATGCCGCAATCATCAATGCCGCCACCGCGCCGAACGCACGTAAAGCCTTCATTCTGCTCGATTTCATGGTCTGTTCCTCGCCTCGGGTTTTGATTCGACACTGACTGGTCGAACTGGTCGGGTGCGAGATCGACAGGCGGTCAGCGGGAAATGTCTCACCTTTTAATTTGTCAGCCTCCTCGGCGTATCGATGCGCTCCGTCGTCACGACACAAAAGAGCGAACAATCTGAACGCCACCGACGCTTCCTGTCCCGCATCACCGCAAACTCTCGCAAGTCCTGCGCGCGCGCCACCTGGTCGATGATCTCCATCGGCGGCATCATCGGCGCCGGTGTGTTCGTCGGCAGCAGCGCGGCGATCTCGACCATCGGGCCCGCCGTGGTGCTGAGCTACATCTTCGCCGGCATCGTCGTGTTCGCGGTCATCACGATCCTGGCGCGCATGGCGCTCGATCAGCCGGGCCTGGGCGCGTTCACCGAATACGTGCGCGTCGCGCTGGGGACCGGCGCGGGCTTCATCAGCGGCTGGCTGTACTGGTACTTCTGGGTGATCGTCGTCGGCATCGAGGCGATCGCCGGCGCGAAGATCGTGCACGGCTGGCTGCCGATGCTCGAGGTCTGGCAGATCGGCCTTGCGCTGATGGCGGTGCTGCACCGCTCGTCAACCTCGCCTCCGGCGCGTTCCTATGGCGAGTTCGAGTTCTGGTTCGCGTCCATCAAGGTCGCCGCGATCATCGTATTCATCATCGTCGCTGGCGTCGTGGTTGTTGGGCGTCGGCGGATCACGCGAGTCCAGGCTTCACGAACCTCACCGCGCAGGGCGGGTTCGCGCCCTATGGCTGGCGCGCGGTCTTCACCGGCGTGACCACCGTCATCTTCTCGATGTGCGGCGCGGAGATCGTCACCGTGGCCGCCGCCGAATCGGCGGAATCGGGCAAGACCATGTCGCGCCTCGCCGCCAGCGTGGTGGTGCGCATCCTGCTCTTCTACGTGCTCGTCGATTTTCCTCATCGCTGTGCGTCGCTGCCGTGGAACGCAGTTCAAGTCCGGCGATTCCACGTTCGCCATGGTGCTCGAGCACATCGGCATTCCCGGGCGCAACGACGCATCATGGACTGCATCGTGCTGACCGCGGTGCTGTCCTGCCTCAATTCCGGCGTCTACGTCACCGCGCGCGTGATGTTCGCCATGGCCGACAAGGGCGATGCGCCGCGCTGGCTCACGGCGGTCGAATTCCCGCCAGGTTCCGGCGCGCGCGATCCTGTTAGGCAGCGCGTTCGGCTTCATCTCCATGTTTCTGCAACGTCGGCTCCGACGAATGAAGCAGTTGCGAAGCTGTTCCACGCAGCTCATCAACGCGTCCGGCGCGATCATGCTCATCGTCTATTGCTTCGTGGCGTTGGCGCACTACCGCTTTCCATACACGGCGGACGCGGAGAAAAATTCCGGTTCGAAGCGAACGGCCGATATCATGGCCGGCGGCTCGCAGCGCTTCGTCGTCGTGATGTCCGTCTGATGGCTCTGTCATCCCACGGCATGGCGGAGCGGCTGTATCCCAGTCTCGGGCTGCTCGCGGCGCATCCTGCGTTGCGCTGGCCGTCAAGCGCGCTGGTCGAAGCGGCGCTAACGCGCGTCGAGAAAGTCGATGGCCTGCCCGAGCTGTTCTGGCATTCGGGTATTCATGCGCGAACGCCGGGCAGGGTCACGCCGAACGAAGAGTCTTGCGTAGCGCCCGCCGCGCTGATCGCTTCGAGAAAGATCCGCGCCGCATGTCGCGATGATTGAAGTCGCGAGTTTCCCGGTGACGCGAACACGTAGCGGTTCGCGGCGATGCGCGGCCGCAGCGGCTCTTCGGCCTCGGCCCGAAGTCCGCGCCGACGATGTACATCGCGCCAACTGGCGTCGCGCTGGATAAACGCGTGATGATCTGGCTCGCAATGCGGCCGCCGCCCGACATGCCGGCCACGTAGACGCGCTTCGCGTCGAGCGGCGTCGGTGCTCTCGATGAGCTTGAGTCCCGCGATGGCGGCAGAGCATGCGTTGCGCGCGCGGATGTTCATTCCCCGAAATCGTCGGCCGCGACCCAAGATGAGATTCTGGCGAGTCGAGCTCCGCCGCCGCCAGTTTTCGAGGAAGCTCGCCAGGGTATCGATGGGCTTCACGAACGCCAGCACTCCGCTCGAGGCAGCGGCGTTCTGCAGGAGGCGCGCACCTGGGGCCCGCAGTGGCTTGTCGGGATCGATTGCGGTGGCGAGCGAGCTTCCGCCTCTGCGGCGGGGGCGCAGCGCCGACGAGCGTGGTGGTGCGCTGGGCCGTCGCTGGGCTCCTGCTGCATGGCCGGTGCATGCTCAGGGCGAGCAACGCGATGCGCACGACCAACCTCGCCATTCCGGAGCGCCGGGATCGGGACTCAGCGGATGCGTGCGCAGGCGGCGGGCAGTGAGTTGCGCGAGACGCTGGTGGAACCCCGCGTTCGGCCACTTCGCGCGAATCTCGCGAAAAATGCGCGCGCGCGCGGCAGGCCGAAAGACAACGCGCCGAGCGACACGTCCATCCAGTCCGCACGCCGAAACGGCTCGATCAACCACGGCGTCTGCGCCCCGAAACGTGCGGACCTTGTGCCAGTGTTCGCGAAGTCATGCGCGGCGACATTGTCGCGCCATTCGGCGTGGCCCGAACCGCATGCCAAGATGAAGGCGCGAGGCGAGATCCGATGGAGGGCGGAAGGTAGTCAGTGTCAAGCGCGGTCCAGATGCCGAGATCGTGGAACGCGGCGGCCAGCGCGATCTTCTCGAGTGCGGCGTCGGCGCAGGGCGCGAGCGCGCACGCAGAAGTTCACCACGCGATAAGCGTGATTGCGATACGCGTGAAGTCGCCGCCCAGCTCGACCGCGTGCGTTTCGAGCACGCGGATCAAGCGGGTCGAGGCGTTCGAGCAGCATCCTTGCACGCCGGGAATATGTGCCGCGAGCCAGGCGCGGATGTCGGCCATCACCGCTTCCTTGCCGATGTCATTCAGCGGATCGTGGAAGTAGCCCTCGTACAGTTTCAGCGTCTTGTCCTCCGAGCCGGCGTTCGAATAGAACTCCTGGCTGCCCTCCGGCCGGGTCACCGTGTCCTTCGTGCCGTGGATGATGAGCAACGGGCAGCGGTGAACAGCTTGAAATCGCGTTTCAGCCGCTCGTCGGCGCGCACCATCTCGGCCACGGTCTTGGTGGGCTGCACCTCATTCGCGAGCAGCGGGTCGTCGAGCAGTGCCTGCGTGACCTTGGGATCGCGCGAGAAGTCCTCTTCTTCAGCTTGAGCACGTGCGCATGCGGCGCGAGATGCGAAGGCCCTTGAGCACCGACGAGCGCGAAGTCCGGCGCCGGCACCTGGTAGGCGAAGCTCTCGCAGATCAGGCCCGCGAAGATCGGACTGGTGGTCGAGGACGTAGTTACAGCGCGATGACGCCGCCGGCGCTGTGGCCGAGCATGAACAACGGGCAAGCCGGGTTCGCTGCGAGCGCGCGCGATTCACGATCAGGTCGACGTCAGCCTGGTACTCGGCGAACTTCTGACGTAGTAGCGCTCGCCGTCGGACTTGCCGCGGCCGCGCAGGTCGAGCGCTAGACCGCGAGCCCGCTGGCTAACAACTGTTCCGCGGCCCACAGGTAATAGCCGCTGTGCGAGTTGAAGCCGTGCGACCAGCACGATGACACCGCGCAGGTTTGCCTCTCGGGCCGCCAGGTACGCGTGAAAATTTTGAGGCCGCCCGATCCGTCGAGTGATTCCTCTTTGTAGGTGTTGGTCATCTGGTGTTCCTGATGTTGTTGTTTGGAGGGGAACGTTATAGCCGCCGATGACGATATCCAGGCGACAAGCGCACGAACTTCGGAGCGTTTCGGAGGAGTCGTCGCGTCGCAGCTCATGGCGCCGCGAGGCGGCAGGCCGGCATCGATGCCAGCGCAGCCTCGGCTCGCAAGAGCGGAACAGCAGTCCATTGACGGAGCTGATCTCGGAAGTAGTTAGAGAGCGTGAGATCCGCGGCGTTCATTCCAGCGCAAGACGGCCCACTCACGCCCGCGATTATGACAGGCGGCCGGGCGCCGTACTCGTGCGATGCGTCGGCGTGGTCGCGGTACATATTGTCAATGATGTGGAGCAGTGGGCCGGAACGGCGGCGCTCGTCTCTGCGCATTCTTAGCATTGCGTCGCCTTAGTGACACCCCGATGATGAGATACGACTCGCATTGCAACAGGCGCTCTGGGTAGCATCCGGCGAAGAACGCTAGGGGATTCCAGGTGTTATGTCGTGCCACAACGAAGCACTGACCATGAACCAACTAGTTAGAACCGCTGGCGGATACCCGGGCCTGATGCGGCGGCCAGGAAAAGAAACTGATGCAGGCTGGACTGATCGCATCGGCTGGGGCTGATCTCACCCGCCGCAGCCACGCTGGGGTGTCGGTGCTGGCCGCCACGGGGGCGTTGTCAGCACTCGAAAACGCAGGCGCCGACGCGCGCGCTCCTGCCTGCTGATGCGCGAGGTGCGCTCGGATATCGTGATCGTCGGCGTCGACGCCGCCAGCCTCGGCGCTCGACCAATGGCCGTGGCCGCGCCGCTACCACGCCGAGCTCGTCGAGGCTTTCACGGGCCGCGCCCGACAGGGTTTTCATCGATATCGATTTGCTCGCAGTCGAATGCGCTGGACGACGCCGTGCCGAAGCGGCGCTCGCGAAGCCACGCGATTACCCGCTCGGCGCTGCGCACTTTCTTCCAGCGCTCGAACGGCGACGACGGCACGCTCTCGGTCAGCAAAGCCGCTGCGCAGATTTGCGCGCCGCACCGAGAACGCGGTCGTCAACGGTGAGCCTGGTCCGACGGCCGCACGCGCCAGTGGCGCAATTTCTGGACGATCGATGGCGCACGCGTCGCGCAGCATCATCGACCCGCGCCGCGTGCTGCCGGACGACCAGGACGTGCCCATCGACTTTCGATCTCGCCGACGTCGTTCGCATTCATTTCGTACGTCGACGTGCTGGAAGGCCGCGTGCCGCGCGCGATGCTTGCCGGACAAGACCGTGTTCGTCGGCGCAACGGCGGTCGAGCTGCGGCGACATGCTGTCGGTGCCCGGTGCATCGGTCTTTGCCCGGCATCGTCGTGCAGGCGCTTGCGGCGGAGACCGTGAGCCAGGGTGCGCCGCGCACGCTCGCCGATGTGGATAGCATCGCTGGCGCTGATCGCGTTGTGGGCGGCGCTCGCTGCGCTGATGTACGGCAGCGAAATGGCATCGCGCAACCTGGCGCGCGCTGGCATTTTCACTGGCGGCAATTTTCGCGCTGTCGTGTCGCGTTTGCCTACGATCGCGGCTGCTGCTCGACACTGCCGGCTCCCATGCTCGTGGTCACGCTGCTGTTCGTCGCGGCCATCGTGCGCTCGCTCGGAAGCACAGACCTGGCGCGCGATTGTCCTACGCGCTCGGCATGCGCCGGCGCGACGCGCTGCTGAAGAGCGTGGTGCAGTCGTCCACCGACTGCATCGTCTGCGTCGACGAAGCCGGCATCATCAAGACGGCGAATCCCGCGGCGTCGACGCCTGTTCGGTTGCGCGGCCTACGAGCTGCTCGACGAGCCGCATCGCCAAGTTCATCACGCTGCTGGCGGGCGAGGGCGCCGGCGCGCGGCTCGGCGCGCTGCACGGCGTGATCCGCGAGTGCGACGCGCCGCACCCTCGACGGCGAGGTGTTCCCGGTGGAGATCTCCGTGAGCCGCGTGCGCCTCAACACCGAAGCGCCTGTACACCGCCATCGTGCGCGACATCCGCGAGCGCCGCGCGCAGCAGACGCCGCCTGCAGCACCAGGCCACGCACGATTCGCTGACCATCGCTGCCCGAACCGCGCCGCGCTGCTCGACGCACCTCGAAGCATGCGCTCGGCGCCGGTCCGTCGCGGCCGATCGCTGGCGCTGCTCATGCTCGACCTGTGCCGCTTCAAGGAGGTCAACGACACGCTCGGCCACAACGTCGGCGACCGCGTGCTGTGCGACGTGGCGCAGCGCTTCCAGCAGACGCTCGGCGACTCGCGGCCTCATCGCGCGCATCGGCGGCGACGAATTCACCGTGGTGCTCTCGATCAGCCCGAGAGCGCGAAGCCGTCGCGAGCACCTCGCAGCTGCTCGCCGACTGCCTGCGCGCGCCCATCGACGTCGCCGGCATCTCCATCGAGGTTGGCGTGAGCATCGGCATCGCGCGCTATCCGCAGGACGCGGGCGATGCGCAGACGCTGCTGCGCCACGCGGACGTCGCCATGTACGTGGCGAAGCGCCGCGGCGCGGCCTACGAGTACTACGACGCCGCGCACGACGAGAACACCGTGCGCAAGCTCGCCATCGGCGGCGAGCTGCGCTGCGGCCATCGCCAGCAACCAGCTCGAGCTGCACTTCCAGCCGCAGGTGAACCTGCGCAGCGGAATGGTCGAAAGCGCCGAGGCGCTGCTGCGCTGGTTCCATCCCGACGCAGGGCGCGATCGGCCCGAGCGAATTCATCGCGATCGCCGAAGCCACCGACCTGATCCGCCCGCTCACCGAGTGGACGCTGCGCGGCGCGCTGGCGCAGATCCGCGCGCTGGCGCGACCGTGGCGTGCACGTGCGCATCGCCGTGAACCTGTCCGCGCGCCTGCTGCAGGACACCGCCTTTCCCGCGCGGCTGCGGCAGTTGCTGGCAGGACTCGGGCGTGTCCGCAGCCTCGCTCGAACTCGAGATCACCGAGAGCGCCATGATGCTCGACCCGGCGCGCGCGCTGCGCGTGATCCAGGAGATCGACAAGCTCGGCGTGCTCATTTCCATCGACGACTTCGGCACCGGATATTCCTCGCTCGGCTACCTGCGCGACCTGCCGGTGCACTCGCTCAAGCTCGACAAGTCCTTCGTGCATGGGCATGCGCAACAACACCGACGATCGCATCATCGTCGAGTCCACGGCGCAGATGGCGCATGCGCTGAAGCTGGAGCTGGTCGCCGAGGGCGTGGAGACCGAATGGGACGCGCAGTTCCTCGCCGCCGCCGGCTACGACTATCGCGCAGGGCTATCCGCTATCGCGCGCGCCTTGCCGGCCGACAAATGCCTGGCCTGGATCGTGGAATTCAATGCCACCGCCATGCTCACCGCTCGGCGATTCGACCGGTGACCGCCGCGCTGCGCGCGCGCGCGGAGCGCGACGAGGACGACTTACGCTGTCGCGCAGCGCCTGGGAGCTAGGGCTTTGACTGCGGCTTCAGCCGCGGCACCCAGGCGAATCCGATCTGGAATCCGATATCCGGCGTGTTGTTGAGATTCTGCAGGTTCTCGGTCACGCCGAACGACACCAGACAGCAATCGAAGCGATGACGCACGCCGAGGCTCAGCTGGAACTTGTCGGCTGAGCAGTTCGTCGAGATCCGGTCTGCGCACGCTTGTAGACGCTCGTGCTGGCGTAGCCCTGCAGGTTCAGGTTCGTGCGCGCGCGACATCTGCCGTTCCCAGCCGATGACGATCGTGGGAATCACCTGTGACTCGATGCTCGGAGGGCATGTCTTCGCCGGCGTAATACACCGCGGCGAAATCCATGTGCAGTGCATTCCGTTCACCCAGCCGCCGCACGGACATCCTGCAATCCGTAGTCGGTGTGTCCCGGTCGACAGCAGCGGACGCTCGCCGTCGATCGGTATCTTCACCGCGGTCTCAACCGACATTTGCCAGCGGCCCGGCAGTGAGATGCCGCTGTAGCGCAGCCCGAAAGTAGGGTCGAGAAACCCTGGACTCTTCGGTGCATTCGGACGAGCACGCCCGTTTCGCTGTCTTGAGGTCGTAGATGAGATCGAGTGCCATTTCCGATCGATGGCGCAGACGGCCGTAGCTGCTGAGGCCCCACCAGGTCGTGGAAACCTTCGATGGTCGAATCGAGGAAAGCCGCCTTGGTAGGAGACGGCCGTCGCGAAGAGCGTACGCGGTCCACTGGCTCGAGAATCTTGTAGTGCACCGCCATGTCGAGCGTCGCGGACTCCAGGTCGAATAGATAGTTTTCGCCTGGCAGGTTGCGGATGGCGTCGATCTCGGCCGGGCCGATCTCGCGACGGCCAGGGCTCGAGCGACGTGAAGGTACTTCTCCACGTTTTCGCTCAGCGCCCAGGTGTTCTGGTAGCCGAGCTCGGCTTCGAAGGCGAAGGTGTGTTTCTCGATGCTCACCGCGTGCGCCGGACGCATGTCGAGACGCAGGAAGCCGAAGGGTGTCAGATCGCGCGAGCGCAAGCATCCCGTAGAAGCGGCCAGGCTCCTCGGCATGCGCGAGAATCGCGAATGCGACGAGCAGGGCAGCACAACACCACGCTGCCCGACGGCGCCATCTATTCAGCATGAAGACTCCACGTTCCACACTCGCACGCATGATCCACAGTGAAGGGGCTGGAGCAATACCCCGGAGAAGTCGGCCGGCCCTGACAAGCCAACTTTGCACCATGCGTTGCACAGAATCCGCATTGAGCCCTTCGGTCTGGTCAATCAGGACTTTTTGGTCGCACATTCACCACAACAGGCCTCCTTTTGCATCCCCGAGGCGTATTTATGCCAGCCAGTGAGAGGGGGACTGGAGACGGGCGGTGCACGCGGGCGGCCCGGAGTGTCCATATGAACGGGCGCCGTTCGATGTAGCGCCGGGCAGCGCCTTTCATTTTGATGAGTTCGAAGCGGAAGGTAGTTGTCATTACTACGACAGATGTCATAGATTAGACCACATCTGTCGTGGAGACCGCTGATGACGCAACCGGAACGCTTCCATTCGCTCGATCGCGCTGCGCGCGAGCGCCTTGCTGTCTAGGCATTGCGTTGCACGCCACCATGTCGTTCCTGCCCGGGTTCCGCGAGATCAACTGGCCCATTCGGACGCTTGAAACCAGTCACGTCAATGGGCGTGTTCTTTTACGTCGTGCACATTTTCCGCATGGCGACGTTTTTCCTCGTGGCGGGGTTTTTCGCGCGCCTGCTGTTCCAGCGTCTCGGTGCCGGCGGCTTCATCAAGAATCGGCTGCGACGAATCGACTTGCCGCTGGTGGCTTTCTATCCCGGTGGTCATGCCGCTTGCATCCTGCCCATCATGTGGGCTGCCAGACAGGCCGGACCACTGCGGTCCAGGGCGCGGAGCACCTCTGCAACAAGGCTTTCCTGGGGCCACTTCGGTTTCTCTATCTACTGCCGGTGCCTGTACGCCGCTGGTACTGATCGTGCGACGATGGTTACTGCCGTGGATCGCCGCGGGTCGCTGCGTTCGTTCATCGATCGGCTGCTGCACGTCGCGCTCGCGTATCGCATCGCGCCACTGCTGCTGCCGCACCGCTTGCGCGACGCTCCTCTATGCCACGCCCTGGTGGCAGCAGTGGTCGGGGGATCCCGACGCCGCTTCATGGGTTTCGTGCCCAGCTTTCCGTCGGTGGCGATCTTCGGCACGTCGGTATTGTTTGGCTGGTGCCTGCATCGCCAGCAATCGTTGTTGGAGTTTTGCGCCGGGACCATGCGTCTGTACTCACGGTCGCCGTGCTGGCGTCTTTCGCGGCCCTCTACCTGGTCGGTGTGGAGAGATGAACATGACGGTCATTCCGATGTCGCCGGGAATACGCGTGGCGGCATACGCCGACGTCATACACGCTCGCCGTCTGGTGCTGGTCATTGGGTCTGGTCGGAGCGGCTGTGGCGTGGCTGTCGGCACCGAGTGCGCGCTGGCGTTACCTGCCGTCGGACGCGTCGTACTGGATGTACATCATCCATGTGCCCATCGTGTGGGGATTGCAGGCCTGGATGATCCGGATGGCCGCTGCACTGGTCGATCAAGTACGCGCTGATTCTGACGATTGCCGGTGCGCTACTGCTTGCCAGCTATCACTACCTGGTGCGGTCGACGTTTCTCCGGCAAGTTTCTCAATGGTCGGAAATATCCGCGCGCGCTGCCGGGTCGTCACCGCGTAGCCTTGCTATCTAATCGCCGAATAGCGACTCTTCCGTAGAAACCCACGAGCAGCGTCCGGCCCTCGCTCGAGCACCGGCCGCTTGATCATGGAAGGCTGCTCGAGCATGAGTTTGATCGCCTTCCGTTCGTCGATGTTCTCTTTCGCGTCATCCGGCAGCTTGCGGAAAGTGGTGCCGGCGCGATTGAGCAGCACTTCCCAGCCGACGACCTTGGCCCACTGTCTCGAGCGTGGCGCGCTCGATGCCTTCGAGTCTTGTAGTCATGAAAGTCGTATTCGACGCCGTGAGCTTCGAGCCATGCGCGGGCCTTCTTCATGGTGTCGCAATTTCTAATGCCGTAGAGTAGTTACTCATGCTGCTCAACGATATGCCAACAAATCACCGGGTTCGAACTTGCGGTCAATATCCGCCGACGAGTGAATTCTCAGCCGACGCAGCGCGGCTATCGCCTCGACATCCAATCGACATGCTCCGTGGCCTCGGTCATCGTGCATCATGGCGCATCGATCACGCGCGCGACTTCTTCAGCACGGTCGATGTCGATCAGATCCGATGAACGACCCGAATGTCAGCCTGCCGCTGTGCTCTCACGCGCTGGATCACGCACTTCTGCGCGCCGGTGTTCGTGCTGCCTGCCGGCACGAGCGCGGGCCTCATGGCGGCGCGCAAGAGTCCGGCGCGAGCTCGTGCAGTTCCTCGCTGACGCGCGCCTGCATGGCTGATCTTCGTCGAGATGTTCGTCATCTCGACCGCGGCGACGTTCGCGCCCGTCGGCATTCGCGCAGCTCGGCGGCAAGACTCTCGTCGTTCATGCAGGTCATCTGGGCGATCGGCGCCAGCATGGTGCTGCTCGCGGCTCTGCAGTTCCTGGGCCGCACGGCATGCCTCGCTGCTCGGGGCTGCCGATCGTCGCTCGGCCACAACGCGCTCGACGGCCATCTGGCCCGTAGCGCAGGCATCCTCGATGCGCAGCCCGACCGCTGTGGGCGGCGCTGCACGCGCCAGATGTCGAAGCGTCGCCGGCCCGTTCCACTTCGCTGTTCCTCTATCCGCTCGTTGCCGTGGCTCGGCGTGATGCTGCTGGGCTTCGGCGCGTCGGTGCTGTTCGAGCGCGAGCCGGCGCGCGCGCAATCGCGCGCTGCTCGCGCTGGGGCCTCGCATTACGGCCGCTGTTCATCGTGCTGCGCTCCATCGACGGTCTACGGCGAGCCGAATCCACTGGCAGTCGCAGGCAGCGCGGCGCGCGCGACCGCTCATCGATTTCCTGAACACCACGCAAGTATCCGCCGAGCCTGCTGTTCCTGCTCGATGACGCTCGGGCCCGCCGCCATCGTCTGTGCGCTTCGCCGATCGACTGGACCGGCTTCGTCAAGAGACACGTTCGTGATGTTCGGCCGCGTGCCGTTCGCGTTCTACGTCGCCGCACTTCTACCTGCTGCACTCACGTGATGGCGTCGTGCTCGGCATGTTGCAGGGCATTCCGGTGCGCGGCAGTTGCTGCACGTTCTCCGCCGTTCTATCCGAAGAACTACGGCGTGTCACTACGCCTGGTGTCTACGCGGTGTGGGCGCTGGTCGTCATCGATCCTCTATCCGTTCTGCCGCTGGGTGGCGGCGCGTGAAGGCGCGCAGTCGCGTCTGGTGGCTGAGCTACGTCTAGTCTTTGAGCGAGGGCGAGTGACGCCAGCGAATAGCGTGAGCACCGAGCCGATCAGCAGGATTCCCGCGAGCAGGAACAGTCCGCTTTCGAAATTGCCCGAGGCATCCTTCAGGTAGCCGACGGCAAACGGACCGATGAATCCGCCGACCGCGCCCATGGCGTTGATCAACGCGATGCCCGCCGCTGCCGCGCCGCCGGTGAGGAACTTGCCCGGCAGTGCCCAGAACGGACCGCGCAGTGCCGTAGTCGCCGACCGCGGCGACCGTGAGCGCGATCATCGCGGGAATCGGCGACTTGAGCAGCGCGGTGGCGACGAAGCCGATTGCGCCGATGGCCGTCGGAATCGCGACGTGCATGAATCGTTCGCCGGTGCGATCGGAGCTGCGGCCGATCAGCACCATGCCGACCGCCGCGGCGATGTACGGCAGCGCTGAGATCAAGCCCACCTCGACATTGGTGAAGCCCGACAGACCCTTTGACGATGGTCGGCACCCAGAGCGTCAGGCCATAACTACCGGTCTGGCAGCAGAACATGATGACGGCGAGCAGCCAGACCGTCGGATGCTCCAGCGCTCCACTGACGCTCACGCGGTGCCGGGCCTGCGCCACGTGTGTTCCGCTTCGATGCGTGCGGCTCAGCCAGTCGCGCTGCTCGGGCGTCGAGCCACTTCGCGTCCGCGAGGCTTTTCGGTGAGAAATCCCAGCACGACGAAGCCGAGCGACCACCGCCGGGCAGCCCTTCCAGCGAGGAACATCCATTGCCAGCCATGCAGACCCGAGGTGGCCTTCGAAGCCTAACAACCATCCGGACAGCGGCCCGCCGAACACGATGGACAGCGGAATGCCGATCATGAACCACGACACCGCCTTGGCGCGTTGCGCGACGCGGGAACCACTGGCTCAGGTAGTAGACGATGCCCGGCAGGAAGCCGGCTTCGGCGGCGCCGAGCAGCAGCCGCATCACGTAGAAGCTGAGCTCGCCCTGCACGAACATCATGCCGGCGGAGATCAGGCCCCAGGTGATCATGATGCGCGCGATCCAGAGCCGCGCGCCGAAACGCACCAGCAGCAGGTTGCTGGGGATTTCGCAGGCGGCGTAGGCGAGAAAGAAGATGCCGGCGCCGAAGCCATAGGCCGTGTCGCTCATGCCCAGATCGCGAATTCATCTGCAGCTTGGCGAAGCCGACGTTGACGCGGTCGAGCCACGAAATGATGTACAGCAGCAGCAGGAACGGCAGCAGTCGCCAGGTGACGCGCGCCATGGTCGATCGTTCGAGCTCGGTCACTGTGGTCTGCATCGATCGCGAGTGTAGGGGATATGATTGCGGCCAGCCTCAAGTTTGACCGGAGTAACGCATGAGCGAGCCAGCGGGGAGTGGATCGACGTCGGCGCGGCGGAGGATTTCAAGCGCGAACCGCTGCGCGAGGCGAAACTCGGCGAGCGGCTCGTGGCCGTGTCGTTCAAGGACGGCAAGTTCGGCGTGATCTCCAATGTCTGCAATCACGTCGGCGGGCCGCTCGGCAAAGGCAGGCTCGACGGCGAGTTCGTGGTCTGCCCCTGGCACCAGTACAAGTTCCATCGCTGCACCGGCGAAGGCGAGCCGGGCTACGAGGCGGACAAGGTCCCAGGCTACGGCGTCGAAGGAAGAAAACGGCCGGTTGTTAGTCACCGCGAAGCCGACCAGCAAGCGTGGCCATCTGCCGCACGAGCCGCATCCGCTGACGCGCTCGACGGAGCGCGCGCCTGGGATCCTGCGCGTCGGCGGCATCTCCACCACCGCCATGGACGCGAAGAATCCGCGCTTTCTCAACCTCCGAGCATCTGCTAGGCGTGGCGCTCGAGCACGCGCGCATCGCGCGCTCGGCGCGGAAACGAAGCTGATCAAGCTCAACGATCTCAACTTCCGCAACTGCGAGGGCTACTACTCCAAGGCGGCGAAAGCCTGCACCTGGCCGTGCTCGGTCACCTCCATGGACAAGACCGACCAGCTCGACCAGGTGTACGAGATGGCCGTGCACTGGGCCGACATCCTGCTGATCGCGACGCCGATCCGCTGGGGCGCCGCGAGCTCGCTGTACTACAAGATGGTCGAGCGCATGAACTGCATCCAGAACCAGATCACGCTGAACAACAAGGTGCTGATCCGGAACAAGGTGGCGGCGTTCATCATCACCGGCGGGCAGGACGGCATCCAGGCCGTGGCCGGCCAGATGATGGGGTTCTTCAGCGAGATCGGCTATCTACTGCCGCAGTTCCCGTTCATCGCGCATTCGCTTGGCTGGGAGTTCGAGGAGATGGAGCGCAACGTGGACTTCGTGCAATCGAGCGAGAGCCTGCGCGCCGGCGCGCGCGACCTGGTGGCCCGCGCGTCGGAAATGTCGAAGTGCCTGCTCGAGCGCGAAATGACCCACGCCAGCATCGAGCGCGGCGGCAGAAAGGCGTCGCAGAACTAGGGCCGCGAATCCGCGAGCTCAGTTCACGATCGTTGCGGTGGTGAAGAAGAGTTCGTCGCAAACTCTTCTTTCCTGCGAACCTGGTTCATGCAGCGAAATCATCAGCTCTTCCTGCATCTCGTCGAACACACGAAGCTGTTCGGCGTCGAGGACCTCGGCGGCGCGCGCCCGCATGCGCCGGCTGTTCGCCTGGGCAGACTCGAGCTGCGCCTCGGGAGTCGCCGCATCGCTCGCAGAAAAGATCACGCCGAGCGCCGGTGCCGTAAGCCATTCATGCCGGCGCCGCGCTGGGCCGCCTCCATGTGAATCTTCTGCCGCTCATCCGCCAGCGCCGCGATGAGCGCCTCGGCCCGTTCGTCCGGCAGACGGCTCGCGTCCGGAAGCCTGGTTCGCAACTGCACCACGGATTCGCGTTCCATGAGCGTGTTCTTGTAGGCCTCGAATTGCTGCTGGCGATCGGCGCCCAGCAGATTCCGCAATTTCCTGCGCGCCGGGATCGGTCTGGTTGAGACCGGCGTCCCGTTCGTTGCAACTCGAGTCGACAGCGCAACGGGCAAACTTTTCCTGGAAATCGATTTGCTGCTGGGCAGAGCAGGGTGAAAGCCGCTCGGCTTCTTCATTCGTCAATCCGATCGACTGCGCGAGGCGTGGATACATGTTGCGCATCATCATCTTCTGTTCGAGCAACATGCCCTCGCGCTGTGTCCGGATCAGCGAGCATCTTCAGCGTTCGACGGCTCAGCTCGACCTGCATGTTCTTCTCGTCGGCTTCCTCGCTCCCGGCATGGGCGAGTGGCGGCGTGATTGTCTGATGCGCGACCGGCGGTGCGGCGAAGGCGAGCGCAACTGAGCTTGCGGGGCAGGCGGCGTTTGCGCGACGGGAGCGGCCACTGCGTGCGAACGCTCACGCTCGAGCTGCAGTTCGCGCGCGAAATACACCGTGGTGCCGGCCAGGGTCGCCGAAACCAGTGTCAGCGCGATGACGATGATGCGCATGAATCGTGTATATGCCGGCGCGATCCGCTCGTCTAGGCTCAGCCATCCCTCGATGATGCGGGGCAGCACTCTGGTGGCAGGACCCGGATGGAAAACGAAGCCCCGCGGCACATCGTCCATCTCCAGACAGTTCAAAACCTTGTCCGCATCGCCTCTCGCCACATCGACCAGCGAAGCCGCGGGATAGACGCTGAGCGAGGTCCCAACTACCAGGACCTTGTCGGCGGCAGCGACGTACTTCGCACGCCTCGCTCATGAATTGCGTCTCTTCTCCAAACCACACGATGTCGGGCCGCAGCTGCGTGCGCTTCTTCGCAAAGCTGCCCGAGCTCGATAGGCGCGCCATCTGATCCGGTAGCGCTGGCGCAGCTGGGCCGGTGCCACGCGCGTAAGACAATCCGCCGTGGACGTGCAGCACCGTGCGTCGATCCGGCGCGCTCGTCGCAGCGCATCAACGTTCTGCGTGACCACGACGACTCGTCGCACTTGCGCTCGAGTGCGGCAATGGCGAGATGGGCCGCGTCTCGGCTGCGCCCTGCCACGCCCTGGCGCGCCTTTCGTTGTAGAACTCCGAGAACCAGCGCGGGGTTTGCGCGCCAGCCTTCAGGGCTAGCCAGGTCCTGCCAGGAATGCTGACGCCACAATCCGGCCGCATCACGAAATGTCGGCAGGCCGCTCTCGGCGGAAAGGCCGGAGCCCGAGAGGATGGCTATTTTCTCGCGCATGCCCGCGACGATACCGGCGTAGTGGAGCTTCCACCACGCGCCCGTTCGCTAAGCTTTGGCGCGCTCGCCGAAAGACAGCGACGTCTGGCGCTGCGACTGGCTCTGCCCGTTCATGCGCTGCACGCCGCTGATCTCACCCGAGGGGAAATAGATCTCGGCGAGCCGTGAGTGCACGCTTCGAAATACGCAGCTGGATGTC
>ERZ1370068.10161-contig-8882_pt1 | contig 17488 bp, 23 predicted proteins | sample MGYA00561227_ERZ1370068 | MGnify/ENA primary metagenome ERZ1370068 (study PRJEB38410, sample SAMEA6850437) | metagenome | study: Metagenomic assessment of the ecological functions of the soil: analysis of the soil microbiota associated with the...
TTAGTTACGTATTGCTCAATCGTCTGCTCGATCGCAGGCCCATTCCGCACCAGCCACGGATGCGACGTCCGCGACCACGACGTGATCGGCCATGCCTTCGAGTTTGGTGTTCGCAACCGACACCCGTCCATCATGCGGCTTCGGCAGCATTGTCCGGCCACCGGATAGATCGACCGATTTCCGGCGATGATGCCGACGGGATAATCGACCGGTGGCAGCATTGCGTCGTCGACCGCGCTCGCGCTGGGTGCCGAGCTGCTGCCCGGCCGGTCCGAAGAGGCGCGGTAGGCGCCAAGATGTCTTCAGGCGATCGGCGATTTCGCTGCCGCTGTTCGGCGTGCCGAGCATGACGACGCGGCCCAGGCGTTTTGGCCGATATCTGGCAATGTAGACCCGCGCCAATAGCCCGCCCATGGAATGGCCGACAAAATGGACGGAGCCATCGACGCCATCGGCAAAACGCTGGATGGCGGGATGGATGTCCTCCGCCAGCGCTTCCAGCGCCTTGCGGCGGCTCGCGTAGTCCTGGTTGAGGGTGGCGAAGCCGACGGCCTTCCAGCGCCGTCTGCATCTTGCGAAACGATCGCGCCGTCCTGCTGATGCCATGCAGCAGGACGACGCCGTCTTGCGTCGCGTTGGCCGATGCGGGCCGTCCGCTCACTTATACTCGCGCTCGTGCCACCACGGGAAATAGTCGGGCATGTCGGCTGGAAACCTTGTTCTTGAATTGCGCCGGGCGCTTTTCCAGGAACGACACCACGCCTTCCTTGACGTCGTCGCGAGCGGCCGCGGGCGTAGATGCCGCGGCTGTCGACCTTGTGGGCTTCCATCGGATCGTCGGCGCCCATCATGCGCCACATCATCTGCCGGATCAGCGCCACCGACACCGGCGCGGTCTTGGCGGCGAATCTCTTTGGCCAACGCGCGCGCGGTCGGCAGCAGATCGTCCGGCGGCACCACCCTGCTGACGAGGCGGCCGGCGAGCGCTTCCTGCGCCGGGAAGACGCGGCCCGGTATAGCACCATTCCAGCGCCTGCGAGATGCCGACGATGCGCGGCAGGAACCAGCTCGAGGCGGCCTCCGGCACGATGCCGCGCTGGGAGAACACGAAGCCGAAGCGCGCGGCTTCGGAGGCGATGCGGATATCCATCGCAAGCTGCATGGTGACGCCGATGCCGACCGCCGGGCCGTTCACCGCCGCGATCACGGGCTTCAGGCATTTGAAGATGCGCAGCGTCACCTGGCCGCCGCCGTCGCGCACCTGCGGATCGCTGTAGTCGACCGCGCCGCTGGCGAGCCGCTTCACCGGCCCGCGCCGCGCGTCGCGGTCAAAGGTGTTGGCGCCGGAGGAGAGATCGGCGCCGGCGCAGAAGCCGCGGCCCGCGCCGGTCACGATGATGGCGCGGACATCGTCGTCCTTGTCGGCGGCGTCGAAGGCGTCGATCAGTTCCTGCTGCATCGTGCCGTTGAAGGCGTTGAGCTTGTCGGGCCGGTTCAGCGTGATGGTGAGAATCTGTTCGTCGACCTCGTACTTGATGGTCTCATACGCCATGGGTGGGTTTCCTTCCTGTGTTTCTTTGTTGCTGATTCTGTAGTCGTCATCCCGGGCAGCGCGAAGCGTCGCTCTGAGCGCCAGATATCCAGCATCCACGTCTGTCCGATATGCGAGAGCGAAGGATCGTGGCCGGCTCGGGACAAGCCCGGCAATGACGGATCGCAGATCGCTACTTCTTCGGCGGCGACGGCCACGGCCTCTGCGGGCCGCGCAGGCCTTCGAACGCCTTGGCCATGCCGAGCACGCCGAGATCGTCGAAGCGGCGGCCGACGATCTGCACGCCGATCGGAAAACCGTGCTCGTCGTAGCCGCCATTGATCGAGATCGCGGGATTCTCCAGACATATTCCACGGCACGGTATAGCAGATGTGCTCGAACGGCTTTGTCGGGATCGTTGATCGGCGCGGCGAATTCGGCCGGGAAGTTCACCACCGGCGACACCGGCGAGATCACGTAGTCGAGGTCGCAGAACAGCTTTGCCGCCGCGGCGCGGATCGCCATCGTCGGCGTTGAAGCCTCTGATCGACGTCGACGCCGGAGAGTTTTGCGCCGGCTTCGCGCCCATTGATGGATATAGGGCAGCGCCTTGGCGCGCTCCTCGGGCGACAGTTTCGACAGATCGTCCCACATCCGCGCGCGCCAGAAATTGTCGAGCCCGTCGAGCATCTCGCGCGTCAGGATGCCGTCGACCTCGGTGACGACGGCGCCGGCGGATTCGAACGCCTTGGCGGCCTTGACGGCAACGCTCGCGCACGTCGCTTTCCAGCGGCTGGCCTGACGCCGGGATCGAGCATCAGGCCGATGCGCAGCTTGCGCGGCGATTTATCGAGTGCCTTCCAGTTGATGCTGCTGTCGGCCGGCAGGCTCATGCCGTCGCGGCGGTCGGGCTTCGACAGCACGCTCATCATCAGCGCCGCATCGTCGACGGTGCGGGTCATCGGCCCGGCGACGCGGCCGACATAGGGCGGATCGATCGGAACGCGCCCAAAGCTCGGCTTCAGCGCGACCAGGCCGCACCACGAGGCCGGCAGCCGCACCGAGCCGCCGATGTCGGTGCCGAGATGCAGCGGGCCGTAACCGGCCGCGCCAGCAGCGCCCGCGCCGGAGGAGGAGCCGCCGGGATTCTTGCTGAGGTCCCAGGGATTGCGGGTGAGGGGATGGAAACTGGAGAGGCCCGACGACAGCATGCCGTAATCCGGCATCGTGGTCTTGGAGAAGATCACCGCGCCGGCTTCGCGCAAGCCGCGCGGCGGGCGGCGCATCCTTCTCCGCCGGCACCAGCTTGACGCTGGCGGCGCCCAGCGGGACCGGCTGGCCCTTGGTGGCGATATTGTCCTTGATGGTGACGGGCACGCCGTCGAGCGTGCCCGATCGGCTCGCCCCTGTGCCAGCGCTCGGTCGAGGCCTTTGCGGCCGCGCGCGCGCCGTCGGGATCGAACAGATAGAGCGCCTTGATGTGCGGCTCCCACGCCGCGACATGTGTCAAGCACTTCCTCCAGCACTTCCGACGGCGAGAACTGCTTGGCGCGATAGCCGGCGATCAGGTCGGTGGCGGAAAGATCGTGCAGCGAGGTGACCTCTTCTTCGGCTGCTGGTTTATGCATGCGAACCTGCCGGCAAACGGGTTTCGATGATGCGGGCGAACATGCTGGCGCCGATCGGCAGGATCTTGTCGTCGAGCACATAGCCGGGATTGTGCACCGGCACCGAGCCGTCATGGCCGATCCAGAAATAGGCGCCGGGCACCGCCTGCATCATGTCGGCAAAATCCTCGCTGCCCATCTTCGGCTGTCGATGCGCGTGAAGACCTTGGCGGGATCGACCACGGTCTTCGCGACTTCCTCGACCACCCGCGACTGCTCTTCCTGGTTGACCAGCACGCTGAAAGTGTCGCGGATGTCGACGGATGATCTCGACACTGAAGGTCGCGGCGATGCCGGCGCAGATCGTCGCGCATGCGCTCGCGGATCAGCGCGCGCACGCCGTCGTCGAAAATGCGCGCACGGTGCCGCAGAGCTTGGCGTCGCCAGGGATCACGTTGTAGGCGGAGCCGGCATGGATCTGCGTGACCGACAGCACCGCGGCCTTCAACGGGATCGACGTTGCGGCTGACGATGGTCTGCAGCGCCTGCGCCAGCGTCGTCGCGATGATCGACCGCGTCCTTGAGCGTTCCGGCATCGCGCCATGCGCGCCATAGCCCTGGATGGTGATGTCGAAGAAGTCGGCGCCGGCCATCGCCGGGCCCGGCAGGATCGCGATCTCGCCGTGGTTCAGGTCGGGCGCGTTGTGCAGGCCGTAGACCTCGTCGCAGGGAAATTTCTCGAACAGCCCGTCCTTGATCATGGCGCGCGCGCCGCCGAGGCCTTCCTCGGCCGGCTGGAAGATGAAATGCACGGTGCCGTCGAAATTCCTGGTCTCGGCCAGATAGCGCGCGGTGCCGAGCAGCATCGTGGTATGGCCGTCATGGCCGCAGCCGTGGAAGCGGCCGGGAATGGTCGAGCGCCATTTCAGGTTGGTGTTTTCTTCCATCGGCAGCGCGTCCATGTCGGCGCGCAGGCCGATGCGCTTGCCGCCGCTGCCCTTGCCCTTGAGCACGCCGATCACGCCGGTGCCGCCGAGGCCGCGATGCACCTCGATGCCCCAGCCCTTCAGCTTCTCGGCGACGATGCCGGAGGTGCGCACTTCCTCGAAGCCGATCTCGGGATGGGCATGCAGATCGCGGCTGATGGCGGTGAGTTCTTCGGCATAGCCGTCGATGCGGTCGATGGTGGGCATGTCTGTTATCCCGTGACTGGAGATGTTGAGCGAGATTGGGTGGATGGGGTGAAGGCAGGGCCGTTCGGCTTGATGCGGATGCCCGGACGCAGCCGCGTCCAGGGCAGCGCTGCGGTATCGGCCGGCATCGCGCCGGGCGCGGCGCAGATCAGCAGCTTTTCGGCGATCGGCTCGAAATCGGCGCGGAAATGCACCGAGCTCTTGTTGACCAGGATTTTCTGTTCGGTCGGCTCGATGCCGACATAGCGGTACATCGATTGGTCCGCGAGCTGCGCCTTGTGGGAGCCGACGACCACTCGGACGTCACCGATGCGCAGGCAGGCCGACGGTCCCATATCCATGTCGCGTCCGCCATAATAGGGGCCGGACGCCACGAATTTGCCGTCCGACAGTTTTTCGACGACGAAGGTTTCCTTGTAGGGCGCGTCGCCTGGTATGCCGGACTTGCCGCCGAGCGCCAGCGTGACGGTGGCGCCGACGCCGGCCGCATGCGCGGCGCTTGGCCGATTGCGGATCGTAGATCACGCCGGTGGCGCGCGGAGCGCCTTGTTGCGCACCAGCGCGCGCAGCATGCCCGTGGTGTCAGGAATCGCCGCCGGCGCCGGGATTGTCCTGGGTGTCGGCGATGACGATCGGCTTGCTCGCGGATTTCGCCAGCTCCATCGCGTGGCGCACGCCGTCATCGGGCGAATAGATGCGGCCGTCGAAATCGTCCTCGTGGCTCTCGACCAGCGCCACCAGTTTGTCGGCCGCGGCATCCGCATCGGCCTGCGTCCGGCCATAGGCGAACACGCTCGGCCCGCAATCCCGAAATCCGGCGGCCGGGAAACCCGGTGCAAAGGACAGCGTCGGCACCGCGTCGCTCTCCAGCGCCGCGAGCTTTTGATAGATGCCCTTGGTCGGCTGGTCGTTGGTGCATTGCCAGCTGATCGGGATCAGGAACGGCAATTGCCGGAACGCTTTTGCAAAACGCTGCCTTCGTCTTCAGCATCAGCGCGAGATGTCTTGCACAGGCGCGGCCGGTGTCGGCCATGTCGACGTGGGGATAGGTGCGGTAGGCAATGAGCGCATCCGCATGCTCCATCATCTCGGGCGAGACATTGGCATGGAGGTCGAGGCTCACGACCAGCGGCAGGTCCTTGCCGATCACCTTGCGCACGCGGGCAAGCGTTTCGCCTTCGCCGTCGTCGTAGATGCTCGGTCACCATGGCGCCGTGCAGGTCGAGATAGACGGCATCGATCGGTCCGGCCGCGGCGATGCCGTCGACCATCTCCTTCATGACGCGTTCGAAGGCATCCTTGGTGACATGCGCCGATGGGCTGGCGGCCGCCGAAGATCGTCGGGACCAGCTCCCAGCCATTGGCTTCGGCCGCCTCGACGAAGCCGGCGAGGCCGACATTGATGCTGCGCATGACCTTGAGCACGTCGGCGCCATGCGCCATCGACGGCCAGCCGCCGCCATGGACGAAATCGTCATAGGTCGCCTTGGTCGGCGCGAACGTGTTGGTCTCGTGCAGAAAGCCGCCAACGGCGATGCGGGTCATTCAAGTCTCTCGGCCAATGCTTTTCGTTGGGCGGACGTTAAGCGCGTCATCGTGGCAAGCGCAAGCCGTGGAGCAATCCCGTTTTGCATGCCGCCCCACCGTCATTGCCGTAGCGAAGCAATCCATCGCGCAGCGTTTGCGCAGAGTAGATGCGACTTGTCCGCCGTAGCTTCGCAACGAGCGAAGGCGGAAGCAATCCATGTCTGCGGTAGCGCGGTGGCGTCGCTTGCGTGGCTCACGTCAGCGTCGCCAGCAAGCCCGCCATCAAACGGCCGCGCTCGGCGAGGCTGTCGACCTCGATATGTTCGTTGAGCGTATGAGCGTCGGCGCCGCGCACACCCAGGCCATCGAGGGTCGGGATGCCCATCGCGCCGGTAAAATTGCCGTCGGAGCCGCCGCCGGCGCTGCCATGCGGGAGTTCGAGGCCCATCTGCTTGGCGATGCCTGCGCGCGTGTTCATAAAGCGCCATCGTGCCGGCGTCCGGTTCCCACACCGGCCGGGTCACGCCGCGGGTGACCTTGAACGTGACGTCATTGCTGCTCCCGGAAAGCGCGAGCATCCGTTCGACGCCGCGATCGAGATCGGCCTGTCGCTTGGCCATGCTGAGCGCCTCGCCGGTGCAGGTGGTGGCGACGCAATTGACCCATTGGCCGCCATGCACGATGCCGACCGAGAAGGTGCAATCATCGGTCGGTCATGCCGTCGATAGCGATGATCTGGCGTGCCATCTCGCGGATCGCGGAGCGGCCCGATGAGAGCGTGGCGCCGGCATGGCTCGGCTTGCCGATGGCTTCGAGATTGAAGCGGGCGATGGCATATCGCCCGGTGACCACGCCGTTGTTGGCGCGGCCCGGCTCCGGCACCAGCACATATTTGTTGCGGGCGGCTTCCGCCTCGATGATGTCGCGGGTCGACGGCGTGCCGACCTCTTCGTCCGGCGTGAACAGCACGGTGATCGGCAGCGGCGTCGTGAACGCGGCGCGGGCCAGTTGCCGGATCGCTTCGAGCGTGAGGTAGTTGCCGCCCTTCATGTCGAAGATGCCCGGGCCGTAGCATTTGTTGCCTTCGCGCCGCCACTGCCAGCTTTTCGAGCGTGCCGACGGGATGGACGGTGTCGAGATGGCCCGCGATCAGGATCCCGGGCTCGCCCTGCTTCGGATGCGGAAAGCGCGCGCGGACGCAGCCGGCAAACCCTGCCGTCCGGCGATGCGTTCGATGGTCGCACCCATGATGGCCATTTCGCGCGCCGCAAGGTCGAGCATGCGCTCGACCGCGCCGCGCATCCCAGGTCGGGCTTTCGCATTCCACCCAGGCCCGCAAACCCTGCAGCATGGTCTCGGAATCAAAGGGAAGGTTGGCAGGATTCATGAGTGGGTCCTCCCGGTTGGGCCGGAATGTTCTGGGTTCGGTGTGGGCCCTTTACGAGAAGGACCGGCGGCGAATTTGTAAAGGAAAACATGGCGCGTTCAGACCTTCGCGGTGCGAGGTCAGGCGCAACGGTAATTCTGGCATCATTCTTGATTGTAGATTTTGAGGAGGCGCGTTGGCGGAGCTGAACCGGGACTGCAATCCATCCGGCGGCGGGCGCAAGCCGGCCGCGACAGGACCTGTCCGGAGGGCTGTACCTGATTTCTGCCTGAGCGCCGGCGTCACCAGTGTCGTCGGGGTCAAAGGTGTTGTGAAGCTGAATATCGATCCCTATAGTCCGGTGAGAAATTGGGCAGGGGCCTGAACAATAGGCGTTCGGGCGTTGAGACGACAACGGAGATGAAGGAATGAACGTGTTCAGAAAAGCAATTCTTGCTGCCGACCTGTATCGCCGGCCTTGCGGCTGCGGCAACGCCGGCTCTTGCCCAGACCACCTTGCGCGCCGTGATGCATTCGGATCTGAAAATCCTCGATCCGATCTGGACCACGGCCTACATCGTCCGCAACCACGGCTACATGATCTACGACACGCTGCTCGCGCAGGACGAGAAGGGCGACGATCAAGCCGCAGATGGTCGAGAAGTACGAAGCCGCGGCCGACAACAAGAGCTACACCTTCACGCTTCGCGACGGCCTGCTGTGGCACGACGGGCAGCCGGTGACGTCGGAAGACTGCATCGCCTCGATCAAGCGCTGGGCAGTCAAGGACTCTCTCGGTCAGAAGATGATGACCTTCGTCGACTCGATCGCCGCGGTCGACGCCAAGACCTTCACCATCAAGCTCAAGGAACCGACCGGTCTCGTGCTGCTCGGCCTGTCAAAACCCTCGTCCAACGTGCCGTTCATGATGCCCAAGCGCGTCGCCGAGACGGACCCCAACAAGCAGATCGAGGATTTTACGGGATCGGGACCCTTCGTCTTCGCCAAGGATGAATGGAAGCCCGGCGACAAGACCGTCTACGTCAAGTTCGACAAGTACAAGCCGCGCGCCGAGCCTGCATCCGGTCTGGCGGGCGGCAAGGTCGTCAAGGTGGATCGCGTCGAGTGGCGCGCCATTTCCGACGCGCAGCAGGCGGTCAACGCGCTTTCCAAGGGCGAAATCGACTTCGTCGAGCAGCCCAGCCACGATCTGCTCGGGACCCTGAAGAAGGATCCGAACGTCGATATCGTCGTATCGCCGCTGCTGAAGGCGCAATACGTCTTCCGTCCCAACCACGCTGCACAAGCCGTTCGACAATCCGAAGATCCGCCAGGCGCTGTGGTACGCCTTCAATCAGGAAGACTTCCTGATGGCGACCATCGGCGACGAGAACTACATCAAGCCGTGCAAGGCGCTGTTCATCTGCGACACGCCGTTCGCCACGACCAAGGGAATGGATGCACTTCTGACCTCCAACGCCAAGAAGGCGCAGGAGCTGCTGAAGGAAGCAGGCTACGACGGCACGCCGGTGGTGCTGATGCACTCCACCGACCTCAAGGCCCTGACCAACCTGGCGCCGGTGGCGAAATCGCTGATGGAGAAGGCCGGCTTCAAGGTCGACATGCAGTCGATGGATTGGCAGACGCTGGTCGCGCGGCGTGCCAAGAAGGACCCGCCGGACGCCGGCGGCTGGAATGCCTTCCTCACGGCCTGGGTCGCCGCTGACGTGATGAACCCGGTCTCCACCGCCTATGTGAACGCGGCGTGCGACAAGGCGTCGTTCGGCTGGCCCTGCGACGCGCAAGCTGGAGAAGCTGCGCGACGACTTCGCCCGCGAGACCGACCCTGCCAAGCAGAAGGCGATCGCGGAGGCGGTGCAATTGCGTGTCATCGAGATACACGCCCGAGATCCCGGTCGGCGAGTATCGTCCAGCCGGTCGCGATGCGCAAGAACGTCAAAGGCTTCCTGATTGCGCCGGTGCCGGTGTTCTGGAACATCGAAATCACGAAGTGATGTGACGGCTGCGGGCGGCGGTTTCTCCGCCGCCCGTCTCGCTTCGAGGATCGATCGATGTATGGCTACCTGTTCCGGCGACTGCTCGGCACGATCCCCGTGATGCTGGTGGTTGCCGTCTTCATCTTCCTGATGCTGCGGCTGACGCCATCGGATCCGGCGGCGATCATCGCCGGCGACAACGCCACCACCGAACAGGTGGCGCAGATCCGCAGCCAGCTCGGCCTCGACCGGCCGATGGTGGAGCAGTTCTTCATCTGGTCCGGCAAGGTGCTGAGCGGCGATTTCGGCGAGAGCTTCTTCTTCAAGAAGACCGTCGCCTCGCTGATCGGCGAGCGCATCGAGCCGACGCTTTCGCTGGCCTTGTTCACGATGCTGCTGGCAGTGTTGTGTGGCCGTTCCGCTCGGCGTGCTGGCGGCGCACCGGCACGGCTCGTGGATCGATCGCATCGTAATGGGCTTTTCGGTGCTCGGGTTTTCGATGCCGTCCTTCGTCATCGGCTATCTCCTGATCTACCTGTTCGCGGTCTGGCTGGACTGGCTGCCCGTGCAGGGCTATCAGCGGATTTCGGAAGGGCGTCGGCGGCTGGGCTGCGAGGGCTGGTTCTGCCCTCGTTGACGCTGTCGGTGATTTTTGTTGCGCTGATTGCGCGCATGACCCGCACCAGCATGCTTGAAGTGCTGTCCGAGGACTACATCCGCACCGGCGAGCGCGAAGGGACAGAGCGAACGCAAGGTGCTGTTCCGCCACGCGCTGCGCAATGCGGCGGTTCCGATCGTCACCGTGATCGGGCTCGGTGTTGCGCTGCTTGATTGGCGGCGTTGTCGTCACCGAAAGCGTGTTCACGATCCCGGGTCTCGGCCGGCTGACGGTCGACGCGGTGCTGGCGCGCGACTATCCGACGATCCAGGCCGTGATCCTGCTGTTCTCGTTCGTCTACGTCATGATCAACCTGGCGGTCGACATGATCTACACGCGTGCTCGATCCAAGGATTCGCTACTGATGGCCGACGTGATCCTCGACACCCGATCGCCGGCGCCGGCGAAGCCCGCCGCGGCATTTCGCAAGCTGCTGCACAATCCGGGCGTCGTGTTCGGCGCGACCGTCATCGCTGATCGTATTGCTGATGGGGCTGCTCGCGCCGTGGCTCGGCACCATCGATCCCGACCGCGATCAATCCGATCGCGCGCAACAAGGTCCCCGGCGCGGAGTTCTCGCTGCGGACCGACACCGGCGAACGCATCAAGATGATCGCCCTGTTCGGAACAGACGGCCTGGGGCGCGACGTCTACAGCCGCGTGGTCTATGGCGCGCGCGTCTCGCTCCTGGTCGGCGTCTCGGTGGCGCTGATCAGCGTCGCTTGCTGGCCTGTTCATCGGCCTGCTGGCGGGCTTCTTCCGCATTCTCGACGCCATCATCATGCGCATCATGGACGGGTTGATGGCGATTCCGGCCATCCTGCTGGCGATTGCCATGGTGTCGCTGTTCCGCTCCAGCGTGCTGACGGTGATCATCGCCATCACGGTCCCGCAAATCCCCGGCGTGGTCCGGCTGGTGCGTTCGATCGTGCTCAGCGTGCGCGAGGAGCCCTATGTCGAGGCGGCGGTCACGCTCGGCACCTCGACCCCGAAATTGCTGTGGCGGCATGTGCTGCCCAACACGATCGCGCCGATGATCGTGCAGGGCACCTTCATCTGCGCTGTCCGCCATTCTCATCGAGGCCATCCTGTCGTTCCTCGGCATCGGCGTGCCGCCGGAAGTGCCGACCTGGGGCAACATCATGGCCGAGGGCAGACAGGTGTTCAGCCTGTTCCCGCACAACATCATCTATCCCGGCGTGTTCCTCGCGATGACGATCCTCGCCGTCAACGTGCTGGGCGACGGATTGCGCGACACGCTCGATCCCAAGATGGCGAAGCGGGTCTGACATGGCAGCACCCGTCCTCGAAGATCGCCAATCTTTCCGTCGCCATCAAGGGCAGTGGCGACCGGCCGCACGCCGTGCGGGGCATCAACATCACCGTCGGCGCCAACGAGATCGTCTGCGTCGTCGGCGAATCCGGCTCCGGCAAATCGGTTACCGCGCAGGCGGTGATGGGTCTCCTGCCGAAGAACGCGATGCAGGTCGAGACCGGTTCGATCCGGCTGCAGGGCGAGGAGCTGACCACCAAATCGGACGCCGAGCTGCGCGCGATCCGCGGCACCCGCATGGCCATGGTGTTCCAGGAGCCGATGACCGCGCTCAATCCGGTCGAGCGGGTCGGCGACCAGATCGGCGAAGTGCTGGAGATTCACACCGACCTCGACCCGAAGGAGCGCCGCAAGCGCGTGCTCGAGATCATGCGCGCGGTGCATCTGCCCGATCCCGAGCAGATGATCGACGCCTATCCGCATCAGCTCTCCGGCGGCCAGCGCCAGCGCATCATGATCGCGGCGGCGCTGGTGCTCGATCCCGCACTGCTGATCGCCGACGAACCGACCACCGCGCTCGACGTCACGACGCAGGCGCAGATCCTGAAACTCGTGCGGGAAATGCAGGGCCGCAAGAAGACCGGGGTGCTGTTCATCACCCATGATTTCGGCGTCGTCTCCGAGATCGCCGACCGCGTCGTGGTGATGCAGCTGGGCCGCGATCGTGGAGCAGGGCCCGTGCGAGGAGGTGCTGCGCAACCCGCGCGAGGACTACACCAAGATGCTGCTGGCCGCGGTGCCGAGCATGACGCCGCCGAAGCGCTCGCCGGTGAGCGGAGCCGGTGGTGCTGCAGACCGAGAAATTGTTCAAGACCTACGGCAGGCGCTCGCTGTTCCAGCCGAAGGCGCGGATCGTCACACGCGGTCAGCGACGTTTCGCTGACAGTGCGGCGCGGCGAAACGCTCGGCATCGTCGGCGAGATCCGGCTCCGGCAAGTCGACGGTGGCGCGTTGCGTCGCGCGGCTGGTGCGAGCCGACCAGCGGCGCGATCCGGATCGACAACGTCGACATCGCGTCGATGCAGGAAGCGAAATTCCGCCCGATGCGGCGGCGGGTGCAGTTCGTGTTTCAGGATCCCTACCGGTCGCTCAATCCGCGCCGCACGGTCGGCGAAGCCATCATCGAGGGGCCGATGAATTTCGGCCTCGGCGCGCAAGGAAGCCTTGCAGCGCGCGCGCGACCTGATGGCGGTGGTGCATCTGTCGCCGGATGCGATCGACCGTTACCCGCACCAGTTCTCCGGCGGGCAGCGCCAGCGCATCTGCATTGCGCGGGCGCTGGCGATGGAGCCGGAACTCCTGATCGGCGACGAGCCGGTCTCGGCGCTGGATGTCTCGGTGCAGGATCAGGTGCTGAAGCTGCTCGACGAGGTGCGCCGCAAGTTCAATCTCGCGGTGCTGTTCATCACGCACGATCTGCGGGTCGCAGCCCAGGTCTGCGACCGCATCGCGGTGATGCAGCGCGGCGTCATCGTCGAACAGGGCACGACGTCGGAGGTCTTTGCCGCGCCCCGGCACGAATACACCAGGGCGCTGTTCGACGCGGCTCCGGGACGAAACAGGGAGTTTTTTGCGGGCGCCGCTGCCGGGGCCTGATCGGCGCGGCCTGGCTATCGATCCATCACGAGCCGACCCGCAACGGCGCGCCCAGTTTGCGCAAATACGAAATGACAGACAGCGCGGTGATGCGGCCGGTTTTTGGATTGTCCGACGGCACGTTTTCGATCGACATCGAGAAGCTTGCGGAATCCGAGACGACCTCGACCCGGTGCACGTTCCCGTTCGAGCGAGGGGCCGGCCCGCGGCTCGTTGCGGTAGGAACTGTCCACGCCTGCGTGGCGGCCTTTGTGACACCTCTTGCTGATCCATCTCGCACGATACCGACGCTTAGCGGCTGCCACCCGGTATCAGCACGAACCGGCGCCAGCCTCGCCGATCGAGCCCTTGCCGGCCGGTACGAACGCATACGCAGCGTGCATGGGGCGACGTAGGATCGGTCTTGATCCAGATCAAACGATCCAACGACCGACGCGAACACGCACCGCCAACAACTTTGCCAATGTCGGGCTTCTCGCAACCAACCCGTTACTTCAGTACCTACGCAGAGCGCTGAACGCTGCGCGGTGCGAACGCCTCGTCGTCGCCGGCCTGCAGGCTGCCAGCCGGCCAAAGGCGTCTTGGATCACCTTGATGAGGCAGGAGGTATCAGCCGCCGCTGGTCCGTGATTGAGGCGCCCCATCATCGACCGCCTCCGCAGCGAATCGCATTGAACAGCGACAGGAATCACTGTTCGCGGAAGCCATCAACGACTTTCGCAACAAAATCTGCCATTAGGAGACGCTTGTAGTCGGAGCCTATCGCTGGAGTCTGCACAACACGCCTGGCGCTCTCAGCGTGAGAGAGCGCGCAAAACTCCGTCATAGTCGGATGCGCCCCCCGCTGTTGATGAAGGCTTGAAGACGGACGCGCTGCCAGGCGGCGCCGCTGTCGTCGTCGTCGCCCGACACCCAGCGCATGCTCGTGTCGTATCCGCCGAAACTTGGAGGCGCCGCCGCGGAGCTGCGACCGCTGTTTGAGCAATTCCATACCGGAGGAGCGATGAATGAACCAGCGCTTCGCCGAGGGGACACGAGACCCAGCCACAATCGGTGAGCACTCACCTGACTCGGGTCGGTGCCATCGCGTTGAGGCAGAAATTCTGAAATTTGTAAAAGCAATTAAAGTCATCTCCGGGCGCCACGGTGAGCGAATTCAACCTTACTGGCTGTGACGCATGATGTGCTGCCACATCATCATGCGCTCCCTCATGCTGGCGTTCGACGCGGACGTTGTCGAACTCGATCCGCTGAGCGAGGTGTATTGTCGGCACTTGATCCGCAGCCTCCCAGCTTCAGCCGGCGATTCGAGGCTCGGCAGAACGGCACCAGCCACGGCGCTGACACAGCGGCTGCGTGACGAGCTTGGGGTTGCGCCCGGAAGCCGCGACCGAAGCGCTCATGGAGCCCACCACGGCGCTGCTGGTGCCATGCTGTTCCGGCAGCACTCTATGCGGTGGTGCGCCGGCGTACATCTGGCGTATCAGACATACGGAAGCGGCGAGCTTGGATATCCTGATCATGCCTGGCTTCGTGTCACACGTGGAACGCGCTCTTGGGAGCATCCTCGTGCCGGGCATTTCTGGTTTCGTTGATGGCGCTGGGCGGCCTCATCCTGTTCGATCGTCGCGGTGTCGGGCTGTCGGACCGGGTCAGGATCAGCCCCGGAGCGTCGTGAAGTCACCGGCGCGGCGATATCGGCACCGTGCTGCGGGCGAGCGCGCACGGCGTCGCGTCGTCCTGTTCGGGGCGTCGGAATGCGGGCCGGCATGCATCAAGTTTGCGGTCGATGAATCCCGCCTCGTGGCTGGCCTCATTCTGTTCGGCTCATTGGCCAAGGGCAATTGGGCGCCGGACTATCCTGCACGCGTTGCGGGCAACGCCAATATGACGCCTGGCGCCAGCAGCTCGTCGCCGAATGGGGGTGGCCCTGCCGGGATCGACGACCTTCGCGCCGAGCCTTGTCTCGCGATCCCACGGCGCGGGCCGCAGGCCGGGCTGTTGCGCGCGCGGCCTCCAGTCCCGGCGGCATCTGGGCCGTGCTCACCGCGTTGCGACACCGACGTGAAGGCCTCTCCCGCCACGGGTTTCTGTGCCTACACGCTGGCGCTGCACTCGCGGGAACGACTGCCGTGCAGGTGGGCGCTGGCGGCAGGCCGCGATATGGCCAGGCCAAATCACTGGCGCGCAATGCTCGACGCTGGCGTGTCGGTCGTCTGCGCGCCACCCGAGGCGGTGGTGATAGGGATCGTCTTAGTCGATCACCTCGTCGGCGCGGATGAGTAACAGGTGGCACGGTGAGGCCGAGCGCCTTGGCGGTCTTCATGTTGATCACGTGACGCACCTTGTGTGACGCACCTTGTGCAGTCTACGCGCTAAGGGGTTTTCCGGACGACCCGTTGCTAGGCGTAAGAGCAACAATCTTGCTCAGAATTGACTGGCTTTCGGGACTGATCGGAGCGTTGCTGTGGTGACTTGGGCGGCTAAGGCGCGCTTCAGGGTCCTGCCCTGCCGGGTGATTTGCCCGGGCGGGGCTGAGGTGGTGCGGCGGATGGCGCCGCATGAACTTCAGAGGATCCCATGACCAAGCCCAAAACCAAGCCGAAGGCTGCGACCCGCTCAACCGCCCGAAAGACCGCCAAGCCCGCCCCAAATGCTGCGGATGTAACAAAACGCGCGTGAATTGAAATTGGCGGGCAACAGAGGGCCGGCGTTAGGCCGACGACGGTCTGGATCAACGCGCTTGCGATGTTTCCGCGCCGGCTTGACCGGCTCCACGGACGGAGCGGCACAAGCCTCAACGCCCACGATCACAAGAGAGACCACGGTTTTTTGCCAAGAGAACAGGTTTTGCGCAAAACCAGCCGGCACCATCGCATTCATTCTTCTTCTCGGCTTGATGGCCTCCCTGCCCGGCTTCGTCGACATGGCGCTGCCGGCACTCGCCAATACTGCTGCGCTCTCGATGTCCCGACACCCAGCGCCGGCCTGACCATCAGCAGCTATATGATAAGTTTCGGCATTGCCCCGCTGATATTCGGCCCGGTTTCGATGGATGGGGCCGCAAGCCGGTCGTGACATTTGGCTGCATCATCTTCCGTCATCGCCGGCATCGGATGCGTTCTCGCATCCTCACTGCCGATATTGATAACATACCGCATCATCCAGGGCGTCGGCGCGGCAGCCATGACGCTCGCCATCGTCATCGCCCGCGACTCGTTCGACGACAATGTCGTCCGCGAAAAGATATCGTATATCGGCCGAGATCATCCAGCTGGTCGAGCAATCGCATCTGCCGGCCAAGCGCACCTTGGACAAACTCGGTATCCCCCGCGCCACGTTCTACCGCTGGTATGACCGATACCGTGAGGGCGGCCCTGAGGCGCTGGATGACCGCCGTTCCCGACCAGATCGTGTCTGGAACCGGATCCCGGACAATGTCCGCCGCCAGATCATCGACCTGGCGCTGGATCTTCCAGAACTGTCGCCGCGGAGCTGGCGGTACGGTTCACCGACGAGAGGAAATATTTTGTCTCGGAGGCATCGGTCTATCGGCTGCTGAAGGCGCATGATCTCATCACCAGCCCAGCGTACGTTGTGATCAAGGCGGCGAACGAGTTCAGGGACAGACGTTGATAAACGTCGCGCCTCTGAGAGCGCGACATCATCTCGACCCCCACTCAGCCCCATCCCCTTGGGGCTGCTTAGGTGAATTTTAGCTCTGAACGGGAGGTAGCCTGGGACATGGGCTGCCTGCCCTTGACGGGATTCGGGATCCCGACGCCCAGCTTGGCCGTGGATGCGTTACGGCTCCGCAGCGAGGAGGTAGGGACCGCCCCGCGGCTGGAGCTCTGGGGGCGAGGAGCCGGGAGCGGCCCTGGCAACGCGAAGGGCACCGACGCGCCGCCGAAAAACCTACGCGGAGACGGGGCGAATCGTTCCTACTGAGGGTTCGTTGGACCCTCAAGCAACGGTTAATGTCGGTTAAGGAACGCTAAGCCGGTTCTGGCAGGTTGCACGGCAGATCACCCGAAACGAGGGCCTGCCGATGTTGAGCCTGATCGAAGCTGCCAGGGTATCGGGGCAATCGAAGTCTATAGTATTGCTGGCCTAACGTTTCGGCCGACGGACTAACCTCATGGCTGCCACATCCTTGAGCCGAATGGTCGTGCCGTGCATCGCTCTTGTTGCTGCCTTTGGCACGGCGCTTGTCTTCGCCATCCAGCACATCCGCCGCGCGTCGCCGGTTGACACCAAGGTCGCAACCGACGTGCCGGCGGTCTCAAAGCCGGCATTGGGTCCGCGAGATCAGGATCCGGCCGCCCTCGCAGCGGCAAAAGCAAAAGTCGACGCCGTGGCAGAGGCGCTTGCTGGATCGCCCCTAACGCCGGACAGCGGCGACGGCGAGCCAGCCTTCGATATTGCCCAGAATCGAGCCGACGGGCGAAGCGGTCATCGCGGGCCGGGCCATGCCGGGCGCAACTGTGGAACTACTACGGAACGGTGAATTCCATGATCGCGCGGTCGCCGATCAATCGGGACAATTCGTTATGGTGCCGCCCCGGCTTCCCTCAGGCACTTACGACCTGACGTTGCGTGCGCAACAGCCCGACGGCAAACAGGCCAGGTCCAAACAGAGCGTAGCGGTGGAGCAATACGTAAACTGAACGCGAAGTAATA
>ERZ1370068.931-contig-10851_pt1 | contig 17484 bp, 23 predicted proteins | sample MGYA00561227_ERZ1370068 | MGnify/ENA primary metagenome ERZ1370068 (study PRJEB38410, sample SAMEA6850437) | metagenome | study: Metagenomic assessment of the ecological functions of the soil: analysis of the soil microbiota associated with the...
CCGACGAGCGCGTGCTGCCCGGCGGCACCGCCTACATCACCGACCTGGGCATGACCGGCCCGATCGATTCGGTCATCGGCGTGGACAAGGACCATCATCATCCAGCGCTTCCTCACCCAGATGCCGGCCCGCTTCGAGCCGGCGAAGGGCCCGGCCGCCCTGCGCGGCCGTCGTCATCGCGGTCGATCCCGACACCGGCCGCGGCGACCTCGATCCATCGCCTGAACGTCCCCGCGTGATCCTCGACGGGCAAGCCGGTCGCCGACAAGCGTGCTGGCCGGCGTGCGCGCCGGGGTCGGATGCGCTTGCGCGCGCGCACGGGCGTCGCGCCCACGCTGGCCGTGGTGCTGATCGGCGACTTCGCGCCGTCGAAGGTCTACGTCGCGCAACAAGAAGCGCGCGGCCGACAGCGTCGGCATCGCCTCGCAGGACTTCATCCATCCCGCCGGGCCTGAGCCAGGGCGAGCTGGTGGACCTGCTCCGCTCGGCTGAACGCGGACCGCTCGATCCACGGCATCCTGCTCCAGCTGCCGCTTGCCCGACGGGGCTCGACGAGGACGAGGCCATCGAGCGCCATCGCACCCGCGAAGGACGCCGACGGCCTGCATCCCACGAACCTCGGCCGGCTGCTGGCCGGCGCGCCGACGACTGTGCCGTGCACGCCGGCCGGCTGCCTCGGAGATCCTCGACCACTACGGCGCCGAAGCTGAAGGGCGCCGAGGCCGTGCGTGGTGCGGACGCTCGCGCCTCGTCGGCAAGCCGCTGGCCCAGCTCCTGCTGGCCCGTCACGCCACGGTCACGATGTGCCACACGCGCGACGCGCGATCTCGCCGAGCACACGCGGCGGCGCCGACGTCCTCTGCGTGGCCGCCGGACGTCCGCGGACGATCGGGGCGACATGGTCGAAGCCGGGGGCGTGGGTGATCGACGTCGGCATCAACCGCCTCGACACCGGCAAGCTCGTCGGCGACGTCGACTTCGACTCCGTGAGCCCGCGGCTGCCGCCATCACGCCGGTTCCGGGCGGCGTCGGCCCCATGACCGTCGCCATGCTGATGCGCAACACCCTGCTGGCCGCCACGCCGCCAGGCTCGGCGGCGTGCTCACCCATCCCGGGTGCCGGAGGCGTGAGCCCGCGCTCGGACGTGGAGGGACCGTCGTGAAGCCGCATGGCTGAGCAGCGCAGGTCCTCGACCGTCTCGCCAGCTCACCGAGCAGCTGCGCGGCGTCGTCGAGGAGCGGTTTCCGGCGGTGTGGGTCGAGGGAGAGTCTCGAACTTCCAGGCTCTACGGCTCAGGGCCACGCGTACTTCACGCTGAAGGGACGATGAGCGCGCAGCTGCGTGCCGTGCTCTTTCGCAACCGGATGCGCCGGCTGCGCTTCGAGCCCAGGCGACGGCCTGCAGCGTCACGCCGTTCGGCAGCCGTCGAGGTCTACGCGCAGCGCGGCGAGTACCAGTTCGTGGTCGAGCTGCTGGAGCCGCGCGGGCTCGGCGCGCTCCAGCTCGCGTTCGAGCAGCTCAAGGTGCGGCTCGACGCGCCGAGGGGCTCTTCGACGGAGCGCCGCAAGCGCCCGCTGCCGCGCTTTCCGCGGCGAGATCGGCATCGTCGACCTCCCTAGCGGCGCCGCGGTGCGCGACATCGCTGCGCATCATCGGCCGGCGCTTCGGTGGGGCTGTCGATCGTGATCGCGCCGGCCCGTGTCCAGGGCGACGGCGCGGCGGCCGAGGTCGCCCAGGGGATCGCGATCTCAACGCGCTGGGCGGCGTCGACGTGATCATCGTCGGCCGCGGCGGCGGCTCGCTCGGAAGATCTGTGGGCCTTCAACGACGAGATGCTGGCCGCACCATCGCCGGCTCCAAGGTCCCGGTCATCTCCGCCGTCGGCCACGAGGTCGACTTCACCATCGCCGACTTCGTGGCCGACGTGCGGGCGGCCACGCCCTCCAACGGCCGCCGAGCTGGTGGTGCGCGAGAAGCGCGCGGTGCGCCGAGAGCGTCTGCGATCTCGCGCGTGCGGCTGCGAGCGCGCGATGCGCCGACGGCTCGGACGCACCGCGACCGCCAGCACCGGCACGCTGCGGCCGGCGCGTGCTCACCGACCCCGGCCGCCCGCTGCGCGACCTCGAACGCCGGCTCGACGACGCGCGTCCGCCGCCTGCGCCAGGCCGCCGCTCGCCGCGCTCGGGCCGCGCCACGCATCGCGTGGACGCTCGCCGCGGCGCGGCCTGCGCGCGGTACCAGCCCGTTCGTGCGCACTCGACGACGGACCGCCGCATCGCCTCGAGCGCTGCGACGCCCGGCTGGCAGCGGCATGACGCGCGCGCTGGTGCGCTCGCAGCCACCGGCTCGGCGCGGCGGCCGGCCGGCTCGATTCGCTGTCGCCGCTGGCGGTGCTCGGCCGGGGCTACAGCTTGACGCCGACGCCGGCCGGCGAGCATCGTGCGGAGTCGGCGCGACGTGTCGCGCCGGCGACGCCGTGCGCGGTGCTGCTGGCCCGACGGAGCCTCGACTGTCGCGTGGACGCGACCAAGGAGCACGGATGACCGACCTCAAGTTTGAAGACTGCCTGACGCGGCTCGAGCAGATCGTGAGCGCGCTGGAGGCGGGCAACCTGCCGCTGGAGGACTCGCTGAAGGTGTTCGAGGAGGGCGTCAGCGCTGGCCCGGCACTGCTCGCGCGTATCTCGACGAGGCCGAGCGCCGCATCGAGCTCCTGGTGAAGGACGACACGGGCGCCACCACCACCCGGCCGCTGGCCTGGGAAGGCGGAGGACGAGGCGTGAGCGCCTCGACTTCAGCGGCCTATCTCGACGAGCGCGCAAGACGCTGGTCGACGCCGCGCTCGACCGGCGTGCTGCCGCCCGAGACGACGCGCGCCCACCACGGTGCACCGGGCCATGCGCTACAGCGTGCTGGCCGCCGGGCAAGCGCCTGCGCCCGATCCTCGTCATCGCCGGGGCCGAGGCCGTCGGCGGCACGGGCCGAGACGGTGCTCGATACCGCGTGCGCGCTCGAGCTGATCCACGCGTACTCGCTGATCCACGACGACCTGCCGGCGATGGACGACGACGACTACCGGCGCGGGCGCCTCACCAACCACAAAGGTGTTCGGCGAGGCCATGGCCATCCTGGCCGGCGACGCGCTGCTCACGCTGCGCCTTCCGGCTCGTCGCCGAGCCAACGCCGCGCGCGGCGGCCGAGCCCGCGGTGGTGGCGCGAGGTCATCGTCGAGATCGCGCGACGCCGCCGGCACCGACGGCATGGTCGGCGGGCAGGTGGTCGACATCGAGTCGGAAGGCAAGGCGATCTCGCGCCGAGATGCTCGACTACATCCACCTGCGCAAGACCGCGGCGCTCATCCGTGCCTCGCTCCGGGTGGGGGCGCTGCTGGTCCGGCGGATCGCCGGCGGACCAGGTGGACGGCGATCAGCCGGGACGGCCAGTCGCTCGGTCTGGCCTTCCAGATCGTCGATGATATCCTCGACGTCGAGGGCAACCTGGCCGAGCTCGGCAAGTCCGCCGGCAGCGACGAGCGTAAGCAGAAGGCAACGTACCCGGCGCTCCACGGCCTGCCGACCTCGAAGCGCACGGGCCCGGGAGCTCATCGACGCAGACCAAGCGCATGCTGCGAGCCGCTCGGCCCCGCCGCCGATCCCATCCGCGCCCTGGCCGACTACGTGCTCGAGCGGAGGTCGTGAGGATGTCCGCCATCACCGGCGTCTACGCGTCGCGAGATCCTCGACTCGCGCGGATTTCCCACCGTCGAGGTCGAGATCCAGCTCGAGTCCGGCGCGTGGGGCCGGGCCGCGGTGCCCTCGGGCGCCTCCACGGGCAAGCGCGAGGCCGTCGAGCTGCGCGACGGCGACAGCCAGCGCTACCGCGGCAAGGGCGTGCAGCAGCGCGGTGCGCAACGTCGAGGAGACGATCGCCGCCGGAGATCGATGGCATGGAGGCCAGCGGAGCAGGCGTCCATCGATCAGGCGCTGCTCGAGCTCGACGGCACGCCGAACAAGTCGGCGCTCGGCGCCAACGCCATCCTGGCCGTCTCGCTGGCGGTGGCCCGGGCCGGCGGCCGACGACGCCGGCCTGCCGCTCTACGCGTACCTGGGCGGGGTCGGCGGCCGGCTGCTGCCGGTGCCGATGATGAACGTCATCAACGGCGGCGCCCACGCCGACAACGGCATCGACTTCCAGGAGTTCATGCTGGTGCCGGCCGGCGCCGAGCTCGTTCTCCAACGCGCTGCGCATGGGCGTGGAGGTCTTCCACGTCCTCAAGGAGATCTGCTCAAGAGCAAGAAGCTCAGCACCGGCGTCGGCGACGAGGGCGGCTTCGCGCCGGCGCTGGCGTCGAACACGGCGGCGCTCGATCTGCTGATGGAAGCGATCGAGACGCGCCGGCTACCGGCCGGGCGACGACGTCGCGCTGGCGCTCGACATCGCGGCCAGCGAGTTCGCCGAGGACAGCGGCCGCTATCGCCTGCGCCCGCGAGAACGTGGTCCGCTCGAACGCCGACGAGATGGTCGGCCGCTACGAGGCGCTCGTCGAGCGCTATCCGATCGTGTCGATCGAGGACGGCCTCGGCGAGGACGACTGGGGCGGGCTGGGGCGCTGCTGACGCAAGCGGCTCGGCGGCACGCGTGCAGCTGGTGGGCGACGACCTGTTCGTCACCAACCCCGCCATCATCCAGCAGGGCATCCAGAAGTCGATCGCCAACGCCGTGCTGGTGAAGGTCAACCAGGTCGGCACGCTGACCGAGACGATGCAGGCCATCGAGCTCGCTAAGCGCGCCGGCCTACGGCACCGTCATCTCGCACCGCTCGGGCGAGACCGAGGACACCTTCGTGGCCGACCTGGCGGTGGCGGTCAACGCCGGCCAGATCAAGACCGGCTCGCTGGCCCGCAGCGAGCGCACCGCCAAGTACAACCAGCTCCTGCGCATCGAGGAGGAGCTGGGGCACGCCGCCTCCTGGCCCGGGCGCAGCCTCTACACGCGTAGCGGCCGATGAGCTCCCGCGTGCTCGGCGGCACCGCCGCTCGTCCTGCTGGTCGCCGGCGTCGCCGGCTACGCCGGCAACCAGATCCTCCGGGTGACGCGCAGATGCGCGCGCGAGATCGCCACGCATGGAGCGCGAGATCACGACGCTGCGCGCCGCACGCGACGAGCTGACCCGCACCGATCGAGCGCCTGCGCAACGATCCCGCCTACGTCGAGAAGCTCGCCCGCGAGGAATTCGGGCATGGTGCGTCCCGACGAGACCGTGCTGGAAGTTCCCTCCGCCCCTCGCTGCAGCGTCACCATGGACTGGTTCTGGTCGACCGGACCCGTTCTGGTTCGCGCTGTTCCTCGTGACGCATGTTCTTCAACGCGCGCGCCGCCTTCAAGCTGCTGGTGGACTGGAAGGGCATGGTGACCACCTGCCGCTTCGTGGAGGACGCCTACGCCGCGCTCGACCGCCTGCCCGACCGAGGCGGCGCTGGAGCACGAGCCCGCGCGCCCCGGTGCTTCGTCCACCTGGTGCCGGCCTTCCACGAGCCGGCCATCGCCGAGACGCTGAGCGCGCTGCTCGGCTCCCGCTATCCGCACGGCCGCCTGCACGTGATCGTGGTGACCGCGAAGAGGAGGATCGGCGCCGCACCCGGCGATGCCGGCCACGACCGCCGGAGCTGGTGCGGCGCTTCCGCGCCGACGCTGCCGCCCTGGCAGCAGAAGATGCTGACGCTCGTGGTGGCGCGCCTGGCCGGAGGCCGCAAGGCCCATCAGCTCAACTGGGCGCTCCGTCCCGAGACGCTCCGCGGCCGTGCTCGGCGAGACGCTGGGACCCGGCACGCCGTCTACGTGGGCGTGAGCGACGCCGACTCGCTGCCCGACGCGAACGTCTACCGCTGGATCGCCGCCGACGTGCTGGGCGGTCGCGGGCGGACTGCCTACCAGGGGTCACGCTGTCGCTGGCCAACTTCGAGCGGCTCGGCGCTGCGCGGCCGGGTGTGCGCAGTCCAGCAGTCGTCGATCTTCATCCGGGTGTCGATCGCGCGCCTGATCAACGAGGTGCAGCGGGTCGCGTGGTTCGGCGCTTGCAGGCCCGCGTCGCCGCGGCTGGCCGGCCTCGTGCGCCCCGCGTTCGAGCTCGGCTTCCGGCGCTCGCAGATCTGCCTCGGCCACAACCACGTTCCTGCGCCTCGACCTGTTGACCTGCGCTCGACGGCTTTCCGACTTCGGCGCCACCGAGGACTCCACGCTCGGCTACGCGCTCGGCGCCCGCGGCGTCCTCATCGGGGCCCTGCCCGATGGTGGAGCTGGTCGACTTGCCCGAGACGACCGACAAGCTGGTCCGGCAGAACGCGCGCTGGTACAAGGGCGTGCTCGACGACGTCGGCTTCCTGGTGCGGCAGTGGCGCGCCGCGCCGACGCGCGTTCAACTTCGCCCAGCTGGCCCGGCACGTCGGCAACAAGGTGGTGGAGTGGCCGATCGCCGCGCGTCGTCTACCCGGTGGTCGGCTTCCTCGGCTGGCACCTGGCCTACCGGTTCTCCGACCACCCGCGTGATGTTCGTGCTCGGCATCGCGTTTCCGTCGATCTCGCTCGGGCTCACGATCTGGGTCGGCGGCATCGTCACCCAGGATCTGATCGAGAGCCTCGTGCCCTACTTCCCGCGGCCGGTGAACGTCGCGCGCACGTCGCTGGCCGCGAAGTTCTGGGGCACCTTCCGCTGCCAGACCTACTGGCTGCTGGCCACCCGCGGCGCGTGGCGCGTGCTGCTGGCGCTCGGCCGCTCCGGCCGGTTCGAGCCCGCCAAGACCGACCGCGTGACCGGTTGAGCGGTCCGGCCGACCCGACGGTCGAGGCCGATCGACGCGATGGGCGTGACCGCCGATGATGACGCGTCGGGCAGTGGGGCGGTGGGCTCGTCGCCACGGTGGCGTTGCTCGCCGGCGGATGCGCCACCATGTCGCCGAGCGAAGAGCGCCGCCTCGGGCAGTGAGGCCGCCCAGGAAGTCGAGCAGACCGTCGGCTCTGCTGCGCGATCCGAAGCTGGTGGGCTACGTCCGGTCAGGTGGGCGGCCGACTGGCGCACGCGGCGCAGCGTCCCGACGTCACCTGGCGATTCAACGTGGCGGACGATCCGGACGCCAATGCGTTCGCGCTCCCCGGCGGATGGGTCTACGTGACCCGGGTCTGCTGGTGCTGCTGAACAGCGAGAACGAGCTGGCCGGAGTGATCGGCCACGAGATGGCGCACGTGCTGGAGCGCCACGCCGCGCGCCGGGCCAGCGCGGCCACGCCCTTCGCGGTGATCTTCGGGGTTCCGGCCGCCATCCTGGGCTCGGTGAGCCCGACGCTGGGCGGCATCGTCGGCGGGCACGGGCCGGCTCGCGTCGAGTGCGGCCCTGGCCTCGTACAGTCGCGATCAGGAGCGAGCAGGCCGATCAGCGCGGCATCGTGCTGGCCGCGCGCGCCGGCTATGAGCCTCGCCGCGCTGGCCACCTTTCTCCGGACGCTCGAGCGCGAGGAGGAGCTGGCCGGCCAGGATCCCGACCGCCGGAGCTTCTTCGCGACGCACCCCGCGACGCCCGAGCGGGTCGGCAGCGTCGAGACGGCCGCGCGCTCGCGTGACCCGCGCGCCGGGGACACCGATCGCGGGCGGCCGATCGGCGTTCGTGGGCCGGCTCGAGGGTCTCGTGGTTGGTGACGATCCGGCGACCGGTGTCTTCCTCGGCTCGCTGTTCGTGCAGCCGGACCTCGACGTCGCCCTGACGATGCCGGCGGGCTGGAAGACCATCAACACGCCGGACGTCGCCGCCGCGGTCGCGCCTGACGGCGACGCCGCGGTGCTGCTGAACCTGGTCGGTCCCGGCGACGATCCGGTGGCGGGCGCCAAGGCCGATGGCCTCCCCGAGGCGCAGCTCAAGCGGGTGCAGCGGCTGCAGATCGCCGCGTTGCCCGCCGCACGCCTGATCGCCGACACGCGGGAGAACGATCGGGTCACGCTGACCTGGATCGCCCACCGAAAGCGCATCTTCCGCGTGACCGGGATGACGCGCAGCCGCGACTGGGGGCACTACGGCCCGATCGTTCGAGCGGACGGCCGCGGGCTTCCGGCCGCTGCGCGCCGCCGACCGGGAGCGCATCGTCGAAGCCGGCTGCGCCTTCGGATGGCCACGGCCGGGGAGACGGTGGGGCAGGTGCTGGCCCGCGGCGGCGGGACGTGGAATGCCGCGCGGACCGCGGTGGCCAACGGCACGACGGTGGGCGCCCGCCTCGAGGCGGGCTGGCCGGTCAAGGTGCCGGTGTCCCAGCGCTACGGCGGCTGAGGAACACGGGCCCCGCGGTAGAATAGCAGAGATGGCGTCGGCCAGCGGCAAGCGAGGTCCTCAGGGTCGCGAAGGAAACTCTGCCGTACCGGACCGAGCTCACGCCGCTGGCGTTCCTGCGGCGCAGCGCGTACGTCTTCCCCGAGCGCACCGCGATCGTGCACGGCGCAGCGGCGCTACACCTATCGGCAGTTCGAGGAGCGGGCCAATCGGCTGGCCTCGGGGCTGCGCGGCGATGGGCCTGCGACACCTCGATCGCGTGGCCGCCATCCTGCCCGAACATCCCGGCCATGCTCGATGCTGCACTGCGCGTGCCCGCCGCCGGCCTCGTGCTGGTGCCGGTCAACACGCGGCTCAGCCGCGACGAGATCGGCTACATCCTCAAGCACTCGGGAGCCCGGGCGCTGTTCGTGGACCAGGAGTTCGAACCGCTCGTCACGCCGCTCGACCTGCCGGGCGTGACCGTCATCCGCGTCGACGACACCGGCGCCCCCGGCGATCCCGTACGAGGACTTCCTCGCCGCGCAGTCGGCCGGAGCCGTGCGAGCCGTGGATCGAGGACGAGCTCGAGACGATCTCGATCAACTACACCTCCGGCACCACCGGGCGTCCCAAGGGCGTCATGATCCATCACCGCGGCGCCTATCTGAACGCGATCGGCGAGGTGCTCGAGACCGGCATGACGTTCGAGTCGACGCTATCTCTGGACGCTGCCGATGTTCCACTGCAACGGCTGGTGCTTCACGTGGGGCGTGACGGCGATGGGCGGTACGCACCTCTGCCTGCGCCGCGTGGAGCCGGGCCGGATCTGGGACCTGATCGACGGCGAGGGCGTGACGCACTACTGCGGCGCGCCCACCGTGCAGATCGGCATCGTGAACGATCCCAAGGCGCACGCGCTGACGCGTCCGGTGACGTGCGCGGTGGCCGGCGCGCCGCCCTCGCCGACGCTGCTCGCGCGTCTGAAGGAGCTGGGCTTCCGCCCGGTGCACGTGTACGGCCTCACCGAGACGTACGGCCCGCACACCGTGTGCGCGTGGGACGCGGGATGGGATCGGCTGCCCGGCCGACGAGATGGCGCGCAGGCCGCCCGCCAGGGGCAGGGGTACGTCGTCGCCGACCTCGTGCGCGTGGTGGACGAGCACGATGCAGGACGTCGACCATGGACGGCGAGACGCTGGGCGAGGTCATCATGCGCGGCAACAACGTCATGAAGGGCTACTTCGAGCAGCCGGACGCCACCGCCGAGGCGTTCCGCGGCGGCTGGTTCCACTCCGGCGACCTGGCGGTGTGGCATCCCGACGGCTACATCGAGCTGCGCGACCGCAAGAAGGACATCATCATCTCGGGCGGCGAGAACATCTCGACCATCGAGGTGGAGCAGACGGTCGCCAAGCACCCGGCGGTGATGGAGTGCGCGGTGGTCGCCGTCCCCGATGAGAAATGGGGCGAGCGGCCGAAGGCGTTCGTGACGCTCAAGCCCGGGCGGAGCGCCACCGAGGCGGGAGATCATCGAGTTCTGCCGCCAGCACATCGCGCACTTCAAGTGCCCGGCCTCGATCGAGTTCGGCGACCTGCCCAAGACGTCGACGGGCAAGGTGCAGAAATTCGTGCTGCGTGACCGGGAGTGGAAGGGTCACGCCAAGCGCATCAACTGACGCCGAGGGACCATGAGCCTCGAGCAGACGCTGAACGACACGCTGACCCAGGCGATCCGCGACCAAGGACCAGCGGATGGCCGACATCGTCCGCATGATCAAGAGCCGCATCACCGAGCGGCGCACCGCCAAGGGCTTCTCGGGCCAGATCGACGACGCGGCCGTCCTGGACGTCATCAGCGCGTATCGCAAGTCGTTGCAGAAGGCGCTGCCGGACTATGACAAGGTCGGCGAGCGCGGCCGCGCGCAGGCCGACCAGCTTCGCTTCGAGATCGACGTGCTCGCCCGCTGGCTCCCCAAAGGCCTGGACGAGGATGCGCTCCGCGTGCTCGTGCGCGAGCGTCTGGGCGCCCTCGGCATCACCGACGCCAAGCAGGTCGGCCGGCTCCTCGGCGACCTCATGAGAAGACGGCACAAGGGCCAGATCGAGGCCGCCGACGCTCAAGCGCGCATCGCCGAAGGGAGCTGCTTTTCCAGCTCCGCCCCAACGCCTCGGGCGGGAAGGGACCGTCCCCCACGCTGCTCCGTCCGTTGCGACCCCGTCGGGAGGCGACTGCCGGCGTCCGCGTCGGCGCCAGCCAGAAACGCCGCCCGGCCGAGGCGGGGCGGTTCGTCGGCCGTGCGCGCGCCGAGCGGCAACGGCTACCTCACGTCTGCCCGGGCTGATTCCCCGCCGCACCAGGCGAGCCAGCTGCGCGAGCGGCCGCCCTCGCCGTCGCCGGCGAGCTGAGCTGGCTCGACCGCGGGGCACGCGCGGTCGGTCGGGCCGGGGGGCCGCCGGCACGTCGCGGTCGGCGCCTACGGCGATCCCCGCTGGATCGAGTTTCTCCGGGCGATGCTGATCCATCCCGCATTCGCGGCGCTGCGCGCGGAGCCGCGGCCGTCGGCGATGCCGAACGATCGCCGGCTGGATCGCCGGAGCCGATCGCCGGCGATCTTCTGCGCGTGGTGCCCGCCGATCCCGCGATCGACGTCGCAACAGCGGATGGCGCCCGGACGGGTTCTAACGCTTGAGCGACGCCGCGGCTGGACGGCCTGGACGCCGCTCGGCGCCCGCACCGTCGTCGCTCGGGCCCATCGCCGTGCGGCCGCGCCGCACGCGCGAGTGGCTCGTGCGTCATCACGGCCCGCGCGACTGGCAGCGAGGCCGTCGACGTCCCGGGGCGCGCGCGGTCGTGGGCGGCGCAGGATCTGACAGGTCGGCGACGCCGTCCTCTTCAGCGGGCTGACCGTGCATCGCGCGCTACCGAACCGCGCCGGCCGGCGCCTGCGCCTGTCCGCCACCTGCGGCTACCGGGCGGCGGGCCGCCGGGAACGTCCGCGCAGGTGAACGGCGTAACACACCAGTTCGACGGCGTGCGTCGACGCTGCGCGCCTGGCCGCTGGCTGGCCGGCCTCCTCGTGGCCTCGGTCTGGCGCGACGCGCGCATCCACGGAGCCAGCCGGCTCTCGATCCAGACGGCGCGGCTGGATCCCGGACGCGGCCGTCGACGCGGCGGGCCGGCCGGCCCGACGTGCTGGCGTTCTCCGCCTACGTGTGGAACGAGCGGTTCTCGCTGGAGACGCCGCCGCGCTCGCGGCGCTGGCCACGCGCCTTCATCCTGTTCGGGGAATCCTCGGTCCGCGCGCCGGCCAGGAAGCGCGCCGCGGGGTTCCTGCGCGAGCAATACCCGTTCGTGGACGCGCTCGCGTTCGGCGAGGGCTGAGTCAGTATCCCGCGAGATCCTGCGGGCCCTGGCTCGACGGACCGCGCGCTCGAAACGCGGTGGCTGGCCCGCGCTGCGGGCCGCCGCCCGGCCCGATCACCGGCGCGCTGCTGACCGCGCCGCGTGAGCGGCTGCGCGACCACGACGCGGAGGCACTCGCCCTACCTCGGATCGGTAGCTTCGGCGCCTCGGCGGCGGCACGCCAGGAGGCGCTGGCCATCGTGGAGGCACCAATGGCGGCTGCCCGCTTCGGCGTGCACCTGCTGCGACTGGGGCGGGGCGACCGCCGGCGCGGTGCGCGCAGCTGCCTACACGAGCGGCTGAGTGTGCAGCTGGCCTCGATCGCGCGATCGGGGATCCCGTACCTCTACTACCTCGTCGACGCCAGCTTACGGCATGCGCCGGCGCGACCTGGAGATCGTGCGCACGAAGATCAGGACGGCTGAGCGGCCATCGAGCTCCACGCGCTACGTGTTCTTTCCACCTCACCAAGAGCGCCCGCCCGGGAGCGTCTGAGCGTCGTGCTGGCGCTGCGGGAGGGCGGGGACCGGCACGCACCTGGCGCTGTCGGCGCGGGACTTCTTCGAGCCGCGCGTGCGCTGACGGCCGTCCGGCGCGGCAACGCTCACGGCTCGGATCGCGCGCTCGCCCTGCGCCGCATCTGTCGCGGCAGCGGCGATATCCGACGTTCAACGAGCTCATCCTGGGCCTGCCCCGGAGCAGACGCCTAGCGACTCCTTCGCGCGGGGAGCGGCGCGCGGGCGGTGACGCCCTTCCCCTGGACACCTTCAACTGCGCTACCATGGCCCGCGTCCTCGAGAACGCCGAGATGGCCACGCCGAGTACCGTGCACGCTACGGGATGCGTCACCCGGTCGGTGCGCATGGCTCAGCTGTTCCACCACGAGGCAAAGGCCGACGTCCGGTGGCGGAGGTGGAAGGAGGTCGTGGTGGCGACGCAACACACGCTGCCCGTCGTCGGAGTGGCGTCGCGCGTTCTAGCTCGGCGCTACCTGCTGGACGCCGCGCACAACCTCCGCCTGCTGGACGCGGTCGCTCGGGTCGCCTGGCGCGCGGGCCGGCGTGGAGCGCCGCCGACTTCATCGAGTCGCTGGCGTCCCGACCTGGCCGCGGCCCGGCAGCGGCAGCGCAGCTGGCGGCGATCGACGCCGTACTGAGCGCTGCGGTTGCCGGCGCCGTGCTCGCGGCAGAGGCGATGGTGCTCTACGCCGCGGAGACCGGCGCGATCACCTGTGGGCCGTGGAGGACGCGGTGGTCCTGGCTGCGCTCGGCGCGGCCGAGCCGCTTCTTCGACGAGATCGACACGCGTTCGTGCGGGAGGATCTCGCCCGGCGGCGATACTGCGCTGCTGGCGCGAAGCGGTCCGCTACCAGCGCCTTCGTCACGCCGGTCGGTCGGCGAGACCGCGCCGAGCGCCGCGCCGAGCTCGACCCACGACTTCCCCGGCTGGCTCGCGGAGGCATCCTCGGCGGAGCGCTTCGATCGTCCCGGACCGCGCGACGTCATCGCCTGTCGACCGCGCTTCCGGTGCTGGCGCAGGCTCGCGATGCGCGCGAGCTTCCTCCCGCTACCACATCTCTTACCTTTGCAGTCCACGCGAGGACCGCGACCGGGATCCTGGTCGACCGAGCGCGAGCTCGAGCGGGGCGGGCGTAGGGGTCGCTCCGATGACCTGCCGTCGTCCGCGACAGATGGAGGATCGGAAAGCGGTCGCCGGCCAGCCGTCCGCTCGCGTCCGTCTGGAAATGCATGATGGCCTCCGCGGAGGGCAGCCGCTCGGGCATCACGCGGCAGCGGCCGGCGACGACGTGGGTGACGATGGTCCGGCGGGGTGGCCCGCCGCGGCTCTCGTCGCTGCCAGTGCAGCGTGAGGCAGTGATGCAGCGAGACGTCGCCGGGCGCCAGCTCCACCCGCACGCGGCGGGCGACGACGCTGCGCCGCCTGGTCGGCGGTGAGGAGCCCACGCACGTCGCGGAGCGCACCGCTCAGCGCGTGAATGCCGCCGATCAGCCCCCAGTGGTGACTGCCGTCGACGACCCACATGCAGGCCGTTCCGTCGCGCCTCGGTCTCGAGCGCGAATCGCACGCCGAGCGTGCGGGGTGATTCCAGGTGAGCCGGTGTAGCTGTAGTCCTGGTGCAGCGCGATGCGACCACCGCCGCCGCGACGCTTGAGCAGGAAGGTGTCCTGCAGCAGCCGGACGTCGTCGCCGCCCAGCAGCTCTGCGCGGCGAGCTCGGCCGCGCCCGGAGCGGCGGAGCAGATCGATGACCACGGGACGCGCCCGCTCGGTGCCGGCGAGCTGCCAGAGGGGCGCGCCGGCCGGGGCCTCCGGGGCTCTCAGGTAGGGCGCCATCAGCTCGTCGTAGACGCGGCGGGCGGCGGTCAGCCGGGCGGCGTCGACTCCGCCGCGAATCACGAGCCAGCCGTGCTCGGCGAAGAACGACCGGGCGCCGCCGGTGACCGCGGAGCGCTGCACGCGCGGGAATCATTGACGACCGTGCGGGAAACGAACCAGGATGAGGGCCATCACACGGGCGCCAGTATGGGTATCGAGTCCTGAATGCGCCACTGGAATTTGATCCCATCGGGTGCGCGGCTCCGGTGCGTGGCGCAGGTAGTGTTCCCGCATGCCTGCAAAGCGTTTCCCGTCTGGTGACAGGCCACCCCGCCGCCGATCGCTGGAGCCCGTCTTGCAACGGAATATGGGCGAGGAGGGCTCACGCCCATGAAGAAGATGACGACAGCAGCGTGTGCGATCGCCCTGGGTTTTGCCTGGGCGGCCGCTCCCGCGATGGCGCAGACGACCCGCAGGCCGAGCAGAAGGCCCAGAAGATCGAACAGAAGGGTGAGCAGAAGGCCGACACCCTCGAGAAGAAGGCCGACGAGACGCGGGCCAGTGTCATCAGAAGGCCGATTATGTCTGGCCGACGGCACGACGAGCACGACTCGGCGAGGGGCAAGATGGAGAAGGCCTGACAAGCACTGGCGTCACCACTAAGGAAGTCGGGAAGACGGTCAAGACGGCCCCTGAACAAGGAAAAGGGCGAGGCGGCGGTTGCCCGTGGCGCGCAGCAGGCGCTCCGCGCGAAGGGCTTGACCCAGGTCCCGTCGACGGCCGGATGTGGGCCCGCTTACCTCCGCGGCCATTCGTGATTTCCAGTCGAAGGAAGGTCTGTTCGCGACCGGCCAGCTGGATTCGACACGCGTGCCCGCCTGATGGCGGCGGCGAGCAGCACAACGGACTCGAACGTTCTTGGCCGCGCGTATCGCCCGCGACCGAGAGCAACCTGAAGGTCGTGCTGGAGCGCAACTAGCCTGCAGGGAGCGCGACGGGGGCACGGTCTCTACCGTGCCCCCCGTCCGTTTTCTCCGCCGGGCTTGTGTCGGTCGAGAGCCGGCGGTACGCGGCCCTGCGGACTGTACCGCGCAGTCGCAGCTATGGGGAAAACGGTACCGCCGGGACCTGACATGCACTGATGATACGCAAACCGCACAGACGCTGGTCGACATCATGCGGTTACAGCGGAGCGTGACCGCCGCTTGCTTCGGGCTCGCCACGCGTTGCGATCGCCGCGTTCATCCTCGCGATCGCCGCCACCTTCGTGGCGTGGTCGCAGCACCCGGGTGGCCCGCAACCACGCCACCGCCACGCGAAGCCCGGACGGGCCGGTTCAGCCTCCGGCATCGCGCGCGGCGCCGCCCGCGGCACTGGCCTCGCCTCCGTCAACGGAGCCCGCGCCACCATCGATGCCACCAGCACCGGCGCCGTCGCCGACATCGACGCCGCCTGCACTGACTGCACCGGCAGCGCCGCCCGCAGTCTCGAGCGCGCCTTCAGCTGCCCCTGAGGACCTACGCCCGTCGCTCCCGCTCCTCGCTGCCAGGGAGCCGGCCACGCCATGCCGGAGCGTTCACCGGCGCGCGTCGCGGCCGGGCCGCGAGGCGGACACTACGCGGAGCGCGCTACCTGCCGGCGTGCCGGCCTCGCCCGCGCCGGCCTTTGGTGACGTGGACGTTCGCCAGTGGGTTCCAGGACGGACGGTGGCGAAGGCGCCGACTACGTCGACGCTGAAGGATGCTGCTGGGGCCGCCTTCACCGGGGCCGACGTGCGACTGCAGGGTCGGATGGCGGATCGACGGCTGGTCGAGGTCGTCCTGATCCGTCGTCACGCCCCGGACAAACAATACCGTGCCGATATGCCCGCGTGAGCCCGGAACGGACCGGGCGATCTCCGGCTGCGGATCACCGTACGCGGCACGACCGTCGTCGTGCCCATCACCCCGTCGTGCGGGCCTTGAGGTCGGCGGGCCTTCGTGGTTCCATCCGGACGGAGGATCTGTGCATGCACGACCTCGTGATCGACAACGCGCGCATCGTGGACGGGACCGGCGCGCCTCCGCGTCAGGGCAGCGTCGCCGTCAGCGGCGGGCGGATCGTGGAGGTGGGCGGCGCGGCCGGGCAGGCCGCCCGCGAGCGCGTCCGACGCCGGCGGGCTCGCGCTCGCCCCTGGCTTCATCGATCCCCACACGCACTACGACGCGCAGCTCGCCTGGGACCCGCTCGTGACGTCCTCGTCGTGGCACGGCATCACCACGGTGGTCACCGGCAACTGCGGCGGGCGTGGCGCCCTGCCGGCCCGACGCGCGCGAGATCTTGATGAACGACCTCGTGAACGTCGAGGGCGATTCCGCTCGAGGTCATGCGACGCGCGATCGCCTGGCGCTGGGAGTCGTTTCCCAGTGGATGGACGCCCTGGCCGGAGCCCCTGCTGGGGCATCAACGTGGCCCCGCTGGTCCCCCTCACGCCGCTGCGTCACTACGTGATGGGCGAGGCCTCCTTCGATCGTGCCGCGACGGCGGACGAGGCCACCCGCATGGCCGGCCTGCTCGACGAGGCGGTGGGCGCCGGCGCGTTCGGACTCTCGACGACCGTCCTGGCCAATCACGTCGGCCACCAGGGCCGGCCGCTGGCCTGTCGCCTCGCGGGCGCCGATGAGCTGGGCGCGCTGGCCCGCGTGCTGCGCCGGCGCGGTCGTGGCGCGCGATCGAGATCGCGCTGACGGCGCAGGCCGACCGCGTGACCGACGAGGAGCTGGCCACCCTCACGCTGCTCGTGGAGCAGAGCCGCCGGCCGGTGACGTTCCTCGCGCTGTTCGCGCGCCCGGGCCGTCCGCCGGGAGTCACGAGGAAGCGCTCACGCGCGTGGGTGCCCTGCTGGGACGGGATCGCGCGGTCCCGCAGGTGTCGTGCCGGCCGCTGCGCGTGCAGTTCACGCTCAAGAACCCATTCATCCTGGCGACCATGGCGACGTGGGCCCCGGCGTTCAACCGGCCGCTCGACGAGCAGGTGACGCTCTACCGGGCGCTTGAGTTCCGGTCCGCATGGAAGGCCGAGATGGACCGCCGGCGGATGGGGCGCGCGCTCTGGCCGCGCATCACCGTTCGCGACGCCGTCGATCGCCGGTCCACGCGGCGCTCGCGGGCCGGTCGATCGCCGAGATCGCGGCCGCGCGCGGGGTGGAGGCGCCGGACGCGCTGCTCGACCTCGCGCTGGAGGACGGGCTCGAGACGCTGTTCGACTTTCCCGTCTTCAATCAGGGATCCGGACGCTCGTCCGCCCGCTCGTCACCGATCCGCGCTTTCTCATCGGGCTCTCCGACGGTGGCGCGCACGTGGACCAGCTCTGCGACGCGGGCTACGCGACCTACCTGCTCGGCAAGTGGGTCCGGCAGTGGCAGGCCCTCACGCTGGAGGAAGGGGAGCAATACGTAACTGAACGAAGTAATAA
>ERZ1370068.1467-contig-11364_pt1 | contig 17483 bp, 26 predicted proteins | sample MGYA00561227_ERZ1370068 | MGnify/ENA primary metagenome ERZ1370068 (study PRJEB38410, sample SAMEA6850437) | metagenome | study: Metagenomic assessment of the ecological functions of the soil: analysis of the soil microbiota associated with the...
CCTCTTACCCCACGGGCCATAGGTTTGCCCCTACATTGCCGACCAAAAATCAATGATCTAGATCCACTCCCTCATCATCTAGCCGCTCTCGGTATGAAGCATAAGAAACGAACTTCAACGGAGGATTAAACACAAAGGGCAGGGAGCTCTTTTGAACTCCCTGCCCTTTGCTGCAGCGAGAACCCCGCGAATCTTACAGCCAGGTGACGCGCTCGGCGGGCCGAATGTAGATCGGCTCTTCGACCTGAATCCGCGCCACTTCCTTGCCCGACTTGTTGAAGCCCAGCACGGTATCGTTGTACATCTCGAACCGTTTCCCGTGGATCTGGGTCTCGAAGACTTTCGGCCCCGGAATGACATCGTACCGGAAGATGATCTGCTGGCTCGCGCTCCAGAGCTGGAGGACCGCCAACAGTTCACGGCTGGGCACGAGATATTTCTCGATGGCGTTATCGACGCCCGGGCCGAACATCTGCCGCGCATAGCCGCGCGGGCTATGCCGCGGTGGAATGTAGAAGCCATTGGGCTCGGTGCCCCACTGCGGGTACAGTGGCAGCGCCACCTGCTCCACGCGAATCGCGTAGTAGAGCGGGTGCCACCGATCTTCCGCCCACAGGCCGTCGTCCCCGATGCGCACCAGGCTCTGCATCCGGATCTTGCCCGACGCAGGCCGCCATGCAGCGCGTTTCCATCGGCTCGCCGCCCGGTCAGCGGATCCTTCCCTTCGATGCGCGGATAGCACGCGATGCACTTCTCCGACACGCGCGTGGTGCCACGATACATCGGTTTCTTGTAGGGGCACTGTTCCACGCACTTCTTGTAGCCACGGCAGCGGTTCTGGTCGATCAACACGATCCCGTCTTCGGGCCGCTTGTAGATCGCCTTCCGCGGGCAGGCCGCCAAGCAGCCGGGATAGGTGCAGTGGTTGCAGATCCGCTGGAGATAGAAGAAGAACGTCTCATGCTCCGGCAGACTGCTGCCCGTCATCTTCCACGGTTCGTCCCGTGAGAAGCCGGTCTTGTCGATGCCTTCGACGAGGGCCCGCATCGAGGTCGCCGTATCCTCATAGATGTTCACGAACCGCCACTCTTGGTCCGTCGGAATGTAGCCGATCGCCGCCTGGCCGACCTTGGCCCCGGCGTCGAAAATGGTCATCCCTTCGAACACCCCGTAGGGGCATGGTGCTTGCGCCCCACCCGGACGTTCCACACCTGTCCGCCCGGGTTCACCTGCTCGATGAGCTGGGTGATCTTCACGTCGTAGAACTGGGGGTACCCGCCGTACGGCTTGGTCTCCACGTTGTTCCACCACATGTATTCCTGCCCCTTGGAGAAGAGCCAGGTCGACTTGTCCGCCATCGAACAGGTCTGACAGGCCAAACACCGGTTGATGTTGAAGACAAAGGCAAACTGCCATTTCGGATGCCGTTCCTCGTAGGGATACAGCATCTTCGCGTCCCAGTTGCCAGTTATACACTTCAGGCATGTCGTTTCCTCCTCGTTAAACGTTAATCGTTATTCGTGTTGGAGTCTCTCCACGTTTCACGTTTAACGTTGCACGTTTCACGTCGGTTAGACCTTAATCTTAATGTGTTCGCCCTTGAGCCACTTGATCATGAACTCATTCTCTTGGCCCGGCGTGAATCCGGTTCGCACCGGCTCCCAGGGCCCGCGCGCCCCGATGCCGCCGTCTTCGGCCTTGGTGATACGGATCAGGCATTCCTTCGGGACCGTGTTGATCGCATGGTGGTCGACCTGGTAGCCCCACTTGAACTTCCAGGCGATGGCGTGCTTGCCCGGCAACGAGTCGGTCTGGTGCATCGGCATCAACCAGCTTCCGGGTAAAGGACTGTTGGGCCCCATACCGGAAGTTGGACTGATAGCCGGTGTCCACTAGCGATGGCGCGGCCGTCGGGGCGCGTCTCATGCCCTTTGACCGACTTCGGCGTCGACACGTAGGGGGCATGCTTCGCCATCGTCACGTGGTACGGATAGGCCGGATTGTACTTGCACCGGATCATGAGGCGCGCGACCTTATAGTACGGATCCGACGGCTTCCAGCCCCGATACGGCCGGTCCACCGGGTTGCCGTCCACATAGACGTAGTCGCCGTCGTTGATGCCCCGGTCTTTCGCCGCCTGCGGGTTGATGTGCAACTGGTGCTCGCCCACCCCCGGGGTCCGTTTGTCCATGCGGTACGGATCGCCGAAGTTCGACTCGTAAATCTGCACCCAGTCGTTCACGGACCATTGGCTGTGCACCCGATGCCGGGTCTTCGGCGTGACGCAGTAGAACTGGTAGCCCTTCTCCCACAACGGGTTCGCATGCCGCTTGATTTCCTGCCACGGCAGCTTGATGTTCCGCACCGTTTTGTCGTCATGGTGTTGCGCCGTGATCGGAATCCCGTAGTCGTCCGGGCGGACATAGGGGTTGCTGGTCATGATCGCGTTCGGCAGATACGGGGTCGCTTCCGTCCTTCCCGGTGTGAAATGAAGTTCTCCCCGTATTCGATCGCCTCGGGCTCGGTCCGGTAATTCTCGTACCGCCCGGTCCTGCGTCCACATGGGCTTCGACTCGTTGGTCTCTTCCCAGAAGGGCGTGCGCGGATAGGTCCGCACCATGACCATCCAGCCCTTTTCCGACTTCAGCATGACGTCGGCGCTGTAGCCGTAGAAGGTGCTGGAGGCATCGAGCATCCGCTGCGCATAGACGTCGACGCGGTTCTCGTAGACGAACTTGAAGTAGTCGCGCATCCGCGTGTCCCCGGTCAGCTCCGACAACTTGGCCGCGACCCCGGCGAAGCAATCGAGGTCGTTCCGGGTGTCGTAGAGGGGCCGGATCCCGCCCTTCCAGATCTGGATCCAGGGATTCGACACCGTCACCGTCATTTCCGGATAGGTGAACTCCATCCAGGAGTTCGCGGCGAAGGCGATGTCGTTGTGGTTGACGTCCGAGGTCATCTCGATGTCCTGACAGATCAGGGTCTCGATGTTCGGATCCACGTTGCGCACCATGTCATAGTGGTGCTTGGCGTTGTTGAGCACGTTCACGTTGACCACCCACCGGAACTTGCTCGGGCGTCGGCATGTGCGTCTTGCCCGTGAACACCTTGCGCCCGTACTTCGGCGTGCTGACGATCAGGGCGGTGTCGCCGTGGTTCCAATAGCCGACCTCTTCGCCGTAGTAATACGACCGCGTCTTGATTTCCTTGCCATGCGCGTTCGGATCCAGCGTGATGTGGAACGGATCCTCCCCGTATGCACCGCCAGCCCCGCACCCGACCAGGGCGTGGCCGTCCAGGTGCCCGCCTTGTAGTTGCCGGCCCAGGTATGCTGCCCGGTGCCGAACTTCCCGACGTTGCCGCGTGACGATGAGCACCATCGCGGCGCCGCGGGCGTTAATCGGTCTGATGGAAATAGTGACAGGTCCCTTCGCCGTTATGAATGGCGGCGGGCTTGATCGAGCCTGAATCCCGCGCCCAGCGGACCAGACAGATCCTTCGGGGTCCGGCAGATCTGATGGCAGGTGTCCAGGTCGTAATCCTGAAAGTGCACCAAGTACAGCTGCCAGACCGGCATCACGTCGACTTCGCGCCCGTTGAGCAGTTTCACCCGGTAGGTCCCGGTCAGGGCGGCGTCAAGGCCGCTGGTCTGATAGTGCCAGCCGACCTGCTCCCGGTGGAGCGGCACCGCCTGCTGCTTGGTCAAGTCCCACACCATCATCCCCCGAGCCGCTGCACCTGCTCGAGCGTCAAGGACTGCACCCGCCCCGAGTAGCTCTTGAGAAGTCCGGGAACTGGTAGTCGGCCACCACGTCGCGCGGATCCAGGAACTGCAAGGTATCCGTGCGGACGAGGATGGCGACTGTCGGTAAAGCCCTTCAGGAAGTCGACGTCGTGCAGGTTCTCATCGACGATAATCTTCATGGCGCCTAAGAATATGGCGCCATCCGAGGCTGAGCCGCAGCGGCATCCAGTAGTCGGCCCGATAGGCGGTGGGGTTATACTCGGGCGTGATGACCACGACCCGGGCCCCCCGCTCGATACACTCCAACTTCCAGTGCGCTTCCGGCATCTTGTTCTCGACGAAGTTCTTGCCCCAGCTGGTGTTCAGCTTGGAGAAGCGCATGTCGCTGAGATCGATGTCGGACCCTTGGGCCCCGCACCACCAGGGGTGCGCCGGGTTCTGGTCGCCGTGCCAGGTATAGTTCGACCAGTAGCGCCCCCTGGGCCTGCTCCGGGCTCACCTTCCGAATCCAGGTGTCCAGCAGCGCGTTGACGCCCCCGTTCATGCGGGTGTTGCCCATCTTGCCCAGGATGCCGAGGACCGGCATGCCGGCGCGATGCTTGAAGCAGCGGGTGCCGGCCCCCTTCATCATCTCGATCATTTCCGGCGCATACCCCTGCTCCCGGAGCCGCCGGGCCCCGGCCTCCCCGCTGTACCGCGTGGCGATGATGATCATGGCCTTGGCCGCATAGGTGAAGGCCGTATCCCACGACACGCGCAGCATATCGTCCAGGAAGCGGCTGTCGAACTTATACTTCCGCTTCGTCTCCGGCGTCAGCTCCGGCGAGCCCGCGTCCATCCACTCCTTCCACCCCTTGCGCATCAAAGGGCCCCTTCGAGCCGATAGGGCCCGTACACGCGGCGGTGGAAGGTGTACCCCTTCAAGCACATGCGCGGGTTGTGGGCAAAGGTCCCGCGGTTGCCGTAGAGGTCTTCATAGGTCTGGTGATCGTAGTTCTGTTCCACCCGCATCACGACGCCGTTGCGGACGAAGGCCCGGATGCGGCAGGCGTGCGTGTCGTTCGGCGAGCACACCCACGTAAAGGACGAATCGTACCGATACTGGTCGTGATAGACCCGCTCCCAGGACCGATCCGGATAGTCCCCCAACGGGTTCCCGACTTCGATGACCGGCTGGAGCGCGGTCAACGCCAGACCCCTGGTCCGCCACCGCCACCGCGGCCACCGTCCCCGCCGAAACTTTTAAAAACTGCCTCCGTGACAACCAACATGGGTCCCTCCTCCTCCTGTTGCGGGCGGCACGCAAGCCCACCCACCAGCTCCGGACACAACGCGGAAATTTAAACTACATGCCTTCGCTCCTAAGCGAATATGACGCACGTGCATGCATGTAATATGCCGACCATCATACCAACTCTCGGGCAATAGACACTAGAGCAAGAGGGTTGCCAGACTGGGAAGAACTTGGCGCACAACAAGATCGTGCGTGTTAACACATTGAAATAGAACGGATAAAAATAAGAATTGCGAAAAGGTATTGGGGAAGGAAAAACAGAAGTTGTTTCGCTAACTCGAATATGATGATATGCGCCATCTGATAAATCTGCTATTTAAGCCAATATATCAATTTGTTACGCTCGCATATCTGTGTATTCGTCAACGAGAACTATGCCAGACGACCTTGACGAGATAAGGATCCTCAAACCATTTCGCATGATGGTTCTGCTACGAAGAAGAAACGTGATCGCGGGAATGAACAGAGGACAGAAGGTCAGCGAACGATAAGGATTGTTACGAATGTGGGACAGAGGCTACTGATTCTCGACACCCTCGCTCTCCAGAAATCGTTTCATGAGCAGCGAGAAATGTTGCCGTGGAATGCCGCTGTCTTCAGCGGCCTTCGTGATGACACCGCCATGCTGCGCAAGTTTGACACGCAGGTAGGACTTCGTAAACTCTTCGAGCGCTCGCTCCTTCGCCTCCATGTATGGAAGGATGGTCAGACTCGGGTCGACTGAGGCGAGACTCTCGGCCTCACTCTGCGGAAGCATGCTTCGGACATCTCGCGCCCGAATGATGTCGCCGGTCGCGAGCATGACCATCCGTTCCACGACATTGCGGAGTTCGCGCCCATTCCCGGGCCAGGAATAGGACACCAGGACCCCCACAGCCGCTTCGTCAAAATGGCACTGCGCCTTGCCCATGGATTGAACCAGCCGGCTGAGCAAATGGCGTGCGATAACGGGAATATCCTCGCGACGCTCGCGGAGCGGGATGCCCGAATCGAAACGACTGCGAGCCGATAGTACAAATCCTTCCGGAAGGTTCCCTCACGCACTCGCGCTTCGAGATTTCGGTTGGTCGCAGCGATAAAGCGCATATCTGATCCGGCGAACTCTGGTGCCGCCCACGGGACGCACCTCGCTTTCCTCAAGGACGCGCAGGAGTTTCGCTTGAAGGAGAAGGGAAGCTCCCCGATTTCGTCGAGGAAAACGCTGCCGCCGTTCGCCAACTCAATAAGCCCCGGCTTATCGGCGATCGCGCCAGTGAAGGCGCCCCGTACATGCCCGAACAGCTCGGATTCCATCAACCCCTCGGGAACGGTCGTACAATCGATCACTTGAAACGGCCGATCGCACTCAGGACTCTGCTGATGGATCGCCCGTGCAATCATCCCTTTCCGGTTCCGGTTTCGCCGGTGATTAAGACCGTCGAGCGGACCTGGGCCGCCTCACGAATACCTCGCATAATCTGCTCGAATGCGACGCCACTCCCCACGAAACTATTGGCTGCGAACTCCTGCCGGTCCTGTTGTTCGTAAACCGAATGCCGCCGCAGGATCTCAGAGATTCGAATCGCCCGATGCAGTCGCACCCCCAAGTCCTCGGCATTGACCGGTTTCAGCACATAGTCGAAGGCGCCTCGCCGCATCGCATCCACGGCCAGAGGGACCGCGTTCATCCGCGTCACCACCAGCACCGGCAAGTTGGGATCGATCTTTTGAATGCGGCTGACGAGATCCAACCCATCCATTCCCGGCAACACCATGTCGGTCAGCACAAGATCGACGGCCCGCTCCCCGAGCAATTGCAAAGGCCCCTTCTGCCGTGGCGCGAACCTCCATATCGAAATCTCCCCCGAGCGGTTTCAGATCCGCCGATTCAAGGGCGTGCAGCATCAACTCAACATCCGTTGCGTTGTCCTCGACGATCAGGATCGTGAACGGCGCTTTGGATTTGGTTCTGGTTGATCGCATGTCGGACACTCCGCCACGTGTCATCATCTCTCCCCTTCCTCACAAGAACCCCTCGCCGAACGACATCAACCACATCGGGAACCCTCGACGCCTGCATCCTGGCATTCCGATGCTCCCTCTCGCTCCTGAAAACTCGGGACCGTGAATATGTACTGTGCAGCCCGGCCCCTCGGCTCCGTCGATCCACACCTTGCCGCCATACAGTTCCACAATGCGCTGGATGATGGTCAGGCCGATCCCGTCGCCGGCTGCCTCAGACATCAACAAACGGACAAACGGCTGGAATACTCGAGTGCGTTGGGTCGAAGGGATCCCGATCCCGTGATCCTCCACAGAGAAAGCCACCATTGGACCTTGTACACGCCCGCTGATCCTCACCATAGGTGATTCTCCCTCTCGAGTGAATTTGAGTGCGTTCGAGACGAGGTTATCAAAGATCTGCCGGAGATAGGCACCGTGACAGGCGACGAGCGGTAATCCTGGTTCAACATGTACCACGGCACGAAGCCGCCCGATCTCGTCAGCTCGGGCTTTCAACACCTCACCAATAATCGTGGTTGGATCGACAGCCGTGATGGCCTCCTGATCCGCACCCACGTGAGACACGGTCAAGATCCCTTCCACTCGTTGAACAAGATCCCTACTATTCTCTTCGATCAGAGATAACCACCGCTTCGTCCGGTCGTCGAATTGCCCACTGTCCTGCTGAACCAGCAACCGTGCGAGTTCTTCCATGCGAGCCCCGGGCCCTTGAGATCATGAGCCAAGGTTTCTGCCAGATGCTCGAGCTGTCGAAGGCGTGTCACCAACCCCCGCTGCTGCTGTTGTGCCGCTTCGTGCAGCCGCGCATTTGAGATGGCCAGCGCAGCCTCCATGGGCCAATCCTTCAGCCAGGCGCTGGTTCCACTCATGCGCTGCCCGGGGTCGCTCGTTCAGAAACGACAGAACACCGAACGGAATCCCCTGCGCCAACAGTGGAATTGCCAGCATACTGTCCCCGATCAAGTTGTGCCGGACCATCTGCGGCCACTCATTCCGAACGAAACCGTTCCCCGGTGGCCACTTCCGCGCGTCTCAAACGCTTGAACACTGACCGGAAGTTCCTCCCACGGCATGACCCATTTCTTCAAACGGTCGTTCCATTCGCCGGATGCAGCTTCAACAATCCAACAACCCACTCGTTCATCGCGAAGGAGCACCAGACAGATATCCGTTTGCACCAATTCCACTGCTCGGTCCGTAATACGCCGGAGCACTCCATCCAGATCGTCCGAGCCGATGGTGTTGATCTCTTGGCCGATTGTGTCGAGCGCTTCGATCTCTTGGATGTTCGTCTCGATGCGCCGAGCCATGGCGAGGTAGGCCTCTGCCAACTGACCGAGTTCGTCCTTCGCTCCTCGGCCAGTGGCCAACAGTTCTGTGATCCCGGCCACATCGACTTGCGCTCCGATCCTTGCAGTGGCGGATTGCAGCCGCGTGATCGGATCCGTGAGGAGAGCGGGCCAGTAGGCGTGAGACAATCCATCCCAGCGCGACCACACCGGCCAGCGTGATCCACAGTCCGACAAACGTTCGCTCGCGACAACGCATCCGCTTGTTCGTTCAACGAATTTCGCTGCCGCTGCAGGCGATCTTCGACGGTCCGGAAGTCTTCGCGGAGGAGATCGGACAGTCGGAGCCCTTCACCCGACCGCACGTACGCTAACGCCTTGTCCGCCTGCCCCTTCTGAATGTCTGCGATCAATTCATGCTTCGATCGCAGAAGGTCTTTCAGTTGTTGTTCGATCGGCGCGAGACTGTTCGGAGAACCCGATAGCCTCGCGAGTGACGTTGTGGCATCCGACAACGCCTGGTCGAGCTTCGCTTCTGCTTCAGCCAGTGGAGCAAGAAAGGCGGGTTGCTGGGTCAAGACATAGCCGCGAAAGCCGTCTTCAATGTCGATGGCGAGTCGCCCCAGCACATCTACCTGCTCATCAGCCAGCATGAGCTCCTGCCGTTGTTGTTGGAGCGCAAGCAGCTGTTGGACAACATACAGGTGAATGGCAATGCCTGCACTGAGCGGCACACAGAGCAGCAGGAGCACCACCCATACCTTGTGCTGAATGCGGAGCTGATCCCCCAATGTGCGGCCCATCGGTCCATCAGCGCGGTGTCCTCTCGTTCTCGGCAGTGTGCTCAGGAGACTTTGGTTAACCATTTAATTTGGGCTTTAGGAGAAAGAAATGTCAAGACCAGGGACCAAAACCCGAAAACTGGGCCACGAATCACTTGAGGAACGGACTTGTATCTCACGTGGCGGGTGGTCTACTTTGCGGTGTTGGGTGATCCCGACGAATCGGATTGGATGTCAAATCATGCGGTCGTAAAACGGTCGTGAGCAGATCGAGCTTGCGCTCATTTAATCTCACTTGATCTCACTCTACTAGTTCGCAAGTCGGTGACTCTGCTGTTCGAAAAATCTTCCTTCTTCCGCTCACTTCCCCCTGGCAAAGCGTACTTACCGATCGGTGATTCGTAGAACAGTACTGTCTGCCACAGCTAAGAGAACCCCCAGCCCGGCATGACGCCGGACTGGGGGTTTCTCGTTACACTATCACTCCTACCTATAGCGGCGTTCTCCCTTCGCTCAGAAGCTCAACGTACCGAAGCGTACGCCTTGCTGTCTCCTTTTCTACCTCCCATTTTCAATTGGACTTCCATTTACCTTGGCACCTAAGAATAAAAATAAAATTAGATGGTGCCGTCACTTTTGGGAAGGGTGATGCCTATGACACTATTCAGGAAATCAATGGCCGTCGATGCTGACAGGGGTACTGGTTATTGCAGTAGCCGTCGCACTGCCTCTTCTACCGGTATTTGGCGAAGGTGGTGCGCGACGAGACGTCGTGCTTCATGAACAGAGCGCAACGCCACTATGCTCTATCTGGTCGAGTTCGAGGCGACCCAAGCCGGCGCTCTGACGAGCCGCGATCAGACGATCGAGCTGCTCCGATAAACTCGTCATCCCAACCCTCGAGAGTCTGGGGAAGGATGGCAAGGTCCGTGCGGGAGGCACCGTCGTCGGTAATCTCGCCGGGGCCATCGTGGTTGGAGCCAAGTCGAAAGATGAGGTGACTGAACTCGTTCGTGCGCTTCCCGCCTGGGGCATCATGCAGTGGAAGGTGACGCCGCTCGAGACCTCTCGCTCACCGGGCCGACCTCGAGAAGAAGGTGGTGCAGGAACCCGCGCGCAGAAGTAGTTCGGAGCACAAATGAGAAACCCCAGCCCGGCCTGACGCCGGACTGGGGTGTTCTTGTTACGCTATCGCTTCTCGCACTAGAGGGAAAAGCTGCCCCTTCCAGGGACAAGTTCTTCCAATTACAGCTTCAGAGTAAACCAGGTGGAGAGAGCCTTCATGCCGTTACGTTCAATGTTGTTACCATCCCACACCGCAAACGCGATAGGCACAGACATTCCTACCTTGAACTGGGTATCGTTGGCATCACCGGTTTCCAACGTGCGCTTCACCACCACGCGCCAGGTTGGACCGAGTGTATCCACCACCCTTGACGGAACCGGAAGGTTCCCACACACCGTTTCCGATGACATCCTGATGCGCTTGGGTCGTGAGGGTGCTGAAGCCATTGGCATTCCAGATCCTCAACCGAGCTCACGCGCAACGTCGGGTCGGACATGATGTTGCCCGACCAGATGCCAGATTGAAGGGCCCCAGGCTTCGGCCGATCCGGTCCGGATAGGTCACGCCGCCCGCCGGCATCCTCGTGAAATAGAAGTCCCAGAAAATTCCGGGGTATTGGTCGTCCACATCCCAGATACCCGCGCTATCCTTGCCGAGGTCCTTCTGCCACTCGGCGTTCCACCGCCAGATGTTGGTGGTGCCGCCTGACTGACTCCATGCACTGGAAGGGTGGCGCTCCAGCCGTGTTGACCGGGAACATGATCGCCGCCTGATCCCGGAAGTCCTGGGGACCAATGGTCTGTATCGTTCTTGAGTCTGATCGCTCCACTCTATGCGCAAACCGAGCTCTTTTCCGTTGGTCATGGCTTTCACGAACACCGACTTCACCGGAAATATTCGGGTGCATCGGCGTAGTGATCAGCCGCCCGCTCAACGGAACAATCACCCCGGGATACGCTCTCCCAAACTGGGTTCTGCGCCGTCCATCGGGATCGCTCCCTTGACCACCTTCGCCGGAATCGTAACCGGCTGGCTGACAGCCAACGGAACCTGCCCGATCGTCAGCATCACGCCGACGATCAACGCACGAGAAGAATGCCAAACACCACACGCGCTGCTGTGTGTCTGCACTACTCTCATAGGATATTCCTCCTCGATTAAATAAAGTAAAGATCAATATCGTGCCAACGATCAAGGCTGAGAGAGCATAGTAGAGAGAGGGCCAGAATCACGCCGACGATCAACGAAGCGAGAAGAATGCCAATCCTCATCATGCTTGCTCTGTGACGGCGTTACTTCTTAGGCTGCTCTACTTTTTCATAGGATACATCCTCTTCTATTAAAAAATCAAGAGCGGTGGCCCAAGATAACTGCCGACGAACAACACATGGAGACCTTCATGAATACGGACAAACGGTTAGGCGGTTCCGATCGGCCCCCTCCTCTTTGTCTTTGCCTCAGATCTTTCTTGTCCAAAAATGACTCTGCGCCAACTTCGTTCAGCAACAGACTCAGTTCATTTCCCTGATCCTGCGCACACGCACTCATACGTCTGGCCTTCCGGTGAATTGAACGTCGCCGGGCGGTAATCGGTTTCGAGTAGGGCTGGGAATGACGCCTAGAACGCGGCTTCGAAATCCATCCACTCCGCCATCACGTCCGCCACGTGTTTGTACAAACCGGATGCAGCTTTCTTGACCAACATCCTGCATAAACAGCGGGACCCACCGGCCGATATGATTCTTGACAAACTTTTTCTGCGCTCCAGGACGATCTCTGGGTCTTGTCCGCTCCATCGTGACAGCAGGGAATAGGATTCTTTTGCAGGCCAGAAATGCATGAACTCGAATTCGACGCTCAAATGATCCAGTCGCTCGTGGATATCCTTGGACAATTCCACCCCGAACGCACGATAGAATCCGGCGATATCGCCCATGACTTGCGATTGAGCAAACACGTGGTCGTTTCCGGAAAAGCGTTTCGTAGGGAGGGCAATCGAGCGTGATGACATTGCTGAACACTCGGCGATGCTCGGCCTGCAGATCGCTGAGTTGCCAGTTGACGCATTCTGACGCGACAACTTTCTCGATCTGATCGAACTGCTTGCGCAGCAGCACTCAGCTTTTGCTTGGCCCGCTCACCGCCGATGCCGTCGAGCGCCTGGTCCAAAGCATCGATCGCCGCTCTGCCCATCCTCGACGAACTCTCCGCATTGCACGATAATCAAGAAACTCATCGTCTTCAGTGATAGAGCAGGCTCCATGACACAAGGAGATAGAGCTTACTGCGACTGAGGGCGCGTTCGACTGCGGGTGAATCTTTAATGGCCGACGAAGTCAGAATGACCGCGGCCACGGCCGGAGGATTTGTTTGCACCGGCTGTTTGCTCGTCGCGAGAATCAGCTCCTCGGTTGTACCCTGTTGCCCACATGAATTTTCAGTGCATTTGAGGTCAAACCTTTGGCACAGGATCTTGTATGGTAGGTACAGGCCCAGGGGTTGTCTAAGCGCGATCTTCCCCTACGCAAAAGATATTCTAAGTTGATGATTTCTCAAATTATTCTCCCTCGCGATGCGCACCTTCTCTCTTAAATTTCCTTCTTGCACTTCAGGCCTGTTCTTATGGATCACGAGAGCGACTCGCCAACAATCTAAACGGTGTGACTCGAATGGCCACGTGATCGTTCACTGTCTGGCACACTTGTTCGCACAGTCCGCATCCGACGCAACGCTCAGTCGTCACAACAAGACGCTGCGCGCCAAAATCCATCGATAAGGCATCCGTGGGACACTTAGATGCGCAGGCATGGCACCCCCGTCCTGCCGTGCAGATTCGGTGCGACACAACCGCGAGACCCATTCGTATATGCGCTCGTCCTTCGACAGGGAGCAACGCCTCGGTGGCACAGGCCGCAATGCAGGGTACATCCTCGCAGAGATAGCACGGCATCTGATCCGCAAAATCACCGGTGTCCCGTTCTGCGGATGTGACGTAATCGACCCAGTACGGACAGACCTTGGCGCAATCGCCGCACTTTGTGCATCGCTCCAAAAGCAGTGCCTCGTCAGCGGCACCGGGAGGACGCAACCAATCCGTCCGCACCGGTGGTGGAGCCGGTTGTTCCGGCACAACCTCTTGGTATTTGGCAAATTCCTGTGCCGCTTTGGCAACGGACGACGACAGAATCCGCAGGAAGTCGCGACGATCTGTATGGTGGAATCAGTAGCCACAGTGGTGCCCCGTGTACATGACACCGTCAGCGCGCAGCTTGTAGACCTCGACGCAGCGGTCGCAGGCCCCGAATTCGATATCTCCAGCCAGGGTGATTCTCGCGGATGAAATCGAGTGCCATAGGTCTCGATCTTGTTGCCCATATCCTCGACCCATGAATAGGTCGGGAACCGGCACAGAGGACAGGGAAATCCCGGCATCAACATGACCTTATTTTCCGTCTCCGGAACCTCGCCCCCTCGACATCCACGGCACGGTCCATCACGCGCAAGGTGTCCGACGCCATCTCGATCAATTCCGAGTGGGTAAAGAAACTCGTCTGCCACAACCCTTCGAACACCGATTTCAATTGCGGCGCGGGAATCTTGGCGATGCCAGGAACGAAACTCTTTGAACCGGTCTTCCTTCCTTAGCATCGGCTCTTTGCCGGCTACCGTCAGCCGACTATCCACGGTGAGACTCCACAAGATGCGATAGCGTTGGAGAATGAGGGTTTCCTCGCCTGGATTTTGCCCTGACCTTGGTATCCGGATCGTACCCAAAGACCGGATCCAGCATGTCCGAGATATGCAAACAACTCATGGCGACAATAGCGCGTGAGCGCAGGATCGTAAAATCGACGTGGGATAAGCTTTATCCCAACGCCTTTCAACCCTTTTTCTTCGAACTCTCGAGCCAGCTCGTGTTCGACGGATCCCCACTTCCTGAGAATATCGACGCCTTCCCTGATCTTCCTTGAGCACTCCCCTTGACGAGCACGATTCCGACTCGCTCCTTCACCAAAGGATATTCGTTGAAGGCATCGCGGATGATATCGGAAAACCCCCAAGTCCTGAACATATACTGGTAGAGCTTCTTGAACTCACTCTCACGATCATCGAGCGTAAACTTCTCGTAGATCGGGTCGGCTAGTTCGTGGAACTCTTTATAATAGGTGGGGTCGCCCTCCCGTTCCCGTCTTTTCGACGAACGAGTCAATGACCTCTTGCAGCAATGCGGGCTGAAAACGAAGTTCCATAACCGTCCTTGGAGGCAGGCTGGGAGCCTGCTTGACTTGATGACAAAGCTTCTCTTACGATCACCCCAAGCCGAAACCAATATACTGGGCTGAACCCGCCGGTTGGCAATCAAGCCTGTCGCCGTAGGCCGCTGTTCCAATCGGCTGTCCAACATCCATGTGACGTGAATCGTTAAACGTGAAGGTTTCGGAGGAAGAACCCTCGACATTCCAACCTTTCACCTTTCACGGTTCCTGCTAGTCGTAAGGATTATTGAATATGGCCGATCAGACTGCTTCCCAACTTGCCCCCACTCCCTCCCCGCTCACACCATCGTCGTCGGGAACGGGCACCGCACCAGTCGATTTCCTCGAATACTGGAAGATAGGGGCACGGGAGCTGACCACGTTTCGTGGCCATTCGCATGGAGTCTGGTCGGTGGCCTTCGCCCCGGACGGGTTGACCCTCGCCAGCGGAGGAGTCGACCGGCTCGTCCGCATGTGGGATATTGAAACCGGACGCCTCCTGCGCTCACTCAGGGGACACACGGCGGGACATCCGATCCGTCGTCTTCACGCCGGATGGCCAGACACTGGCCACCGCCAGCGAGGACCGTACCATCCGGCTGTGGAATCCGAACACCGGCGAATCGAAGAAGCTCCTTTTCACACGCTATGACCACAATGTCGTCAGCCTCTCTCTCTCCGCCCGACGGCGTCTCATGCTGGCGCGCGCGGCAGCCACAACAAAGACATCCAAGATCTGGGAGGTCACCACCGGCACCGAGCTCATGACCCTCCTCGGCAAGGACCAGTACGACCACCACTGGTCGGTCTGCGTCGCCTTTTCGCCGGACGGGATGCACCTCGCCAGCGGAACGGATATCGGCAAGATCAAGCTCTGGGAAGTGTTACCCAGCGGAGAGGAAAAATCCTGCATAACGGACACTGGAAACAGCACGACGATGATACCAGTGAAACACGCGGGTACTTTGTCGAAGACGACGGTGGATTTCAGAAGCCGATGGACTATTGGATCGGCGCGATGGCCTTTACCCCCGATGCCAAACTGCTCATCACCGGGAGCCGTGACCAGACGATCAAGTTGTTCGACATGCCACTCATGGCAGAACAACGGACGCTGAAAGGCCACACTGGCTGGGTGCGCGCGCTCGCCGTCACTCCGGACAGCAAGGTGCTCATCAGCGCCAGCGACGATGCAACGATTCGGTTTTGGGACCTGTCGAACGGCTGCTGCTTCAGAACCCTCAAGGCCCATACCGCAGGCATTCGCGGCATTACCCTGTCACCGGATGGGATGAAACTGGCCAGTGCGTCGTGGGACCGTACGGTGAAACTGTGGGAAGGCGGCGACAGAGCCCTCAAGAGTAACCCCTGCTCACCCTCGCGTCTCTATCCTGGTGAAAAAGGCTGCAACGGAGACGGGGTGGTATGCCCCTCCGCTCTAGCACCTCCCGGAACGGCCCTCTCGGACTTTGCCAGGCGGAATCCTTCGGAAATTCCTTCGCAGACCCAGCCGTTCGCTTTCCTTCCTGGCAAAGTCTCGATGGGCAATCTGTTCCTCCGGCGACTACGCTCCAGGGCATGCCACCCTGCCAGCAAGCGCCCAGCTAATAAAAAATAGAAAAGACGACAGGCCGCTACAAGCCTGTCGCCTTAACGCTTGCCAATGCTTTAGTGAGTTGCTCTGTAGCATTGCCCCAGACCTACTTTAGACTCCCCTATGTTTCTTTCGACCCCGTTTTTTATTCTTACGACGTATAGCCAATTCATGGAACGACCCAGTTCCGCCAATGGCGGATCAGTAAAAAACTCAAATTCGCACATCTTTTGGCGATCAATTCTGCCATTGGGCCATCGCATGTCGTCGATTACGTTTTTCCCGGCTAATGCATGTCGCAGCCTCCTCAACTCGTATGCCACCCAATCAGCCATTTGAAGTCCTGGTACTCGCTCGCTTTCAGCTGGAGCGCAACCAATTACTCATGCCTTCACCAAATATCTGCAGCGCAAATAGATATTGTTCACCCATGATTCGATAATTTGCTGCTCATCGTAAATGATCTCCATTTCTTCATTTGGGTAAAGATCGGCTGCTGTTTGAAGGGCCCATCGAACGGCATATTCAAAGCAGATCAAGTATGGATCGCCCCACGATCGCTGTATTTTCGGGCCAGGAGAGGGATGTAAATTGATGATGAGCAAGGACCGTGCCCTATTGGTTTCAGAATATATTGATCCATTACGGGTGAGAGCGCTTGAAAACCAAACCCGCTGACCCCGTCCCATCCACGAAACCATTTTCTAGTGAGCCAAATACTTCATGTGAAATTCGCCCACATGGAATTCGTTCAGCACACGCATCCACTCCGGCTCAAACTTATCCCATTGATTCCAGTCTCCCGATAGCACCTGCCACAGCATTCGCGGTATGCTGAGGATTGTCCAGCTTCCCGCTCTCGTCCAGGTAGAATTTAAGAATCACAAAGATCCTAATGGTTGAAGAGCTGCGTAACTCGGACACCGGGACGTAGGGCTGCTTATACGCCCCTTCCGCCGGTGAGTTAAGTATGTTATTGCCCTTATAGGAGTGGCCAAGGCTGCCCTTTACTGAGCGCAACATTCTCACCCGCCCAACCCCCGAGCGCGCCGAGACGCGCTCTTGTCCGAGGCGAGCACTTTCTGAATGTGGGCGTTTTGTGAGCAAGAAGGGCGCCTGGCCGCTCCTGCCCCATCTTCAAAGCTCGCTCGTTATCTCTTTCAGGGATGGGGGCTGATTGATCTTCCACTGCGCGCGTCCAACGAGGGAGTCCTGCGACCGCGCGTTGCGCGAGCACAGAAGATCATCAGCCCCCATCCCTCACTCGTCTTCTGTCGCCCGACTCGCCGCGCGCCGAAGGAATCCCGTAGCGCTTGCACTTCTCCCACAGGGCTTTGCGCGAAAGCCCGAGGATCTTCGCGCCGGTCGTGCGGCTGCCGTCCACTCGCTCCAACACCGACAAGATATAGTCTTTCAAACTGTTCGCGCAGTCGCCAGCGAGGTCAAGCGGACG
>ERZ1370068.6754-contig-5718_pt1 | contig 17482 bp, 23 predicted proteins | sample MGYA00561227_ERZ1370068 | MGnify/ENA primary metagenome ERZ1370068 (study PRJEB38410, sample SAMEA6850437) | metagenome | study: Metagenomic assessment of the ecological functions of the soil: analysis of the soil microbiota associated with the...
GCGAGTAGTCGAGCGACGCGAGCCGAGGCCGTCGGTACTGGCTCATGATCGTGCGGCCGGTCTCCTCGAGCCACTCCCACGTCAGCTCGACGAACGCCCCGCGCCCGATTCCCTGACGCGAGCGACCCTCCTTCGCGAGCTGCTCTCTCGACGACGTTCTGCGTCGCGATGCCGGCGTGGTCGTAGCCGGGCTGCCAGAGCGTGTCGAAGCCGCGCATCCGGTGCCAGCGGATGAGCACGTCCTGGATCGAGCCATTGAGCGCGTGACCCATGCTGCAGGTCGCCGGTGACGTTGGGGGCGGGACACAGATGACGTATGTCTCGTCGTGGCGCGCGCCGGCGCCGGCCGCGTACGAGGCCTTCGGCCTCCCAGAGCTTCTGCCAGCGCGCCTCGATCGCCGCTCGGGTCGTAGCGGGAATCCATCGCGCGAGAGTCTAGGGAGGAGTGGTCGCGGCGCTCGTCAGCTAGGCGCTGCGGCGCCGCCCGCGTGCCGAGGACAGCGGAGATCTCTCTCCTGTTGCGACCCACCGTCTCAGGGTACCGCGCTCGATCTCAGAGCACCAGGATCGTGCTCGTTCCGTGGGCGAGGAGCCGATCGTCGCGCGTCCTCGAGGCGCGAGCTTCCGCCACGACGACGCGGCGGCCGGGGTGAATGACGGACCCCCGCGCAGCGAATGCGGCCGGTGTCGACGGTGATGGCTCGCGTGAAGTTCGCCTTCACCTCGAGCGTCGTCCAGGCAGCCGGCTCGACGAGTGTCGTCACGAACGCGAGCCCCATCGCGGAGTCCATCAGCGTCATCGCGAGGCCCGCATGGACCAAATGCCGATCGGGTTGTAGTGGAACTCCGCCGGCTCGCACTCGAAGAGCGCGTGACCCCGCTCGGCCTCGACGAGCCGGAAGCCGAGCGTCTGCGCGATGGGCGGCGGCGGAATCTCTCCCGAGGCCATCAGCTGCATCAACTCGAGGCCCGAGCGTCCGGCCATCTCGTCGCGAAGGGCGAACGGGTCGTCCCAGGTGTACGTACGCGAGCGCTCGGTCACCGACGTGACGCTAGCGACCGACCGCGTAGCCCTGCATGCCGCGCGGGTTTGCGCCGGCGCGCAGGAGACCGTCCGGCTCACGGGCGACTGCGGTGACACCGGCCGGCGGACCACGGGCCGGCAGAGCGTGACGTCGTGGCCGCGGCGCTGCAGGTCGCTGACCGTCCGCGCGCCGAACCGTGACTCGAAGCGCGAGCGACTTCGGCAAGAAGCCGCGCGGGTAGAACGACGAGATCAGGTGGTCGGTGTGGAACTCGGGCGCGTCGATCGCCTCCTGCAGGTTCATGCCCGAGATCGACGTGGCGGACGAAGACGTGGATCGCCCACTGCTCCTGCTGGTCGCCGCCGGGCGTTCCCCAGGCGAGATACGGCTCGCCGTCGCGCAGCGCAAGCCCGGGTGACAGCGTCGTCCGCGGGCGCGCGCCGGGCTGGAGCGACGATGGCGAAGCCCTTCCTCGAGCCAGAACATCTGCGCCCGCGTGCCGAGCGGCCAGCCGAGCGCGGGATCACCGGCGAGCTCTGCAGCCAGCCGCCGCTCGGCGTCGCCGAGATCATGTTGCCCGAACCGGTCGGCGACGTCGAGGTGGACCGTGTCGCCGCGCGTCGGCTCGCCGGCGCCGCGCGACGCGCCGCCACGTCGACGACGGTCGGCAGGCGCCCGCAGCCCGGGTGTGTACGTCGGCCGACGCGTCCTCGCCGACCAGCGCGCGCCGCTCGTCGTTGTACTCCTGCGAGAGCAGCGTCTCGAGCGGCACGTCTGCAGTCGCCGTAGAGCGCGTCGCGGTCGGCGAACGCGAGCTTCGCGCACTCGGTGACGACGTGCACGAACTCGGCCGGTCGAGAGCTCGGCGAGGTCGAAGCCCTCGAGCAGCGCGAGCTGCTGCAGGCCGACGGGGCCGGCGGCCCACGGCTAGCGTCTTGCAGACGGTCAGCCCGCGGTACTCGAGCGTCGCGACCGGCTCGAGCGATGCGCCGCCACGCGGCCATGTCGTCGCCGCGTGAGCAGCCCGCCCTCGGACGGCGCTGAAGCGATCGATCTCCTCCGCGACGAAGCCCTCGTAGCACGCGAGCCGCGCCTTCTCGATCTCATCCTCGCGCGAGCCGCCGCGACCTCGTCGACGATGCGGCGATACGTCGCGCCGAGCGCCGGATTCCGGAAGAGCGCACCCGGCCTCGGGCGCCGGGAGGTAGAGGTCGCGCGAGCCGGGCCAGCTTGCGATCAGCTCTTCGTTGAGCTCGATCGTCGCGCGGATCCGCTCGTGGAGCGGATAGCCGTGCTCGGCGTAGCCGATCGCGAACTCGAGCACGTCCTCCGATCCGCCAGGTTCCGAACTGTCGCGGAGCAGGAGGAGCCATCCGCCGAACGCGCCCGGGCACGCAGGCCGCGAGCACGCCGGTGCCGGGAACGAGCTCGTGGCCGAGCTCGCGGAACCGCTCGATCGTGGCAGCGGCGGGAGCGACGCCTTGCCCGCACAGAGCGAGCGGCTCGCCGCGAGCGGCCGACCAGAAGACCGCCGGCACCTCCCCACCCGGCCCGTTCAGGTGCGGCTCGACGACCTGCAGCACGAAGCCGGTCGCGACCGCCGCATCGAACGCGTTGCCGCCGCGCTCGAGCACGGCCATCCCGGTCTGCGACGCGAGCCAGTGCGTCGACGCGACCATCCCGAAGGTGCCGCGGAGCTCGGGGCGAGTCGTGAACACGCGCGCACTCTAGTGTTCGCCCTCGTGTCCACCTGCACTCACGGTGCGGCCAGGAAAACCCGGACGGCGCGAAGTTCTGCAACGCGTGCGGCGGACCCCTCGGCGAGCCCGGAAGAGTCGGAGAGGAGCGACGGATCGTCTCCATCCTCTTCGTCGACCTCGTGGGATCCACCGAGCGTGCCGAATCACTCGACCCGGAGGACGTCCGTGCGTTCCTGACGCCGTACTACGAGCAGGTGCGAACGAGGCTGCAGAGCTTCGGCGGACGTGTCGAGAAGTTCATCGGCGACGCGGTCATGGGTGTGTTCGGTGCGCCGACGACATACGGGGACGATCCGGAGCGAGCCGTCCGCGCAGCCCTCGCCGTCCGAGACTGGGCCGAAGAGGACAACGTGCAGGTGCGGATCGCCGTGAATACGGGCGAGGCGATCGTCGAGCTCGACGCGAGGCCCGATCACGGTGAGGCGATGGTGGCGGGAGACGTCGTGAATACGGCGGCGCGTCTCCAGTCGGCGGCGCCGGCTGGATCCGTCATCGTCGGTGAGGAGACCTACGTCGCGACCCGGAACGTCATCGAGTACCGACCGGCCCAGCCGGTGCTTGCGAAGGGCAAGAGCGCGCCCGTCCGGGCCTGGCTCGCGGTGAGGGCGACGTCCCAGATCGGCGAGCGGCCCACAACCCAGGTTCCGATGGTCGGTCGCGAGCGTGAGCTCGGCGTGTTGACCGGAATCTGGGACAGGGTGATCGAGGAGGGCCGCGCTCAGCTTGCGACCGTGTTCGGGCCTGCGGGGATCGGGAAGTCGCGGCTCGGCATCGAGCTGGCCACGCTCGTCGCCGACCAGGGCCCGCGTTCTTCGCGGTCGCGCGACGCCGTACGGGGCGAGCGCGCCCTACAGCGCCTTCGCCCAGCTCGTCAAGCAGACGGCGACGATCTTCGACAGCGACGAGCCCGCCGAAGCGCGGGCAAAGCTCGCTGCAGCGATCGCACAGCTCGCAGGCCCAGCGGCTGCCGAGGAGCACGCACCGCACCTCGAAGTGCTCCTCGGCATCGGCAGCGAGGGAACGGTCGCGGATCGAGAGACGCTCTTCTTTTCGGCACGAGTCTTCGTCGAGTCGCTGGCGATGGGCGGCCCGACGCATGCTCCTGTTCGAGGACATCCACTGGGCCGACTCGAGCCAGCTCGACCTCTCGAGACGCTCGCGTCACGCGTGCGCGACGTGCCGGTCATGTTCGTGGCGCTCGCGCGCCCGGAGCTCGCTTGGCGAGCGGCCGACCTGGGGTGGAGGTCTCCCGGCGTATACGGCGCTCCAGCTCGATCCGCTCAGCGACGAGTCGAGCCAGGAGCTCGCCGAGCGGTTCCTTGCCAGCACGAGCCGTTGCGCAAGGTGCCTCGAGGGTGGCCGAGCTCGGCCGAGGGAAATCCGCTCTTCATCGAAGAGCTCGCCGCGTCGATCGCGGAACGCTCGACCTCGGACGACTTGCCGACGAGTGTCCGGGCGATCATCGCCGCCCGTCTCGACTCCCTTCCTCCCGGCGAGCGAGCGCCGTCCTCGTGGACGCGTCGGTCGCCGGGCGCAGTCTTCTGGAGAGGAGCACTCACGGAGATGGCGCCGCACGAGGACCTCGCGGGAAGCCTCAACGCTCTCGAGGACCGCGGCCTGATCGGACGCGAGGCCGTTTCTCGAATCAAGGGCGACCAGCAGTTCGCCTTCAAGCACGCGCTGATCCACGACGTCGCGTATCAGACCCTCCCCGGGCGGCCAGACGAGAACGTCACGCGGCTGTGGCCCGCTTCCTCTCGGCGGCGACGGCCGAGCCGGCCAGTCACACGAGGCTCTAGCGCTCCACTGGCGCGAGGCGGGCGAGTCGGATCGGGCGGTCGACGAGCTTCTGTCGCCGCCGCCGAGCTCGCCGGACGCGGGTGGGCGAAGCAGCACGCCGTGACCCTCTACTCTCAGGCGATCGAGCTTCGTCGGCGACGACGAACAACGACGACGCTCGATCCGGCTCAAGCAAGTCGTCATGGCGCAAGCGTTCGCGCACCTCGCCCAGACGACGTCGGTCGTCCGACTGAGTAGCCCTACGCGGTCGGGTCGTCGATGAGTGGGAAGTCGGCGGGCGACACGTCGCCGGCGATCTCCTAGATCACCTGCACGTGGTGGTCGCCGAGAAAGGACGCATGCTCGCGGACATGTCCTCACTGGGCGCGTCGTAGAGCGCAGAACGATTTCGGAGTTCCGTCCGGTCCGACGACGACGTGGCTGTGCTCCCAGACGATCTCGGGGTAGCGGTAATGACCGATCGCCTTCGAGCGCGTTGCCACGGTCGGAAGCGTGTCCATGTCGACGGTGTACGTCCTCTCGATGAGATACCTAGGCATGGGTCGATCGTAGCCGGAGCGGCCTCAGGCCGGTCGGATGTTCTGATTGACGTGGAACAGGTTGTCGGGGTCGTACTTCGCCTTGATCGCCGCTAGCCGGTCGATAGTTCTCGCCGTAGGTCGCTTCGACTCGCTGCTGACCCTCGTCCATCATGAAGTTCACGTATGCGCCACCCGTCGCGTACGGATGTACCGCCTCCCGGTATTCGACCGTCCAGTCGCTTGACGAGCTCCGCGTTGGCCGGGTCGGGATCGACGCCGATGATCACCTGACGCCCACTTCACGTCGCGGCTCGCCCAGGCGGTCGCGTCGGCCGGGACGCGGCCGGCAGCGCCGTCGACCGGATACATGTGCATCGACGATTTCCACGTCGGCATCCGTGAGCCGAACTCGACGTTCGCCTCGATCGCGGCTCGCGGGCATGTCTCGGATGTAGTCGGCGCGCCAGTACCACTGGTCACCCGGTGGGTAGACGCCGTCGAACGCCGACTGGATTCCCGGAAGCGGAACCGGGCCGACGCCGTCCAGGATGCGGTCCAAGGCTCCTCGCGGGCGCGAGCAGGCGCGCGGCCTCGGCCTCGTCCGCATCCGGCGTAGCACCAGACCACCGCGCACACCTTCTGGAGATGAAGCTCGGCGGGAAACGGATCCCCGGGCGGCACCGAGAGGAACGCGAAGAAGCCGTTGAGCACGTCCGGCTGCTGCGGCATGAACTCGGCGTACCAGGCGAGTATCTCGGCGGACTGCTCGAGCGGCCAGAACATCGGGCCGGTGACCACGGTGCTGATCCGGGCTGAGCCGGAACGTGAACGACGTCACGACGCCGAAGTTCCCGCCCCCGCCGCGAAGCGCCCAGAAGAGATCGTCGTTCTCGTCCTCGGCGGCTCGGACGATCGAGCCGTCGGCGAGCACGACCTCGGCCTCGAGCAGGTTGTCGATCGAGAGCCCGAGCGTCGCGTGTCAGATGACCGACCCCACCACCGAGCGTGAGGCCCGCCGACACCCGTGGTGGAGATGATCCCGAACGGCGCCGCGAGCCCGTGCTCGTGCGTCGCCGGCGTCCACCTGGCCGAGGAGGGTGCCGCCGAGGACGCGGGCCGTACGGCGCATCGGCGTCGACGTCGACCCCGCGCATCGCCGAGAGGTCGATGACGAGCCCGTCGTCGACGCTGCCGAACCCGGCTCCGTTGTGCCCGCCGCTGCGCACGGCGATTTCAGCCCTCCTTGCGACCGAAGAGGACAGCTGCAGCGACATCGGCCGTGTCCACCGGGTATGAGATGACGAGCGGGCGGCGATCGATCATCGCGTTGTACAGAGATCGCGCCTCGTCGTAGCCCGGGTGACCTCGATCGATCACCTCGCCTCGTAGGTTCGCCTGCAGCGCGCCGGCATGCCCGTTCGCGGCCATCGATCCTCCTTCCGCTTGCGACGCTACGCCTTCACGGCGTCGTCTACAAGACCGCGGATCTAGGCGGATTCTTCGGCGAGCTCTTCGATCTCGTCGACGACGCCTTCAGCGCTCGTCACGAGCGTCGGCTTCTGGCCGCGCGAGATCGTCTCCTTCGTCGAGCACGCACTTCGTCACGTCGGTCCGTGACGGGAGCTCGAACATGACGTCGAGGAGCGCGAGCTCGATGATCGAGCGGAGGCCGCGCGCGCCGGTCTCGCGTGCGAGCGCGTGCTCGGCGATCTCCACGAGCGCGTCGTCCGTGAAGACGAGCTCGATCGAGTCGTAGCCGAAGAAGCGCTGGTACTGACGAACGAGCGCGTTCTTGGGCTCGGTGAGGGATCTCGACGAGATCGTCGTGCGTGAGCTGGTGGACGGCCGAGACGACCGGGAGGCGTCCGACGAACTCGGGGATCAGGCCGAATGTGATGCAGGTCCTCCGGCATCACCTGGCCGAGGATCTCGAGCTCTCGGCTGCGTTTCGCGACCGAATGTCCGCGCCGAAGCCGACGGTGTTCTTCCCGATCCGACGCTCGATGATCTTGTCGAGCCCGGCGAACGCGCCACCGCAGATGAAGAGGATGTTCGTCGTGTCGATCGAGAGGAACTCCTGGTGCGGGTGCTTGCGCCCGCCCTGCGGAGGCACCGACGCGACGGTGCCCTCGAGGATCTTCAGGAGCGCCTGCTGGACGCCCTCGCCCGACACGTCGCGCGTGATCGACGGGTTGTCCGCCTTGCGCGCGATCTTGTCGACCTCGTCGATGTAGATGATCCCGGTCTCGGCCTTCTTGATGTCGAAGTCGGCGGCCTGGATCAGCTTGAGGAGGATGTTCTCGACGTCCTCGCCGACGTAGCCGGCCTCGGTCAGCGCTGTCGCGTCGGCGATCGCGAACGGCACGTTGAGGATCCGCGCAAGCGTCTGGGCGAGGAGCGTCTTGCCGCACCCGGTCGGCCCGAGGAGGAGGATGTTCGACTTCTGGAGCTCGACCTCGGCGGCGTCCTCGAGGCCCATCCGCACGCGCTTGTAGTGGTTGTAGACCGCTACGGCGAGCGTGCGCTTCGCCTCTTCCTGCGAGACGACGTAGTCGTTCAGGACGGAGTAGATGTCGAGCGGCTTCGGGAGGTTGTCGAGGTCGAGCTGCGCCGGAGAGCGTGAGCTCCTCGTCGATGATCTCGTTGCAGAGATCGATGCACTCGTCGCAGATGTATACGCCGGGACCAGCGATCAGCTTCTTGACCTGTCGCTGAGACTTCCCGCAGAAGCTGCAGAGCAGCTGCTCGTTACCCTCGCTCGCCCGAGCCACGTGTCTCCTTTTACTCCGTTTTCACAGTCGATGGAAGGGACCGCTACGAGCGGTGCTCGATCACCCGGTCGATGATCCCGTACTCCCGGGCCTCCGCGGACGTCATGTAGTAGTCGCGCTCCATGTCCGTCGAGACCTTCTCGATCGTCTGGCCGGTGTGCTTGGACATGATCTCCTCCATTAGCCGCTTGAGGCTGATTACCTCCCGCGCCTGGATCTCGATGTCCGTCGGCTGCCCGGAGAACCCGCGCGAGCCCTGGTGGATCAGGATCTTCGAATGCGGCAGCGCGCTGCGCTTGCCCTCCGCGCCGCCGGCCAGGACGACCGCGCCCATGGACATCGCCATGCCGACGCAGATCGTCTGCACGTCCGGCTTGATGAACTGCATCGTGTCGTAGATCGCGAGGCCCGCGTACACGATGCCGCCGGGCGAGTTGATGTAGATCGAGATGTCCTTGTCGGGGTCCTCCGACTCGAGATGGAGGAGCTGCGCGACGATGAGGTTCGCGATCTGGTCGTCGATCGGCGTGCCGAGGAAGATGATGCGCTCGTTGAGCAGGCGCGAGTAGATGTCGAACGAGCGCTCGCCGCGCGAGGTCTGCTCGATCACCATCGGAATCAGGGGGCTCATTCGGTCTCCTTGCTACCGGGGTCCACAACTTCGTCTCCCCTTCGGGTTTCTCCTTGTCTGGTGTCCAGAGCTTGTCGCGCGCTTCCGCGAGCTCGGGTGCGATCGGCTTGACGTCTTGGACGAGGCGGTCGAGCGCGGCGCGGAGCCGGAGATCCTCGCGGATCGACTCCTGCTGGCCGTGCGCCCAGACGTCCTCGATGACGCCTTCGACGACGTCATCCTCGCCGGACGCCGCGGCCTCCTCGCGGATGTACGCGCTTCACCTCGTCGTCCGGAGACTTCGACGCCCGCCTTCTCGGCAAGCGCCTCGAGGGCGAGCTCGCGCGCGACGGAGACGGCTGCCTCGAGCACCATCTGGCGCTCGAGCTCCTGCATGCTCCGCCGCTCGCCGCGAGGTAGGCCTCGAGCGAGATGCCGCGCCGCTCGAGCGAGCGGGCGAATCCTGTGAGGAGATCTGCGCGCTCGCGTGCGCACGAGCGGGAGCGCCGGCTGTACCGCCGAGCGCGCGAACAGAGCTCGTCGACGGCGGTAGATCCGGAACGCCGCCTCGATCTCGGCGTCGAGCTGCTCGCGAAGCGTCCCCTCGATGCTCGCGCGCAACTCGGCGAGCGTGTCGAACTCGCTGGCCGACCGCGCGAGCTCGTCGTCGAGCTCGGGGAGAACCTTCTCCTGCACCTCGCGTACCGTCACCTCGACGGTCGAGCTCGACCCGTCCGGCGAGCGGGAACGCGATCTGCTTCGTCTCACCCGGCCGACGCGCCGACGAGCGCCGCCTCGAGCTCGGGTGAGAGCCGCCCGCCGCCCAGCTCGACGACCGTGTCCGGCTGCGCCTCGCCGTCGGAGTCGAGGAGATCGACGAGGAGCGTGTCGCCCGCCTTCGCGGGACGATCGCCCGCCGGCGCGAGCTCTGCGACCGACTCGCGCAACGCCTCGACCTCGGCGTCGACCGCGTCCTGCGGCACCTCGATCTCGGCACGCGCGACTTCGAGCGTCGTCCAGTCGACGAGCTCGGGGAGCGCCTGCACCTCGACCGTCGCGATGAAGCTCCACGCCTCGTCGGCCGTGTCGGGAAGCTCGAACTCGTAGGCCGGGTCGGAGACCGGGCGCACGCGACTCCGTGTCGCCGCGGTCCAGAACCAACCTCCGATGTGGCTGTCGACCGCCTCGGCGTAGATCCGCTCCTTGCCGAGTCGGGAGACGAGCACCGGCTTCGGGATCTTCCCCTTGCGGAAGCCGGGGATCTTGACGCTCTCGGACAGATCCGACAACGCGTGCTCGACCGCATGCTGCACCTGGTCGGGCGAGACGTCGACCGTCAGGCGCACGCGGTTCTCCCCGAGGCTCTCTACGGCTGTGGACACTGGGCCATTCAACCAGCCGCGGCTAGGGTCAGGCCCGTGGATCGGTACGACGTCGTCGTGGTCGGAGTCGGCGGGATGGGAAGCGCCGCGCTCTCATCACCTCGCGCGGCGCGGAAAGCGCGTGCTCGGGCTCGAGCGCTTCGACCTGCTCCACGAGCACGGCTCGTCGCACGGCTTGACGCGGATCATCCGGCTCGCCTACTTCGAGCACCCCGACTACGTGCCGCTGCTCAGGCGAGCCTACGAGCTGTGGCGCGAGCTCGAGGCCGAGGCGGGCGAGCAGCTCCTGCACGTCACCGGGATCGTCGAAGCGCGGCGACCGCATCCTCGACGGCGTCCTTCGCTCATGCGAGCGAGCACGACATCCCGCACGAGGTGCTGAACGGAGCCGAGATGGCGGTGCGCTTTCCCGCATATCGCCTGCCGCCTGGCGATGGACGTCGTGCATCAACCGCGACGGCGGCTTCGTCGTCCCGGAGCGCTGCATCGTCGCGCACGTCGACGGCGCGCTGTCGCCACGGCGCGACGCTGCGAGCACGGGAGCGCGTGCTCGAGTGGGAGCAGAACGAGAACGGCGTGCGCGTCACGCACGGATCGAGGCGTCGTCGAGGCCGAGACGGCTCGTCCTCACCGCCGGCGCCTGGTCGCAGGACGTCGCGCGGTTACCTGCCGGGCTCGTCCGGGGTGTCCGCCAGTCGCTCGCCTGGCTCCAGCCGACGCGGCCGGAGCTCTTCGAGCCCGACCGGATGCCCGTCTTCAACCTCGTGCTCGACGGCGAGCACTTCTACGGCTTCCCGGCGCACGGCATCCCCGGCTTCAAGCTCGGGTCGCTACGACCACTTCGGGTCAGGCGGCGACCCGGACACGATCTCGCGCGAACCGACGCTCGAGGACGAGGCACCTCTTCGCGCGTTCGCCGAGCGCTACTTCCCCGACGGAGCCGGCCCGACCGTGGCGCTGAAGACCTGCCTCTTCGAGCCCTCCCCGACGAGCACTTCCTCATCGACCGGCACCCCGACGCGCCATCGGCGGTCGTCGCCGCCGGTTCTCGGGCCACGGCTACAAGTTCTGCTCGGTCGTCGGAGAGATCCTCGCCGACCTCGCGATCGACGGCTCGACACGCGCCACGACATCGGGCTGTTCCGGCTCGACCGCTTCTGAGCGACCTATCCTTCAGCGCGAACGCGGGCGTGGCGGAACTGGCAGACGCGGCGGGTTTAGGTCCCGTTGGGCCTCAGCGGCCCTTGGAGGTTCGAGTCCTCCCGCCCGCATCAGGCTGGCGCGATCAATACCTGCCGACGAGCAACGCGAACGTCTCGCGCATGCTCTCCGCGACGAGCCCGAGAAGCGCGACGATGGCGAGCACGGCGGCTGCCGCGGCGAACTCCCCGGTGGCGGACAGAACCAGCAGTGCCGTGAAGCTGCCGAGAACGAGAAACGCGGTCGAGAGCGGGCGTCGCGTGTACGTACCGAGCCCCAGCCCGGCAAGGAACGCGGCTCCGAACACCACGATCCCCAGCGTCATGGCGCGAGGGTAGGACCGGGTCGGACGGACCGGACCCGGATACGAGGCAAATCGCTCAAGCAGAAGCCGCGCGGAGCCGATTCTCGTTCGGAGATGCCCCAGAATCGGATGGGTTCACCTGACGCGCGTGGCAGCCGCCGCGGGCCTCGCCGCGTTCGCGGCCGTCACGCTCTTCGCGCCGCAGGACGGCGAGCCTCGCGCGTTCTTCAACGTCTGGGTGTACGACGGCCTGATGGTGCTCGCGTGCGTGATCGTCGGATCGCACGCGTACCTCGTGCGAGCGTGAGCGCGTGGCATGGACGGTGATCACCGTCGCGCTCGGCTGCTGGACGTTCGGGGAGATCTGGTACGCCGTCTTCAAGCCGGACACGTATCCATCGATGACGGACGCCGGGTTCATCGCGTTCTACGTCCTCCTCTACGTCGGCGTCGTGCTCTTGCTTCCGCTCACGAGTCCGTTCGATCGCCGACACGCTGTGGCTCGACGGAATCACAGCGGCGCTCGCGGCCGCTGCGCTCGGAGCCGCGATCCTCGTCGACCTCGTCCTCGAGAACACCGACGGCTCGACCTCGACCGTCGTGACGAACCTCTCCTATCCGCTCGGCGACGTGCTGCTCCTCTCAGCGGTCATTCGGCGTCTTCCTCGCTCACCGGCTGGCGTCCTGGGCCGCGCTGGCTCGTCCTCGGTCTCGGCATCCTCGCGACGACCGCCGCGGACGCCGATCTACCTGTTCCAGTCGTCGAACGGGACGTACGTGGAAGGCACGTGGGTGGACATCCTCTGGCCCGCCGCGATGTTGCTCATCGCCTCGTCCGCGTGGTTGCCCGACCGCACGCGCGCGGGACTCGAGGTCGAGGGCCGGCCGCTCCTCGCCGTACCCGCAGTCTGCGCGCTCGTCGCCACGGGCATCCTCGTCTACGACCACTTCACGCGGTTGAACCTGCTCGCGATCATCCTGGCCTCGCTGACGCTCGCGAGCGGTCATCGCGAGACTCGGCCTCGACGTTCCGCGAGAACCGTCGCCTCTTCGAGCTGACCCGAGAGGAGGCCACCACCGACTCCCTCACGGGCTCGCGAACCGCCGACAGCTCCTCGCGGATCTCGAGCGCCGTCTGAACGCAGAGCCCGTGGCGCCGACGATCCTCATGCTCTTCGACCTCGACGGCTTCAAGGGCTACAACGACAGCTTCGGGCACCCGGCGGGAGACGCCCTGCTGGTACGGCTTGGCGCGAAGCTCGCCACCGTCCCGGGCGAGGCAGGCTCCGTGTACCGGCTCGGCGGCGACGAGTTCTGTCTCATCGCGACAGATCGGAGACGACGAAGCCGAGCCGCTGATCGACCGTGCGTGCGAGTCTCTCTCAGAGAAGGGTGAAGGCTTCGAGATCGGGAGCTCGTTCGGCGCCGTCCTCCTCCCGGACGAGGCGACGGACGCGAGCACGCGCGCTGCAGGCGGCGGACGAGCGTCTCTATGCGCAGAAGTACTCGCGCCGCGGAGAGAGCGAACGGACGATGGCGGCGCTGCTCGCCGCGCTCTCGATCCGCGAGCCGGAGCTCGAAGCGAAGCGCGCGGACGTCGGCACGCTGGCGACCGACGTCGGGAAGATGCTCGGGCTGCGCCGCGACGAGCTCGAAGACCTCGAGCGCGCGGCCCAGCTCCACGACCTCGGGAAGCTGGCCGTGCCCGACGAGATCCTCCACTAAGCCCGGGCCGCTCGACGAGCGCGAGTGGGCGTTCGTCCGCCAGCAAACGATCGTGGGAGAGCGCATCCTCCGCGCATCCCCGCGTTGCGCAGCGTGGCGGGCATCGTCCGCTCGAGCCACGAGAACTGGGATGGCAGCGGCTATCCCGACGGGCTCGTCGGCGACGAGTCGCCGCTCGCAGCGCGGATCATCCGCGTGTGCAACGCATATGTCGCGATGATCTCCGAGCGCCCGTACCGCCCGCCTCTCTCGGACGAGGAGGCGCTGAACGAGCTCATGCGTCTCGCCGGCACGGAGTACGACGCGACGGTCGTCCGCGTCTTCGTCGCTCACGTCCGTGACGAGCACGAAGCCGAGCGAGGCTGCGTAGCGACCGGCGGGCATACTGCCCGCTAGATGCTTGACCGGAAATTGGGGCGCAGCCGGGGACGGTCACGACCAAGTTACGGGCGTCACGCACGCGTCGTGCAGGCTCGAAGCCCAGTGCGACGCGCGCGGGCGGGCGATCCGGCGCCGCGTCGTGACCGCCATCCGGCCCGCGTGAATTTCCGGTCAAGCATCGAGGCCCCGTAGCTCAGTGGATAGAGCGGACAGACTTCGAATCTGTGCGCGCGGAGGTTCGACTCCCCTCCCGGGGCCATTCAACGTTCATGCCGGTTTTGCGTAGCACGACTTCCGCCGAATGACCGATGGGGGCCACCCAGGAAATACAAGACAACGTGCGACACTGGCCGGTGCCGACCTACCGCCTTCCATGCGACACGACCGGCGACGACCTCGGCCTCCTCGAGCACCCGGCGTCGAGACCGCCGGAACCCCCGGAATAGGTAGGTCTTGACCTTTGCGGTCAACGGCGACAACATCGCCTGATGCATGGTCGTCGCGGTGCCACGATCGCCATGGGTGCGCACTGTCGGTGGCACTAGCGCATTCGCAGCGACGGTCGTGCGTCCCGGTGCGCGTGGTAACCCGGTTCCGACTCGTCAGAGGCAAGCGTCCGTGAGAACTGGGTGATGAAGGTCGTGTCCGTCACACACGTGCCGACGACCCCGTGCCGGGCAAGGATCGCACGCGCACGGTCTTCGCTGGCAAGCAGGATTATCCTTGCCCGTCTGTCATGTGCTGCCGGATCCAGCTCGGCGCCCCCGGCGACCTCCTGATTACGTCGAGACGATCAGCCATGTAGTCGCTCTACGACAGCGTTGCGAACGGCTGTCCCGGGCACGTGGCCTTCGCCGAGCTTCCAAGATGCGGGCACCCAACCGAACGGCATCCTGAGCACGTGGCACGCGGGCAACCTCTGCTATCTCGTTGCCTCCAGGCACGCGATGTCCTTGCGTATGCTCTGTGTACCCCATCTATCCGCCGTCGACCGAGGCTCGAGGACGATGGTTTGCACTTCGGTGATGCGACTACGGACGGGTGCCAGCCCCTACGCTCCGGTTATGCCGCGCTTTCGCTCTCCACGACACGACCGGCGACGACTCTGCTTGAACAGCATCCTGCACCGAACGTCGAGCCGGGCGACGTGTTCATGCTCCCGACGGGCGGGAGGCGCTGGTCACGGCGGGCCGAGACAGACGGGCGCGGGCCGTTCGCGGCGTTGCTGGAAGTGGCGATCGCACCGACGCCGCTGACGAGCGACGACTCATCGCCTAGCCGACCTCGCGAGTGCCCTGCGATCGATCACTTCGCCCAACCATGCGGGTCGTATGAGCCGTAGCGGTCGCCAAATGCACTGCCGGTGGTCCCGGTGTGGCTGGAAGTTGTGCCCACCGCGGCAACTGGCCCAGGTTGCCGCAGTTCTCGCAGGCTTGATGCCGCACGAGCACCGCCATCGGCCAGCAGCCGCCGTCGCTGCCGGGCCGCCAAGCTTGGCCGTGTCGGAGTCAGAACTGGAAGCAGATGAACGGGTGCGGAGCCGCGATCGTCATGACGGCGAGCGCAGCCCTGGCGCCCGTCGCAAACCCGTAGCGGATGCGGGGTGCGAAGCCCGCGTGAACCTCCCACGTGTTCGGCGCGACCGTTCACGAAGACGAGTAGCAGCAGCGACGAGGCCGAGGAATCCGATCGGGAGGAGTTCCGCCAGCGTCGCGGCAGGCCCGAGCCCGTCCATCCCGACCATGCGCCTCCAGGATCGATCCGGCGACGGCCAGATTCGGCGGCGAAGAGATGACGAACGCAGCAGCCACGACACAGAACGTCAGCGCTCGATTCACGACGACGTTTCGCGGCGTGAGCCCCGCATTACGCAGGATCGCGTGGCCGGCGAGCAGTGTTCCTGGACGATCCCCCACACGACGAAGGTGAGGGCGGCGCCGTGCCACAGTCCACCGAGACCATCGTCACCCCAGAGCGGCGACAGTGCGCTTGATCCCTTCGCGCGATCCTCCGAGCGGGATGAAGAGGTAGTCGCGTAGCCACGACGACAGGGTCATGTGCCAGCGCCGCCAGAAGTCGGAGATGTTCTCGGCCTTTGAGGGGCGAGTTGAAGTCCTGCGGAAGCGGAAGCCGATGAGCCAGGCGAAGTCCGACCGCCATGTCCGAGTAGCCGAGAAGTCGAAGTAGAGCTGCAGCGTGTAGGCGATCGCAGCCGTCCAGGCCCCGAGGAGACCTAGATCGCGAGACGACGCCCACAGCTGGTCGACGAAGGGATCGAGCCGATCGGCGATCAGGAGCTTTCTTCAGCGAGCCCGCAGCCGAGGGGAAGAAGCAGCCCCGACGCCGCGAACGACGAGGTCAGGCGGACGGCCGGGCGCGCGCAGCTGGTCGGTCGCAACGTCGGTGAAGCGGAACGATCGGGCCCGGCGATGAGGTGCGCGGAAGACAGCGCGACGAACGTCGTGTACTCGAGGACGATGTCAGGTCGGCTCGCACACGCCCTCGGATAGACGTCGATCGTGTACGACATGGAGTTGAACGTGTAGAACGAGATGCCGATCGGAAGGAGCACGCGGAGCACGGGCAGCGGCGCCTCCAGTCCGATCAGCGCGACCGACGCCGTCCAGCGACGTCAGGAAGAACGTCGCGTACTTGAAGAAGCCGAGGACACCGACGATTCACCGTGAGCGACGTGACGAGCAGGAGCTTGCGACGCGCTCAGTCGCTCGAATGCCCGCGATCGCGAGCGCGGCGACGTAGTCGACCAGTGGTCGTTCCGACCATCAGCGGCAGGAAGCGCCAGTCCCACCAGGCGTAGAAGATCCACGACGAGCAGGTGAGGAAACCGGAGACGAGCACTTCTGGTTCCCAATGCCCCACCAGCCGACGAGAGACGAGCGGCAGGTGAAGCGAAGAAGGCGTAGGTCGTGAAGAGCATGGCTCACCCGAGCGCCGTGGAGTGCGCGACGATGTAGGTCAGGAGACGCCGCATGTTCCGGAGGTTGACGTGATTGACGTTCGAGAAGTCGGTCGCGACCCCGTAGGCCACGTATCGGATGTCCTCGGCGTCCACGACGACGAAGTCGAACTGCGCATGCAGGTCGCGCAGATACTGAGCGACGGGCTTGACGTCCCGGGTAGCCGTACTGCGCAGCTCGCGAGGACTTCGGGATGAACGGATTCAGGACGATGACCGGCGTCGCGTCGTGCCGGTTCATGAACGCGAGCGTGCGCTCGAAGTAGACGTACCGGCGCTGGATCGAACGGGCGCTGGTGCGGCGGATTCGCCCGGATTGCCGGCGACCTCTCGTTGCACGCCTCGCGCCGGAGCGACCTCGCCTGCTCGGGGCAGGTTCCGAATCGAGCGCGGCAATGAGTGACCCGTCCGGCTCGGTAGCGGATAAGGCGGCGCGGCTTGCATCCGTGCTGTTGGCACGCCTCAACACCCGCAGCGACTCTCTGCGAGGCGTCCGTTCCGAGATAGGTGCCGACGTCTGCGATGCCGAAACGGGGCCTGCCAGCGAGGTACGGCGTCGCGCGCGGATCGCTCGCGAGCATCGGATTGACCCGTTCGTGGCGATGCCGATGTCGACAAACCAGAGGTACGCGCGGTACGTTCGAGGGAAACCTGCGGGACGAGAGTAGTTCGTCATCACCCACGCGTCAGCCGCCGTCCCTCCGGTGACCGCGGCGTTGAAGCCCGAGCGCCCGGTCAGGCCCTCGAGTGCAGGCAGGCTCGGGCCTTTCGGGCGCGCGAGCCTGAGCGATGAGGAGGCCGAGGATCGCTGGAGCCGGTCGATCAGGGTGAGCTTGATTCGCGCGATCGTTCTCGGCGGCTGGTCGGACGAGATGGGTGCCGGCGAGCGCGAAGGGGCCGACGGCGACGCTGAGCGAGACGGCCGCCTTAAGAGCGCGAAGAACGTCGTGAGCGTCGCCCAGACGAATGCCGCGGTGCCATCTCATGCCCTCGGGATAGCAATACGTAACTGAACGCAAAGCACAA
>ERZ1370068.8011-contig-6895_pt1 | contig 17474 bp, 20 predicted proteins | sample MGYA00561227_ERZ1370068 | MGnify/ENA primary metagenome ERZ1370068 (study PRJEB38410, sample SAMEA6850437) | metagenome | study: Metagenomic assessment of the ecological functions of the soil: analysis of the soil microbiota associated with the...
TCAGTTACGTATTGCTATCTTGTTGAGCTCGGGCCATTTCTGCGTGAAGAAGGTGATCCGGATGCCGATCGCGTCCATGTTGCTTCTTCCACAGCTCGTCGCTCGTGCGGTCGGCGTCGCGTCCGGCGTCGACGCCTTGGCGATCGTGAGCGGCTTGCCGTCGGGCGTCTCGCGGTAGCCGTCGCCGTCGCGGTCCTTGTAGCCGAACTTGTCGAGCAGCGCGCGTGCCGCCGCGGGATCGTACGCATTCTTCGCGGTGAGCCTGCGGGATCGTGGCCGAGCAAGCGCCGGCGGGACGAGCTGCGACGCGGGATCGCCGTGGCCGTGCGCAGCGAACATCGATCTCGGTCTCGCGGTCGTAGCCCATGGCTGATCGCGCGGCGCAGCGCGATCTTCGTCCGGCGTGTAGCCGCCGACGACCGGATCGTCCATGTTGAAGAACGTGAACGATCGAGCGACGGCTCGGTCTGCCGGTGCAGCACGATGCCGCGCTTCGACGTACTCCGGCCAGCAGCTTGTCGTCGTCGCGAGCACGTTGTCGGCGATCGACGACGGCACATCGAGGTAGTCGAGCTGGCCGCCGTTCGAAGGCGAGCAGACGCGGCGACGCCTCCTCGATGATGCTCACCTCGACGCGGCCGACGATCGGCAGCTGCTTGCCCGCATTGCGCTTCGCGATCGCCGCATCGCGCCGGCTCGCTGCCGGCGCCGGGCACGGGATAGCGTCTCGTCGCGGAAGCCGGGATTGGCTTCGAGCACGATCTTCTGCCCGCGCGTCCACGATCCTTGAGGCGATAGGCGCCGGTGCCGACCGGATGCTCCATGACGCGATTGCGAAGCGTCCTCGTACGCGTCGACCACTTCGCGCGCGACCGCGGCGAAGTCGCGTCGTACGCGAGCCACCACTGGAATGCGTAGTACGGGCTCGGCTGAACCGGATGCGCAGCGTGTAGCGGTCGAGCGCCTGCAGACCCTCGATCTTCGCGTCGTAGTCGAGGCGTGCCGTCTTTGCGCGCGCGCGCGAGCGCCTCGTCGAGCCCGACGAGCCGGTGCTCGAGCAGATGTACAGCCAGTACGAGCGCACCTTGGGATCGAAGATGCGCTTGATGCTGTAGACGTAGTCCTGCGCGGTCGAGCTCGCGCTTCTTGCCCTTGAACGCCGGATCGTCGGCGAAGTAGATGCCCGGCTGGACCTTGATCGTGTACGTGCGCCCGCCGTCGGTGATCTGCGGCAGGCCGTCCGCGGTGTTCGGGATCATGCGCACCGGCCGCGCGAAGTAGTCGTAGCGTGTAGAGCGGGTCGAAGATCGCCGCGGCAGATCGTAGAACGAATAAGTGTCGTAGACCGCCTGCGGATCGAAGCCGTTCTCGGCGACCGGAAACGCGACGTGCAGCGTCTTCGTCATGTCGGCGGCCTGCGCGACGGCGATCACCGTCGCGACGACGACCGCGAGCGCCCAGGCAACGCATTTGGCGGCGATCGGCGCTATCAGCGAGTGCCATGAAACGCGCGACAGCCGGCCGACGCCGTCGGCGAGTCCGATCCTCGCCGGCGCGAAGCACCAGCGCACGAAGCCCTTCGCCCTCCGGGCCCGAAGGCGCTGCCGGGTGCGAGACCGAGCCGCGCCTCGCGCACGAGCCGCTTGCAGAACGCGAGGCTGTCGGTCGACGCCGTCGACGCGGAAGAACGACGTACATCGCGCCCGGCGGCGAGCGCGACTTCGATGCCCGGCAGCGCGCGCGAGCTCGCGCGACCAGGAAATCACGCGCGGCGCGGAAGCGCGCAGCGTGTGCGCGACCGTCGGCTCGCCGTGCGTGATCGCGACCACGCCCGCGCGCTGGACGAACACCGGCGAGCACGACGTGTTGTATTCGATCAGCTTGCCGAGGTCGGGCATCAGCGCCGGCGGCGCGACGATCCAGCCCAGCCGCCAGCCGGTCATCAGCCACGCCTTGAGAAGCTGTTGGTGCTGACGACGCGGTCGTCCGGGATCGGCGAGGTCGAGAAACGACGGCGCGGCGCGCTCGTCGCCGCCGCGTAGTAGCAGCCGCTCGTAGACGTCGTCGGCGACGATCCAGATGCCCGTGCCGGCGGCAATGCGCGAGGATCGCATCGCTGCGTCGCCGCGGTCGAGCGTCCAGCCGGTCGGATTGTTCGGCGAGTTGATCATCACGCGCGCGCGTTCCGGCGTGAGCGCGCGCGAGCAGCCGATCGAGCGTCGAGCGTCCAGCCGCCTGCACCGAACGTCGAGCGCGCACCGCACGACCTCGGCGCCGAGAATCTTCGGGATCTCGGTCAGGTTCGGCCACAGCGGCGTGACGCACGACGACGCGATCGCCGGGGCCGACCAGCGCCTCGACGGTGAGCATCAGCGCCGACATGCCCGACGCGGTGACGGCGATGTTGCCGGCGCGATCGGGACGATGCAGCCGCGAGACGTAACGCTGCGATCGCGTCGCGCAGCTCCGGAATGCCGAAGTTCTGCGTGTAGAACGTCTCGCCGCGCGGCGAGCGAGGCCGCGGCCGCGTCGCGGATGTACGCCGGCGTGACCTCGTCGGGCTCGCCGAACCAGAACGGCAGGATGTCCGGCTCGCCCATGCCGGCGTTGGCGACTTCGCGGATCTGCGAGGCGACCAGCGCACGCACGGCGCCGCGGGCGTGCAGATCGTGCAGGACGGGGTGCGGTCGTTCATCGACGATCAGATTACCATTGTCCGAAGAATACGCCCGCGCGCTTGTGTGCCGCCGTGCCCGCTTCCACCTGCGCGTCGGTGACGGTGATGCGGCGCTTGAGGCCCATGAACCACGCGAGCAGACGCTCTCGCATCTCGCGCCGGATGTCTTCGAGCGCGGGATCCTCACCGCGATCGTCGAATTCGTCCGGATCGGCGGCGAGGTCGAAGAGCTGCGGGCGGAAGTCCTGCCAGTGCACGTACTTCCAGCGCTCGGTGCGCACCATCCAGGCGCGGCAGGCGTCTGGCGCCCGGCCGAGGATCGATCGCGCCTCGCGATAGCCGTAGTCGAGCTCGGAGAACACCGCGTCGCGCCAGCCTTGCCGCCGCGGCCGCTGCGCAACAGCGGCAGCAGCGAACGACCCTCGATGCGCTCGCCGGCGACCGGCAGCGCGAGCGCCTCGAGCAATGTCGGCGCGAGATCGATCGCCTCGACGAAGCGCGCCTCGGCCCGGCCGCGCGCCGCATCGGCCCGCCAGGTCGGGGTCGTAGACGATCAGAGGCACCCGCTGAATGACGTCGTGAAAGTGCTCCTTCTCGCCGAGCCAGTGGTCGCCGAGATAGTCGCCGTGATCGGAAGTGAACACGATCAGCGTATCTTCCCAGCGCCCGAGCTCTTCGAGCGCGTCCCACACGCGCCCGAGATGATCGTCGATCTGCTGCACCAGGCCCTGGTAGGTCGGCCGGACCGTGCGCCATACCTCGTCGCGCATGAAGTTGGCGCACTCTTCCTGCTGCCGGTACGCCGAGAGCACCGGATGCGCGCGCTGCAGCTCGCGTGCGTTGCGCGTTTGACCGGCAGGCACTCGGCGAGCGCGTAGCGGGCGTGATACGGCGCCGGTGCGAGATACGGCCAGTGCGGCTTGACATAGGAGAGGTGCAGCACCCACGGGGCCTCACCTTGCGCACGGATGAATTCGAGCGCGCGGTCGGTGGTGTAGGCCGTCTCGGAATGCGGCTTCGGCGACGCGCGAGGGCAGCCGGGCGTTCCGCATGTCCCAGCCGGAGACGACCGTTCCGCGCTCGTCGACTGCGCCGATCACGTAGTCGGTCCAGGGGTCGGCGCTGTCGTAGCCGCGTGCGCCGCAGCCAGTCGGCGTAGCGCGCCCGCGGGCTCGGCGTGATGGCCGTCGTGGCGATCGAGTTCGGATGAAGCCGCCGGCACCGAGCAGGCGTCCGAGCTCGCTGCCGCTCGCCAGAGCGCGAGCCGCGACAAGCCCGCTTCGTCGGGCATGACGTGCGTCTTGCCGGTAAGAGCGAGCGGCCGGCCGGCGCGCGCAGATATTCGCCGAGGGTGATCTCGCCCACCGACAGAGGCACCCGGTTCCAGGTCGCCCCGTGGCTCGAAACGTAGCGTCCGGTGTAGAACGACATGCGCGAAGGACCGCACACGCCCGATTGCACGAAAGCTCGCTCGAAGCGCACGCCGCGCCGGGCGAGCGCATCGAGATTTTTCGTGGCGAGGTGCGGGTGGCCGTAGCAGCCGAGATGGTCGGCGCGCAACTGGTCGCACATGATGAACAGGATGTTGCGAACCGCCGCCATGGATCCGCGCCGTCTCCGTCGGGCTGGAGAGAGCTGTGAGGATGGGAACGAGTGCCGCTGTTATACTTGTCTCCCTGCGCAGCGGCAAGCTGGGATCAGGGGGCACGGGTGAGATACGCCGTTCGCATCGGTGGAATCATCGTCTGCTGGCGCATCCGGCGCGGTGCTCGGCTGGGCATTGGCGTCGATGCTCGACTGGACGGGCGCCGCGGGTGCGTTCGCCGCGGCTGCCATAGCCATGGCTGCGGCGACGCTGCTGTGGGCGGCAGGCGTGGCGCTTGGCGACGCGTTGCGTCGCCGCAGAGGGCGCTGACCGCGCCCCCGGTGCTGCTTAACCCAACTCAGCCCAACTCAGCTCAGCGCGCGACCGCGAGACTGGCGAGCGCCAGCAGGCGCGCTCGCCACGAACCCGATCGCGAGGCCTTCGGCCGCCAGCAGCGCGAAGTCGCGCCAGACACGAAAGCCGAGTGCGACTGCTGCGACACGGCGAGCGGCTTGCATGATCTTGTCCCTTCCCCAGAGTTGCCGCCTGGCTGCGGCGCGGCCCGGCAGCCGATAGTGGGCGCCCGCGGCATGGCGGGAGAAGCGGACGCAAAAATGGCGGTCCGGCGAAGAATGATGGCGAAAAAGATGGCACCCGGAGCGGCGGACGGCTGCGCTATAGTCGGTCGTCGGACCGCCAACCAGGAACGCACACGCCGTGAGCCGCCGCATCGCCATCGTCGAGGACGAGCCCGCGATCCGCGCCAACTACGCCGACGCGCTGCGCAGGCAGGGCTACGAAGTCGCCGCTCACGGCGAACCGCGCGGATGCGCTCGCCGGCGTTCCGCACGCGACTGCCCGACCTCGCCCTGATCGACATCGGGCTCGCCGACGACGTCGACGGCGGCTTCGCGCTGTGCCGCGAGTTGCGCGCGCTGTCGCCGACCGTGCCGATCATCTTTCTTTCGGCGCGCGACTCCGGATTTCGACGTCGTCGCCGGGTCTGCGGCTCGGCGCCGACGACTACGTCACCAAGGACGTGAGCCTGCCGCACCTGTGCGCGCGCATCGCCGCGCTGTTCCGGCGCAGCGACCTCCTCGCGGCGCCGCCGGCGTCCGAAGACGATCGCTCGAGCGCGGCCCGCTCCGCTCGACCTCAAGCGGCTGTCCGTGCACTGGGGCGGCCAGCGCATCGACCTCACGCTCACCGAGTTCTGGATGGTGCACGCGCTGGCGCGCTTCCCGGGGCACGTGAAGGATCGCGAGAGCCTGATGCGCGACGCCAAGATCGTCGTCGACGACAGCACGATCACCTCGCACATCAAGCGCATCCGGCAGAAGTTCCTGGCCGCTCGATCCGGCCTTCGACTGCATCGCGACCGTATACGGCATGGGCTACCGGTGGAACTCGACATGAAGCTGTGCGCCCGCGATCGCTTTGTCGTGCTCAATTGGCATAAGCCTCGCCCTGCTCCGTACGTCCATATACTGGCGACCGAGCTCGCTGCGGCCCGTATTCGGCAAGCGAGGCGCTCGGGGCTGCTCGCAGACGGTTCATGAAGCTTTGAATGAACAGATCCGCGCATCGCGCTGGGGATCCGCGCGCAGCTGCTGCTCGTGCTGACGGTCTTCCTGGCGATTCCCTGGCTCGGCTACGAATATGTGCGCGAGCTGGAGCGCTTCCTGCGCGACGCGCAGGAACGCGCGCTGGCGGCGACCGCGCAGGCCGTGGCGACGGCGCTGCACGATCGCCCGCGGCTGTTCGAGACACGACCCGCGCCTCCGCAAGCGCTCAGCACCGGCGGAAGACCGACGAGGCGACGACGATGCCCGGCCATGATCGCCACCGCCTCGCCGGAAATCGCGCAGATCATCCACGGGCTCTCGCGCACGACGGCGCGGATCTGGGTTGTCGACCGGGGCAGACGTACTGGCGCTCGCCGGCAGCCTCAAGCGCGCGCAAGCACCGCTTGCCGATCCTACCGACGCGGGCGCATCGCGCCTCCAGCGCGCCTGGGAGTGGATCGAGCGCCGCGCGCTGCAACCGCTGTATGCGCGCGTGCTGCGAACAGCCGAGCGAGGAATTCAGCGACGAGCGCTCCGGCCGGCGGCATTGCTGCGGGCAGCGGACGTCGAAGGGGCGCTCTCCGGCATCCTGACGGTCGACCGCCGTCCCACTTCGGACGGCAAGGCGGTGATCGTTCCGCGGCCCAGCCGATCTGGGTCGGCGACGAGGTCAAGGGCGCGGTCATCGTGGAGGAGACGACCAACGCGGTGCTCGCCGAGCGCAACCGGGCGTTCGCAGCGCCTGTTCAACATCGTGCTCGCGGCGCTCCTCGTTGGCTCCGTCGCGGTGACGCTGTACGCGTCGTGGCTGTCCACGCGCATCCGTCGGCTGCGCGACGAGGCGGAAGCGGCGATCGACGCGCAAGGGCGCGTCAGCTGTGGTCGCCGGCTCGCGTGCCGGCGACGAGATCGGCGACCTCTCGCGCAGCTTCTCGAGCGCGCTCGCGCGCCTGTCGCAGTACGCGAGCTATCAGGGAGGCTATGGCGAGCCGGCTCTCGCACGAGTTGCGCACGCCGATCGCAGTGGTGCGCTCCTCGCTCGACAATCTGGCGGCTGCAACCGCTGCCCGGAGAGGCCCGCGTGTACATGGAGCGCGCGCAGGCCGGGCTCGACCGGCTGGCGCACATCATCACGCGCATGACCGAGGCCGCGCGGCTGGAGCAGAGCCTGGCCGACGTCGGAACGCGAACGCTTCGACCTCGCCCGCGTGGTCGCCGGCTGCGTCGACGGATATCGCGCGGCGTATCCCGGCCAGCGCTTCGAGCTCAGCATGCCCTCGGGCGCGGTTCCGTTCGACGGAGCCCCGAGCTGATCGCGCAGATGCTCGACAAGCTTTGCGCCAACGCGCGTCGAGTTTGCCGAGCCGGCAACCCGATCGAAATCACGCTCGAGCGCGAAATCGCCACGGTCAGGCTCTCGGTCGCGAATCAGGGTCGGCCGCTGCCGGCCACGATGCAGGGCCGTCTGTTCGATTCGATGGTGTCGGTGCGCGAGGGACGCAGCGCAGGCGAGCCGCACCTCGGCCTGGGCCTGTACATCGTGCGCCTGATCGCCGAGTTCCACGGCGGGCGGGCGATCGCCGCCGACCGTGCCGACGGGCAGGGTGTTACGGTGAGCGTCGTGTTGCCGCTGGTTCGCGCCGTGCGCTGAGCGGCGGCGTCGCTCGCCCTGGCTCGCCGATCGCACCGGCGGGCAGGGCGGCCATGCCGAGCTGATCGACGAGGAAGGCATACACGTCGGCTTGCTCCTCGATCCGGGTCGACAGCGCGGTCCCGATGCCGTGGCCGGCTGCCGCCTCGGTGCGAAGCAATATCGGGTTGGGCGAGGAGGACGCCGCCTGCAGCCGGGCGGTCATCTTCCGCGATTCATAGGAGCCACGCGCCCGTCGTTCTCGCCGCTGGTGAACAGCACCGCCGGATAGGCCGTGCCGTCGCGCACGTTGTTGTACGGCGAGTATGCGTAGAGGGCGCGGAACTGGTCGGGATCCTTCACCGAGCCGAACTCGGTGACGTTGAACTCGCCGTTGGGCTGCAGCTCCCAGCGCAGCGGGTCGTAGATTCCCACCTGGCTCACCACGGCGCGCGACGAGCTGCGGGTGCTGCACCAGCGTCGCGCCCATGAGCAGCCCGCCGTTGCTGCCGCCCATGATCGCCGCCTTGTCCGGACGCGTGAGCTTGCGGTCGATCAGCAACTGCAGCGAGGCCGCGAAATCGTCGAACACGTTCTGCTTGCGCGTCAGGTTGCCGGCGAGATGCCACGGCTCGCCGTACTCGCCGCCGCCGCGCACGTTGGCCACGCGCGTAGGCGCCGCCGTAGTCGAGCCACAGCCGCAGCAGCGACGAGAAATACGGCGTCATGCTGATGCCGTAGCCGCCGTAGCCGTAGAGCAGCGTCGGATTGCTTCCGTCGAGCTTGGCGGCCCTGCGGCGGACGATCGTGACCGGCACGCGCGTGCCGTCCTTCGAAACGGCGAACTCGCGCTCGACCACCGCGTCGTCGAACGTGAACGGGTAGCGACCGTCGAGCGCGGTCGGAACCAGACGGTTTGCCCGCGCCTCGTAGCGCGCAACGGCCCTCGGCTGGACGTAGGCTCATGGTCGTGACGAGGACGTCGTCGCGCTCGAGCCGGGCCGACGACCGCGACCGTCGGACACCGGTGGCGTGGGAAGCTCGCGCAGCAGCTTGCCGGCAAGCGAATGCACCCGCACCGAGCGACGGGCCGCCGTCGCAGATACGTGACGTACAGCAGCGAGCGCGTCGGCCGCACGCTCTCGGCGACGATCTTCTCCTCCGGGATGACCACGCGCGCGTTCGCCAGCGAGGGCCGGCTCGCGGGGATCGCGATGATGCGTCCGAGCGCCGCGTCGCGGATGCTCATCCCGTAGAGGTTGCCGTCGTCGCCGAAGGCGAGCTGCTTGAGCCCATCCTTGAATCCGGCGACTTCGCGCCACTGCGCCGTCGGGACCGCGCAGGTGATAGCCGATCTCGCCTCCGTCGCCGTTGTGCACGACCGCGAGCAGATAGCGTGCCGTCGCGGCTGCCTTCGAGCTGAATCTCGGCGATGCGCGGGAACTCGCGCCCGATGACGTAGCGATCGCTGGTCAGGGGCGTGCCGAGCCGGTGGAAGTAGACCTGCTGGAAGAAGTGGCGATCCTCCGGCGGCCGCTCGTCGCCCTGCGGATAGCGCGTGTAGTAGAAGCCTTGCCCGTCGGGCGCCCACTCGACGCTGCCGCCGGCGGTCGGATAGGTGACGCCCGGGATCTCGTCGTCGAGCCGCTTGCCGGTCGCCACGTCGTAGACGTACGCGGTGCCTTGCTCGCTGCCGTTCTTCGACAGCGAGACGATCACGCGCTTGCCGTCGTACGAGGGCGTGAAGAAGTCGATCGCCGTGCGGCCCAGTCGAGTCGAGCTCGTTCGGGTCGAGGACGACGTGCTCGCCGCGCGGATCTCCGGAGGGCGGCAGCGCGACCAGAATCGACTGATTCTTCGGCGGCTGGATCTTCAGCGCGAAAAGGCGCACGCGGTACTGGAAGTCGTAGCGCCGGGTCGGCGCCGTGCGCAACAGCTCGCCGACGCGCGCGGCGATCGCGGGGCGTTGCGCAATGGCGTCGAGGTAACGGCGCGTGGAGCGCGTTCTGCTCCGCGACCCAGCGCTTGACCTCCGAGCCGGCGTCGTCTTCGAGCCAGCGGTAGTCGTCGACCACGCGTGACCCCGTGATACGTCTCGGTCACGGGCTGCTTCTGCGGTGGGCGGGTAGCTCGGCCCGGCGGCCGCGGCGATCGCACTCGTGCCGCAGAGCGCGAAGCCGAAGAAGCGCAATGCCGATGCAACGAAGGGAGTGGCCATCAGTGTCTCGCCGGAAGACGGTCGGGGCGGCAGAGCGGCGGATTCTACACGCTTCGATCCGATCTGCGCAGGCGCGTCCGGCGCGGACGCGGGAATCGGCGATAATAGCCGCCGCTCCCATCGTGTTGACAGGCCATAGTGACCGTCCCCCGTTTCCTGCCGCTGTACCTCGGCTTTGCCGCGGCCTATCTGCTGTCGTATCTGTACCGCACGGTCAATGCGGTGATCTCGCCGGAGCTCACTTCGAGTCTGGGTGTCAGCGCATCGTCGCTGGGCCTCTTGACCAGCGCTTACTTCGTCGGATTCGCAGCGATGCAACTCCCGGCGGGGATGCTGCTCGACCGCTTCGGGCCGCGGCGCGTCGAGCCGGTGCTGCTTGCGCGATCGCGGGTTCGGCGCACTCGCCTTCGCGGCGAGCGACAGCCTCGCCGGGCTGGTTCTTGCGCGCGCGCTGATCGGCGCCGGCGTCGCGGTGTGCCTGATGGCGCCGCTCAAGGCCATCGCGACCTGGTATCCCGCCGAGCGGCACGCTTCGCTCGCCGGCTGGATGATGGTTGCTGGCGGCATCGGCGCACTGCTGTCGACGGCGCCGCTCGCCGCCGCGCTGTCGGTGCTCTCCTGGCGCGGCATCTTCGTTGCGCTCGCGGCCGCGACCTTCGCGTCGGCGCTGTGGATTTTCTTCGTCGTGCCCGATACGCCTCGCCGTTCGCGCGTCGGCCGGGTGGCAGCACCAATGGGCCGGAGCGAAGAAGCGTGTTTCGGCAGCGCGCGCTTCTGGTGGATCGCGCCGCTTGGCGCGATCGCCACGGGATCGTTCATGGCCATCCAGGGCCTGTGGTCGGTGCCGTGGCTGATGGAAGTCGACGGCTACAGCCGGCACGGTTGCTGCCGATCATCTGCTGCGTGGTGGGAATCGTCATCCTCGGCGGATATCTCGGTCTGGGCGTCTTCGCCACCGCGCTCAGGCGGCCACGGCATCGGCGCGCGCCACCTGCTCGCGGCCGGTCTCGGCTTGCACACGCTGATGCTGGCGCTGATCATCACGCAGGCGCTGCCGTCGACGTACCTCGCGTGGGCGCTCTACGGGCTGGGCTCCGCGCGTGAACGTGCTCGGCTTCACGCGTGCTGGGCGAAGGGTTTTCCGCCGGAGCTGACGGCGCGCGCCAACACCGCGCTCAATCTGCTGATGTTCTCGTGCAGCTTCGCGATGCAATGGGGCATCGGCATCGTCGATCGATGTGGCGCGCGCGGCGTTCGGCGTCGACGTACCGCCGGCAGCGCTGCGGCTCGCGTTCGTCGCTGGTGCTTGCGGCAGATGCGCTGGCGCTCGCCTGGTTCGCGCTCGGCTGGCGCCGGCACGCCATCGCCGGTCCGCGCGCAAGCGCCGCAGCATGAAGCGCGGCGAGCGAAATGCGGCGAGACTCGTCGATCGGGCGGCCGCACGCGCCGCGGCGGACGCGCTCGACGACGCGCTCGCCGCGCATGCTCGCAGCGCTCGCGCAGTCGCCGCAACGGGCCGATCGCGCACTACAACGTCGCAACGCTCGCGCGGCAAACGCGACTTTGCCGGCGCGGAAGCGAGCTTCGCGACGCGGCGAGCCTCAAACCCGAGTGGCCGCAGGCGTTCCTCGGGCTCGGGCATCTGTGCTTCCGGCAAGGCAGGTTCGAAGACGCGGAGCGGGCGTTCGAGCGGGCCGCCGCGCTCGCGCCGGACTCGGTCGAGGCGCTGTTCAACCTCAGGCGCAACGCGCTCGATCGGCTGCGGCGCTGGGCCGAGGCGCTGCCGCCGCTGCGCCGGGGCGCGTGCGCTCGCGCCGGAACGACGCACGGGTCTGGCTTGCGCTGCGCAAGCCACCTGCTGCTCTTCCAGCGCTACGAGGAAGCATTCGAGGACTTTCGCGCGCTTCGAGCCGCATGCGCGAAGCTCCTCGGCGCCGATGGTGGCGGCCGGCCTCGATGTCGGCGCGCATCGCGCCGGGCGTCAGTACGAGGACAAGTATCTCTCCCGCTCGCGCTCGACTGGCCGTACGGCAGCGGGCGAGGCTGGCCATGCCGGCGTCGCCGCTCGCGCACGCTGGAGTACGTTCGACGTGCCGCGTGCCGCGCTCAAGCGCCTGCACGACACCTACGCAACCGGCTGCGCCAGGACGAGCGCGCGCGGTCGTCGCCGATCTCGCGCCGCCGCGCGCGATCCGCTGGACGCCGATCCTGCGCATCGGCTATCTGCTCGGCCGATCTTCCGCGACCACGTGATGGGCCGCCTGATGCTCGGCGTGTTCGCGCGGCACGATCGCACGCGTTTCAGCGGTGCATCGCGTATTCGCTCGCGCAGCGCGGAGCTGGAGGATCGGGTGACCGAGAGTTCCGTGCCTGCTGCGAGGGTTTCGCGCGGCTCGACGATCTCGACAACCACTCCGCCGCGCAAGCGGATCGCGGCCGACGGGCTCGATCTGCTCGTCGATCTGATGTGCCACTCGGGCTCGTCCCGGCCTGGGCATCCTGCCTCTACAAACCGGCGCCGGTGATCGTCACGCATCTGGGCTCGCACGGGCCGGTCGGCTTGCAGCAGGTGGACTTCAAGCTCGGCGATCGGCACGTCGACCTGCCCGACGCCGGCGAGTACCAGATCGAGACGCTCGCTGCCGCTCGACGTGCTGCGTGCTGCCGGTGCGGCGCGTGGCGCCCGGCGGCGCACGAGCCATCGTCGCGTAAGAGCTCGGGGATCGACCGCGGCAGCGCGTCGTATTCGGCGCGTCTTCGTCGGGCCTGCGTAGCTCGCCGCGCTGCCTAGAGCTGTGGCGCGCGATCCTCGAGCGCGTACCCGGAGCGTGCTGCGCGTTCTCGCCGCGGCGCGAGGCCGAGCGCGCGCTATTACGACGCGCTGGCGAGCTTCGGGCATCGCCGCGCGAAACGGATCGCGTTCATCCCGTGCACCCTCGACAGATGCCGATCGGATCGCGCGCGCGCTATCGGCTGTCATCGACGTCGTGCTCGATACGCTTCCCTACACCGGCGGGGACACGACGGCGGTCGCGCTCGACATGGGCGTTCCGGTAGTGACCCGCGTCGGCGAGCAGCGCCGCAGAGCGCATGACGCTTGCCAGTCTGCTCGCGCACCTCTGGGCGTGACCCGATACCGCTCGCACGAACCACGACGAGACTACGTCGCGATCGCCTGCCGCCTGGCGCAGCGATGCGGCCTGGCGCAGCGGTGTCGCGCGGCGATCGCGGCGCGTCTGCCAGCATCCAGCTCGCCGATCTCGACCGCTATCACTCGCGCGCTCGAGTCGGCTTACTGCACGCGCGCTCGATCTCGGCGCTCGGCACTGCCGCCTGAACTCGGAACCGTGCATGCTGCACATCCTCGGCATCTGCGGCACGTTCATGGGCGGCATCGCGGCGATCGCGCAAGCGGCCGGCCACACGGTGACCGGCTGCGACGCCAACGTCTATCCGCCGATGAGCGACGCAGCTCGACAGCGCTCGGCATCGCGCTGACCGAAGGCTACGACGCGGCGCAGCTCGACGACCGTGCGCGCAGAGCGCCGACGTGTTCGTCGATCGGCAACGTCGTCTCGCGCGGCAATCCGCTGCTGGAAGCGATCCTGACCGCGGGCCTGCCGTACACCTCCGGGCCGCAGTGGCTGGCCGAGACACGTGCTGCGCGACAAGTGGGTGCTGGCGGTCGCCGGCACGCACGGCAAGACGACGACCACCGTCGCATGCTCGCGTGGATCCTCGAGCACGCGCGGACTCGACGCCCGGATTCCTGATCGGCGGCGTGCCGGTCGACTTCGGCGTCTCGGCGCGCGCTCGACCGACGGCGCCGTTCTTCGTCATCGAGGCCGACGAGTACGACACCGCGTTCTGCGACAAGCGCTCCAAGTTCGTGCACTACCGGCCGCGCACCGCGATCCTCAACAATCTCGAATACGACCACGCCGACATCTTTCCCGACCTGGCGGCGATCGAGACGCAGTTCCACCACCTGGTGCGCACGATGCCGCAGCGACGGCCGGCTGATCGTCAACGGCGGCGACGCGACGCTGGCGCGCGTGCTCGCGCGCGGCTGCTGGAGCGAGGTCGAGCGCTTCGGCGCCGCGGACGTGCCGGCACCGGCGCCGGACTGGACGATCGCGGTCGACGGCGCGATCAAGCTTGGCGGCGCGCCGCAGGGCGCTCTGGCTCCGTTCGCGCTGCCGGGCCGCCACAACCAGCTGAACGCGCTCGCCGCGATCGCCGCCGCGCGCCACGTCGGCGTGCCGGTCGCGACGAGCCTCGCCGCGCTCGCGGCGTTTCGCGGCGTCAAGCGGCGGCTCGAGCTGCGCGGCACGCGTCGACGGCATCACGCGTCTACGACGATTTCGCGCATCACCCGACGGCGATCGCGGCGACGCTCGAAGGCTTGCGCCGGCGAGTCGGCCGGCGCGCATCCTCGCCGTGCTCGAGCCGCGGTCGAACACGATGAAGCTCGGCACGATGAAGGACGCGCTGCCGGCAGCCTCGCGGCAGCCGATCTCGTCTTCTGCTATTCGGCGAAGCCTCGGCTGGGACTGCGGCCTGCTCTCGCCGCTGCGGGGCGCGCGCGCACAGACGCAGAGCCGATCTTGCCGCGCTGACCGATGCGATCGTCCTGGCTGCACGGCCGGGGGATGTCGTGCTGGTCATGAGCAACGGCAGTTTCGGCGGGATTCACGAAGAGCTGCTCGCGCGCTTCGCGAAAGGCGGTCGCGTCCGGCGCGATGGGAACGAGGGATCCCCGGGGATGCGGGAGCGCTCCGTGACGCGGACGACGATCAAGCGCCGTCGCTCTGGCGCGCGACCGCTGTTCCAGCGCCTGCGACCGCCGCGCTCGAAGGCCGTCGCCGAGGCCGACGTCAGATCGCGATCGTCGGCGCGCGGGCTACACCGGTCTTCTGCGCGCTCGCGCTCGCCGAAGGCGGGCCGACGCGGTCGTCGTGCTCGAGGCGCGGCGAGATCGGGCACGGCGCTTCGGGGCGCAACGGCGGATCAGGTGATACCTGGACTGAAGCACGATCCGGAGGAGCTCTGTCGCGCGCCTCGGCCGCGAGCGCGCGGCGAAGCGCTGGTCCGGCTGTCGGCGGCGCGGCCGATCGCGTCTTCGCGCTGATCGCGACATCGCATCGACTGCGCGCGCGACCAATGCGGATGGATCCAGCCGGCGCACTCGGCCGCCGCCAGCAGACGATCGTCGAGCGCGCGCCGCCAGTGGGCGGCGCCGACGCGCACCGGTCGAGCTGCTGGCGGGCGAGCGCCTCGCCTGCGCTCGGCTACCGACGTCTACCGCGCCGGCTGGCTCGACCGCCGCGCCGTGCGCGCTGCAACCGCTTCTCGCTACGTGCGAGGGCTCGCGCGAGTCGCGCTCGACGCAGGCGTGCGGCATCCATACGCAGTCGCCGGCGACGCAGATCATCCGCGACGGCAGGAATGGCTCGCCGCGACGCCGCGCGGGCGAAGTCTCGCGCGCGGCAGATCGTGCCTCGCGACCGATGCCTACTCGGGCGCGCTGTGGCCGGAGCTCGTTGCCAACCAGCATGGTCGTCACCAGCGTGCAGACGGCGACCGAACCGCTTCCCGATGCGATCCGGCGAACGATCCTGCCGCACGAGAACGTCGCCTCCGACACGCGCAGGCTGCTGTACTATTTTCGCGTCTGACGCCGCGGGTCGCTTTCATCATCGGCGGCCGCGGATCGGTGACCGACGAGGTCTCCGACGCGATCGTACGCGACCCTGCAGCGCGCTGCGACCCGCATGTACCCGGCGCTGGCGGACGTGACAGTGGCCGTGCCGCTGGTACGGACGCGTGGGCATCACCCGCGACTGGCTGCCGCATCTCGCCGAGGTTGCGCCGGGCGTGTGGGCGGCGCTCGGCTGTTGCGGCCGCGGCGTGCGCGATGGCGACGACGATGGGGCCCGTCCTGGGCGACATGCTCGACGGGGCCGCAGGCCGGCGTATCCGGTCGCTTCGCTCGCGCCGATTCCGCTGGCATGCGCTTCGAGGGCCGATGCTGCGGGCGGGGAATCGCGTACTATCGGATGCTCGACGCGATATCGTAGCATGGCCTGCCGGGTTTCATTGCCTATCCAGGGAGATGACAATCACGAGTCGTGCATCGCCCGCTGAATCTGCGTCTGCGCATTTCGTCTTCCGCGCCTGTGCCGTTCTCGCCTTCGCGCATTCGCGGGCGTCTCGCGTGCGCGCAGGTCCCCACCTACAACGTCGGCTCGACGCCGACCGGCGTCGCCGTTCACCTTCCTCGACGTCAAGACCAACACGATCAGGGCGCGATGGTCGACCTGATCACGGCGATCGGCGAAGACGCCGGCTTCAAGGTCAACGTGCAGGCCACGCCCTTCTCGGCGCTGATCCCTTCGCTCACCAGCAACAAGATCGACATCATCTCGGCCGCGATGCTGATCACCGATGCAGCGCAAGGAGGTCATCGCCTTCAGCGACCCGGTGTTCCCGTATCCCGGAGGGCATGGTCGTGAGCGTCACCGACAACACGCCGTACAAGTCGCTCGCCGACCTCAAGGGCCAGGTCGTCGGCGCGCAGGTCGGCACCGTGTATGTCGGACTTCCTGAAGAAGAACGGCGAGTTCGCGGAGGTCAAGGTCTACGATTCGCTCGCCGACATCCTGCGCGACGTGGGCCTCGGCCGGATCAAGGCCGGCTTCGGCGACTGCGCCGATCCTCAAGTACCAGCTCTCGCAGAACCCGGACTTCAAGGCGAGGCTCGTGCCCGACCTACGAGCCGAAGATGGCCGGCAGCGTGGGCATCGGCGTGCGCAAGACCGACGCCGGAGCTGCTGAAGAAGATCAACGCGTCGCTCGCCAAGCTCAGCGCCAACGGACGCGGTGGACAAGATTCTGGCGAGAGTGGAGCCTGAAGTAGCTCGGAAAGCCTGCCTGCGGAGCGCGTGACGGGCGGTCTTCGCCATGCAGACTTTTCTCGCCGACGCGCGCGATTTCCTTCCCATCCTGCTCCAGGGCTGCGTCGTCACGATCGAGCTCGACGCTCGCCGCGCTGGTGCTCTCGACGCTGCTCGGGCTTCGTGCTGGGCGCTGCTGCGTCTGTCGCCATCGCGCGTCCTCTCGCTGGCCGGCGATCACGGTCATCACCGTCATCCGCGGCATCCCGATCATGGTGCAGCTCTTCTACATCTACTTCGTGCTGCCCGATGCTCGGCATCCAGCTCTCGGCATTCCAGGCCGGGTTCATCGGGCTGGGCATCGCGTACTCGGCGTACCAGGCGGAGAACTTCCGCGCCGGCATTCAGGCGGTCGATCCCGGAGCAGATCGAGGCGGCGCAGTCGCTCGGCATGCGGCCGGCGCTGATCATGCGCCGCGTGATCCTGCCGCAGGCGGTCCGGTGTTTCCTGCCGCCGCTACGGCAACACGATGATCATGATGCTCAAGGATCTCGTCGATCGCTTCGGCGATCACGGTGGCGGAGCTTACCCGCGGCGGCCAGCTGATCGCCGCGTCGACGTTCAAGAACATGACGGTGTTCACGCTGGTCGCGCTGCTCTACCTCGCGATGAGCCTGCCGCTGACCTATCTCGCGCATCGCCTCGAGCGCAGCGTTCGGCCGCAGATGATCTCGGTCCGCGACGTCGCAAAGTCGTACGGCGCGCACCGCGTGCTCGACGGCGTGAGCCTCGAAATCGCGAAAGGCGAAGTGGTGTGCGTCATCGGCCCTCGGGCTCGGCAAGTCGACGCTGCTCCGCTGCATCAACGGGCTGGAGCACTACGACGAGGGCGAGGTCGCGAT
>ERZ1370068.4909-contig-396_pt1 | contig 17472 bp, 27 predicted proteins | sample MGYA00561227_ERZ1370068 | MGnify/ENA primary metagenome ERZ1370068 (study PRJEB38410, sample SAMEA6850437) | metagenome | study: Metagenomic assessment of the ecological functions of the soil: analysis of the soil microbiota associated with the...
GTGGTCGATGTCGTCCACCTCGCCGACGCCCTTCCGGAGCTTGAGCATGTAGCGAAGGACCTCGATGAAGTCCTCGCGCGTCGGCGTGCGGTCCTCGCCCTTCTCCCACCGGTCGTGGACCTCCGCCGGCCAGTCCTTCTCGAACATGCCGTAGAGCTTCGTGTTGAACTTCAGCCGGCCGACCTTCGAGAAATCGTAGCGCGTCGGGTCGAAGAAGAGGCCGTTGAACAGGTTGCGCGACGATTCGAGGGTCGGAGGGTCTCCGGGGCGCAGGCGGCGGTAGATCTCGAGGAGCGCGTCGTTTTGCGTCTTGACGGCGTCTTTGGCGAGCGTCTCGAGGAGCACGCCACCGACGTCCTCTTTCTCGGGGAAGCAGACGTCGAACGTGTCGACGCCCGCTCCGAGCAGGCGCTCGAGGCCCTCATCGGTCAGGGCTTTGCCGACCTCGACGAGGACCTCACCGGTCGCCGGATCGGCCAGGTCGCGGATCGTGTGGGCTCCTTCCATCTCGGAGGCCTCGATCGGGATCCACTCGATCTTGGCCTTTCGAAGATCCTCGAGCTGATCCGCCTTGACGCGACGTCCCTTCTTCAGGATCTCGTCGCCGCTCCTGGGATGGGCGACCGACTGGCGCACCTTCTTGTTGACTGCGCCGGCATCGGCCTTCACGAAGAACTTGCCCCCTCCGATCTTCACCGTCGCGGCGGTGTAGAAGGCTCGGAGGATGGCGGCGTCGTCTTCGAATCCGAGCGCCCTCAAGAACACCGTCGCGGGGAACTTCCGCTTCCTGTCGATGCGCACGTAGAGGATGTTCTTCTGGTCGTATTCGAACTCGACCCAGGACCCGCGATACGGGATGACCTTCGGCCATGAACGCCGTTTTCAGCGGGTCGGACTGGTAGAAGACGCCGGGGCTGCGGTGCAGCTGGCTCACGATCACCCGCTCGGTCCCGTTGATGATGAAGGTCCCGTTCTCGGTGAGCATCGGGATCTCGCCGAAATAGACCTCCTGCTCCTTGATGTCCCGGATGCTGCGCGCCTCGGTCTCCGGATCCTTGTCGTAGACGACGAGCTGGATCGTGACCTTGAGCGGGACCGTGAACGTCTGCCCGCGCTCCTGGCACTCGTCGACGTCGTACTTGAACTTCAGCGCGACCGGATCGCCGCACTGCTCGCACTCGCGGATGGTCACGGGCGTCAGGTTGCCGCACCCGTCGCACAGGACGACGCCGCCCCGGGCGTCCGGGGCGATGAGGCGCCGCGCGCAGTGCACGCACTCGCTGCGCAGATTCTCGATCCCGACGATCTCCCCGCACTTGCACTCCCAGTTGCCGATCGTGTAATCGACGAACTCCAGCGAGCAGGTCTGGCGGAAGTCCCGGATCGGGAAGATCGACTTGAAGACCGATTGCAGCCCGCCGCGTCGCGATCGGCCGGGGCCCGATGCATCTGCAGGAAGCGCTCGTAGGAGCGTTTCTGAACTTCGATCAGATTCGGCATCGGGACGGCCGTCCGGATGCGCGAAAACTCGATCCGCTTCGAATTCGTGGTTCTGAGGGCCTCGGACATCGCGATTCAAACCCCTTTCGGGACCCGCGTGACGGGATCCCCGGTTCGAGAAGCCCCATACCTGCACGCCCGCGTCACGCGGGGGCCGGCCGGGCCCGCATCCGGCGTAGTACCGGAGACGGCACCTCCCTGGCCTAGGTGACGAACGAGGTTGCTTGATCTCGACCTTGGCGCCGACGGCCTCGAACTTCTTCTTCATGGCCTCGGCGTCGTCCTTGGTCACACCTTCCTTGACGGTCCTGGGAGCGCCATCGACGACGTCCTTCGCCTCCTTGAGGCCGAGGCTCGTGACTTCGCGAACGACCTTGATCACGTTGATCTTGTTGTCGCCCACCTCCTTCAGCACGACCTCGAACTCGGTCTGCTCCTCGAGCCGCGGCGGCCGCGGCGGGACCGCCCGCGGCCACGGCGGCGACCGGCGCCGCGGCGGAGACGCCCCACTTCTCCTCGAGCATCTTCACGAGCTGAGCGGCTTCCATCACGGTGAGCGAGCTCAGGTTCTCAGCCATCGACTGCAAGTCAGCCATGATCCGAATCCTCCGTTCGAGCCGGCACCGCCGACCCTGCGTTACTTGAAAAATGTTTCGGGACTACGCGGCCCCGCCTTCTAGTTTCTCGCGCCTCGCATCGACGGCCCGTGCCACCTGGCCCGCCGGCGTGTTGATGAGCCGGACGAGCTGGGTCGCCGGCGTGTTGATGAGCGCCAGAAGCTGCGCGCGCAGCTCCTGCCGGCCCGGGAGCGTCGCCAGCTGCTTGATCCCCTCGGCTCCGTAAACGTCCTTGGCATCGACGACGCAGGCGACGAGCCGGAACTGCGGATGGTCCTTGGCGAACTCGGAGACGACCTTCGCGAGGGCGACCGGATCCGTGGCGTGCGCGGCGAGCCCGCAGGTCCCCTTGAGACGATCCGCGATCTTTCCGACGGCCGTTCCTCGGAGCCTCGGCGGGCGAGCCGGTTCTTGAGGACGAGGTACGTCCCGCCGACGACGCGGATCTTCCGGCGCAAGTCGGTCGCCTGTCCGGCCGTCAATCCCTTGTAGTCGGCCAGGATGACGTGCGGCGTCTTGCGCGAACCTCTCGGCGAGCGATTCCACGACGGTCGTTTTTTCAGTGCGATTCACGGTTCACCTCAAGCCACCGGGATCTCGACGGAGACCGGGTCGACCGCGACCGACGGGCCCATCGTCGAGCAGAGATAGATGGACTCGACGTACTTGCCCTTCGCCGCCGACGGCTTCGCCCGAATGACCGCGTGGATCACGGCCAAGGCGTTGTCGGAGAGCTTCCCGTCGTCGAACGACATCTTTCCGACCGGGACGTGGATGATCGCCGTCTTGTCGACGCGGAACTCGACCTTGCCCGCCTTGATCTCGCGGATCGCCTTCGCCGACGTCGAACGTCACCGTTCCCGTCTTGGGGTTGGGCATCAGCCCGCGCGGCCCCAGGACCTTTCCCGAGCTTCCCGACGTCCTTCATCATGTCCGGGGTCGCCACCACCGCGTCGAACTCCGCGAAACCTTCCTGGATCCGCTTGACCAGGTCGGCGCCCCCGACGTGATCGGCGCCCGCTGCCGTCGGCCTCCTTCGTCTTCTCGCCGGCCGCGATCACCGCCACGCGCTTGGTCTTTCCGCCGCCGTGCGGGAGGACCACCGTGCCGCGCACCATCTGGTCCGCATGCTTCGGATCGACTCCCAGTCGAATCGCGAGCTCGACCGTCTCGTCGAATTTCACGAGACGCGCGGACCGCATCGTCGCGACGGCCTCGGGAACCGTGTAGAAGCGCTTCGCGACCTTCTTGGCCGCCGCGCTGTATTTCTTGCCGTGCTTCGGCATGATCGAAACTCCTCGCGTCCCGTTCTAAACGACGTCGATGCCCATCGAGCGCGCGCTGCCCTCGACGATCCTGATCGCGGCTTCGAGCGTGTCGCAGTTCAGGTCGGGGAGCTTCGTCTTGGCGATCTCCGAGACCTGAGCCTTCGTCACCTTGCCGACCTTGTTCTTGTTGGGAACTCCCGAGCCCTTGTCCACCTTGGCGGCCTTGGCCAGAAGCACGCTCGCGGGCGGGGTCTTCGTCATGAACGTGTACGAGCGGTCCTGGTACACGCTGATCACGACCGGCGTGAGCATGCCCTCGCCCTTGGCGGTGCGCGCGTTGAAGTTCTTGCAGAAATCCATGATGTTCACGCCGTGCTGGCCGAGCGCGGGCCCCACGGGCGGCGCCGGCGTCGCCTTGCCGGCGGGGATGTGCAACTTGATGTAGCCGGTGATCTTCTTCGCCATCTAGATCTTCTCCACCTGCTGAAACTCGAGCTCGACGGGCGTCGAGCGCCCGAAGATCGTGACCAAGACCTTCAACGTCGAGCGGTCCTCGTTGACCTCTTCGACCTGGCCGGTGAAGTTGCTGAACGGGCCGTCGGTGATGCGCACCGCCTCGCCCGTGTTGAAATCGAGCTTCGGCTTCGGCTTGTCCACGGCGACCGCGACCTGATTGATGATGCGGTCCACCTCGGCCATCGGTCAGCGGAACCGGCTTGTTGCCGGTCCCGACGAAGCCCGTCACCTTCGGCGTGTTCTTCACGACGTGCCAGGCGGTGTCGGACATCTCCATCTTGACGAGCACGTAGCCGGGGAAGAACTTGCGCGTCGAGCGCGTCTTCTTGCCGTCCTTGACCTCGACGACCTCTTCGGTCGGGATGAGGATCTCGTCGATGACGTCGCCCATGCCCATCGCGTCGGCGCGCTGGCGCAGGCTCTCCTTCACCTTGCCCTCGAAGCCCGAGTACGTGTGGACGATGTACCAACGCTTCTCCATCGTCAGCTCCGCCGGCGCTCATCGTCCGAACACCCTGAAGAGCCGCTCCATCCCGGTCTGGAGCGCGCGGTCGACGACGAACGAGGTACGCGGCGCAGACCATGACGAAGACGATCACGACGATCGTCGTGTTGCGGACCTCTTTCTGAGTCGGCCAGGTCGTTTTCTGCAGCTCCGCCCTGACCTCCTGGAAGAAGGTCGTCAGGCGCTTCCACTGCTGGGTCAGCCACTCCACGTTCGTCCCTACGGATCGCCTTGCGGCTAGCGGGTTTCTTGTGCGTCTTGTGCTTCCGGCAGAACCGGCAGTACTTGCTGAACTCCAGCTTGCCGGTCGTCGTCTTCTTGTTCTTCATGGTGACGTAGTTGCGCCGCTTGCAGTCGGCGCACTGGAGGGCAACGTTTTCGCGCATCGTCTACTCCACGATCTCGGTGACGGTGCCCGCGCCGACGGTGCGGCCGCCTTCGCGGATCGCGAAGCGCAAGCCCAAGACCATCGCGATCGGCGTGTGCAGCGTCACCTCGAGCGTCACGTTGTCGCCGGGCATCACCATCTCGACGCCCGAAGGCAGCGTCGCCGACCCCGTCACGTCCGTCGTCCGGAAGTAAAACTGAGGACGGTACCCGGAGAAAACGGCGTGTGACGGCCGCCCTCCTCCTTCGTCAACACGTAAACCTCGCCCTTGAACTTCGTGTGCGGCGTGATCGACTTCGGCTTCGCGATCACCTGCCCACGCTCCACGTCGTCTCTTCCCCGTCCCGCGAAGCAACAAACCCACGTTGTCCCCGGCCTGACCCTGGTCGAGAAGCTTCTTGAACATCTCGACGCCCGTCACCACCGTCTTCTGCGTCGGACGGATCCCGACGATCTCCACCGTCTCGCCGACCTTCACGACGCCCTGCTCCACGCGGCCCGTCACCACCGTCCCGCGACCCGAGATCGAGAAAATGTCCTCGATCGGCATCAGGAAGTCCTTGTCGATCGCACGCTGCGGCATCGGGATGTACGCTGTCCACCGCCTCCATCAGCTTCACGATCTGCTCCTCGCCCGACGCGTCCCCCTGGATCGCCTTCAGCGCCGACACCCGCACCACCGGAATCTTGTCCCCGGGAAACTCGTAGCTCGACAACAGCTCCCGCACCTCGAGCTCCACCAGATCCAGAAGCTCCGGGTCGTCCACCGCGTCGCACTTGTTCAACGCCACCACGATCGCAGGCACGCCCACCTGACGCGCCAGCAAGATGTGCTCCCGCGTCTGCGGCATCGGACCGTCCGCCGCCGACACCACCGAGGATCGCGCCGTCCATCTGCGCCGCGCCCGTGATCATGTTCTTGATGTAGTCCGCGTGGCCCGGGCAATCCACGTGCGCGTAGTGACGGTTCGCCGTCTCGTACTCCACGTGCGACGCGTTGATCGTGATCCCGCGCGCCTTCTCCTCAGGAGCGTTGTCGATCGACTCGAACGATCGCACCGCCACCTTCGGATTCTCGCTTCGCCAACGTCATCGTGATCGCCGCCGTCAACGACGTCTTCCCGTGGTCCACGTGACCAATCGTCCCCACGTTCACGTGCGGCTTCGAACGATCAAATTTCTCCTTGGCCATCGCTACTCCTTCCTCGTCAGCGCCATGCGCTGGAGCCCATGACCGGATTCGAACCGGTGACCTCTTCCTTACCAAGGAAGTGCTCTACCGACTGAGCTACATGGGCCCGCTTACGCCTTCGATCCACTTCGCTGCTCCAACTCTCAGCCTCTCGTCGGAGCGGGAAACGGGACTCGAACCCGCGACCCTCAGCTTGGAAGGCTGATGCTCTACCAACTGAGCTATTCCCGCCCTGGATCCTCGTTCGTTTCCCGCTTCACGCCTTCGTGGTGGAGAGGGAAGGATTCGAACCTTCGAAGGCATAAGCCGGCAGATTTACAGTCTGCTCCCTTTGGCCACTCGGGTACCTCTCCACGATGCCAGGAACGCTCGACCTACTTCCGCAGACACCCCTTCAGCCCCGCAGGTCGGCGACTTTCGCCGGCTCTCCCATGGAGCTGGCGAAGGGATTTGAACCCCCGACCCGCGGTTTACAAAACCGCTGCTCTACCCCTGAGCTACGCCAGCAGGCTTGACAAACGGCAGATGTTAACAGGGGGTCAAGGCCTTTCAAGACGTCGGACTGGAATTTCCGACTTTCCGGTCGTCCGGCGCTGCCGGACGACCTCGTAGAGAAGCACCGCAACCGCCACCGAAACGTTCAGGGACTCGACGCCCGCGGGCGAGCGGCAGGGACACCCGGACGTCGGCAGCGTCCAGCAGCCCTCGTCTCAATCCGCGACCTTCTCCACCCGGCGACCACGGCGATCCGGCCCCGGTAGCACCTCGGCGTCCCAGGCCCGATCGGAGCGCGCATCCAGCGCCACGACCCGGAAACCGTCGGATTTGAGACGCTCGAGGCGTCGGCCGAGCTTCGGCTCCCGGGCGATCGGGATGAGCTCGAGCGCGCCTGCCGCCGTCTTGGCGACAGCCGGCGTGACGCCGACCGTCTCCTCGGTCCCCAGGAGGATGCCGTGCGCACCCGTCGCGGCGGCGGTTCGGATGACGGCCCCCAGGTTTCGAGGATCTGCGACGCCATCGAGGGCCACGAGGAGTCCCTGACGCCTCGCGGGCCGCCGCCGCGCACAGAGCTCATCGGCGTCGGCGTAGGCGATCGGCGCCACGAGCGCCGCCACCCCCTGATGGACCGCGTGGGCGCCTGTCTTTCGAGCGAGGATCTCCTTCGGAAGGTGCGTCACCGGGACGCCGGCGGCGCGCGCGGCACGAAGCAGGCGGCCGAGGTTGCGTCCGCCGCCTTCCCGGGCCACGAGGACACGGTCGATCGTGCGCTTGCCGGCTTCGAGCGCGCGCGACGACCGGCGTGCAGCGCCGAACAGGACCTCGGAACGCTCGTCGTCCTCGCGCTTCACGCGATCGAACTCGAGGGTTGTTGGCCACCCGCGAGCGGGCGGACGGCACGACGTCCGGCAGGATCGGCGCCCTCGGCGATCAGGGGCCAGAGCCGGTCGAGCTCGCGTCCGTGGCCGCGACCCGTCAGGGCGACACGGATCGGCTGGAACAGCGCCTTCCCCTGCGTCCGCTGGCCGCCTCGACCTCGCCGCGCAAGGCGTCCCAGGCGCCGACTCGCCCGGCGATCCGGCGGCCAGGCGATCAGCCAGGACACGCAGCACCTGGCGCGCGCCTGGCTCGCGAAAGAATCAGCGCGATCTTCGTCGCTCAACGGTCCGCCGGGGTGGAAGATCGGCTCGACCTGCGCATCGACCTGGTCGAACCTCGAGCGCGGGCCGGAGGAACTCCGCCAACGACGCGATCCACAGGACGCCGCCGCGGCCGACGGCGGCGTCGAGTCGCGAGGCGCCCAACCAGCGCGACGCCGACTTCCGCCGCGAGCCGGTCCGCCGCCATCGCGTGAACGTACTGGCGCGGAGATCCAATCCGAGCTTGACGGGATCGAAGATCGCCGCGGACCGGCCCAGACGATCGAGATCGAACTCGGCCGCCATCTCGTCGAGCGACACGATCGTCCGATCGTCGGACGGCGCCCAGCCCAGAAGGGCCAGGCCGTTGACGAGCGCCTCCGGCGGAACCCCCGCGCGCGCCACGCGCCGACCGACGTCGCGCCGTGGCGCTTCGAGAGCCGCTCGCCGTCCGGCCCGAGAACCATCGGGACGTGCGCGAACGCGGGAGGCGCAGCCCCGAGCGCGCCGTAGAGCAGCACCTGGAGGGGCGTGTTCGAGAGGTGGTCGTCGCCGCGCAGCGACGAGGTCGATCTTCATCGCGGCGTCGTCGACCACGACCGCGAAGTTGTACGTGGGCCGGCCGTCCCGCCGCACGAGGACCGCGTCGGGGATTTGAGCGAGCGGCACGACGACCGCACCGTGAGCGCGGTCGCTCGAAGCTCACCGTGCCGCGCGCCGGCCGCCGTCGCCGATCGGCACGCGAAACCGCACCGCGAACGCGCTCGCCGGCCTCGGCACGCCGCGCGCTTTCCGGAGGCGTCGATCGCGCGAGCACGGATCGCGGTGCCCGGCCGCCGCCCCTGCGATCTGGCGACGCGCGCAGGCGCGCTCGCTGCGCGTTGCCGCAAAAGCAGCGGAACGCGGCGCCCGCGGCGACGAGGCGATGCGGCCGCTTCGGCGTAGGATGCGGCGCGCTCGGACTGCCGGTACGGTCCGTAGGCGCCGCCCGCGTCCGGCCCTTCGTCCCAGCGGAGGCCGAGCCAGCGAAGGTCCGAGAAGGATCTCCGCTTCCGAGCCCGCTCGCTCGCGATCGGTGTCGGTGTCCTCGATGCGCAGACACGAACGTGCCGCGCGGACGCCCGGGCGAGGAGCCAGTTGAACAGCGCCGTGCGGGCGTTTCCGAGATGGAGCGAGCCGGTCGGCGACGGCGCGAAGCGGAGGCGCGGGCGCGTTCATGCGGCTCGCGTCTGACGCGCGCAGCAGCGCCACGGCGTGACAGGCGATCCCCTCGCCGCGGCCCGAGAGCGCCCAAGCCCTCGAGCGTCGTCGCCGTCAGCCCCGACCCTGCGCCGGCTCGATCTGAAAGCGCGGCGGCGATCGCCTCACGCATCGCGTCGACGCGCTCTCGGACTCCGGGCGCTCCGGCGAGCAGCGGTCAGGCTCAGGTTCGCGATCCGGAAGCCGGCGGCTCGAAGCTCGACCGCCGACCTCGCGCGCGAGCGTCGCGCTGTCGGCTCCTGCGAAGCGCGGGTCGTCCGGGCGGAAAATAGTGGCCGATGTCAGGAAGACCGGCGGCTCCGAAGGAGCGCATCCATCGCGGCGTGCAGGACGACGTCGGCATCGGAGTGTCCCACGAGCCCTGCTCGCCGGGAAACGCGACGCCGCCGAGCACGAGCGGGCGCGTCCCGCCGAAGCGGTGCACGTCGTAGCCGTGCCCCACGCGAAGACGTCGTCGTCGCCGTCGAAGCGCCGGAGCGCGTCGCTCCAATCGGCCGGCAGTCGTGATCTTGAGGTTTGCGGGATCGCCGGGAACCAGGGCGACGCGCCGTCCCGCTCTCTCGAGCGCCTGCGCCTTCGTCGGTGACCTCGCGGCCCGAGGCCACCGCGAGCCGGAGCGCCTCGAGCATCCAGTCCCGTCTGCGCCCCTTGCGGAGTCTGCGCCAGACGCAGGCGGTCGCGCGATCGAGTGTCTCGGCGACGAATCCCGCGCCGTCGTCCGCGCTTGCACGGTGTCGCGCACGGCGAGCGACGGGGACCGCGGCGCCGTGCCGTCGCGCCGCATCGAGCACCGCGGCGACCAGCGCGGCGTCGACGAAGGGGCGGACGCCATCGTGCACGAGCACGATATCCGCGTCGGAGGCGGCCTCGACGCCCGCCAGCGCCGACGCCATGCGCGTGTCGCCCCCGGCACGACCGCAAGCACGCCATCGACGCCCGCGAAGCGCGGCCTCGCGCGGCCCGCCAAGATCTTCGCGAGGAAGAACGACGACGGCGCCTCGACGCCGGGACACGCCGTGAGCGCACCGCGACCGCGCGGCGACGCACTGTCCCGCCGAGCTCGAGGAACTGCTTGGGAACCGCGCCGCCGAGGCGGGTCGACGTCCCGGCGGCGACGACGATGGCGACCGCTCCGCCATCGCTCATGGGCAGAACCCGGGGAAAGGGGGCGGCCTCCTCTCCCTAGACCTCCATCAACTCCTTTTCCTTGTGCTTGCAAAGGGTGTCGATGTCCGCGACGTACTTGATCGGTCTTCTTCTGCACGTCGTCGGTGGCGCGGCGCGCGTCGTCTTCCGAGAGCTGCCCGTCCTTCTGGAGCTTCTTCAGCTCCGTCGTTCGCCTCGCGGCGGAGCAGGCGCACCGCGGTCTTGGCCTCTTCGCCGAGCCCGTTCACCTTCTTGACGAGCTGCTTCCGGCGCTCCTCGGTCAGCGAGGGGATCGGGATCCGCACGAGCTTCCCGTCGTTCGCCGGGATTCAAGCCGAGGTCGGCGGCGAGGATCGCCTTCTCGATGGCCGGAAGCGTCGAGGGATCGAACGGCTGCGCGACGACCATCGTAGGATCGGGGACCGAGAGCTTCGCCACCTGGTTGAGCGGCGTCATCGTGCCGTAGTAGTCGACCATCACCGCGTCGAACATCGAGAGCGACGCTCTGCCGGTCCGGACCGCGGCCAGCTTGTGCCGCGGCGTCCTGGAGCGTCGCGTTCATCTTCTTCTCGACGTTGCTCGATGACCTGCTTGTCCGTCATGGTCTCACTCCGAAACGACAGAGCCGATCGGTTCCCCGTGGATCACCCGCCGGATGTTGCCGTCCTGCCGGATGTTGAACACGACGATCGGGAGCTTGTTGTCCATGCACAGCGAGATCGCGGTCGCGTCCATCACCTTGAGGCCGCGCTCCAGGACCTCGCGGTAGGTGATGCGAGGGATCATCTTCGCCGCCGGATTCGACATGGGGTCGGCGTTGTAGATCCCGTCGACCTTGGTCGCCTTGAGCAGGACCTCGGCCTTGACCTCCATCGCGCGCAGCGCCGCCGCGCTGTCGGTCGTGAAGTACGGGTTGCCCGTCCCGCGGCCAGGATGATGACGCGCCCCTTCTCGAGGTGGCGGATCGCCCGCCGCCGGATGAACGGCTCGGCGACCTGCCGGATCTCGATCGCGGAGAGCACGCGCGTCTGGACGCCGCGCTGCTCGAGCTGATCCTGGAGCGCCGAGCGAGTTGATCAGCGTCGCGAGCATGCCCATGTGGTCGCCGCTGACGCGGTCCATTCCCGCCGACGCCGCCTTCACGCCGCGGAAGATGTTGCCGCCGCCGACCACGAGCGCGAGCTCGACGCCGCAGCGCGTGGACCGACGGCCAGCTCGTCCGACAGAATCGCGCACCACCTCCGGGTCGATCCCGAAGCTGGCCGAGCCCATGAGCGCCTCGCCCGAGAGCTTGAGGAGGACCCGGCGGTAGCGCAGCGCTCCGGCGGTCGCCATCGCCGGCTACGCGCCTTCGCCGAGGACGAACCGGGCGAAGCGGCGCACCGTCGTCCCGTCGCCCGAGGAGCTGCTTGACGCGTCTTGTCCGGGTCCTTCACGAACGGCTGATCGAGGAGGCACGCCTCGGCGAAGTACTTCTCGAGCCGCCCGGCGACGATCTTCTCGACGACCTGCGGAGGCTTGCCGGCCTTGACCGCCTGGTCCCGCGCGATCTCCTGCTCGTCGCTCAGGACCTTCGCCGAAACCTCGTCGCGGCTGACGAAACCGGGCGACGCGGCCGCGATGTGCATCGCGACGTCGCGCAGCGAGCGCGTCCGCCGCGGGCGCGCCCGCGCGGCTCGCATTCGGCCTCGACGAGCACGCCGATCTTCGCGCCGGTGTGGATGTAGGCGGCGAGGATCGACGACGGCCCGCGCGCTCGAACTTGACGAAACGGCGCAACTGCGATGTTCTCGCCGATCTTGCCCACCGCCTCGCTGATCGTCTGGCGCAACGGGCGTCGCCATCGGGGCCGGAAGCGTCGAGCAGCGCCTCGCGGCGTCGGCGTCGGCGAGCCGTCCGCCGTTCGCGTCGCCGCGCGCGCGCGTCATCGCATCGGCGGCTTCACGATCGCTCTGGAAGTCGGCGCTGCGCGCGCAGAAATCCGTCTCGCAATTCGTCTCGACGAGCACCGCCGACGCCGGCCGCATCGTCGTCCACGCGCGCCGCGATGACGCGCCTTCGCCGGTCGCGCGGCCGGCCTTGTTGGCCGCCGCGGCGAGGCCCTTCTTGCGGAGGATCTTCTCGGCCTCGCCCAGATCGCCCTTGGCTTCCGCGAGGGCGCTCTTGCACTCCATCATGCCCGACTCCGGTCTTCGTCCCGGAGCTCCTTCACCAGGCTCGCCGAGATCTCCATCGCGTCCCCTCTGCCGTCTCTTCGCCAAAAGCCCCGGCACGGCCGACGACCGCACCGAGGCTCTCGCTGTCGTCCGATCGAATGTCAGTCTGCCGTCGGCTCGTCCGCCGCCACGGCCTCGGCCACCTCGGCGCCGCCGCGCACCGCCGCCGCGGAGCTCGTCCGCGCACGCCGGCCTTCGGCGCGTGCGACCGCAACCGTTCGCGGCGCGCCTCGCGGGCGCGCACGCGCTCCGCGATGTTCTGCGTCGCTCCCGCGCTTCTTCTCGGACTCGGCCTCGCGATCGCGACGGGCGGAATCCCACACCGCGCGCCCTCGAGGATGCGCGTCGGCCACGCGGCCGGCGAACAGCTTGATCGCGCGGATCGCGTCGTCGTTGCCGGGAATCGGGAACTGCACCGGCTCCGGATCGCAGTTCGTGTCGACGACCGCCGATCACCGGGATGCCGAGCTTGTTCGCCTCGGCGATCGGCGATCGTCTCGCAGAACGGGTCGACGACGAACAGCGCCGCCGGGAGCGAGTCCATCGCCTTTGAGGCCGGACAGCGTCTTGTCGAGGCGCGTGCGCTCCTTCTCGATCTGCGCCATCTCCTTCTTGGTGACCTTGACGTCGCGCTCGCCCGAGGCCATCTCTTCGAGATCGCGAAGGCGCGCGAGGCTCTTCTTGATGGTCGCGAAATTGGTGAGCGTCCCGCCGAGCCAGCGCTGGTTGACGTAGCTCATGCCCGCGCGACCCGCCTCCTCGGCGATCGTCTCTTGCGCCTGGCGCTTGGTCCCGACGAACAGGACGTTTCCGCCTTCCGCCGACATCTGCTCGACGAACGCGAGGCGCTTCGCGGAACAGCTTCACCGTCTTTTGGAGGTCGATGATGTAGATGCCGTTGCGCGCGCCGAAGATGTACTCCTTCATCTTCGGGATTCCAGCGGCGGGTCTGGTGGCCGAAGTGGGCGCCGGCCTCGAGCAACTCTTTCAGCGTGACGGAAACCAAGAACGTCCTCCTTCGATGCGTTAGCGCTTGCTGAACTGGAAGCGCTTGCGGGCGCCGGGCTGGCCGTACTTCTTCCGCTCGACCTTGCGCGGATCGCGGGTCAGGAACCCCGCGTCCTTGAGCTTGCCGCGCAGCTCGGGGTTGTACTCGAGGAGGGCGCGCGCGATGCCGTGACGCAGCGCGCCCGCCTGACCCGACGGGCCGCCGCCGCGCCACGCGAACGAGGACGTCGAACTTGTCCGACCGTCTCGGTGATCACCAGCGGCTGACGGATGATCATCTTGAGCATCTCGTTCGGGAAGTACTCGTCGAACGTCTTGCGTGTTGACCACGATCTCGCCGCGACCGGGCCGCAGGTAGATGCGGGCCGCGGACGTCTTCCGTCGCCCTGTTCCGTAGTACTGAATCGTGGCGTCGCTCAACGACCGGCCTCCTCGGATGCCGTGTCAGTTCCGGACCGCGTCCGGGATGGCGAGAGGCTTGCGGCTGCTGCGCCTCGTGCGGATGCTTCGACCCCACGTAGACCTTCAGCTTCCGCGCCATCGGCCTTGCCGAGGCTGTTCTTGGGGAGCATGCCCTTCACCGCGGTCTCGACGAGACGCTCCGGGTGCGACTGGAGCATCTTGCCGGCGGCCACTTCCTTGAGCCCGCCGGGGTACGAGCGAATGGTGGCGGTACATCTTCTCGGTCGAGCTTGCGTCCCGAGAGCTTGACCTTCTCGGCGTTGACGACGACGACGTGGTCGCCGGTGTCTTCGTAGGTCGTGTAGACCGGCTTGTGCTTGCCGGCGAGGTGGGAGGCCACCACGGTCGAGAGACGTCCGAGGGTCATTCCCGACGCGTCGACCAGCCACCACGCGCGTTGGATGTCGCCCTGCTTCGGAACATACGTCTTCATCGAAACCCTCGAACGATCGCTCCGAATGAGGGAGCTTGAACCCGAAAGCCAGAACGAACGCAACCTTATATCAATGGCGTCAAGGGGTGTCAAGGGAAGGACTTCCGGGCGCCGGACCCGATCCGCGCGGTTGCTATACTCGAGCCCGTGCCGGTCCCCGTCGAGAGCCGCGAGCCCTCCCGCGTCAAGGCCATGTTCGGTGAGATCGCCCGGCGTTACGACCTCCTCAACCACCTGTTGAGCCTGAACCTCGACACGAGGTGGCGTCGCCGCGCCGCCCTCGAGGCCTGTCCCGCGACAGGCCCTGCGTATCCTCGACCTCTGCGGCGGGACCGGGGACCTGTCCGTCGCGCTCGCGCAACGCGACGACCCGCCGTCTCTCGTCGTGTGCTGCGATTTCTCCCATCCGATGCTCGCCCTGGCGGGCCGAAATTCGTCCGGAAGGGACTGGGCGATCGCTGCGTGGCCGTCGAGGGGACGCGCTCCGCCTGCCGTTTCGCGACGGGTCGTTCGACGCCGTCACCGTCGGCTTCGGCGTCCGCAACCTCGCCGACATGACGCGCGGGGTTCGGCGAGATCCTGCGCGTGCTCGCGCCCCGGGGCGAGCTCGTCGTGCTCGAGTTCAGCCGTCCGACCGGTCCCTGCTGCTCGAGGCTGTACGGTTTCTACTTGAAGACGCGTCGTGCCCACGGCTCGGTGACGGCGCGTCGGGCCGCCGTGGACCGTACGTCTACCTCGCCCGCACGATCGGCGATTTTCCCGCACCGGATCTCCTGGCGGGGATGATCCGCGAGGCCGGATTCGCGGCGGTCGGCTGGCAGCCGCTGACCGGCGGCATCGTCTGCGTGCACACCGCCTTGAAGGCCTGAGCTACTCGTCGGTCTGCCATCGGGTGAGGACGACGCGCGGCAGGTCCCACCGGCTGGGGCGGCCAGTTGTCCTTGAGCGTCGGATCCCAGTAGAGGTTGGCCGTATCGCCGTCTTGACCCCAGTCGGCGTGCCGGCGTAGGTGACCACCGATCCGTCGTAGTAAGGCGTTCCGCTGGCGTCGAACTGACCGCTCACGTAGAGGATCCCCCAGACGATCGCATCGTGTGTGACCGAGGGTCCCTTCGGGTTCCAGGTCACTGGACCGGCGTCCGCAGGCGGGACCTCACGTGATCGAGTGTCATCGACGACGACAGCGGGTCGTCGATGTTATTGACACACCGGTGTAGCGCAGATTGATCCATCCTCCCGCCGCCGTCCTTGACCCCGTCCTCGTTGACGTCGCGAAACGGCTCCCCGGAAACGTGAAGGTCGCCGGGCTGCCCGGGGACTCCATCACACGCCACTGCCGTGGTGTTCACGTAGAGAAAGCCCCGAACACCGTAGCTGGCGATTCGAGATCGTGATGTCGGGCGTCAGATTGCTTGCGACGTTGCCCGCATCGAAGTCGTGCGGCGGGCAGAGCCGTCCATCGTGTCGAAGAAGAAGAGCCCGGTCTTTCCCGACGTGAGTGTCTTCAGAATCGGCCGAGGTTCCGGAACCGTTCTCCTGGAAATTGGTTGGCCTCCGGTCCCACGCATAGTAGTGGACGTCGCTCCCGCCGGACTTGCGCGATGCTCTTCCAGGTCTCGTAGTCGAATTGCGGGCACGGGCACGTTGGGATAGTCCTGGAACTGGTTGCGAATGATCCTGATTGGTCGTTCCGGCGGACGTTGACCTGCGGCGATCCGAGCCCATTCCAATCTGACGACGGAAAGACCTGCGAAGAACCGGAACCACGGATCCTCGACGACATCTTCCGTCGAGCCGGCCTTGAGCGTGTTCCACGTGGCCGGTGTCCGCCGAGGACAGGTGACCGTGAAGGAGGTCGAGCCTCGGCGTCGCAGGGAGATCGCGCGGGATGCTCCGGGACATGCCGGCGGTTATTCCCGGTGGGCAGGTCGCCGGTCGTCGCGCCGCGGTCGGCCCCCAGTGCACCTTGAACGGCGTTGCTCCAGCCACAGCTTCGTCGCACGAGTGGAGATGGTCCGAAAGCTCCGCCGGCCGGGCGTCTCGTTGAGAACCGCCGTCACCGTCCGATCGGCCAGGGTCTGCTCGCCGGGTCCGCCGGGATCGCGGAGGATCTGCGCGCGCACGCTCACCGTCGCGATCGCCGTAATCGCGCCCAGTTCCCGCCGCCCGTATCGAGGATACGGTGGGGCGTAGACGTCGATCGTCCTGATCCGCGCAAGCACACCCGCGGCACCCGCGGGAAGCCCGGCATGATCTTCTCGGACAGGCCGTCCAGAAACGTCGCCGTGGCGGCGTTCTCCGCTCGATCCATGCGGACGTCCGGCCCATCGCACGGTCCCGACGAACATGTCCGCGAGCTCGGTGACGATAGGGTTTGTCGAAGATATCGTCGCATAACCGTCGCGGTCGCGATCGACGCCCACCTTGTAATAAGGATGGGCCGTCGTGCCGTCCGCGGCGACGCGCGGCCGTCGGCCCGGACCGTCGTCGTCGATCACCCGCTGCGTCGCGCTCCATGACGTCGGTCGTCGGCCGGGACGAGGTTGGCGTCGCCGGTTGCGGAGTTGGGCGGGCGGTCGAACCACCGCTTGACCTCGCGCGTCACGCCTTCTGCGAAGTAGAGAGCCTGCGCGGAGAGACGCTCGTTCTCGGCGATCTTGTTCTCGGTGTCGGCCATCAAGAGATACGACAGGCCGAGAAGCGTCAGGATCGCCATCACGAGAACGGCGAGCACGAGCGCCGAGCCCCGCTCCCCGTTCATGGGCCCGGTCTGCGGCGGGTGGCGTCGCGGTGACGTCGATCCAGTCCGTGACCGGAACACGCCACGGAGTTATCACCGGTGGCCGTGATCGTGTAGTTCCCGTGAGGCACGGCATTCCACCCGTTGTCCGTCCAGCTTCGTGCCGGGCGTCGTGGACGTGAACGTCCGCTTGCAACCCTTTGGTGCTGTGTACGTACGTGATCGTCACCGAGATGTACGTGTCGGTCCCACCTGTCACCGTCACGGTCGTCGGTACGGAGCCCGAGACGAGCTGATGGTCCCTGGGCGTCTCGAAGTTGACGATCACCGGTGAACGTGCAACTGAGCTTCGCAGCCGACGAGAGTCGGAATCGTTCTCGCAATAGTTCCGCCATTGATGCGGTAGTAGACGGCCTGGCGGATAGAGACGGTACGGCCTGGTCGAGGTAATATTGTGGTGCGACGGCGAGCGGGGTCGATCCCCATACGGCCGAAAACCTCCGGGTAGCTTTGCCGTCGATCGGCGCCAGACGAAAGACTTCAATAGCGCTCGATCTTGATGATGTCGCCGCTAGCAATACGTA
>ERZ1370068.7654-contig-656_pt1 | contig 17455 bp, 25 predicted proteins | sample MGYA00561227_ERZ1370068 | MGnify/ENA primary metagenome ERZ1370068 (study PRJEB38410, sample SAMEA6850437) | metagenome | study: Metagenomic assessment of the ecological functions of the soil: analysis of the soil microbiota associated with the...
CAAGCCATTACGGCCAGCGGCCCGCGCATCCATCATTGGGGCATCGAGGTCGCGGACAATCGTCCTTTGCCGAACGCGATCAAGAAGCACGGCGGCGCGATCCTCGAAGCCGGACGAAGGGGCGCTGAAATTCCGCGCGCCGGACGGCACGCTTGCCGAAATCGTCGGACGCGGGCGATATGAGAAGGGCAAGGTGAAGCACGCCTGACGGGACAGCATCCAGGTGAGCCAGTCGGTCGATCCGGCCAGGCGACTCGCCGCCCTCGGCGACCTGCGAACCTGTCAAACCGACATGTGCTGCGGAGATCGGCGAACTCGAAGTGATCGAGGGCGCCGACCCGCATCTGGAGATGGGCGCGCTCTACGAGCTGTCGCTGCAGAAGGCGGTGCCGCCGGTCCTGCTGTTCCCGCAAGATCAAGGGTTTTCCGGACGACCATCGCGTCGTCGTGCAACGTGCGCTCTTCGCGCGTGCTCAATGACGGCGCCGGCCTCGAGCTGGTGCAGAACTATCGCAAGCACCGGCGCAAGCATTCCGCGCCGATCCGCGTCCGAATGCGTCGACGACGGTCCGGTGCTCGACAACGTGCTGATGGACAATGAGGTCGACATGCTCGCGTTCCCGGCGCCGAAATGGCACGGCAACGACGGCGGACAATATATCGGCACCGAATGCATGGTGATCGCGCAGGACCCGGACAGCGACTGGGTCAATGCCGGCACCTATCGGGTCTCGGTGCGCGACAAGAAGACGCTCTCGATCTTCATCGAGCCCGGCAAGCACGCCGACCTGATCCGCAAGAAATGGTGGGCGCGCGGCGAGCACTGCCCGATGGTGGTGTCGGTCGGCCAGGCGCCCGCGCTCGGCGCGGCCGGCGGCGGCGACCGCGCCGGAGCATGTCTGCGAGTTCGACGTCGCCGGCGGGCGGATCGGGCCGGCCGATCAAGCTCGTGCGCGGCCGCGTCACCGGCGTGCCGTTCCCGAACGATGCCGAGCTCGTCTACGAGGGCTTCATGCCCTCGCCCGCAGGAACTGACCATGACCGAAGGTCCGTTCGGCGAGTGGCCGGGCTACTACACGTCGTGCGGGCCCGAGCCGGTGCTGCAGGTCAAGGCGATCTATCACCGCAACGACCCGATCCAGTGCGCGACCCCGCCGGCGCGGCCGATCTATCCGGGCACCTATTTCGGCACCGCGGGCTCCGCGCTCATCCGCGCCGCGGCGCTGTGGGACGATCTCGAAGCCGCCGGCGTGCCCGGCATCAAGGGCGTGTGGAAGATGCCCGGCGGCGGCTCGCGCTTCATCAACGTGATCGCGATCGAGCAGCTGCACGCCGGCCACGCCAAGATGGCGGGGCTGGTCGGCGGCCGGCTGCGGGTCGAGCACCTATCTCGGCCGCATCATCATCATCGTCGACGACGACATCGACATCACCAATCCGGCGCAGGTGATGTGGGCGGTGGCGACGCGCTGGGACCCCAAGACCGCGACCGACATCATCGACGGCGTGTGGACCGGCCATGATCGACCCGATGCTGCTGCCCGAGCGGCGCGCCGAGGGCGACCTCACCAACAGCCGCATCATCATCTACGCGGTGCGGCCGTGTGCCTGGAAGGACGTGTTTCCTGCTGTCAACGCCGTCGACCCCGGCTATGCCAAGGAGGTCGCGCGCAAATGGGCGGGCAAAGTGAAATTCCTGGATGATATTGCGATATGAGCGCTCTGCTCGCCGCAGCTCCGTGATCGAGACGGAGGGTCTCGACCCCAGCGTGACGGCAGCTTCCAATTCCGCCTCTCTTCGTCCCGTTCCATCTTGGGCGATAGCGATTCTCTCGAACAGCGGTGCAAACGCTACAGCCAGAGCGGTCGAACCTGCTAAAATGTCGCAGTTGGGGCGCATTGCGTGGGGAGACGATCAATGAAACCGGGTGCGAAGATCCTCATCGGAGGCTTTGGACTTTATGCGATAATGGCAGCCGGTTTGTCCTGGGCGGCTGACATGCCGGTCAAGGCCCCGCGGGCGCCCGTCGAGCCGGTCTACACATGGACCGGTTGCTACATCGGCGCAAACATCGGCGGCGGCTCGGCGCGCAACAATTACATCGATCCTCTCGATGTACCGCCGACCTCGCTAGGCAGCCATCGCGCGACGGGGATCGTCGGCGGCGGGCAGGTTGGCTGCGACTATCAAAGCGGGCAGTGGGTGTTCGGCGTCCAGGGCATGATCGATGGGGCTGATTTGAAGGGCAGCCACGTCGTCCCTGCTGACGTCGACGATGATGGCGACCAAGGTCCCGTGGATCGCAACGATCACCGGACGCGTGGGCTTTGCGTTTCAGCCGAATTGGCTGGCCTACGTGAAGGGCGGCGGCGCTTGGTTTCGCGACAACGAGACCGTCACGGACCTCGGAGTGCTTGAGGCCACCGCGCGCGTGACGCGCAGCGGCTATGTCGTCGGCGGCGGGCTGGAATGGCTCTTGGGGCCCAAGTGGTCGATCTTCGCCGAGTACAACTACATGAATTTCGGCCGGCGCAATGTGACCTTCGCCAATCTTGGAGATTCCGCCGGTGCCGCCGACCTTCCCGCTCAGCATCCGCACCGACGTGCAGGTCGGGCTGGTGAGATCAACTTCCGGTTCTGGCCATAGCACACGCGCCCTTTCGGGTTCGGCCTCAAGCGCCGCCTTGCCTTACGCTGGCGAGGCGGCGCGTTTTTGCGTCACATTGTGCCGGTCTCTGCATTCACGGCGCCGTCGGCAGTCTGGCATCGAGCTTGCGCGCGTGTGCGGCACCGCCAAAGGCATTGCTCAGGTAATCCCATTCGATCATGAAGATTGCGGCGCGCCTGGTCGATAGCGAGAGCAGCCGTTGCGCCGCCATGGGCCACGACGCTCTCGCGCCGACGAAGCTCAGCGTCGTATCCTTGCCGGTGCGGTTGCAGACGATGAGCGGCAGCCCGGTGTCCGCGGTCGCGCGCTCCCACACGCCTTCCGGCCCATGGAAGCCGGGTGCCCAGTTGGCTGGCGAGACCAGGAGCTTCGCGCCGTTCGCCTTGAGTGCTTTCACGATGCCGGGCGTATAGGCGTCGGCGCAGATCAGGAGGCCGACACTCCCCGATCGGCGGAACGACAATCGTGCTGGCCTCCCGTCCCGGGGTCGACCAGGCCTCGGAGCCGACCCGCAGCGTGTTGATCTTGCGATGCCGGCCGAGGATTTCGCCGTTTCGGCCGATGACGAAGACGGTGCTGTAAAGCAGTGCGGCCGTCGCGCATCGCGCTCAGGGCTTGTCAGGAACAGCTGTGACCTGCAATCGGGCCGCGAGCCCGGCAGATGCCCGCCATCCATGGGTCCGGCTGCGGCAGGATCCAGTCCGTGCCGATCTGATCGGCAAAGGTATAGCCAGTGGTGACAAGCTCCGGTGTGACGATCCAATCCGCACCGGCCTTGGCGGCCGCCACGATCGCTTCCTCGACCAGATTCCGGTTGTCCGCCACTGCGGCCGGCACAGGCGCGAGATGAAGCAGGGCGATGCGCAGGGTTTGTTCAGCCAAATCAAAAACTCCTCGCGCCCGATGGATGCGCGGTCAATCCACGCTCAATTCGCGGCGAGCTTGGCCACCTCCCTTGGCACGTTCGATGAGGACAGGCGAGTAGTCCTTGGTGAAAAAGGCCTTGCAGCTCGGCGCCGGAGAGTGGCCCTAGCTCGAAATTGATCTTGGTCACCTCGGCGAGGAATTCGGGGTCCTTCACCATCGCCATGAAGCCGCTCCGCAGTTCCTCGACACGCTCCCTGGCGAGCCCCGGGCGGCGTGACGAAGGACCGCCCGACCACCGTAGGTGCGGCAAAGATTTCGAGCACGCGGCGGTCGGCCTCGTTGCGGGCGAGATCGATCATGCGCGGCAGGTCGGCGAGGCCGGGGTTCTTCTCGCCGGTCTGCAGCAGGAGATTGACCTTCTTGTCGCGCAGCCAGTCGGGATTTTCGGCCTTGAGCACGGACCATGGCAGGCTCATCGCCTCGACCTCGCCGCGCTCCATCGCGATCTTCGCGGTTGCGGGCCCTCGTAGCCGGTGAGCAGCTTGAACTTGGTTCTCCGCGAGCGCATTGAGCGCGGTCCAGTTGAGCCGCGACGACGAGCCGGGCGCCGCCACGATCAACTCGTGCGTGAACGCGTCCTCGATCTTCTTGACCCGTCGCGGTGTGCCAGGCAAACAGCACGGCGCTGTTGCCGACGAGCCGGCCGATCCAGTTGAATCTGGTGACGTCGCCGCGCAGGCCGGGCACGCCCAGCAGCTGGTCGAGGAACACCGCCTGGTCGAATATGCCGATGACGGTGCCGTCCTTGGCCGCGACATTGTAGAGGTGGTTGGCCGCGCGGATGCCGCCCGCGCCCGGCATGTTCTGCACGACGAAGCCCGGAGTGCCGGCGAGGTGCCTGCCCATGTGGCGGGCGAGCGAAGCGGCCATAGGTGTCGTAGCCGCCCGAGGCATTGGAGGCGATGATCAGCGAGATGGTGCGACCCTTGTAGAACGGATCGTCGGCCGCGGCCGGCGACCGGCCAAGTGCGACCGCCGTCAGAGCGAGCGCTGCTCCCATCGGCATCGACTTGCGATCGACATGCCGTCCTCCGCCACTGATGTGGCTATCATAGTGGCTTGGGTCGCAGCCTCAAGCGCGCCAACTTTCTATTACCTCCCCTGAAAGGGAGGCTAAGAGAGAATGAGGCAGAGCGTCATTGCAATGTCGCCCACCGAGCCTTGCGGCGCTCCGACGACGGTTCTAGGCTTGCCGCAAGCAAAAACGTGCCATTGACCGGCAAACGGATCAGCCCCGACACGGGAGGACGCCATGAACATTCGACGTTTGTTGCTCGCGACAACGGCCGCCTTGGCGAGTCGGTCTCCTTCAAGCCGGCACGAGTGTCTCACAGGTCGGCGCAAGTGCTCGCCGGGCAGGTCACCTCCGCTGAGGAGGGCAACATGGAAGGCGTCGTGGTCACCGCCAAGAAGGCGGGCTCCACCATCGCCGTCTCCGTGGTCAGCGACGACGCAGACGGCAACTTCAGCTTCCCGAGCGCGAAGATCGGAGCCGGGACATTACACCTTGCGCACCCGCGCGATCGGCTTCGAGCTCGACGGACCGCGCACGGTCGAGGTGACGGCGCAGACCGCCCCGGTGTCGCTCAAGCTCAAGAAGGCGCGCAACCTCGCCGCCCAGCTCACCAGCGCCGAGTGGTACATGAGCTTCCCGGGCGACGCGCTCGCAGAAGATTTTCATGGATCGCTGCACCAGCTGCCACACCTATGAGCGGATCGCGAAGTCGACCTACAACGCCGACGAATTCATCAAGGTGCTCCAGCGCATGGCCACCTATGCGCCCGGCACCACGCCGCTGGAGCCGCACAAGCGCAAGGAGACGCGCGCGGTCGATGGACCCGGAGCGGTTGCGCCCGCGCGCGGAATTCCTCGCCAGCATCAACCTGAGCGAGTCGAGACCTGGGACTACCCGCTCAAGACGCTGCCGCGTCTCAAGGGCCGCTCGACCAAGGTCGTCTTCACCGAATACGACCTGCCGCGCCCGACCGCGATGCCGCATGACGTGATCCTCGATGGAGAGGGCATGGCCTGGTACACGGATTTCGGCCACCAGTATCTGGGCAAGCTCGATCCCAAGACCGGCAAGGTCACCGAGTACACGGTGCCGACACTCAAGGCCGACTACCCGCCCGGAATGCTCGACATCGAGATCGACAAGAAGGGCGACCTCTGGATCGGCATGATGCTGCAGGCGGGCATCGCCAAGTTCGACCGCAAGGCTGAGACGTTCACGATGTACCCGCTGCCGCAGGACATCAACAATCCGGCCTCCCAGCAGGCGATGGTGATGCCGCTGTCGTCGGACGTCGGACGGCAAGGTCTGGATGAACAGCGTCGGCATTCCGGGCGTGCATCGGCTCGAGCTCGCCACCATGAAGTTCGAGACTTTTGCGCCGTTCAAGAACATGCCGCGAACCGCCGAGCGGCAGCGTCTACTGGCATCAAGGCCGATTCCAAGAACAACCTCTTCTTCATGGACTTCTCATCCGAGTTCATCGGCCGCATCGACGCCAAGACCGGCCAGACCACCTTCTTCAAGACGCCGACGCCGAACTCAATCCGCGGCGCGGCTGCATCGGATCCGCAGGACCGGCTCTGGTTCACCGAATACCGCGCCGAGAAGATTGCGATGTTCGACACCAAGACCGACCGCTTCACCGAGTGGTCGGTGCCGGCCTATAGCTGGCCCTACGACGTGATGCCCGACAAGAACGGGGAACTGTGGACCGCCGGCATGTCGAACGACCGCGTGGTGCGGCTCGACCCCAAGAGCGGGCAGGTGACCGAATACCAATTCCCGCGCAACACCAATGTGCGGCGCGTGTGGGTCGATAACTCTACCACTCCGGTGACATTTTGGGTCGGCGGCAATCACAGCGCCTCGATCGTCAAGGTCGAGCCGCTCGATTGATCGACCAAAAGCCCAACGACTGCAGCACCAGGGGAGATCACATGACCAAAGCAGTACGCACCGGCGGAATTCTTGCCATCGCCTTTGGCCTCGTTGCCGGCGCATCGATACCCGCAGCGGCGCAGGGTACCTGGTCGACCAAGGCGCCGATGCCGACTGCGCGCGCCGACACCAATGCCGTCGTCCTCGACGGCAAGTTCCTATGTGATCGGCGGCACCAAGGGCGCCGAGCCGTTTGCCGCCAATGAGCAATACGACCCGACGGCCGACCGCTGGCGCACGCTTGCGCCGATGCCGCGGGGCATCCATCACCAGGCGCTGGCGACGGTCAACGGCAAGATCTACGCCTTCGGCGGCTTCACGGCGCCGGCGCACGGAGGACCGATCGACGTCGGGCTCGAGTACGACCCCAAGGCCGATAGCTGGCGCACGCTGCCAAAGCTGTCGAGCCCCCGCGGCTCGCCATCGGGTGTCGGGCTCAATGGCAAAATTCATGTCATCGGCGGGCGCGGGGCCGATGCCGTCACGCTTCCGATCCACGAGGTTTTTGACCCGGCGACCAACCAATGGTCCACGGGCGCGCCGCTGCCGAAAGGGCGGGATCATGCCGGTCTCATCGTGGCCGAGGGAAGATCCACGCCATCGGCGGACGGCTCGCCGGTCCCGACACCAACCAGAATTTCCACGACGTCTATGATCCTGCGACCAACACCTGGACCGCGGCCGCGCCCTTGCCGACACCGCGGTCGAGCTCGGAGCTCACCGAATATCGCGGCATGATCCTGGTGCTGGGCGGCGAGAACGAGATCATGGCTCCCGACCCCGCGGGGCCCACAACGAGCTCGAAGCCTACGACCTCAAGAGCGGCAAGTGGACGAAGCTCACGTCGCTCTCCGGTGGACGCCACGCCATGGGGGCAGGGGCCATCGGCAATGCCGCCTATTTCGCTGGCGGCGGCACCACGCGCGGGCCGTTGGCGGCGGTCAATGAGCTGCTGGTGTTCACGATGCCGTAGTTTTCTTTCCTCCCCCTTTCAGGAGGAGGTTAAAGAAAGCCCCATCAGTTCCGCGCCGTGCTTTGCACGCCGAGGATGTTGCGGGCGTCGCTCGGTGTGGCGACGTGGTCGCCGAGCACCTCGATGATGTGGGCCGCTTTCTCGACCAGCGCCGCGTTGCTGGGCGCGAGCTTGCCTTTCTCCAGATAGAGGTTGTCCTCGAGTCCGACCCGCACGTGGCCGCCGAGCAGCACCGTCTGCGCCACCATCGGGAACTGGTGCAGCGAGATCCCGAATGCGAACCAGGGCGAGCCCGGCGGCAGCAGGTTGCGCATGTAGGTCATCGCCTCCGGCGTCGCCGGCTGGCCCCAGGAGATGCCGAGGCAGATCTGGAACATGCCCGGGCGCCTTGACGTAGCCGGCCTCGATGAAGCGTCTTGGCGAGCAGCAGGTGGCCGGTCTCGAACACTTCGAGCTCCGGCAGCACGCCGGCCTCGCGGATCGCGACCGCCATGGTCTGCAGGTGCTCGGGCGTGTTGATGAACACGCGCGAGCCCATGTTGAGGCTGCCCATGTCGAGGCTGCAGATGTCCGGGCGCGAGCTCGACGACGTGGCGCACGCGCTCCTGCGGCGCCTCGCAGCGTGCTGTCGGGGCCGGCCTTGGTCGGGTCGTTGGGGTCGTGGCTGAAGCGCGCGCCCGGGCCGGTGGTCAGGTTGATCAGCACGTCGGTCCCGCTCGCCCGGATGCGCTCGACCACTTCGCGATAGTGGGCGCCGTCCATGCTCGGCTTGGTGGTCTTGGGATCGCGCACGTGGATGTGGACGATGGCGGCGCCCGCCTTGGCGGCGTCGATGCACGACTGCGCGATCTGCGCCGGGCGTCACCGGAACCGCCGGGTTCCTGCCGGGCAGTCCGCCGACCCGGTGACCGCGCACGAAATCATGACCTTGCGTTGCATGTTGGTTGCCTCCCACAGCAGTGCGCTGGGCGCAGCCGCGTGGAACTCTAAGGCGAGGATCGGCTCGCGAAGCCAGAATCCAGGCGACTGCGTCCGCAGAGCGGCGGTAAGCCGCGCGACAGCACCAGCGCACACGTCGAATTCTGCGCGCGCCGTCTTGCCACCCATTGTGCACTGCGCTAAGCCACGTCCATCCCGTCCTTGGAACAGATCCGAACTGCGGCAAGGGCGATTTGTGAGGCCTGCGGCGCCTTGTGGCTGCCGCGGGCGGGGCGGGGTTTCCGGTCGGGGCGGGGGCGTCGGAGGTGAGGTCGCCGATGAACGAACTGTTGCTGGATTATCTGCCTCTCGTGCGTCTTCATCGCGGTCGCGCTCGGCATCGCACTGGCGCTGCTGGTCGCTGCCGTTCCTGGTCGCCTACAAGCAGCCCGATCCCGAAAAGCTCTCGGCCTACGAGTGCGGCTTCAACGCCTTCGACGACGCGCGCATGAAGTTCGACGTGCGCTTCTACCTGGTCGCCATCCTGTTCATCATCTTCGACCTCGAAGTGACGCTTCCTGTTCCCGTGGGCGGTCGCCTTCGGCGAGCTCGGCGTCTACGGCTTCTGGTCGATGATGGTGTTCCTTGGCGTTCTGACCGTCGGCTTCATCTATGAGTGGCGGAAGGGAGCGCTCGAATGGGATTGACGCCGCAGCGCTCCGCGGTCGTCGCGCCGGCCGCGCAGAGGCATCCTCGATCCGCGCACCGGCAAGCCGGTCGGCGCGGACGACCGCTATTTCGTCGGCCTCAACGACGAGCTCGCCGACAAGGGCTTTCTCGTCACCGCGACCGACGACCTGATCACCTGGGCGCGCACCGGCTCGCTGATGTGGATGACGTTCGGGCTCGCCTGCTGCGCGGTCGAGATGATGCAGATGTCGATGCCGCGCTACGATGCCGAGCGTTTCGGCTTCGCGCCGCGCGCGTCACCGCGTCAGTCCGACGTGATGATCGTCGCCGGCACGCTGACTGCAACAAGATGGCGCCTGCTTTACGCAAGGTCTACGACCAGATGCCGGAGCCGCGCTACGTGATCTCCATGGGCTCCTGCGCCAATGGCGGCGGTTACTATCATTATTCCTATTCGGTCGTGCGGGGCTGCGACCGCATCGTGCCGGTTGACATCTACGTTCCCGGCTGCCCGCCGACCGCGGAGGCGCTGCTCTACGGGGTCATGCTGTTGCAGAAGAAGATCCGCCGCACCGGCACGATCGAGCGCTGAGGCGGGCCGTCGATCATGGATGAGACCCTCGACAAACTCGGCGCGATGATCGCGGGCGCGCTGCCGGCGCTCGGTGACCGACTCACACGGTCGCGCATGGCGAGCTCACGATCGCGTGCAGCTGCGCCCGACATCGTCGAAGGTCGCGACCTTCCTGCGCGACGACGAGCGCTGCCAGTTCATGAGCTTCATCGACGTCACCGCCGTCGACTGGCCCGGCCGCGAGCGGCGCTTCGACGTCGTCTATCACTCTGCTCTCGCCGCAGCCAGAACCTGCGCATCCGGGTCAAGATCGAGGTCGACGAGAGCGACGCCGGTGCCCTCGATCATCGACGTCTTCCCGGGCGCCGACTGGTTCGAGCGCGAGACCTACGACCTCTACGGCGTGCTGTTCACCGGCCACCCCGACATGCGCCGGCTGCTCACCGACTACGGCTTCGAGGGCCATCCGCTGCGCAAGGACTTTCCGCTCACCGGCTTCGTCGAGGTGCGCTACGACGACGAGCAGAAGCGTGTGGTCTACGAGCCGGTGCGGCTCAATCAGGAATTCCGCAATTTCGACTTCCTCTCGCCCTGGGAGGGCCTGACTACGCTGCTGCCGGGGGACGAGAAGGCGAAGCAATAGGCGAATAGCGAACAGAACAATGACCGACGCCGCGCGCGCAATTTCACCATCAATTTCGGGCCCGCAGCACCCGGCGGCGCACGGCGTGCTGCGCCTCGTGCTCGAGCTCGACGGCGAGGTTGTCGAGCGCGTCGATCCGCATATCGGGCTTCTGCATCGCGGCACCGAGAAGCTGATCGAGCACAAGACCTATCTGCAGGCGATCCCGTATTTCGACCGGCTCGATTACGTCGCGCCGATGAATCAGGAGCATGCGTTCTGCCTGGCGGCGGAGAAGCTGCTCGGCATCGACGATGCCCAAGCGCGCGCCAGCTCATCCGCGTGCTCTATTGCGAGATCGGGCGCTTGCTCTCGCATCTCCTCAACGTCACCACGCAGGCGATGGACGTCGGCGCGCTCACCCCGCCGCTGTGGGGCTTCGAGGAGCGCGAGAAGCTGATGGTGTTCTACGAGCGCGCCTCGGGCGCCGCATGCATGCGGCCTATTTCCGCGTCGGCGGCGTGCACCAGGATCTGCCGCCGAAGCTCATCGACGACATCTGGGCGTTCTGCGATCCGTTCCTGCAAGGTCTGCGACGACCTCGAGGGCCTGCTCACCGACAACCGCATCTTCAAGCAGCGCAACGTCGATATCGGCGTGGTCAAGCTCGCGGACGCCTGGGCCTGGGGTTTTTCCGGCGTGATGGTGCGCGGCTCCGGCGCCGCCTGGGACCTGCGCAAGGCGCAGCCCTACGAGTGCTATTCCGAGATGGATTTCGACATCCCGATCGGCAAGAACGGCGACTGCTACGACCGCTACTGCATCCGCATGGAAGAGATGCGCCAGTCGATCCGCATCATGAAGCAGTGCATCGAGAAGCTGCGCTGCGCCGGACGGGCAGGGGCCGGTCACGGTCGAGCGACAACAAGATCGTGCCGCCCCGGCGCGCCGAGATGAAGCGCTCGATGGAGGCGCTGATCCACCATTTCAAGCTCTACACCGAGGGCTTTCACGTGCCCGCCGGCGAGGTCTATGCCGCGGTCGAGGCGCCCAAGGGCGAGTTCGGCGTCTACCTGATCGCCGACGGCACCAACAAGCCCTACAAGTGCAAGATCCGCGCGCCCGGCTTCGCCCATCTGCAGGCGATGGATTTCCTGTGCCGCGGCCACATGCTGGCCGACGTGTCGGCGATCCTCGGCTCGCTCGACATCGTGTTCGGGGAGGTCGATCGCTGATGGCCGTCCGCCGCCTCGCCCGCAGAACTGCAGCCCGACGAGCTTCGCCTTCACGGCCGAGAATGCTCGCATGGGCCAAGGCGCAGATCGCCAAATATCCGGAAGGCCGGCAGGCCTCGGCGGTGATCCCGCTGCTCTGGCGGGCGCAGGAGCAGGCCGGCGGCTGGCTGCCGCAGAAGGCGATCGAGCATGTCGCCGAAATGCTCGGCATGGCGAACATCCGCGTGCTCGAAGTCGCGACCTTCTACACCATGTTCAACCTCGAGCCGGTCGGACAAATTCCACGTCCAGCTCTGCGGCACGACGCCGTGCATGCTGCGCGGCTCCGACGCGCTGACGACAGGTCTGCCATCGCAGGATCGGCGAGCAGCTCCACGTCACCGCCGACGGCAAGTTCTCATGGATCGAGGTCGAGTGCCTCGGCGCCTGCGTGAACGCACCGGCGGTGCAGATCAACTACGACTACTACGAGGACCTCACGCCTGAGACCTTCGAGAAGATCCTCGACGACCTCGCCGCCGGCACGCACGCCCAAGCCCGGCCCGCAGATCGACCGCCAGCTCTCCGCGCCGATCGGCGGGCCGACCACCCTGACAACGCTCACCAAGAGCTGACCAAAACATGCTCGACGACAAGGACCGCATCTTTCGCAATCTCTACGGCCAGGGCGACTGGGGCCTCGAAGGCGCGCGCGCGCGGCGCCTGGGATGGCACCAAGGGATTCATCGACAAGGGCCGCGACTGGCTCGTCAACGAGGTCGAAGGCCTCCGGCCAGCGCGGACGCGGCGGCGCTGGCTTTGCGACCGGGCTGAAGTGGTCGTTCATGCCCAAGCAGGTCGGCGACCGGCCGCACTATCTCGTGGTCAATGCCGACGAGTCCGAGCCCGGCACCTGCAAGGACCGCGAGGTCATGCGCCACGACCCGCATCTCCTGGTCGAGGGCTGCCTGATCGCCGGCGTCGCCATGGGCGCGAACGCCGGCTACATCTACATCCGCGGCGAGTTCATGCGCGAGCGCGAGCGCCTGCAGGCGGCGATCGACCAGGCCTATGAGGCCAAGCTGATCGGCAAGAACAACGTCCACGGCTTCGACTTCGACCTCTACGTCCACCACGGCGCCGGCGCCTATATCTGCGGCGAGGAGACGGCGCTGCTCGAAAGCCTCGAAGGCAAGAAGGGCCATGCCGCGGCTCAAGCCGCCGTTCCCGGCCAATGTGGGCCTCTATGGCTGCCCGACCACCGTCAACAACGTGGAGACGATCGCGCAGGTGCCCGACATCCTGCGCCGCGGCGCCGCCTGGTTCGCCGGCATCGGCCGGGCGAACAACACCGGCACCAAGCTGTTCTGCATTTCCGGCCACGTCGAGCAAGCCGTGCAATGTCGAAGAGGCGATGGGCATCCCGCTGCGCGAGCTGATCGAGCGGCATGCCGGCGGCGTGCGCGGCGGCTGGGACAATCTGCTCGCGGTCATTCCCGGCGGCTCGTCGATGCCGCTCGTGCCGGCCGGCGCCGACCAGGCCGACACGCTGCTGATGGATTTCGACGGCTGCCGCGACGAAGAAGTCGGCGCTCGGCACCGCGGCCGTGATCGTGATGGACAAGTCGACCGACATCGTGCGCGCGATGGCGCGCATCTCCTATTTCTACAAGCACGAGAGCTGCGGCCAGTGCACGCCCTGCCGCGAGGGCATGGGCTGGATGTGGCGCGTGCTCACCCGCATGGCGGAAGGCCGCGCGCAGAAGCGCGAGATCGACATGCTGATGGAGGTCACCACCGCAGATCGAGGGCCACACCATCTGCGCCTTCGGCGACGGCGCGGCCTGGCCGGTGCAGGGCCTGCTGCGCCACTTCCGCCCGGAGATCGAGCGGCGGATCGACGAATACACGGCGAACGCGCAGCCCGAGCCGGTCGCGGTGGCGGCGGAGTGAGGCGATGATCAATTTGTCGATAGGACAGTCAGTCTTTCCGCGCTGGTGGCCGTCAGCCCTTGATCGCCGCCGCGGTCGACTTCGCCGCGCTGCTCTTTCCATTCCGCAAGCTGTGTGAGAAGGCTGGGTTCCCGCGGCGCTGCCGGATTTGCCGCTGCGTTGTTGGCGAGCGGAGAGGTCATTCGTTTTGCATTGCTGATGTGGCCGTGGGCGACCGGCCCTCGAGCGGCTTGAATTGGTCCGCGACGTTCGCGGCCTGGATTTCAACCGCATTCGTCATTGAGTGTTCTCGGCTCTGCTTTTGGCTGTTGCGCTTACGCGCGTTGGGCCCGGCAGTCAGCGACGGTGAAGGGCGCGCACGCATGACCAAGCTCATCGTCGACGGCACGCGAGATCGACGTCCCGCCGGAGTACACGCTGCTCCAGGCCTGCGAGGCCGCAGGCGCGGAAATCCCGCGCTTCTGCTTCCATGAGCGGCTCTCGATCGCCGGCAATTGCCGCATGTGCCTGATCGAGGTCGCAGGCATCGCCGAAGCCGCAGGCGTCCTGCGCCATGGGCGTGCAGCGATCTGCCGCCGAACCGGGACGGCACGCCGAAGGTCATCAGCACCCGCTCGCCGATGGTGCGCAAGGCGCGCGAAGGGGTGATGGAGTTCCTGCTGATCAACCATCCGCTCGACTGCCCGATCTGCGACCAGGGCGGCGAATGCGACCTGCAGGACCAGGCCATGGCCTACGGCGTCGACTCCAGCCGCTACCAGGAGAACAAGCGCGCGGTCGAGGACAAATATATCGGCGTGCTGGTCAAGACCATCGATGACGCGCTGCATCCATTGCACGCGCTGCATCCGCTTCGCCACCGAGGTCGCCGGCGTGCCGGAGCTCGGCGCCATCGGCCGCGGCGAGGACATGGAGATCACCACCTATCTCGAGCAGGCGCCATGACCTCGGAGCTGCAGGGCAACGTGGTCGATCTCTGCCCGGTCGGCGCGCTGACCTCGAAGCCCTACGCCTTCGCGGCGCGGCCGTGGGAGCTCAACAAGACCGAGTCGATCGACGTGATGGACGCGGTCGGCTCGGCGATCCGCATCGATACGCGCGGGCGCGAGGTCATGCGCATCCTGCCGCGCGTCAACGAGGACGTGAACGAGGAGTGGATCTCCGACAAGACCCGCCACGTGGTCGACGGCCTGCGCACGCAGCGCCTCGACCAGCCCTATATCTGCGCGAGCGACGGGCGGCTGCACGCCGGCGTCGTGGCCGGCCGCGTTCGACGGCGATCGCCGCCAAGGTGAAGGCTGCGCGCGCGAACCGCATCGGCGCCATCGTCGGCGACCTCGCCGCCGTCGAGGAGATTTTCGCGCTCAAGGATCTGATGACCCGGCTCGGCGTCGCCGAATATCGACTGCCGGCAGGACGGCGCCGCGCTCGATCCGACGCTGGGGCAGGGCGAGCTACCTGTTCAACGCCACGATCGCCGGCATCGAGCAGGCCGACGCCCTCCTGATCGTCGGCATCAAATCCGCGCCGGGAAGCGGCGGTGCTCAACTGCCCGCATCCGCAAGCGCTGGCGCGCCGGGCAATTTTCCGATCGGGCTGATCGGCGAGACGGCCGATCTGACCTACCCTACATGACTACCTCGGCGCCGGGCCGGAGACGCTTGCGGACGTCGCGGCCGGACGGCATGCGTTCGCGGAAACGCTGCAGAAGCGCCGAGCGGCCGCTGGTCCTCATCGGGACGGGCGCGCTGGCGCGCCCCGACGGCGCGGCGATCGCCGCGCTCGCCGCCAAGGCTGCGGTCGGGCTCGGCGCCGTGAAGGACGGCTGGAACGGCTTTCCGTCCTGCACACGGCGGCCTCCCGGGTCGGCGCGCTCGACGTCGGCTTCGTGCCGGGCGCCGGCGGGCTGACGCGCAACGCAAATGACCGCGGCCGGCGCGCTCGACGTGGTCTTCCTGCTCGGCGCCGACGAGATCGAGATCGCGCCCGGCGCCTTCGTCGTCTACGTCGGCACCCACGGCGACCGCGGCGCGCATCGCGCCGACGTCATCCTGCCGGGCGCCGCCTATCCGAGAAAGTCCGGCATCTACGTCAACACCGAGGGGCGCGTGCAGATGGCGGCGCGCGCCGTCGTTTCCGCCCGGCGAGGCGCGCGAGGACTGGGCGATCCTGCGCGCGCTGTCGGACGTGCTCGGCCACGACGCCTGCCTTACGACTCGCTCGCGCAATTGCGCCAGGCGCTGTTCAAGGCGCATCCCCATCTGCAGCGCATCGACCAGATCGCGCCCGGCGATCGCGGCCGACATCGCAAGCGCTGGCGGCGCTGGGCGGCACGCCGGACAAGGCGCCGTTCGGCTCGGCGGTCGACGACTTCTACCTCACCAATCGCGATCGCGCGCGCGTCCGACCGATCATGGCCGAATGTTCGGTGCTCGCCGAGGACACGCCGCGCGCTGACAGCGGCGGAGTGGAGCGACGCATGGCCGAATTCTGGACCAACTACATCTGGCCGCTGATCGTCATGGTCGCGCAGAGCGTGCTGCTGCTCGTCGTCCTGCTCGTCGATCACGCGCCTTCGTGCTCTATGCCGACCGCAAGATCTGGGCGGCGGTGCAGATCAGGCGCGGCCCGAACGTGGTCGGTCCCTGGGGCCTGCTGCAGTCGTTCGCCGACCTGCATCAAGTTCGTGGTCAAGGAACCGATCATTCCGTCCGGCGCCAACAAGGGCGTGTTCCTCCTGGCGCCGCTCGTCACCGCCGTGCTCGCGCTCTCCGCCTGGGCGGTGATCCCGGTCGATGCCGAACTGGGTGATCGCCGACATCAATGTCGGCATCCTCTATATCTTCGCGATCTCCTCGCTCGGCGTCTACGGCATCATCATGGCGGGCTGGGCGTCGAACTCGAAATATCCGTTCCTCGCGCGCGCTGCGCTCGGCCGCGCAGATGGTGTCCTACGAGGTCTCGATCGGCTTCGTGCATCATCACCGTGCTGCTGTGCGTCGGCTCGCTCAATCTGTCGGCGATCGTCGACGCGCAGGACGGCCAGCTGGCGGCATGTTCAGCTGGTTCTGGCTGCCGCTGTTCCCGATGTTCGTGATGTTCTTCATCTCGGCGCTGGCGGAGACCAACCGGCCGCCGTTCGACCTGGTGGAAGCCGAGTCCGAGCTGGTCGCCGGCTTCGCGGTCGAATATTCGTCGACGCCGTTCCTGCTGTTCTTCCTCGGCGAGTACATCGCGATCGCCACCATGTGCGCGATGGCGACGATCCTGTTCCTCGGCGGCTGGCTGCCGCCGTTCCCGGTCGCCGCCGTTCACCTGGGTGCCGGGCGTGATCTGGTTCATGCTCAAGTGCGCTGTTCATGTTCTTCCTGTTCGCCATGGTGAAGGCGATCGTTCCGCGCTACCGCTACGACCAGCTCATGCGCCTCGGCTGGAAGGTGTTCCTGCCGCGCCTCGCTCGCCATGGTCGCGATCGTGGCGGGCGTGTTGCAATACGACGGGCTGGCACCGAAATGACGGGGAAGCGCGCATGATGGATATCTCCGCTCGGCGGCTGATCGGGGCGATCGTCGGGACGATCGTCGCTGCGGTGGTCTACGGGTCGCTGGCGAGCCTCGGATCGAGCGCGCGCTCGCCGCACGCCGCGCGCAGGAACCGCAGGAGCCCGCGATCTCGGCCGGCGAGCTTGCGATGCTGCGCCGAGGCGTGCTCACGTTCGATCTCCTCGTCTGCGCTGGCATCGGCTATTGGATTCGGGGACAAAATCGGCGGCTGAACGACGTGACACCAGGCACACATTGATGGTCGGCGCGGAAGGGATTGCCAGCATGAGACTCGACCGTGCGGCCCGCGCGGTGTTCCTGACCGAGTTCGTCTCGGCGTTCGTTCCTCGCCATGCGCTATTTCTTCAGGCCCAAGCCGACGCTGAATTATAGCAATACGTAACTGAACGAAGCAATAC
>ERZ1370068.7538-contig-6450_pt1 | contig 17449 bp, 28 predicted proteins | sample MGYA00561227_ERZ1370068 | MGnify/ENA primary metagenome ERZ1370068 (study PRJEB38410, sample SAMEA6850437) | metagenome | study: Metagenomic assessment of the ecological functions of the soil: analysis of the soil microbiota associated with the...
CGTTCGGAGCATGCTCTTCAGGCCAACAGCCTCGACACTCACCCGTGAGATCGACAAGCTGATCCTCTAGCGACCTCCGGTGCGCCTCTGCTCCTTGGGCGGGGCGATACTGCAGGTACCGGCTCGAGAAGAGGAAGGATCCATGGGCATTACCCGCTTGAACCACGCTGTGCTCTTCGTGCGCGATCTCGAGCGCAGCGTGGCCTTCTACTCCGAGGTGCTGGGTTTCAGACGAATCGACATGACGCCTGAGGGATTCGCCGGTGCGGCTTTCCTGCAGGCGCCCGGTTCGACCAACGACCACGATCTGGGACTGTTCGAGATCGGAGCCAATGCGGGGCCGTCCGGCGCGGGACGTACGACGGTCGGGCTTTACCACCTTGCCTGGGAGATCGACACGCTGGCGGAGATGAAGCAGCTGGCGACATCCCTTGCCGACAACGGCGCCCTCGTCGGCTCGTCGGACCACGGCACGACGAAGAGCCTCTACGGCAAGGACCCAGACGGGCTGGAGTTCGAGATCGCCTGGATCGTGCCGGCCGATCGGCTGGACGACGCGGCCCGGGAGGCTCGTAAGCGGATTCGTCCCCTCGACATCGACCAGGAGATCGCACGCCACGGCGCCGACACGCGCGGTGGGATCGGGATCTCCGTCCCGACCGGCTGACGGAGGCGTACGGCGTGGGTGAGTCCTTCAGGGTGGCGGCGGTGCGGGCGGCCTACGTGTTGATGGATCGCGAGGCGACCACGAGCAAGGTCGAGCAGCTGATCGGCTCCGCTGCCGCCGAGGGAGCTCGGTTGATCGTCTTCCCCGAGGTGTTCGTGCCGGGAACGCCGATCTGGATCGACGCGGTGCCGATCTGGGACGGTGATGAAGCATGGTTCGCCCGGCTCGTCGACCAAGCCGTCGTCGTGCCGAGCCCGACTACCGACCGCATCGGGACCGCCGCCCGAAAGGCCGGCGCGTACGTCGTGCTTGGAGTCGACGAACGCGAACCACACGGAACGACGATCTACAACACGATCCTGTACTTCGGCCCTGATGGCCAGTTGATCGACAAGCACCGCAAGCTCATGCCCACCGGCTCGGAGCGGACAGTATGGGGCATGGGCGACGGTTCGATGCTGAACGTTGTCCCCACCGAGCTGGGACGGATCGGCGGCCTCATCTGCTGGGAGAACTACATGCCGCTCGCGCGGTTCCACCTCTACGCGCAGGGCGTGCAGGTGTGGCTGGCACCGACCCTGGCCCGCGGCGACGGCTGGATCGCGACCATGCGCCACATCGCACGGGAGGGTCGCGTGTGGGTCGTCGGCGTGAACCCCTGTGTGCGAGTCGACCAGATTCCTGCCGACTTCCCGGACCGGGACCGCGTCTGGAGGGTGATGGACGAGGACGAAGCAGAGTGGGTCGAGCCGGGAAACAGCGTCATCTGCAACCCGAACGGTGAGATCGTCGCGGGGCCGCTCCGCTACGAGGAGGGCATCCTCACCGCCGAGGTCGACCTAACCCGGGTCGCCGAGACGCGACGGCTGTTCGACCCGACCGGTCATTACCACCGTCCCGACGTCTTCCAACTGACCGTCGACACTCGACCAAGGCACGCTGTCACGCTGGTCAGGAGGATGCAGCCGCCGAACCATTGACGCCGTCGTGAGCCGAAACGGCCTGGAAATGGTCGAGGAAATGACGAGTTGTCGGGCGCGTGAAGTCTGTTGTCTACTCCGCACCGGTGACCCATCGGTTCTCCGGCTCTGTGGATCGCGATGTGATCGAACCGGGGGCCTGGCGAGGTCCGTGTCCGCGTCGTGGTCTCCGGTGTCAACCCCACCGACTGGAAGTCCCGCGCCATCGTGCATGTAACGCTGAGCTATGACACGTAACCGGCCCGTTTCCGACCAGTCCGACCTCGGCACGGACGCCGACGCATTCACCGCGTTCGAGAGGACCGGCTGGGAACATCAGGCGCCGACGTATGACGATGTGATCGGCCGGGTCACGAGTCGGCTTGTTGGCCCTCTGCTGGATGCCGCCGGGGTGCAGCGAGGCTCGCGGGTCCTCGATCTGGCGACTGGGCCGGGGTATGCGGCCGCGGAGGCTGCCGCTTTGGGCGCGTCCGTGGTGGGAGTGGATATGGCTCCGGCGATGGTCGAGCTGGCCCGTCGGCTGCATCCCGCGGTGGAGTTCCGCGTGGCTCAAGCCGAAGCGTTGCCGTTCGAGGACGATGTCTTCGATGCCGCTGTCAGCAATTTTGTGGTGCCGCATCTGAGTCGACCCGAGCGAGCGATCTCAGAGCTGGTGCGAGTCCTCCATGGTGGCGGGAGGCTGGCGCTCACCACTTGGGACCAGGCTGACCGCATGCGCCTTCTTGGGGTGTTCCTCGACTCGTTCGCGGACGCGGGCGCCACGGCGCCGCCTGATATTCCAGCCGGGCCGGCATTCTTCCAGTTCGCCGACGAGGAGAAATTCGCAAATCTACTGACGGGCTGTGGTCTGAGCGGCGTCGAGGTCACCACGGTCGCGTTCGACCATCGGATCCAGTCCGGTGCAGAGCTCTGGCAGGGGATGCTGGGCGGAACGGTGCGGACCTCGGCGTTCTTCCTGGGCCAACCTGAGCAGACCCGCGAGAAGATCCGCGCCGCCTTCGACAGGCTGCTTCTCGACTACCGCCGGGGTGAGTCGTTCGAGCTGCCCGTGTCGGTGAAGCTGGCCAGCGGAGTCAAGTCCGGATGACTCGTGCGGCCCATCATCCGTCACTGACGATCACCACATCGGGCGCCAGCACCTCCAGAGTCGCGAATCCTCACCCGAACCCAGGCGTCTACCAGGAAGCTCGGTCGATCACATTCCGCGCAGCGAGTTGCTGCAGAAACTGCTGGAAGATTGCAACCAGCAGCACCAGATCATTGCAATCTGCCAGCACTTTACGCGTACGGCGATGCGCTCATTGACCGATGAGGCCGTGTTGCTCATTCAGGGCGTCGGTGCAGACACCCGTAACCGCCCTCCGTTCTTGATGCGTGTCAGTTGGGTACCGCGGGCGCCTGCAACGTCCACGGTGCTGAAGGCCCCACCGGCGCAAACGAAGCCGTGGCTATTGCTGGCGGCGTCGGTGTAGAAGCCGGCGATCTCCCCGGTGTCGTTGATGCCGAACGCGGTCGTGCTGGTGGCGAGCGGAAAGTTGATGGGGTGAAGGCGTTCCAGTCTGCTTGGCGCGCGGCCTGACGCCAGCAGGACCGCCCAGCCGACGCTCGTGGTCACCAGCAGCAGGGATGGGGCGGTCAGCGACCTGTGGACCACCGCCGTCGCCGACGCGCTGCCGTACGTACCGACATGCGTCGCGCGTACGAGACGGAGTCACCCGGCCAGGGCGAAATCAAATTGACGGGCGCCGCGGTACCTGCCCATCTCGCCCTTCGAGCGGGGCCCGTGTGCCGTCCCTATAGAGTCCGCTTCAGGTGCACTGATACGGAGGGATGAGGTGGAGGTCGCGGTACTCGGCGCGGGCAACGGCGGTTGTGCGGTGGCCTTCGATTGGGCGCAGCACGGGCACAATGTGAGGCTCTTCGCAACGGCGGAGTACCCCGGCGAGGTGGCGGCGATCGCCGAGCGCGGCGAGATCGTCAGCACCGGTGAGCTCTCGGGAGCGGCGCCGATCTCCTACGCCGGACATGACGCCGGACGCACCGTATCTGGCGCCGATCTGATCATGGTGGTCGGGCCCGCCTACGCCACCGAAGGCTTCGCCCTGGCCGCGGCCCCGCACCTTACTCCCGAGCAGGCAATCGTGGTTTGTCCGACTTCCTGCCTGGGCAGCTTCGCCTTCCGGCGTGCGGCTGGGCTGTCACGCGACGACGATCGGTACCTGATCGGGGAAACAAGCACGCTGCCGTACGCGGTGCGGATGAGCGGACCGGCGACGATCCACGTTTTCGTGAAGCTGCGAGCCGGGTTGTGGGTAGCGGCCACGCCGCGCAGCGGGACCGACCGGCTCCGTACGATGCTCGGCGAGGTCTATCCCGGCATCGGCGCAGCGGGCAGCGTGTTGGCCACGACGCTGCAGAACGGGAACCCCGTGATCCATCCCGCCGTCACCCTTTGCAACGCCGCGCTGATCGAGCGTACGGGCGGTGACTTCAACTTCTATGAAGACGGCATAACCCCGGCCGTTGGCCGGCTGATGCAGGCCGTCGACTCCGAGCGCATGGCGATCGCGGCTGCTCTCGGGCAGACGATTGCGTCGGACCCCGCCATCGGAGTGATGCAGGGCTACATGATCGAGGAGAACTACGACACCGGATACCCACGGCCCCCGGCTTCCGCGGCATCCGGGCCCAAAGCGAACTCGACAATCGCTACCTCACCGAGGACGTCGGCTACACCATGGTGCTGTTCACCGAGCTGGCTCGGACGGTTGGCGTACCCACCCCCACGATGGATGCGGTGATTCAGACCGCCTCAGCGCTGCTTGGCCGGGACTTCCGCCGCGAGGCACCTCGGACGCTTGCCAGCCTGGGCCTGAGTGATCTCGACGCGGCCGGTCTGGCCACGCTGTAGCAACGAACGCTATTGCGCCGGTGTACCCACCGTCGACGATGAGCATGCGAGCCGGTCACGTCAGCGGGCGTCGTCTGACCATCAGGCCGGTCGCCTCGGCGCCGGCATTGTTCACCGCGCAGTCGAGGCCACCGTAGGTCTGCATCGCGCGGTAAGCACCAGGTCTCTGACGGCGTTGTCGTCGGCGAGATCGGCCTCCACAACTCGCGCGGCCCGCGATCGGGAGCGGGATCAATCAAGTTGCGCTTCGGGACTACGCTCCTCGGTGACGGTTATCTCCCACTGGTCCGGACGATGAAGGGGACATGGACTCATCAGGCTTGACGGTGCACTTGCGGGAACATCAGCCGGCACCAAGACAACACAGCAGCGGTCCGGTGCAGGCTCGAGCCGGGCAGCGAGGGCAGTCTCGTGAAGTTGCTCCGTTACGGCAGCCATGATGGCCAGATTCATGCCGCAGACCAGTTCGGTATGTTCTCGGGCCAGCGCATCGAAGGGGCAGTTGCGCAGCACGACGCTGCCACCAGTGCGGTGTGGTTCGTACCCGTTCTCCGTCAAAGCCTGGCAGGTGCAGGCGAGAAGCCGCTCGGGGCTTGGTCGAGGGCCAGCGGATGCTCGGGCTTGGTCTGCGACGCTGCGCGCCCCAACGGCACCCGGCGGCTCTCAAGGCCTCGGCGGGGTGGTGCCTTGCGCGGCCGCATCGTCGATGGCGGTGGCCAGCAGCTGTCCCGGCGAGGTCGTATCGGCGTTCAGGCAAGATCACCGAGAGCTGTCGGCTGGATCGTGCGTACAGCTTGGTGGGACGGCCGGCGCCGGGGCCTCGACGCTCGGAGAGCCGCTTGAAGCTGATGTCGAGCAGGCCTTCCTCGGCAAGCTTGTCGAGGTGGAACTTCGCAGTATGACGAGCGATGCCGAGGGCGTCGGAGGCCTGGTCTCGACTGACTGGCGCGGGTTGGGCGCTCACGTACAGGTAGAGGTCGCGCCGGACCGGGTCGGCGAGCGCCGCCACGCCGGCCACACGCGCCGCAAGATCGTCTCTGGTCATGAATGCCGTCTCTTCTAAAGGACAAATCGCTTGACGAAAGAACTCTCCTCGTCTAACGTCAACGTTAGTGTCCTTTAGAAGAAGGGTCAACGATGACGCCAAGTGCGCAAACCGCCCTGGTCAACGGTGCCGAACCAGCTCAAGCTCCCCACGGACGGCGCTGCATGTCGTCAAACCGCTCGAGTGGAGTCGATCTGGCCGCCGCGGAACAGGCCGCAGCCGCATTCCTGGTCGCGCTCGGAGTGGACCTCGACACCGAGAGCTTGGCGGCTACCCCGGCTCGGATGGCGCGCGCGTACGCCGAGATGTTCAGCCCACGCCCCTTCGATCTGACCACATTCCCCAACGACGCCGGATATGACGAGCTGATCATCGCCCGCTCGATCCCGGTGCAGTCGGTGTGTGAGCATCACCTGCTGCCGTTCGTCGGGGTGGCTCACGTCGGCTACCTACCAGGAGAGCGGATTCTTGGCCTATCCAAGTTGGCTCGGGTGGTCGAACTGTTCGCCCGCCGCCCCCAGGTGCAAGAACGGCTGACGCAGCAGGTCGCCGACTGGCTCCAAGATCAGCTTGCGCCGCGCGGTGTGGGTGTCGTCGTGGAGGCCGAGCATCTGTGCATGACCGTGCGTGGCGTGCGAGCATCGGGCGCCAATACGGTCACCTCCGCGCTGCATGGCCAGCTCCGCAGCGACGCCGCCTCTCGCGCCGAGTTCTTTACCCTGATCGCCGCTCACGACAAGGCTCACCAATGAACAGCGAAACCCAGCTTCGTCATTGTCGGCGGCGGCCTGGCGGGCGCCATCGCAGCTCAGACCCTGCGCGAGGAAGGTTTCGACGGAAAGATCACTCTGCTCGGTCAGGAGCCGAATGCTCCGTACGAGCGCCCTCCCCTGTCCAAGGACTACCTCCAGGGCAAAGCCGACCGCGACAGCATCTTCGTCCACCCAGAGCCGTGGTACGCCGAGCACGCCGTGGAATTGTCTCATGGGCAGTGCGGTGACCTCACTCGACCCGGCCACACGGACCGTCACCACCGCCACCGGTGCCCAGCTGGGCTACGACAAGCTGCTGCTAGCCACCGGTTCGAAGCCGCGCCGCCTCGACGTGCCAGGCGCAGATCTAGACGGCGTGTACTACCTGCGGAACGTCGAGGACAGTGAGCGCCTCAAGATCGAATTCGCCGAGGCGAAACGGGTGGTGATCATCGGCGCCGGCTGGATCGGGCTGGAAACCGCCGCCGCTGCCCGCGCCGCGGGACTTGACGTCACGCTCCTCGTATCCGGCGATATGCCGCTGCAGCATGTGCTCGGCCCCGAGGTTGCGCCCATCTTTGACGAGCTACACCGCAGCCATGGTGTGGACCTGCGCTACCGAACCACGGCGGCCGAACTGACCGGCAGGCACGGGACGGTGACCGGTGTCATGCTGAGCGACGGGACTCGGATCGAGGCCGACATGATCATCGTTGGCGTGGGCGTCGCCCCGCGCACCGAACTCGCCGCAGCGGCCGACCTCAAGATCGACAACGGAATCGTCGTCGACGAGCACCTGCGCACGTCCGATCCGGACATCTTCGCCGCCGGCGACATCGCCCACGCGTACAACCCGCGCCTGGGTCGGCACATTCGCGTCGAGCACTGGGCCAACGCCCGACGTCAAGGCGTCGTCGCCGCAAAGGCGATGCTGGGCCAAGACGCAGTCGACGCACGACCGTCGTACTTCTTCACCGATCAGTACGACCTCGGCATGGAGTACACCGGTGACATCGGCCCGGCCGGTTACGACCAGGTCATCTTCCGCCGATACGCCGACTCACGTCAGGTCATCGTCTTCTGGCTCTACGAGCAGCGCATCCAGGCTGGCATGAACATCAACATCTGGGATGTCGCCGACGACATCGAACGACTCGATCAAGTCAGCACGCCCGATCAACGCCGACGAATCTCGCCGATCCGGCTATCCCGCTGGCCAGCCTGATCTAGCGGCTAGTCGGGCTCCGTCACTGGTCGCCGATCGCCATGGTGGCGGCGGCCAACACGCCGGTTGCCAACGCCGTTCCCGAGGTGTGTCCGACGCGGACGAGGTCGTCCATTGCGTGGTCGAGCCGACCCTGCCACGCGCTCCCGGACATGGTTCGCAGCAGTTGGTTCACTTGGGGGATCGACTCACCCCGAGCCGCGCATCGCAGAAGGGCGGCCGACAGATCGGTCGTGCCGGCCGCCAGGCCGGCCAGCACAGCTCAGTCGCAGGGGCTCGGCCCTTTGGCCGAAGGACCATAGCCCGACAAGAAGCCCAGCAAGGACGTCATCACCTGCGGGGTCAGCCCAGGCCCGACCCCGAGCAGCCGCCGGACGAGGTCAGCCGCCACCTCAGGGGATTGCGCGTCGTCCGGCAGCGCATCGGGCAGGCGTAGATCAGGTGTCGGTGGACTGACAGTCGGCCAGCCGGTGCCGGAGGTGCTCGCAGGCATGGCGGTCAGGGGATGAGGACCGCCGGCGCCCGGAGCGAGACCAGCCGCGAGACCCGACAGCTCCAGCTGCCGATCTGGTACGGCGCCCGAGCCCACCATCGACAGGGCCGCTCAGGCAGGTGAGCGGGAACTCGCGGCTCGACGTCGGCAGGATCAGCCCGATCGGCAGCCGAACAGCATCCGAGCTGAGCAGTGCGATGACCTCTCCACCCGTCAACCGCAGGTACAGCGCGGTCGCAAACCGACCCAGGACATCGACCGGTCGGATCGGGCCCGCTGATCAGGTCCCGGACCCGGGCCGGACCCGCCGCAGCCACCGGGGCAGGCAGCAGCAAAGACGCCATCGCTTACGTCACTTCGACGGTGAACTCAGGCTGGTTCTGCAGTGTGTTGGACACGTAACAGACCCGCTTCGCTTCTGGCAGCAGGTCCTCCACAACAGACCGCGGGCTAGCCGGACGAGATCGACACCGAGATGTGGCCGAACTTCAGCCCGTCGTAGCGACCCACGGCCGTCACGTCAAGGCCGAGCAGATCGACGCCCCGCCTGCGGAGCCACCCATGCGAGTGCGAGGGCGAGGCAGGAACTGACCGAGACCAGCAAGAGATCAGTCGGCTGTGGACCTGTGTCGGTACCGCCGGACCTCTCTGGCTCGTCGACGACGACCTCGAAGTTCCCCGCCTGCGTCACCGCCCGCATTCCACCGTCCCAGCGGGTGCGTACGGTCCGCTCGGCCATCTCCACCTCCTGCCAACGTCGACGCTCATCGTGCATGCCGAGGCTGCGCACGGCGGCCCGGAAGCATTCGATCGGCGCAGCCGCCACGCCGGCACCGATCTGGCCGACACCTGAACTCACGTGCAGGATGCCGGTGGTCACCTTCGGGGTGGTGTTCAGCTCCACCACCCGGCGCACGTCCACACCGAGTGGCGTGCCCGCGGTAGTTCCACGTGGGCAGCTTGAACCGGCTGCTCTCCTGCGCACAGATCGAGGCCATCTGTTCGGTCATCGCTGCTGCCTCCGCCAGGCCGTCCGGCGAGGAAGCCGGCGACGGCAGGAGAGCCGGCCGCGGCCGCCCGCCCAGGCCGACGAGTTCGAGGATGGCGCTGTCTCCGATGTCGCGAGCGCTCGTCTCCGGACCGTAGTCGGCGTAGTACATGGCGTGCCGCGACCGCGGGCGCCGTCTGCCAGGAACACCTCGTCCGAGCCCGGCCAACCGGATGCCGTACGACGTGCCGTTGCGGCACATCAGTGGTGACGATGCTCGCTCCCTCGACCTGCTCGGCCCACAGCGCGGCGGACTTCGCAGCGGCCATCGCCAGGTTCAGGAAGAACATGATGGTTGCCGGACAGAAACGCGCGCCAGCGCGACCCGCCCGTCATCTCGGCAGACCCGCGATCTGCGGGAGCAAGTTGCGGATCAACAAGCTGGTCGTGCCCTGGGTCCTCATGTGTACGTCGTCGCCGATCTGCACCCCCTGGGCGGCAAGTCTGAAGAGGTCGATCGGGCCAGACGACTCAACGATCTGCCGCAGCATCGGCGCCGCGACGATCGCCGGAGGAAGTCCAGCCGGGCGATCGCCGACGGCGTTTCACGACCGAACCAGGCGGTCTCCCCGGTCCCTGGTTGATCGGCGCGAACGCCCGGGTGCCACCGTCGGTGTTGTCGACGACAAAGACCGGCGCGCGACGGGCCGATGGCACTCGCCATGGGCAAGCACCGTGTCGTGTCGGTAGCCGGGCTCCAGCATCACCGTGCCGTCGGCGAGCATCCGGTCCGCCTCCTCGACGGTCGTCTGCCCAGCCCTCGAGACCGTCGCGGCACGCATCGAGCGGCGCAACGGGTCGCAGACGTCCGACCACTCGATGGCGGGGCCACAGTGCAGCAGCATCCGATCCGACATCCCGAGGCACGACTTGTCCGCAGGAGGCTACGTCGACGAGCAGCGGCACAGCCTCGTCCAGCCGACGCACGACCTCGGCGTTGGCCGTCGTCGAGGTCCGTGGATCGCGGCCCGTAAAGACACTCGAGCGTCCGCCACCAAGTCGAGCTGTCCGTCAGCCGGGATCCGCCAGTCCACCTGCTGCAACCGCGGTCGCCTGGTCACGCACCGCATCGGCGAACAGTGGCCAGTCCGATGTTGATGACCGCTGACCTCGTCCGGCAGTGCGATCGTCGCGTCGGGATCGGCCATCACGACTTCCTCCTCCTGCTCGGCGGTGAGCCTGGCCTGCTCGAGCAGCTGCCGCTTCGCCCGATCCAGCGCAGCTCGTCGTTGCTCGACCGCCGACCTGAGGTCGTCGGCCTTCTCTTCGCATTGCGCGAGCATGGACTCGACAGCTGCTCGGCGCTGCACCACCCGTCCCTCGACGCGTCTCGATGATCACGCGCGGGTCGAGCGCTCGGCTCGAGGTCCGTTGCCGCCAGGCCCAACCGCTCCCGGTCACGGCGATCGCTGCCTCGTCGAGCATCGCTCCCGGTGATGTGCCTGCCGGCGATGCCGCGTCGTTGCTGGCTTCTCGGACCGCCCACCCGACGACGTCGTACGCGCTGCGATAGTCGACGCTGCACGTCTGCACGATGAACTCGGTGAGATCGGTCGCCTGGGTGTAACCGGCGTCGAGCTCGTCGCGCCATCCGATCGGCGTTGACGTGCAGGGTGCCCACGACGCCGGTCATCAGCCTGGTGACCCGGATCGAGAGGTCCAGTGCGCGCGGCACCTCGCCGTAGGCGAAGATCAGGTTGTCGCTGCGCGCCGACGGGCTCTTGGCGACGGCCAGAAACCCGGTGAGCCGCCCGATCAGAACGCCCTGACGCACCGCGCACGATGGCCAGCGAGTAGGGGTTGCGCTTCTGCGGCATGAGGATGCTCGATCGGGTGTAGCCGTCGGCGAGGTCGACGAAGTCGAACTCGCTGCTCGACCAGATCTCGAGATCCTCGGCAAGTTTGCTCTGCGTCGACAGCAGGCTGGCCGCGCGTCGCGAGCACGTGGATCAGACCGTCGATCTGCCACATCGCATCGCGGGTGTGCTCGATGACCTCGTCGAACCCGAGCGCGGCGCGACGATACGTCGCGGTCGTCCAGCAGCCGAGTTCCGTTGACGCACCCGGCGCCAGCCGGGCTGCGGTTGAGGTCGTCCGAACTCGTCGAGCAGCCGGCGTCGCATCGCGCACGGCAGGGTAGGCGAACGACAGCACGTAGTGACCGAACGTCGACGGCTGCGCTTGCTGCAGGTAGGTCTGGTCGGGCATCAGCGTCGTCGACGTGCCGACGGGCGAGCGCGGTCGCGCTGCACGGAGAACCTCGACGACCTCGCTCGACGAGGTCGAGCAGCTGGTCCCGCACGTAGATCCGCAGTGCGATCCGCGCCGCCTCGCGTCGGGGCCGGCCGGCGTGCAGCCAGCCGGCGGCCTCGCCGAGCCGCGATCACGAAGAACCGCTCGCGCGAGTTGTAGGGCTCCCCGAACTCCGGATCGTACGGGAAGGCCTCGGCGTCCATCTGCTCGACCTCGAGCAGCAGCCGGATGCAGATCACGCGCCGCTGGCGCGGGGACGATGCCCTCGGCGCAGCAGATCCGAGAACATGGGCGATGTCGGCGAGGTTGAGCCCTTGCGTGCAGGAACGGGCGCGTCCGCGTTCTCCAAGCGCGAAGCCGCTGTCGATCAGCTCACGCGCGGCCGAGCCCTGTGGTGGTCCGCTCGTCGCCGGGTCGGTGCCATCAGCGTTGCTCCGTCGCGTCAGTGCGGCCAGAGCGGCCGCCACAGCCGCCGGTGTGACCAGAACACGGCCGGTGTCGGTGCGCCGTCGGCAAGCAACGACCTGAACAGAGTCATGGCCTTGGCGCCGTAGTAGTCATCGAGCAGCAGACCCTCATGTCGTGAACGCAAGCTCGTGCGCTGACGTGATCCGTCGTGCGACGCGAGGCCGAATCCGGCGCCACGACAGGTCGCGAACATCGACGTTCTCGATTCCGGGTCGGGTCCGGAGGGCGAGTCAGTGGCGCACAGCCCTCGCGAGTTTCGGAGGATCTGGTCCGCGAGCGTGCGTGACCGGCCGGCTCACCGAGGCGCCGACGAGCTGCCACGTCAGGCCGAACCCGACCTGGCCAGCGACCAGCCCAGCCTGGGTGCTGCCGGAGCCGGTCGCGACGACGACTGTCGCGGCCTGAATCCCGGCACGATCACACTGCTCGGCCAGCTCACGCGCGGCATAGGCGTAGCCGATCGCGCCGACCGGGTGTCGCCCCGCCGCGCGGCAGCGGGTATGGCCGTCGCCCCGTCAGCACGCAGGGCGTTCGCGTGGCTCGAGGACGGCGTCGTCGAGCTCCTCGCGCGTCGCCACGACGCCGAAGAGCAGGCGCGCACCGGTCGCCCGTCGCGAGCTCGACGTTCACCGATGGCGCCGCAGCGAGGCCGTGCTCGGAGAGCAGCAAGCTCGCAGTCCAGACCAACTGCTGCGGCGGCGACGAGCGGCCGCGGCGCAGAAGTTGGACGATGGCGCTGCCGGCCGCGACGAGTACGTCGGCGCCGCCCTCGAGAGCGGCGCCCAGCAGGTACTCGAGGGCTCGCGCCTTGTTGCCAGCCACTCAAATCCGGTCGAGATCGTCTCGCTTGATCGTACAGCGGCCCTGATCTGAGGAGCGTCCGCCAGGCGATGCATGCGGCTTGAGTGGCGTGGGCAGCACGCGGCGAGATCGATCCTCGAGGCGATTCACACCCACTCCTCCGGCTCGGTCGCGCGGGCGCGCCGGCCCGGCGCCGCGACCGCGTCGACCATCCCACCTGTGTCGCCCACGTTCGCGACGCCCAGCGCACGACCCTCGCTCTGCGGTCGCGGCGCCTGCCGCCACGACGAGCGCCGACCACGTCGTCGAGGTCTCGGCTACCGGGTGCGAGCAGCTCGTGCATCAGCTGCTGGGCGGTGATGCTTGCCCAGCTTCGTGGCGTCAAGCGCGGCGAGGATCGTGCTCCGATGCCAGCTGGTCCCCGTGACGGTCCAGGTTGCTGCGCATCGTGTCGACGCGTCAACGCTCAGGCCGGACAGCAGGTGCTGCGCGAGCTGCAGCGAGCACCCCAGTCGAGCAGGCAGATCTCCGGCAGGGCGACCCACTCGGCCTTCCAGCCGCGACCGTCACGCTCGTGCGCCGACCACCATGCCCTCGATACAGCACGGCGGCGTTGGCCCGGACCAGTCGAGGCCAGCGTGTCGAGATGCTCGCTGCCTTCGGGATTGCGCTTGTGCGGCATGGTGATGCTGCCGACGGTGTCGGAGTCGTCGGCTCGCGCAGCTCGCCGATCTCCGGCCGCTGCAGCTCGTAGACCTCGTTGCCGATCCGCGCCAGCGTGCCGCAGATCGAGCGCGAGCACGCCGCCGAACTCCGCGATCCGGTCGCGGGCGGTCAGCCAGGAGATGCCCGGGTCGGCCAGGCCGAGCTCGCGCGCAGAACTCGGCGCGCAGCTGCAGACCGTGCGGAGCGAAGAAGCCCAGGCGCGCCGACGGCGCCGCCGAGCTGGCCGACCAGCCAGCGAGGTCGCGCCCTCCGCCAGCCGGTCGAATGTGTCGCCGGACCTCGTCGGCCCAGGACGCGACCTTGAAGCCGAACGTGATCGGCGCACCCGGCTGCCCGTGGGTCCGTCCGGCCATCAGCGTGTCGCGGTGCTCGACTGCCAATGCCAGCAACGTGTCCTCGATCGCCCGCAGGTCCCGCCACGCCACAGCGCCGACGTCGCGCATCACCAGGCGCGAACCAGGTGTCGGTGATGTCCTGCACGGTCGCCCCGACGTACACGTACTCGCGCGCGGACTCGGGCAGCATCTGCTGCAGCGCCCGGATCAGGCCCGAGCGTCGAGTGCGAGGTCCGTCGGGTCTGCTCGCGCCGATGAGATCCGAGGTCGAGCAGATCGGCACGCGCATGCTGGGCGATCAGCGTGGCTGCCTCGGATGGGATCAGGCCGAGTGCGAGCCTGCGCAGCCGCCAGCGCGCTGAGGATGTCCAACCAGCGCTGCAGCCGGGCGCGCTCCTCGAAGACGGACTGCCAGCTCCGCGGTGCCCCACAGGTGGCGCGTACTGCTCGGAGTCAGTCAGGCGGGTGCCCATGTCGGCTCCCACATCGCGGGCCAGCGCGGCCAGCGCCTCGGCGATCAGCGCCAGCGACGCGCCCCAGGGCACGACGACGCGCTCGGTCGGCATCGACCTCGTTGTGCGTCTCGAGCAGGCAGCACTTGGCCAGGGTGGCGCCGCTCGCCGCCGGGCCGCTTCGCGGACAGATGTCCACCTGGGGCGCTCGCTCGCCGTAGAAGCACTCGTGGATCTGCTCGGATCGCTCGCAGCCGAGCAGGAGCCACGCTCGCGCGGCCGGGCGTTCGTCCAGATACCGCACGGTCGCCCCTCGATGGAGACGCCACCGCCCCGGCAGGGCAGCAGGTAGTTGGTGGCCGTACTGCCCTGCGCGAGCTAGATCGAACTCGACCACGTCGGGCACCAGTTCCATCGGAGGAAGGGTCTCGGCAAGACCCAGGACCCGCTGCGCCTGGTCGAGCAGCTTGGGCGGATACGGAGGCACTACCTCGCGAACAGTCACGCGCAGCGGCACCGGGTCGATGATGAAGCTGACGTGGGCGAAGCGGCCCTGTACCACCACTCCGCGTTTGCCCGGTGCCTGACTCAGCGCGGCGCGAGCGAGTGCGGTGGGAACGGCGGTGTCGACCTCCGGAGTCCTCGACGTACGCGCACTCGGCCGGCCCGACGAGGAGCTGCAGCGCCGATGATCGGGTGAGAACAGCGGTTCGTCGACTCCTTCTGGACGGCGACGATCGCCGTCTCGTCGCCGTTGCGTACGACGATGAACCGGGTCCGGCGATAAGCCTCGCGACCGACGAAATGCCGGGCCAGGGCGCCCTCGTCGAGCTCACCATCGAAAGACGTCACGGCGACCCACGCGATACGCACCCGGCACGACATTGCGCCCGTCGGCTGCTCCGGCTGGCTGTCACGACGTGAGCTGCCATGTGCGCGCGACGTCGCAGGTGTCGCGCTCGCAGCCCCAACCGCAGTGTCTCGAGCGCGAGCACCTCGTCGCAGCGCGATGTTGGCGAGGTTGACGTCCGGACCGAACGTCCGAATCAGCCACGCCTGCTGGTCTTTGCGAGGCGCCTCGAAGAGGATCCTGTCGATGCCACCTCCACGCACGGCCGCGGCCACGACGTCCTCACGTATCGAGCCGTCCTCGCGGTAGATCCCGACCAGTGCCGCTCTCCCGGCCTTCGGTGATCACCCAGCGAGCACCGGCAGCGAGATCACCTGCCACCTCACTCGTCCACTCGCTCGGGGGTGAGGACCTCCTGGGGGTCCTTGCTGCCGACCTCTGACAAAACCTCGAACGACTCCGTGGCGCGATAGAGGAGCTCGCGCTTGTCGGACACCGTCATCGCGTGCGACACCGCGGGAGACTTCGACGGCGTCGAAGCCGACCTCGGCAGCCCAGTCCAGGCACTCCTGTGCCTTGCCCTGAGCCCAGGAGATCTCGAGCAGCGTCCCGCCAAGGCAGCTGCGGATATCCGCAGATCTCAGCAGAGCAAGCTTTTCGGTCAGCGCCGGGTCGATGTACGCCGGTGCCCCAGCCGAACTTCCAGACATCGATGAGTGGTGCGGACGCGAGCGAGAACCGATTGAGTGGACTGCACCGTCTGGCCGTTGTCGAGGACATGGGTGAGACCCACGTCTCGCGGCTTGGAGCTGCGCTCGGGCAGGCTGAGAAATGCGGGCCGACGCACGTTGCCTATGCTATATGTATCGTTCACTTTCCGACAGGCTCTCACAGGTTGGGCGGGTGCGGGATGGTCAATGCGTCGAACCCACAGCGTCGAGCTCGACGAGCTGGCGGCCTACCTTCGATCGCATCCTGCGCTGCGGGCGAAGGGCGAGATCAAGCTGGTCAGTGAGGTGCTCGGCGGCGGAAGCTGGGTGCACGGTCCTGGCGACGACGGTGCCGTGGTGCCCACGCGACGCCAGCGCGGGCGTGGCGGCACAGCAGATCAGGTGATCGCCTGCGGAGAGGCGTTGCTGCCGGCGTTCGTCGCGGCTGACCCGTATGGCGCGGGCGTCGCCGCTGTTCTCGCCAACGTCAACGATCTGGCCGCCATGGGGGCTACTCCCGCTGGCGATTGTCGACACCATCGTCGGCACTGCCGAGCTGGCCCGGGAAGCGCTGCGTGGGATGAAGGATGCCTGCGAGTGGTATGACGTCGCCCTCGTCGGTGGGCACCTGACCGTGCACGACGGCGCGCCGGCCTTGTCGGCCTTCGGCGTGGGGACTGCGGCAGCTGTCCTGTCCACGACGCACGTCGCCGCGGGCCAGTCGCTCGTCGTCGCCGCCTGCACCCAAGGGGAGATGCGCGCGGACTTCCCTTCTTTCGGTCGTTCGACGAGCGCATCACGCAACTGGCCGACGACGTACGCGTCCTTGCATCCGTGGCGTCGTCGGGCGCCTGCGTGGCGGCAAAGGACATCAGCATGGCCGGGCTGGTCGGCTCACTGGCGATGCTGCTCGAGTGGAGCCGGCTCGGCGTGACGGTGGATCTGGAGCAACTGCCCGCCCTCCAGGCGTGGCAATGAAGGACTGGCTGACCTGCTTCCCGGCCTACGGGTTCTTGCTATGTGTACCTCAGGGACGCGAGGCTGATTGCCTAGCGCCGTTCCACGCTCGTGGCCTCGACGCGACGGTGGTGGGCATGATCGACAAGTCCGGGCTGCTGGCGCTGCGCTCAGGTGAGGTCGAGGTCACGGTCCTGGACCTCACCAGTGACAGAGTCACAGGTCTCGCGCGCTGACCCCGGCCGCGAGGCGTCGTACGGTCGCGCGTGCCTCGTCGGCCGGAGGCAACTCAATACTCATGGGCTGGTGCACGAGGCCCGCGTAGATCTCGCGACTCGCCGCGGGCCTCCCACCCCAGTCGTTGGAAGAACCGCACATTCGCGAGCTGGATATGAGGCGCTCATCAGGCGACCTCCGAGCATCGCCGCGGTCGCCACTGCGCAACGGACCAGCGGGGCGCCCAGCCCGCGCGTTCGGTACGGCGCGAGCACCGCGAGGCGGTCACCCTGCCAGATGCCGTCGGCTGGGTCGAGGGCGAACAACCGGACCGTGCCCGCGACGATGCCGTCGCAATACCCGATGAGGGCGACGGCCGACGCGTCGCGATCGTGAAGGTCGAGGTCCGACTCGGCGAAGATCGCCTGCTCGTCGACGAAGATCCGGCGCCGGATGGCGAAGTGGTCGGCGAGCTCTGCCGCCGAGGCGACCTGCCGGCACACGACTCGAGAGGCTGCCGACCGAGAAGAATGCGAGTACGACTCAGCGAATGCGTAACT